>Ga0310122_10002487_pt1 | contig 11711 bp, 8 predicted proteins | sample CB6_Bottom_1051__FD_203503 | JGI IMG/M metagenome (GOLD analysis project Ga0310122, IMG submission 203503) | Marine microbial communities from Western Arctic Ocean, Canada - CB6_Bottom_1051 | ecosystem: Environmental > Aquatic > Marine > Oceanic | place: Canada: Western Arctic Ocean | collected...
ACACCGGTCGGCCCGAGAGCGACGCGTCCATCGCGATCTCGCAACTGGCGAAAAACGTGTCGCCGTCGACGTGCAGGATGCGGAGTTGTGGAGCCTCGGACACAGTGGTCGCGAGTGTGGCAGGCGGGCTTGGCCCGGTCAATCCGCCAGCCCCGGCCGGGACAAACTGGCGCAAAACAAAGTTGCCTTTTGGTGAATAATCAGGCGAAATAGGTCGTTAATTTTTTAGCTGTAACTTTGAGAGTCATAGGTGCGTTTCTTTTCAGTGCTTTTGAGAGTCATAGATAAAATCAAAATTTTCGGGACTGCGTTCGTGGCCCTGGGCGCGATTGGCCAAGCCTGTGCCGCCCAGGCGGATGCCGCGGGCATTGCGTTTTTCGAGAAAAATATCCGCCCAGTGCTGGCGAACAACTGTTACCAGTGCCACTCCGCCGAGGCCCGCAACCTCAAGGGCGAGCTGTTTCTTGACTCGAAGCAGGGCATGCTCAACGGCGGCGAATCCGGCCCGGTGATCGTCCCCGGCAAACCAGCCGAGAGCCGCTTGTTGCAGGCGATCCGGCGTGACGGTAAACTGAAAATGCCGCCCCGCGATAAGCTGTCCGGGCAGGTCGCCGCCCATTTTGCCGAGTGGATCAGGATGGGCGCGCCCGACCCGCGAGTGGTCAACGGCGGCAACCCGGTCAAAAGCAAAATCGACCTCGAGGCCGGCCGCAAATTTTGGTCGTTCATCCCGCCGACCAAACCGGACACGCCGACCGTCACCGACAGCGCCTGGCCAAGGGGCGAGATCGACCGCTTCGTCCTGGCCAAGCTGGAGGAGAACAAGTTGTCTCCAGTGCGCGATGCCACTCCCCGCGAACTCATCCGCCGGACTTACTTTGACCTGATCGGTCTGCCGCCCTCGCCGGGACAGGTTGCCGGGTTTTTGAGCGACACGTCGGCGAACGCCTTCGAAAAAGTCGTCGACGAGTTGTTGCGCTCGCCGCACTTCGGCGAGCACTGGGGCCGGCACTGGCTCGACGTCGCCCGCTACAGCGAGTCCAACGGCATGGAGCGCAACTTCACCTACCCGCACGCGTGGCGCTACCGCGACTACGTGATCGACTCGTTCAACAACGACAAGTCGTTTCGCCGGTTCGTGCGGGAGCAGATTGCCGGCGACCTTCTTGGCCGCGACAAACGCGAACCGACCGACGAGGAACTGGTCGCCACTGGCTTCCTCGCGCTTGGCCCCAAGCCGCTGAACCAGGGCAACAAGGTGCTCTTCAAGCTCGACGTCGTCGACGAGCAGATCGACGTGACGACGCGGGCGTTCCTCGGCCTGACCGTCTCGTGCGCCCGCTGCCACGACCACAAGTTTGACCCGATCCCGACCCGGGACTACTACGCGATGGCCGGCATCTTCCGCAGCACCGATGCGCTTTACGGGACGGTGAACGGACAGGGCAACCGCCAGCCGTCCGACCTGCACGCCATCGCCGGCAACGAGGCCGAGCGCGCCGAGAAAATCCGCAAACACGACAACAGCCTGTACCGGCTCAACGGTCGTCTCCTCATCATGGAGGAGGAAATGCGGGAATACCGGGAAAAGGGGCGCAACGCCACCGGCAACGAACGAACGCGCATGCGCGCGCTCACCCGCGACATCCGCGACGCCCGCGCTAACATCAAGAGCCTCGAGAAGAAATCGCCGGACGCCGACTACGCGATGGGCGTGCGCGACGGCCGGATCGGCGACGCACGGGTGCTGGTTCGCGGCGAAATCCGCAACCAGGGCCAGACCGTGAAACGCGGCTTCCCGCAGGTCATGGACGGCGTGAAGGCGTACCCGATCGGCAACCGCTCGAGCGGCCGCCTGCAACTGGCCAGTTGGCTCACACAACCGGACAACCCGCTCACCTCGCGCGTGATGGCCAACCGCATTTGGCACCACCTCTTCGGCGCGGGCATCGTGCGCACGATGGACAACTTCGGCGCGACCGGCGAGCGCCCCACCCACCCCGGGCTGCTCGACTACCTCGCGGTGCGCTTTGTCGGGAATGACTGGTCGGTCAAGTCGATGATTCGCGAGATGGTGCTCAGCCGAACCTACCAACTCTCGAGCGACACCATGGACGCGAACGCCGCAGCCGACCCGAGCAACCGCTTCCTCTGGCGCATGAACCACAAGCGTCTCGGTGCCGAGGCATTGCGCGACGCGATGCTCGCCACCAGCGGCCGGCTGGACCGCCAACCGGCCGGCGCCTCAGTGGTGACCAAGCTCGGCAACGTCAACGTCGGCCGCGCCCAGCGCCAGTTGAGCCAGATGCAGCGCAACACCAGCCAGCGCAGCGTGTATCTGCCGATCCTGCGCAACGCCCTGCCGGAGATGATGCGGCTGTTCGACACCGCCGAGCCGAGCCTCATCGTCGGCAAACGAAACGAGACCACCGTGCCGACCCAGGCGCTTTACCTGATGAACAACCCGTTCGTGATCGGGCAGGCGTTCAACATGGCCAAGCGCGTGATGGACACGGCCGAGGGCAGGCCGGACGGTATCCGCCTGGCCTACGAGCTGGCGTTCGCGCGCGCGGCCACCGACGACGAAGTGTCGAGGGCGCATGAATTTTTGAACTCCGTCGCCGAGGAGAAAGACCGCCCCGGCCAATGGACGGTGCTTTGCCAGGCGCTGCTGGCCAGCGCGGAGTTCCGCTATATCGATTGACAAACCAACAGCGCTTGGCCAAGCGCGGCCTCGCACCAGACAAAACAAGAACGATGAACAACTGGAACAACAGCACCTGTGGCAACCACCGCTATTTGCTGTCGCGCCGCGACATGCTCAGCGGTCTCTCGGCCGGCTTCGGCTACATGGCCTTTGCCGGGATGAGCACCGTGCAGGCCGCGGCCGGCAGGCCGCTCGCCTCCAGGCGCCCGCACTTCCTGCCCAAGGCCAAGCGCGTGATCTTCTGCTGCATGCGCGGCGGCCCGTCGCACGTGGACACATTCGACTACAAGCCGGCGCTCGCCCGCGACGAGGGCAAGCAACTGCCCAAGTTCCGCAACCGCGAACTGATGCCGTCGCCGTGGGAATTCAAGCAGCACGGTCAGGGCGGCCTGAGGATTTCCGGGTTGTTCCCGCGCCTGGCCGAACACGCCGACGACCTCTGCCTGCTCAATGGCATGCACTCCTCCGTGCCGGCGCATCCGCAGAGTTTTCTCCAACTGCACACCGGCAGCTTCCAGTTCGTGCGGCCGTCGATGGGTGCCTGGGTGCTGTACGGCCTGGGCACCGAGAACCAAAACCTGCCCGGCTTCATCTCGCTCTGCCCGCCGGACAACGTCGGCGGCGCGCAGAATTACGGCAGCGCCTTTCTGCCGGCGTTTTATCAGGGCACCAAGATTGGGCAGTTCAACCAGAACATCCGCACCGCTTCGCTGCGCAACCTCAACAACCAGCAGATCTCCGGGAAGCTGCAACGCAAGCAACTCGACTTTGTCCAGTCGCTGAACCGCGACCTGCTCGAGCGCAAAAAACAAAGCTCGCAGATCGAGGGCGTCATCGAGTCTTACGAACTCGCGTTCCGCATGCAGTCGGCCGTGCCGGAGCTGATGGACATCGGCGATGAAAGCCGGGCCACGCTCGAGAGTTACGGCATCGGCAACCGCGCCACCGAGAATTTCGGACGCCAATGCCTGATGGCGCGTCGCTTCGCCGAGGCCGGCGTCCGGTTCATCGAGGTGGCGCACGGCAACTGGGATCAGCATCGCAACCTCAACTCCGCGCTCACCCGCAACTGTCGCGCCACCGACCAGCCGTTGGCCGCCCTGCTACAGGATCTGAAGGAACGCGGACTGCTCGACGAGACCCTCGTCGTCTGGGGCGGCGAGTTTGGCCGCACGCCACACATCAAGCAGAACGACGGGCGCGACCACAACTCCACCGGCTTCAGCTTCTGGATGGCCGGCGGCGGCGTGAAAGGCGGCATGACCTACGGCGCGACCGACGAGCACGGCGTTGCTGCAGTGGAAAACCGCATGCACTTCCACGATCTGCACGCAACGATCCTCCACCTGCTGGGACTCGATCACGAGGCGTTGACCTACAAATACGCCGGCCGCGACTTCCGGCTGACCGACGTCCACGGCAACGTCGCCCACGACATCATCGCCTGACCTGCCCAAGCGCTAACGCCGCCGCAAGCCCAGCTCGTCAGCGCTCAGTTTGCCGTCGCTGTTTTTGTCGAGCGCCTGTAGCTTGGCCTCCGCTTGGTCAAGCTCCGCCGCCGACAACTGCGAGTCGCGATCCTCGTCCAGCGCGATCAACAGCGGATCGTTGCGCCACGGCGATCCCCGGCGCGACCTCGAGCCGCCCGGGCCACGGCCGCGAGGCGCGACGTTGGCCATCATCGGCAGAAATTCCCGTGTCACCTTGTCGAGCTCCCCGGCCAAGTCCGGCTTCTCGCCGGCCAGGTCGGTCGTCTCGCCCGGATCTTTCACGACGTCAAACAGTCTCGGGGCACGCTGGCTGTCCTCCCGGCCGCTGCGAATATACTTCCATCGACCGCGCAACACGGCGAGTTCCTGCGGGCTGGCGATGACCACCCCATCGCGTCCGACCTTCTTTCCATCCTTGATCGCGCGCCAAACGCTCCTACCATCAAACGGCTTGGCTTTGCCCCGCTCGATGCCGGCCGCCTCGATGAGTGTCGGGAACAAGTCCATCACCGACATGAGTTGCGAACTCTTTTTGCCGGCGGGAATCGCCCCCGGCCAGCGCATCGCCGCCGCCACGCGAATACCGCCCTCGTACACGCTGCCCTTGCCCTTCGCGAGATGACCGTTGTCCGCCCCGGCGCGCGCGCCGCCGTTGTCATTGAAATAAATGACCAGCGTGTCGTCCAGCTCGCCCTGTTTGCTGACCGCCTTGAGCACGCGGCCGATCGCCGAGTCCATCGCGTCCACCATCGCCGCATAGATTCGCCGGTCGCGATCCGCGATGTCGTTGTACTTGGCGATCACCTTCTCCGGCGCCTGCAACGGGGAGTGCGCCGCGCCGAACGGCATGTAGAGGAAAAACGGCTTCGCGCGGTCGCGCCCCTCAACCAACCGAACCGCCTCGTCGGCCAGCAGGTCGGTCGCGTAGCCCTCCTCGTTCACCGGCTTGCCGTTGCGCATCCAGTCCAAATTCCTGCGCCGGGTGTCGGTGTGCGTGTAGTAGTCGATGAAGCCGCTGAGAAAGCCATAGAAATGATCGAACCCGCGCCGGTGCGGCATCGCGTTTTCGTCCGGCGCGCCGAGGTGCCACTTGCCGGTCATGAACGTCTGGTAGCCCGCCGCCTTGAACGCCTGCGGCAGGATGAACTCCTCCACCGGCAGCGCCTTCGAGCTTTTCCCAACCGGCGACAGGATGCCGTAGCGTATCGGCGAGCGCCCGGTCATCAACGCCACCCGGGTCGGGCTGCAGATCGGGTAGACATAAAACCGATCCAGCTCGACCCCCTCCGCCGCGAGCCGGTCGAGGTTCGGCGTCCGGATCTCGCTGCCGTGAAACCCGACATCCTTCCAGCCCATGTCGTCGGAAACGATCAGCACCACGTTGGGTTTTGTTTTCGTGGGTTCCGCGGCGAACAGCAGGCCGACCGGCACGGCAAACAGCATCAACGCGCCGAGGCGGTTGAACAATCGGGTTGAATGGAAACATTTCATGTGGCGGATGGTTGACGAACCCGAAGTACAACCGGTTACACCGGATGCAACAAAATTCATGATTCCGCCCACCGCGCATCGCCGGGATTGCCCGGGGCACCGGCTCGGGGTAGAACGCCCGCCGTGAGCCAAGCCGTCCAGCTCCTGCGCGACCTGATCGCGCTGCCCAGCGTCAATGCCGCCTTCCTGCCGCCGGGCGATCCGCACGCCGGCGAAGCCAAAGTCGCAGATTACCTGGCCAAGCGCGCCGCCAAGGCCAGGCTCGATGTTGAGCGCCAGCCGGTCGCGCCGGGGAGCGACAACCTGATCGTCCGCCTCTCGCCGCTTGGCCAAGCGCGGCACCGCATCGTCCTCGCGCCGCACCTCGACACCGTCGGCGGCGACGACCCGAAGATTTATCGCCCCACAAAAAAGGGCAACAAGCTGCACGGCCGTGGCGCGTGCGACACCAAAGGCAGCATCGCCGCCATGTTCCGCGCGATCGAGAATGTGGCCGGCCGCAAAAAGCGTCCCAGCGAAACCGAGATCGTTTTCGTCGGCCTGATGGACGAGGAATGCAACCAGACCGGCTCGCGCGCCTTTGCCAAGCTGCGGATGAAAGCCGACCTCGCGCTCGTCGGCGAGCCGACCCGCTGCAAGGTCGTCACCGCGCACAAGGGCGACCTCTGGCTGCGACTCATCGCCACCGGCAAGGCCGCCCACGGCGCGCGCCCCGAGCTGGGCCGCAACGCCATCCACTCGCTCGCCCAGTGCATCGTCGCCATCGAGACTGACTACGCCGCGTTGCTGCGCAAACGCCGCCACCCGCTGCTTGGCCACGCGACGATCAACACCGGCACGATCCGCGGCGGCGCGCAGCCGAACATCGTCCCCGACCACTGCGAAGCCGACCTCGACCGGCGCACTCTCCCCGGCGAAACGTTTGCCAATATCCGCCGCGAACTTCTCGGCGTGTTGGCCAGGCGCGGCCTCAAGGCCAAGCTGATCGACGTCAAGGGCTTCACCTGTCCCGCGCTCGAGACCGACCCCGGCCTGCCGTGGGTGCGTGACTTCATGCGGGTGGGCCGGCAGAAAAAACCGATCGGCGTCGATTACTACTGCGACGCCGCCAACCTCGCCGGCGCCGGCATCCCGACCGTCGTCTGGGGGCCGGGCGACATTGCGCAGGCGCACACGGCCGACGAGTGGATCACCCTCGAGCAACTCGAGCGCGGCACCGACATGCTGACGCGATTCCTTTTGTCGCTGCCATGATTTCGCGGCACACTCCCGCGCGATGAGATTGGCCCTGCTCACGCACGAACCGTTTTATCCGCCCAGCGGCGGCGGTTCGGCAGAAGCCAACTACCTCGTCAGCGAACTCACCCGGCGCGGCCACGAGGTGCACCTGTTCTGTCCGGACTTCCCCGATCGCGACGCCGTCGCCGCGCGTTTCGGCATCACCGTCCACCCCTTCACCGGCTGGGAAATGGGGCGATACACCCGGCTTCGCTCGCTCAAGTACCTCGCCTACCCCGGCGCGCTCCGGAGGCTCGTTCGACGCATCGCGCGCGACATCTCGTTCGACGCCATCTTGTCGCAGCACGCCATCTCCGCCGTCGCCGCCGGCAAGCTCAAGGCCGATCTCGGTGTGCCGATGGTGATGAACTTTCTCGATTTCCTCACCGGCTTCATGGAGTCGTGGCCCGCTTGGGCGATGCCACGCTTCGTGCTGCGCCGCCTGATGGCGTACGAGCTTTCGCTGCCCAAGCGCTACGACGCCGACGCCGTGCTCACTGTCTCCGAAGAGCTCGCCCGCCGCTTCGCCGAAACCGGCTATGCCGCCGACCGGCTCCACCCCATCCACTACGGCCACGACGCCAAACTTTTCCAACCGAGAACCGAGAACCGGGAACCGAGAACTGAGTACCTGGGAACTGTCGCCATGCACGGCTCGTTCGACACACATCACCTTGGGCCGATCGCCGTTCGCACCATCACCGACATCGCCTTGGCCAAGCCGGAGACGCATTTCCTTTTCATCGGTCGCGAAACCGACGCCGTCAAAAAACTGGCCAAGCGCGTCCTCGCAGCCGCGCCGTTGGCCAAGCTCGAGTGCACCGGCTTCGTGCCGTACGGCGAAGTCGCCGGGCGGCTTGGGCAAGCGGGCGTCGGCATCATCCCGTACGAGTCATCGAGCGGCACGCACTGCGCCTTCGTCGCTAAACTCGTTGAGTACGCCGCGCTTGGCCTGCCGGTCGTGAGCACGCCGTTGGCCGGCGTGAAGTCGTTTTTTGGCGACGAACCGTCCGTGCGTTTTTCGGCATTCGACGGCGGTCAGTTTGCGAACGACGTCATCGACCTGCTCGATAACCCGCCGCCTCGGGCCGAGTCGGAGCGCTTGGCCAGGCGCGTCGCCGCCAAACTCGATTGGCCGGTGATCTGCGCCAAGGCAGTTGACCGGCTCGAAGCCATCGTCTCATGAGCGAAGCCGACTCCAAACGCGCGTTTTACCGGCAGGGAAGCTGGATGCTCGTCGCCACGTTCATCAGCGGCCTGCTGATGTTTGCGGTGCACATTTTTGGTGGCTGGATGAGCCGCGAGGAGTACGGCCTGTTCGTCACGCTGCTGCAGATTCTCAACCTGATGATGATCCCAGCGCTGGGCCTGCAAACGGTGTTCGCGCAACAAACCGCCGCCGCCATCGAGCCGCAACAGCAACACGACCTGGCCAAATCCACCCGCAAAATGCTCCTCATTTGCCTATATGTTTGGATGGCGATTGCGCTTGTCGTGATCCTTTTTCGTGGGGCCATTCTTGAGTCGCTCAAGATCGAAAAACCAACGGCGCTTTACGTGACTTTGCTGCTGGGCCTGCCGCAGCTTTGGCTGCCGGTGCTGCTCGGCATCCTGCAGGGCCGACAAAACTTCGCGTGGCTCGGCGGCGCGGCGATCGCCAACGGCGCGGGCCGTTTCGCCGCCGTCGGCATCATCGTTGCGCTGCTCGGCGGCCAGGCGGCGGGAGCGACGACCGGTGTGCTGATCGGCCTCACAACGGCCTGCCTGCTCGCCGGTTGGCACGGCCGCCAAGCCTGGCTTGGCCAAGCGGGAGCCGATCAGGGCAGCTTCGACGCCAAAGCTTGGCTGGCCCGAATAGTACCTCTCACACTGGGCATGGGCGCAGGACTATTCATGCTGAGTGCGGACATGATCGCGGCGCGGGCCATCCTGCCTGAAGTGGACTCCGGCCCTTATGGCGCGGCCGGTATGATCGGGCGCGGGGTGGTTGCATTTACCGCGCCATTGGCTGCGGTGATGTTTCCCAAGCTCGTGCGCGAAGCGGCCGGAACGAAATCGAGAGTGCTTTTTCAGGCGTTCCTCGGCACGGCCATCCTCGGCGTGTTAGCCGGAGTCGGATGCACGCTTGCCGCCTGGCTGCTCCCGGACATCGTCGACCGCTTCCCCGCGTTGGCCGCAAAGAAAAAAATACTCACCGAGATCACGCCTCTGATTCCGTATTTCGTTTGGAGCATGTTGCCGCTGGCGTTGGCGAATGTTTTCGTGGCGGCGCTATTGGCCAAGGAGCGATACCGCGCGGTGCCTTGGCTGGTCGGGATCGCCTTCATCTACGGGCTGACGCTGGCTTGGCTGGCCAACACCGCCGAGCCGCCGACGCCGCAAACAATCATTCTCACCCTGGGCGGATTCAACCTCGCGTTCCTCGGCACGGCAGCGGCCCTGGCCAAACGCTACGCCGCGTCGCCGGAGAGCCGGTAGGCCCTCAACGCCTCCAGCATCGCCTGCACGGATGAGTAGCGAGCACGCTTTTCCTTCTCGAGCGCCTTGCGGCAAATCGCCTCAAGATCGGGCGGTATGTCGCGGTCGGGCGCGGCTTCACTTGGCTTGGGCAGCGGTTGGTTGAGCAGGTTGTCGGCGACTTCCCGCGCCGTAGCGCCGGAGAGCAATTGGCCAAACGTGAGCATCTCGAACAAAATATTACCGAGGCTGAACACGTCCGCCCGGCCGTCGATCTGCGCATCGCCCCGGGCCAACTCCGGCGCCATGTAAAGCGGCGTGCCGTAGCGCCGGCCGGCCGGCGTCAGCACCGGGTTCGCCTTGGCCGGGAACGCCTCGATCCCGACATCCGGCTCGCCCCAGACCTTGGCCAGGCCCCAGTCGAGAACGATGACTTCGCCGAAGCCGCCCACGAGAATGTTCGCCGGCTTGAGGTCGCGATGGATGACGCCGCGGTCATGCGCGTAGGCGACCGTTTGGCAAACTTGGATCAACGAATCCACCAGCACCGGCAACGGGAAGAACTGCGTCAACCGCTCGTCGCCGTCGCGCAGGCCGAGCAGGATGTCGCGCAGGTTGCGGCCGCGCACATGCTTCATGGTGAAAAACATGTCGCCGTTGCGGTCGCGCCCCATTTCATAAACCGGCACCGTGCCGGGATGCTGCAGCTTGGCCGTCACCCGCGCCTCACGCAGGAACCGCTGCGTCTCGACCTCGGACTGGCGCATCTCCGGGTGCAGCGTCTTGTAAACGACCTCACGATGAAGATTGACGTCGCGGCAGGTGAAGAGCTTGGCCGTGCCGCCCTCGGCCATCAGCTTGAAATCGGCGTACTTCAGCGAGCCGCTCTTCCAGTGAACCGGAAACACACTGTCCGTATCCGCCAAGCGCAACGACGTCTCATGCAGCGCCGCCGCATCGCCTTGCCCTGCTTCCCGTTCGTCGCCCATCTCGGAGCCAAGTGAACGCCCCCACCCGCTCAGCGTCGAGTTTTGTTTGTTTGGCGGCCTCCTTGCGCTACGCTTAGCCAAGCGATTGCTGCCGTGAGAAATATCGTTTACTTCGACCTCGAAACCATGCGCTCCGCCGATGATGTCGGCGGCTGGAGTCATATAAACAAAATGGGCATGAGTATCGGGGTCACGTACAGCACCGGCAACGGCGGGTACTCGATCTATGCGGAGTCGGAGGTGAACGACCTCATCGAGGAACTGCAACGCGCCGACCTTGTCGTCGGCTTCAACCACATTCGGTTCGACTACGAAGTGCTGCACGGCTACACGACGCTAGACCTGCGCCAACTCCCCTCGCTCGACCTGATGGTGGATCTGCAGGGAATCCTCTCGCACCGGCTCAAGCTCGACTCGATCGCCTCCGCCACGTTCGGCGCGGAGAAAACCGCCGACGGCCTGCAGGCGCTGAGGTGGTTCAAGCAGGGCAAGCTGATGGAGATCGCCGAGTACTGCTGCTACGACGTGAAGATCACCAAGATGGTCCACGAGTTCGGCGCGCAAAACGGCTGCGTGTTTTACAACAACCGCTTCGGCAAACAGCTCAGCGTCAAGATCAACTGGAGCACCGAGTAGCCTCACGCGAAGCCCCCTCATCCGGCCTTCGGCCACCTTCTCCCCCGCCGGGGGAGAAGGAATTGAAAAGCGAATCCGCTTGGCCAAGTACAGTCTGCGACTCGACAAAGGCGAGTGCGCTCGGTACAGCTCGCGCCGTCCAACAAGCAATATGACGAAGCAAACTATTTCCACTTCTGTCCGCCGGTGGTCGGCCAGCCTTCTCGGCTTGGCCTTGGCCACCTCGGCATTCGCGGCCAAGCGGCCCAACATCATCATCGCCATGGCCGATGACATGGGCTGGAGCGACATTGGCTGTTACGGCGGCGAGATCGACACGCCCAACCTCAACACACTCGCTGAGGGCGGCGTGCGGTTCACCCAGTTTTACAACACAGGCCGCTGCTGCCCCACCCGCGCCACGCTGCTCTCCGGCACTTACGCGCACCAAGCCGGCATCGGGCACATGATGGGCAACCGCAACCTCCCCGGCTACAAGGGCGACTTGAACAAAAACGTCCGCACCATCGCCGAGGTGATGAAGACCGCCGGCTACGCGACCTACATGGCCGGCAAATGGCACGTCACCCCCAAGATCCAACCCGGCGGCCCGAGGAACAACTGGCCGCGGCAACGGGGGTTCGATCGCTTTTACGGTACCATCCACGGCGCCGGCAGTTTTTT
>Ga0310122_10002488_pt1 | contig 11711 bp, 7 predicted proteins | sample CB6_Bottom_1051__FD_203503 | JGI IMG/M metagenome (GOLD analysis project Ga0310122, IMG submission 203503) | Marine microbial communities from Western Arctic Ocean, Canada - CB6_Bottom_1051 | ecosystem: Environmental > Aquatic > Marine > Oceanic | place: Canada: Western Arctic Ocean | collected...
GCTTGATCAAGCCCAACACATTTCATGGTGAGTGGAACTACGAGATAAGACCTCGACCATAGGCGGAATCCGGTAATCTATTTTGCTGCGCGTCCTTAGTCTCGACCTGACGGTCCCCCTGACTGTCATACGTCAGGGTGACGCGTTCTGCGAGCGGGTTCTCAACGGCCGTAACTTGCCCTTTGCTCGAATAGCTGAACGACGTGCGATTGCCTAACGGCGAGATTTCAACGGTCCGCTGACCGCTGCCGTCCCACACCAGGCTGGTGCGATTTCCCTTCTCGTCGATGATGGCCTCGACCAGGTCGCTGCCGTCATACTGGATTGTGAATCGACCTCCCAGCGGATTGAGAACGGTCGTGAGTTGCCTGGTCCGGTTGTTCGCCGTCCGATAGCTCATCGTGGTCCGGTTGCCACGGGCGTCCTGGACTGACGCGAGGCGGCCAGAGTCCCACGTGGCGGTTGTCCGATTGCCCAAGGGGTCGATGACTTTGGTCAACTGATCGGAGCCATCGAACTGCAGCGTGCTCAGGTTCCCGGCGGGATCCTCGACCTGGGTTACCGAGCCCGAGTAGCTGATTGTCGTGCGGCTGCCGGTGGCCGAATCATAACTGGCAACACGATCGCTGAAGTCATAGCCGAACGTCACCCGATTTCCTTCACCGTCCTCATGAGTGAGCATGCGGTGCTGGGCATCGTAGGTCATCTCACTCTGGCACAGCTCGGGGCAAGTTCGCTTGGTCAAGTCCCCATTGCCGTCGACCGTGAAGGTCGTGACTCGACTGGCGGTGTCGATGATCTTCTCGAGCTTGTTGCTCGCGTCGTAACTCAGCGTCGTCAAGTCTCCGACGGGGTCTTCGATCCTGGTGAGGCGTCCGCCGCCATCGTGCGTGAGCGTCCAGAAGGCACTGGCGGCGTTCTCCATCGTGTCCAGGACACCGGCGGTACTGTACTGGAACTTGAAGCTGTCGGGCCGAGTCTCGGTCCAGGTGTCATCACCGTTCTTGACCAGTGCGTTTTCAGCCTCGCCGGGGGCCAGGTACTTGCCGTTGGCGTCCTTGGAGGTGTACCGCAGCACGGCTCCGGCACCATCGGTCAGGTCGACCTGACTGGCATCGATCTCGGTGATCTTGCGATTGAACGAGCCGACCCAGCCGACGCCGTAATCGCCCACGACGCCGCTCTTGCTGTTGTAGCTGAGGATCGGGAACGGGCTGAACGGACCTCCGGTGACATTGGCCAATTGCAGCACGACGTTGCCGTTGGCCAGGTTGAGCCGAGACGGACCGGCTGAGGAGAGCTTGGAGACGGTCTGCTTGCTCGAATCGGACTTCAGGTAACGTCGTCGCAGGAGTTCCTTCGACCCGGTGGCGCTGCCGGCTGCCGGACAGGCACATCCGTTTACGCCCGGTGCAGACCCACCACCGCCAACATAGGTACACAGGTCGGTGTGGAATGCATTGGGGACCTGAGGTGCCGGCCCCTGCGAAACTGAAACGCCGGTCTGCGGTGTTCCAGTGGTCAGCGAGTTGTTGGAGATGGCATTGCAGCCCAAGCCGTTGGACATGGTCAGTTCCTTGTTCTTACAGAAATGTCTCGAGTTGTCAGTTGGTCAACCGACCTCGTCGGTTGTCATGAGTCGTGCATGCGAATCGGGCAACGCCTTTTCCTGATCAACCACACCGGCCGACCTGAGGGCACTGAGCGCATCTTCATGGTCAGGGGCATGCCCCAGGACGGTCTGCCAGGCTTTGATCGCCTCACCGACTCGGCCCAACTCACAAAGGGCGTGACCGAGTTGAACACCGGTGGCGGCTGATTCGGGCCTCAGTCCCAGCGATCGCTCGAGCACCGTCACGGCCTGAGCGGGCCGTCCGGAATCGACGTAGACATTGCCCAGGTTGTGCCACGTGGCGGGATCCTCGGGGTCCCGCTCGGCGAGTTGCTCGAGTGCCGATTCGGCTTCAGCGGTCCCGAAATGCTCGAACAGAAAACGGCACAGCTCACGTAGCGGTTCGAGATCTTCGGAATCCTCGCTGCTGCCCCGCTCGAGTTCGCTGCGAGCGGAGGCCAGGTCGCCACTTTGTTCCAGGACCATCGCGCCCAGGACGCGACCCAGTGACGCAAGCTGTGGGTTCTCTTTGAGATCGTCAGCCAGCCTGGCCGCCTCGGTAAGCTGTCCCTGCTTGAGGAGGAGATCTCCGAGGCCACGCCAGGCCGGCCTGTATTGCGGAGAGTGCTCAGTGACAATCCGCCATTGTTCCTCGGCCTTGTCGAACCGGCCGAGAGCGTCATAGACCACCGCCAGGTTCTGCCGGGTCTTGAACCCGTTGATGTGGGCATCGACGCTCGTCAAGTGCCGCTCTTCGTGGCCGTTTACGACCTGCAGGTAGGCCTGTTCGGCTTCGAGGAGTTGGTCGCATTGCTGGTGCAGGATGCCGTGACGGAAGTGCAGTTCCTTGTCATCGGGGAACAGCACAAGGCCGTCCCGGCAGGTCTGGAACGCCTGCTCGTTCTGACGTGATTGCTGGTAGGCACCCGCCAGCAGGGCATACGCCTTCCGCAGGTGGGATTCGCTGGGCTGGGAGACTTTGAGACAACGGTTCAAACAGACGATGGCCTCGTCGAACTGCCCGGCCTCGTTGTGTGTCATCCCCAGGTTGAAGAGCACGAAGGGGTGATCGGGCCGGTCGACCATCTCGAGGTGCAGCAACCGGAAGTCTCGATCGAGCTTCCGCTGTTCGGCCTCCGGGCTGTGGTCGCTGCCGGAGTGGACGACGAACAGATCGCTCCAGGCGATTTCGCCATCAGCCCGGCGGATCGACGGGATAATCTGCTCGTGAATGCGGTACTCGAACCTCACGTCGGGCCGATTGCGGATCAGCTTGACGTGATCGACAACCGTGAAGTTCTCGATCCCCGGCTCGGGATCGCTCGGGCAGCGGACCTGCATCACGTAACCGAGGATGTCCGGTTTGTGCACAGCGTTTGCCAGCTCACGCAGCCCGCGTCCGTTCTCCTCGTCGATCGTGTCATCGGAGTCCATCCAGAAGATCCACTCGCCGCAGGCGTGTTTCAGTGACTCGTTGCGAGCAGCCGAGAAGTCATCGCACCACGGGAACTCGAAGACCCGTGCGCCCAGCTCACGACAGATCTCCGGCGTGCGATCGGTCGAGCCGGTATCGACGACTACCATCTCGTCGACCCACGGGCGGATGCTGGTGAGGCACTCCTCGATGATCGCCTCGTTGTCTCGCACGATCATGCAGAGCGACAGCTTGATCTTCGCGCGTTCGGTTGCAGCGGGCAGGTCTTCCCGGCCCGAGCGTTGGAGTTGGCCGTTGCCACTCCACTTCGCCTCGAACCGCTTCTGGTTCTCGGCCAGCAGCGCCGCGTAGTCGATCCCGGTGCCCCGAAAGGTCTGGCCGCCAACATGGTGGACGAAGGCGTCCTCGGCCAACACGACACGGAACCCGGCCTGGATCGCCCGATGGCAGTAATCGTCGTCGTCGAAGCAACCGATCCCGAACTGCTCATCGAGCGTCCCAATCCGCTCGATCAGTTCTCGCGAGATCAAAAGGCAGAAGCCGACTAGCCGATCCAGGTCCTGTCGCTGGCCGTCGAGCATCTTGCCTCGATCCCAGGCGAAGCCATCGAGACAGGTCAGGTCGGGGTAGCTGACGGGGATCTGCTGAGGACCGCTGACGTTGTTCGAACAGGGGCCGACCAGGCCGATGCTCGGATCACTCGCCAGAGCCTCAAGCATCCGTCGTAGCCAACCGGTGGTCACGACCGTGTCGTTGTTGAGCAGCAGGACCTGTTGCCCTCGAGCCACGCCGATCCCCTGATTGACCGCTTTGGGGAACCCCAGATTGTCGGCGTTGAAGAGGGTCGCCACGTTCTGGAGGGCACCCAGGTATTCTGTCGTGCCGTCGGTGGACCCGTTGTCGACAACGATCAACTCGTACGGTTCATCGGTGAACCGCCGAATGCTGTCGATGCACTGCCGGGTGCAAGCCAATTCGTTGTGCGTGACGATAATGATCGAGGTCAGGCCGTGGTCAGCAAGCGGCTCGGGCCGAGCATCGATGAGGTACTGGTTGACGTAGAACTCCTCGGCCTGCTCAGGATCGAGGTTCGAAATCGACAGCGGCCCTGCATTGACGCTCCCTGGACGGCCCGCCTCGGACCACTGTTGATACCCCGGACCGGGGACAATCCGCACACATTCGATCCGGAATCCCGCTCGGTAGAAGAGCTTCTCGATCTCGCGGCGTGTGAAGAACCGAAGATGGTCGTGGTCGAGGAGTCCGGCCGCTTCGTAGGTCCAGTTGCCCTCGAAGAGCCCGGTGAGGACGCTATGATGCCGAGCGTTGGGGATGCTGGCGATCACCCGGCCATCGGGCGTCAACCAGGGGCGGACGGTCTTGAGCACCTCTTCGGGCCCGCGCAGGTGTTCGAGGACATCTGCGAAGACGATCGTGTCAAACTCCGCTTCGGCAAGCTCCTTAGCCGCATCCAGTTCCTCAACGTTGGCGGCGACGACGTGATCGAGACGCCCCTCCGCGAGTCGCGCGACCTCTGCCTCCCGCTCGATCCCCCAAACCTCAGCCGCCTGACGGGCCTTGAGACTCTCACCCAGCCTTCCGGCTCCGCAGCCGACGTCGAGAACGCGGCGTGCCGTCGCGGGGATCATCTCGAGGATTTCAGGCCGGGCAAACTCGTAGTACCATCCGTCACGGATTGCCGGGTTCTCGTTTGCCTCGTTCTCTGCCGGCCCTTCTGAATCGCGTGTTACGGCCTGCTGGTCACCCAAGGCGGCTTGAGCAGCCTCGAGGATCGTCCTCATCCGGTGGTCGTAGGTGTGTTCGGCTAGAACTCGCTGTCGCCCCGCCCGAGCAATTTGCTCCCTCTCGTCCTCGTGCTTCAAGTACCACTCGATCTGAGTCAGCAGCTCGGCCTGGTCGCGGTACGTGACCAGATCGACACCGTCTTCAAACAGCTCGGCCTGACCGTTCTCGGCCAGGTCATTGGTCAAGAGCAGCGAGCCAGAGGCCAACGCCTCGAACACCCGCATGTTGACGTCGTTGGCGACACTGCGGTTGAAGATGATCCGAGAGGCGGAGTAGGTCCGAGCCATCTCATCGAAGTACTTCTGCCCGACGAACGTGCTGGGAAACCGCTCCCTGATGCACTCGACCAGCTCGCTCCGGGGACCAGGAAACAAATTCCCGACGAAGCAGACATCGTGCGCCTTGGGCAGATCGTGCTTGCGATGAATCGTCGAGTCACAGGCAAGCGGCAGCCAGGAAGCCGTCTCGATCCCATGGTCCTTGAGATTCTGAGCCCCATCGTGCTGAGCTGCGAAGACAAGATCGGCTGTCTCCGAGCGGGCCAACGCACGCTCGAACCCCAGGTGCGTGTCGATCGCCCAGAACGCAGATGGTGAACAGGCTGCCGGCCAGTCGAACAGCAGTCCGTCGTCGATGCTCAGAAATAGGTCGAACCGCCCCGCCTCGATCTGGTCGAGCTCGGACGGCTCCACGTGCTCGACGTCAACGAGTTCTCGCTGCTCGACCAGGCGCTGGAGTGCCTTGAGGCAGTAGACGCCGGTCGTTTCCGGCCGGGCCTTGGTGTCAAAGATGATTGCGACGCGTTGGATCGTCATGATGTCAGCCTCTGTGTTGTTGGGGAGATCGGTCCCCTGGCAAGCTCCATCGTGTCGGTGCAGAGGACCGGCCTCTGCGAGAGGCTGGCGATCTGGTTGGCCTGATTCGCGTCGCTCTCCACAAACAGACGAGCTGAGGCGAGTCCGGCGTAGCAGGCCGCCTTGCGACGGGCGTGGTCGCCCGCTTCCTGCCGCTGGCGGGCTGAGCAGTAGGGCGACATCACCAGTTCCTCGAACCGGACCCCCTGGTTGCGGAGCCAGTTGACCGTGTCGGTCCGATACCGTTCCAGCCGCGAGGTGACGATCGCCATGACCGGGTAGGTCGGCACATGCCTGGGACAGGCTTGCTGCAGGTGGTGCCGATAACGCTGACGGCCTGCCTCGTCGTCGGTCTCAAAGTCGGTCCAGTCCTCGCAGATCACGCCGTCCATATCGAGACAGCTGACTCGCATGTAGTCGGAGTGGAACACGTTCCATTCAAAGCACCTTGCCTGCGGGACGGAGCGGAAGGCCGCATCGACCACTTCCGGGACTCGCTCGGCGAAATAGACAGCCCCGAAGAGGACGTCATCCCGTTCGCCGATTTCCCTGCGGACCTGCCCAATCGTGCCACCCGTGTTGACCGTATCGTCGACGACCAGCACGCGGCCGGTTTGTCGTGCGGGCACCCCACGTCGCAGCGGCATCTGCCATGGCTGCTCTCCGCGGATCAGCTCATCCAGTGAAACCAGGTGGAGATTGCGATGAAGCGCCAAGAGCGTTGCAGGGAGCAGCCCGCTACGCGGGACCCCGGCCACGGCAACCAGGTCCTCGGGCAACTGATTGGCCCAGCCCCGGACATCCTCGAGCAGTCGGCGATGGCTCACGAAGTTCATCAGACGCTCTCCATAAGCCCAACGGCAGCCGGGCGACGGCATTCGATGCCCAGCTCCATCGGTCCGTGACTCTCGCCACGACGGCGTCCGCCGAGGCGGCGGATATCCACAAAACCGGCCTGGCTCAGGCAGCACGAGAGGTGTTCGTAGTCGAAACACGCCCGATGGAAGTTCGCTTCCTCGGGTCCATACGTGAACACTCGTCCGTTGACCCAGAGCATCGGGTCACCGGTCGGATTGTCTCGTCGCCAGCCATCACCGCAGGTTCGCTCGAGGTAGCAGCGGACGATGTACTCGAAGTTGGGAACCCACACTTCGAGGAGCCCTCCGGGCTTGAGAACTTCGAAGGCGTCGACGAGTGCCCGATGGGTCCGATTCCAGGGAACGTGCTCCAGCACATGGCTTGCGTAGACCTCATCGCAACTCACTTCGGGCACGACACCACTTAGACGTTCATAGCCCCAGCGGGCGCTGTAGGTCGAGCTGCCGTTGAGATCGACTGTTTCGAATCCGGGAAGCGGATTCGAGCCTGGGCCGATCTCCAGGCAACGGTGTTCTGCGAGGGCGGCTGGTGCGGCAGACCGATTCGAGATGTTCGCGCTGTCGAGAATCGGTCGATATTCCCGCTCGATCACGGCCGGCCAGGTGTAGACCTCCTCGAAACGCCGCCGTCCGGCCTGGCCCATTTGCTCGCACACGTCGGGATTGTCGAGCAGGTATGCGATCGCTCGGGCCAGCTTGTCGGCATGACCCGGTTCGACCAGGATGCCGCTCTGGCCGTCTTCGATCGTCTCGGCCACTCCGCCGACCCGACTGGCGATGACCGGTCGTCCAGCCGCCATCGCTTCGACGGCCGTTCGACTGAGTCCTTCCTGGGAAATCGATGGGACGACGAGCAGGTCACATTGGCGATACAGGGCTGGCAGCTCGGCTTGAGGGAGCCAGCCGGTGAAGCGGGAGAAGTCATCGAGGCGACCGGCAGGCTCGCCGGTTGCCACCAACTCAAAGTCCTGTCGCTGTTGCCAGAGCTTCTCGCACGCCCGGTGCAGGACATTGAAACCCTTGATCGGCTCGGGAACCAGGCCGGCGAAGAGGATCTGTTTCGGCGAGGAACGACTGGTTTGGTCGCTAGGAATCACCGACCGCGGGAACCTCGACGGGTCCATCCCCCAGGTGACGACCCGCACGTCGGTCGCCGCCGGCCTCAAGAGCGAAGCGGTCGTGTCGTTGAGCACGAAGACCGCGTCGGCCTGTTTGAGCGAGCGGGCGAGAAGCTCGTTGTACTCCGCAGTCCCCACCCCACTGAGGGCTCGCTCGGCCTGATGCAGGTCCCCGGACATCCAGCCGTTCTGTTCGCAGCACGCTCGGCACCCTGTGGGATCGCTCAACTGGTCCTTCGGGCATTCCTGAAAGCCGCCCGTCCCATCGGGCAACAACCGCTGGTTGTTCAAGGGACAGAGGCACTCGAGGTGCTGAAACCGCCAGAGCACGCGGTAGTTGCAGAGCGCATCAGCCAAGTGGGGCTTGAAGTTCCAGGAGTCGGTGATGATGGCCCATTCCGGCTGGAACTCATCGACTGCCCGCTGAAACCGCCGCTTGATCTCAGCAACGGTCCATGCGGTTTCATCGAACTCGATCGTCTCGGTCGGGAACGGGCAGTCGTGTGCCACGTTACCAATCTGCCAGGGCTCGTAACGAGGGTGAAACAGCCGAACGTCGTAGCCCGCTTCAGACAGGAACTTCGCAAGCTCAACGGTGTGAATGATCCCACCACCGGTGGAGGGCCAGTTGAACAGGAAACTGGCGATGGCCACTCGACGAGATTCTCGCATTCGAATGCTATCAATCACAATCACCGTCCCCCGGGCCGGAGTCTGCTGCCAGAGCATCGTGCAGGGCCGCGATGGCCAACACAGGGGCATGACGCTTGTCGGCAGGGATCCCGTCGAGTGCCGCGATGAGGTCGTCAATCGTCAGTTCTCGACAGGCTGACAGTGAGCGACCGATGAGCATTTCGGCGAGCATCGAGCCACATGCAATCGTCACTCCACAACCGCGAGCCCTAAACGAGGCGTTGATCACATCCTCACATTCCAATTGCAGGTAGATTGTCATCGACGGCCCGCCGCCCGATCGTCCAGCCGCACCGACGCGGTCGGCATCTGGAATCGAACAGGAATAGGGTGCGTTCTGAAAACGCTCGACGAGAATCCGAGAAAACCGAGTCATGCGAATCGTCCTGATCAATAGCAAATCCGATTCGTCGGGGATTGGCCGCACCCGGACCATTCGGGTGCATTCGATTGAAGGGGAATTCGATCCCCCTCCAATTAACTAATCCATTTCGCCGCCCGAATGTTTCCAAGAAAATGAGACGATTTCTTATTTTTTCGGACGGGCCGCCGACAGGAAGAAGCAACCAGCAGCCCAGGGTGGGTAGCTACACGGTTTACTTGGACACCGGCTTCGGAGCGAGGGCGTCGCCCAAGCGGCAAGAGCGGCCGTCAGGAGGTGGCGATCCTCGTGCCTATCTCCCCCCGCTCGACCAGCTCTTCCCTATGGCGCCGGTCGCAGAATGCTCAAGATGCTGCACAACCAGATCACCGACCGCAAGTTCTCGTTGCTTGGGTTCGAGATCTGAGCCGCTCGTCACTCGTCTGCTTCGAATCGTCTCCGCATGCGTTCGCGAGCAGCGGTGATCCACTTAGAAACTGTCCCCCTGGCCACGCCGAGCGAGGCGGCAATGTCGGATGGCGACTTGCCAGCAAGGAAATCAAGGAACGCCTTCCGTTGTCGCGGAGTCGTGGTCCGCTCGAGTTCCTTGACTGCTTCAGTTCGAAAGTCCTCGTTGTCAACGCTCGCGAAGTGATCTCGCGGATCGAGCAGCGGCTTGGCCTCTTCGAGCGAGACCTCTCGGCGCGACTGCACGGTCAGGCAATTCAGCGCTTTGCGAGCGGAATTCTCGAGGACCGTGAACAACCAGGCTCCAAACTGCTCCGGTCCCCGATCTACGTACTTGATTCGACCGGCGCGCAGGTGCTCTTGGATTCTGATTCCGACGTCATGCTCCACGTCTTCAAACAGTGAGCTGTGCTGAAGCTGTTGCCACGTGGCTTTGACCGTCGCCGACCGAAGCGTGGCTACGAACGTCGGGTGCTCGAGGACTTGCGCCACCAGTCGCGGCCGTCGCTGGGTCGAGGCGGCGAGAGCCTGCTTGAACAAGGTGTGCAGCCCGACAAGCAACTTGTCAGTGCAGCCTCGGGTCCGTCCGTTCGTCATCTGTTTATCTCGTCCTACACAAGCGTTCGAGGCTCCGAGCTCGAACACATGGCAGAGGCTTGCCAATCCCATCGGCCAACGGCAACCGGATGCCGATCCGCACCCGATCCGATGTGTAGAATGCTACCCGAGATCGCAATCTCAGTTCAATGTTTGTTTGCAGAACGAGGCGTCCGCTCGTCCCGAGCGATTCTGTGCGACGATCCTGGAGGCGCGGTCGAGCCTGGGTACGGCCGAAGAGACGCGTCAGGGGGGCGAACCGGTGTTGTGTCGGCCGAATTGAGTTGTCGCGGTGGAATCGCCGCAGCGAGTTCTGGTTGACCAGCCGATTGACAATTCGACTTGACGCCGACATGATTCTGACTACAGTTTCGCCCTTGGCTGAAACGCTTGGAGCTGCGTGGAAAAGCGTGGAGACGACGAATGGAATCGCCGCAGAGTGCCATGGAACGTGACGAATTGACCGAGAAGCTTGCCGGCCTGTTCGGGGCTGATGCCGAGTTTGCCTCGGACGACCTGGCCCCGGCGGTTCGGGTCGACCGCATCGAGCAGTTTGTCCGCCACGAGTTGTCGGAACTGGAAGCGCACGAGATTGCCAGTCTCCTGGCGACCTTTCGGCCGTGGTTTGACGCGTATCGCCGAGTGCTCGGCGAGATCTCTGACTGACGTCGCCCGGCTGTCTCGGTCAACCCGCCGTGCTTGCCCGGGTCGACGGCCAGGATATCGGCGGCATCGTGACGAGTCAGCTGGATGGCGTCAGCCACCGTGAAACAACTCTCTTTGGCCATGATCGGGATGTCGGTCTGCTGCCTGAGGGTGGCCAATGCCTGCGGGTCACCTGCGGGAAGGCTCACGACCGGCTCAACAATCAGCAGGGGGACGACACCCTGGTTGGCGGGGAATTGACGAGATTCTGCTTGACGCGTTTTGGCGAAAGACCTACTGTCCCGCTGCATACACGGGAAGCCAATCGCTCCCGGGAGCAGTTCGAGTCCTTCGCCCCCCTGGGACCGTCTGTTCCCGGGACTTTTCTTGCGCGGCAACGGAGGCCGAGTCGGCGGTGATGTGGGATTTCATCAGTCTGAGCAGGCCAGGAGCGGTGGCGATCGCATCGGTGCTGTGCTGTGGCCTGGGGTTGTTCGGCGCGGGCTGCACCGAAGGGGTGTCCGAGGACACTGCACCGCTGCCGCGATCGGGACAACTGGCCGGCCTGGGACCGGCCCCCAACGACGCGCTGCTCGAAGCTCTTGCCCCTGCCGGTGGCAATGTGCTGGGGGCCTTGCAGTTGCTCGAGGCCGACGCGGCCCGTCGCCGCGAGGGCCGACCCGGTCGACTCGACGCCGACTTGCCGGTCATACGGATTGTCGAGGGGTCGGAGGGGACGGTTCGTGAGTTGTACCTGCAGGGGATCTACATCACCGACGAGGGGCTGCCGAAGCTGGCCGGGGTCAACGGTCTGCAGCGGCTGCACCTGCACAAGGCTCCGATCAGTGACGCGGGTCTACAGCGGCTGGCCAGTTTCCCCGACCTCACCGGCCTGAGTCTCGGACGTCTCGACGTGACCGACCGCGGCTTGGCTCACCTGGCCCGGTTCAAGTCGCTGAAGCGGCTGGTGGTCGAGGGGCCTCGGATCAGCACCGAGGGCGTAAGGCGGATCGCGAGCCTGGTGCAGCTCGAGGGCCTGGGACTCTCGGGGCTGGGCATCACCGACGCGGCGATCGAGCCGATCGCGGGCCTTGTGGGCCTGCGGCTGTTGAGTCTCTCGGGGACCGCCGTGGGCGACGCCGGACTGGTCCACCTCGCGAAGCTCCCGCGGCTGAATGTCCTGAATCTCTCGAAGACCCGGATCAGCGACGCGGGGCTCCCGGCTCTCGAGGAGCTCAAGACAC
>Ga0310122_10002490_pt1 | contig 11700 bp, 10 predicted proteins | sample CB6_Bottom_1051__FD_203503 | JGI IMG/M metagenome (GOLD analysis project Ga0310122, IMG submission 203503) | Marine microbial communities from Western Arctic Ocean, Canada - CB6_Bottom_1051 | ecosystem: Environmental > Aquatic > Marine > Oceanic | place: Canada: Western Arctic Ocean | collected...
GCCAACTGGGAATGGCGTTTGGATTTGGATTCGGCACAGGTGTTGCCAGTTTCTTTATGGGCCAAAGAAGGACCAAGGCCTCCACGCAGGCAGCCACAGGGGAGACACGGCGATCTGGTAGAACAGGTTGACCGAAGGAAAGACCGATTGACCTGGGGCCGTGATGGCGTTGACTGGGGGCGTTCAAGTCCCCCCTCCGACACCAGAAGCTTCCAGACAGATCGATGAGACCGGACCCTCAGTAGGCGATACGAGGGATGTGCTCCTCCCAGGTGCGGTCGGAGACGACCTCGGATCCCTCGTAGCCGGTAATCCGGCCATCGAGGTGGAACTGGGTGGCGTCGCAGGTCACAGCCAACAGGCTTTCGGTACGCACCTGCCAATCATCCCGAGCGAACGCGAAGTCAGCCCGATATTCGATGGAGGCCGAGAGCGGGTCGCCCTCGACGATTCGGTATCGCTGAGAACTCTTGCTTGAGTATCGGAGGCGAGTGGCCTCAAACTCGACCTCGCCGGCGTCGACCTCGACCTCGAGGAGGTACTCCTTGCTCAAGGGGTCGTGGACTTGGCGTCGCGATCCGGAACCCGGACGTACAACGCGATGAGGCAGGGGATCGGCAGCCTGCGGTTCTCCCAGGCTTGGCGGTGGAGTTCCGGAATTCCCGGGGCGAAAGACCGGCAAGTCAAGATGACTGGCGGCCAGATCGATGCTCAGGGTGGCCTCTTGTGCCAACGGCCAGGCCATCGGCCACATCTGGGTGGAGAGGGCAAGGCGCAGATGGTGGCCGGGAAGAATCCTCCACCCGAGATCGTTGAGGCGGACGGTGACCTCCATCGCCTCCCCGGGCTTCACCTCGGCGACACGGTCACGTCCATCGCGGAGCCTCAGGTTCAGGATCCCGTAACTCATGAGCGTGGATGTTGCGTCGGGACCGACGTCGCAGAGGCGGGCCACCACAAGCCCCTCGTCCCGGTCACAGGTCACCCGGAGGTGAAGCAGCGGGGTACCCAGTAGTTCAAGTACTTGGTCGAGTACCGGGCCGTTGAAGCATGTGGACACGGCATCGTCAGATCCCTGGTCGTCGGGCAACTCACGGACACCGGCAATCGGCATGTACTCACCGCTTGTGAGGCCCGTCCAAACCGGTGAGCAGACTTCGACTTCGGAAACTCCGACGGTGGCGGTTTCGTCAAGGCCATGGGGTGCGAGGTGCAGGGTCATGGCGCTGACTTCCGGTGACGGCCACGTGCCGACGGCCACCCATCTACCGGGTCGAGCGCTCCCCTCGGGTGTCGGGCCGTGGCTGTCCTGCAGGTAGGCGACGAGGGGCGGGGCATCCATCACGTCGTTGTCGATGCCGCGCAGCCATCGGTCCCACCAGGCCAATGCCAGGCCGAGGAAGTCGATGCCGGGTCCAGGAACACCGAGGTTCGGGTACACGTGGCCCCACGCCCCCGACACGCCCCTGCAGGGGGCATCGACGTTCTCGAGGAGGCGCAGGACCGTGTTGGGCCAGCAGTCGTTCCAGCCGCTGACAGCGAGGACCGGGATCTGGATTCGGTCGTACTCCTCGCACACCGACCCCTGTGTCCAGGTCTCATCCCGGAGCTGGTGCTCAAGCCAGGAAGCGAGGAACATCGGCGTGTTGTCGAACCGTTCCCGCCACATGGCTCGCCAGGCGTCCCCGACGACAGCCGGGTCCGGTGGGCGGATGCAGTAGCCGAACATTACGGCACCCCAGCCAAGGCCCTGTCCCGGGTAGCCCCCCACCAGATAGCCGCCATCGTCGTAGTAGCGGTCGACAGATGCACCGACGGGGATGATTGCCTTCAATGCCGGGGGCTGCCGGACAGCAGCCTGAAGGCTGGCGATCCCGCCCCACGAGATCCCCATCATCCCGACAGCGCCAGTGCACCAGTCCTGGTCAGCGATCCACTCGATGACCTCGATGGCATCCTCCTGCTCGCGTGGTGAGTATTCGTCCGTCATCAGTCCTTCGGAGTCACCGTGGCCGCGCATATCGGGCCGGACGCACGCGTAGCCATGGGCAGCGAACCAGGCGTGGTTGGCGTGGTCCCGGAGAGCGACACCGTCACGCTTGCGGTACGGGATGAACTCCAGGATTGCGGGGACCGACTCGTGCTCTGCTCGCACAGGAAGCCAGAGTTGGGCAGACAGGCGGATGCCGTCGGACATCGGAATCCAGACGTGCTCGATCACCCGATAGGGCAGTTCGTCACTACGGCTCGGCCGCGATATCTCCTCTTTCGATATGGCCAGAAGATAATCAGGTGCTTGCAGGCATCCAGCCACAGGGGAAACGCTGCGATTTGTAGTCCGCTAGCCCGCAGGCGGGGTCCACACGGCGCCGACCCTTCCGGCCCGAGGATGGACACGGTTCATTGCAGTTCCACTTCACCGACCACGACGGGCACACGTGGCCCACCCACGATGGCTCCGCCCGCCTGATCTAAGGTCCAGTGGGGGAGCGTTCGGCTCCAACTGACGAGAATGGAGGCCACATGAACCAGCAGACATGGATTGAGACCATCAAGAACCGGGCCGCAGACCTTCGAACGATGGTGGCGATCTACGGGGTGGTCTCCCTCGGCCTCCTTGCCGTCATCGTCTTCGGTGAAGCCCATCTGGAGGCTTCAGGCGACAGGCTCGCCGTGGCGGCGATGATCGTGTTGATCGGCATCCTCGCCCTGGTCTGGAACGACGGTGCGATTGCCGACCTCGGCGCCGGTATCGAGGACATGGATGACGAGGTGGCAGCGAGTGCAGTCGGCAGAAACTTCGCCAAGGCGCCGTTCGGCATGTTCCGCGCACTGAACCTCGTCGTGATCCTGGGCATCGCCGTCACCCAGTTGATCGCGCTCTACAACTGACCCATGCACACTGACAGCCGGAGCAGAACCGGCAGGAAAGGAAAGGCATCCTGATGTCGCACACCGTGGTTGTGGAGTTCAAATGCAACGAGGGGGTCGGACCGGGCTTCCTCGAGATGCTGCTCGGCGCACTGGCCGACACCCGCGCCTTCGATGGCTGCGAGAGCGTCGAGACCTATACCGACGCCGACGACCCCGACCGGATCGTCCTCTGGGAGAAGTGGGCCACCCGGGAGCATCAGGAGGCCTACCTGGCCTGGCGCAACGAGACCGGCATGATGGAGGCGACCGCCTCGCTGATGGCGTCACCGCCCCGGTTCATGCACCTCGAACCGCAGGACTGACCCCGGGGCAGTCTCTCCGGGGGAGGGCCGATCAGGTGCGGCCGAAGGCGCCCACGGTCTCGACGTGGGTGGTGTCCGGAAACATGTCGACCACGGTGAGGCGCTCGAGGCGCATGCCTGCGGCGCACAACAGGCCGGCGTCGCGGGCAAATGACCCCGGATCGCAGCTGACGAGTACGAACAACCGAGGCTCGGCCCGCATGAGTGCTTTGACGCCGGGCTTTCCCAGTCCCTCGCGGGCGGGATCGGCGACCACGACCGATGCGGGCAGCGCCTTCCAGTGCTCGACCGGCGCCTGGACGATCTTGACCTCGCCCCCGTCGAGGTTGACGCGGGCGTCGGCGATGGAATCGCGGCTGCGTTCGATGGCGTAGACGGCCCGTCCCCGATCCCGCCCGACCGTGCCGGCGAAGATGCCTATTCCCGAGTAGGCGTCGATGAGAGGGCCGAGCGTTCCGGCCTCACCGGGTGCGTCGAGTTCATCGACCATCGCGCCGACCACCTCGACGAGCGCATCGACGCCTGCGGGGCGGTTCTGGAAGAAGGAGCGTGCCGAGACCCGCCAACGCCGTCCGCCGGCCTCCTCGTGGATCCAGGCGCGCCTGCCGGAGGCCAGATCGTCGAGGCTCACGACCAGCACATCGTCGGGGACCTCGACGTCATGGCAGCTGCCGTCGGTCATCACCATGCGCTCGCCGGTGCGGCTGCCGACGCGGATCGTGACCTCGCCGACCTCGTCCGCATCTCCGAAGCGGCCCTCGAGCAGGATCTGCTCGACGAGGGGATCGACGGCGCCACACGTCTCGGGCACGATGACATCGTGCGAGCCCCCGATCCGGTAGCCGGCTCGGCCATCGAGGACCGCTGCCCGCACCGTGGTGCGGCCATGGTCGTCCTCGAGGGGCCGAAGGATCGGGCTGGGCGCATCGACCCCGGCCCGGCGCAACTGCTCGACGACGATGCCGGCCTTCATGCCCAGTTGGAAGCCTGCAGCGACGTGGAGCAGGTCGCAGCCGCCGCAGCCCGCGAGCCGATGGACGCAGGGAACCGGCACGCGCTCGGGCGACGGATCGAGCACGTCGACCACCCGGGCACGCGACCAGCGCTTGTCGATCTCGATCACCTCGACGGTGACCGTCTCGCCGGCGAGCGCCCCCTCGACGAAGATCACCCGGCCGTCCTCGGCACGGGCAACACCCGCGCCGTCGCGCGCCGTAGCGGTCACCAGGAGTTCCATGCAGAGTAGTTAACCGTGCCCCGAGTGCACCTAGGTGTTGCTTTTCGGAGGTTGTGTGTTCTCGAACTCGTAGCCCACTGCGGGCTCGTCGCCGACGACCCAGGCGTCGTGGCCCGGCTCGATGACGTAGGCGTCGCCGGGGACGAACATCACCTCGGTGCCGTCGTCGTGCCGGATGCAGACTCGCCCAGAGATCATCACGCCCACATGCCGGACCTGGCAGCTGTCGGTCCCGGCCAGCGGCTTGACATACTTGGACCAGCTCCAGCCGGGTTCCTGGGTGATCTTGGCGGCAACCGCAGAACCGAGGTCCACGAGCTCCACGCTGAACTTGTCGAGCGACTTCGACTCATCCGGTAAGGCGAAGTTCTTGTAGGTGATGCCGGCCAAGGCGCACTCTCTTGCTGGTTGATCTGGCGGGTCAATAACTTCCTCTCCAGCATTGCACAGGGATCCCGCCGACCCGCTTCCATGCTCCGGTGGATCACTCGGGGCGGCGCAGGGCCGGCTCGAACCCGGGCGTGCATCATCTCCGGAACCTGCCGGTCAAGGTGCGGCTTCCGGGCTGCCCGCACCCCGGCGCGCCGGTCAGGGACAACTAGGGTCCCGGCAGTTTCCGGTGAGTTCCTCCGGCAGGGAAGCAGGCGATGTGACGAGGCAGATGAGGCAGATGAGGCAGACCAGGCAGACGAGGCAGATGAGGCAGACGAGGCAGACCAGGCAGATCAGGCAGATCAGGCAGGACAGGAGCGCCGGGCATGGCAGGTGAGAAGCGCCGCATGGCGACCGAGGCGATCCACGCCGGCGAGATACACGGCGCATCCGGTGCGCACATCGCTCCGATCTTCCAGACCTCGACGTTCACCTTCGACGACATGGCGGCGATCGAGGCGCGATCAGCCGGGGAGTCGGACGCCTACATGTACTCACGGGGCGGCAACCCGTCGCGGACCGCCCTGGCGCAGAAGTTGGCGGCACTCGAGGGGAGCGGCCTGATAGCTGGGGGCGATGCCGATTCCGCCGCCGTACGCGATGCCGTGAGCGCCGAGATCTTCGCGTCGGGTATGGCCGCCATCACGGCAGCGCTGATGGGCCTCGCCAAGGCCGGCGACCACATCGTCACGCAGTCGGTGCTCTACGGGTCGGCCGACCACCTCATCGCCGACGTCCTGACCGGCTTCGGGATCACCAACACCCGCCTGCCCGGCCTGGCGCCCGACGACCTCGAGGCCGAGCTGACCCGACGGCCGGAGACCGCCGTCGTCTACCTCGAGACCCCGGCGAACCCCACGATGTCGCTGATTGACATCGCCGAGACGTGTGAGATCGCCCACGCCTTCGGTGCCCGGGTGGTGGTGGACAACACGTTCGCCACGCCGGTGCTCCAGCGCCCGCTGGAGATGGGCGCCGACGTGGTGGTCCACAGCACCACCAAGTTCATCAACGGGTTCGGCACGGTGATCGGTGGAGCGGTGGTGAGCGCCGACACTGAGCTGATGAAGGGGGAGATCGCCTCGTTGATCCGCTTCACGGGCGGGGTGCCCAGCCCCTTCGACTGCTGGCTGACGAACCTGGGCCTCAAGACGTTGCCGCTGCGGATGGAACGCCACTGCGACAACGCCATGGTCGTCGCCGGCTTCCTCGATGAACACCCGGCCGTCGTGTCCACCGCCTATCCGGGCCTTCCCACGCATCCGCAGCACGACCTGGCGAAGCGCCAGATGGACGGCTTCGGCGCCCTGATCGCCTTCGACCTGGGCGACTACGAGGCGGCCGCCCGTTTCCTGGACCGGGTCGAACTCTGTGCGCTCGCCGTCAGCCTCGGCAACATCGACACGCTGGTCGAGCACCCGGCCTCGATGACCCATGCCGTGGTGCCTCCGGAGGACCGGGCCGCCTCCGGCATCACCGACGGCCTGGTCAGGATCTCGGTCGGGCTCGAGGATGCCGACGACATCGTCGCCGACCTCGAGCAGGCACTCGGAGGCTGAGCCCGTGGGGCGATCCTCATGGTGAGAAGAGGCCGGGCCCGTCCCAGCGGGAACGAACCTGCGGTGCGGCAGTTGCCGTGGCGGCAGGTCGAGAACCCGCACGGAACGCTTCCGGTACTCGACGAGGAAGGCGTCGAGACCATCCACGAGGCATCGCTGCGGGTGCTCGAGGAACTCGGCATCGAGGTCTGGAGTGAGTCGGCACGTGCGCTGTTCGCCGACGCCGGGGCGATCGTCGAGGGCGAGGTCGTCCGGGTGGGACGTGACGTGATCGAGGCCGCCATAGCGACGGCGCCGGCCACCTTCACCATGACCTCCCGGAACCCGGCCAAGGCGCTCACCATCGGTGGCAACCGGATCGCCTTCGGGCTCGTGGCGGGACCGGCAGCGGTGCACGACGAGGTCCGGGGTCGCCGGCCGTCGAACATGGACGACTACGAGAACCTCGTTCGGCTGGCCCATTACTTCAACGTCATCCACATCCTCGGCAATCAGGTGGCGGCGCCCCTCGAGCTCCCGGCCAACAACCGCCACCTCGACACCTACGACGCCAACCTGTCGCTATCGGACCTGTGCTTCCACTGCACCGCCATCGGGCGGGGGCGCGCCCTCGACGGCATCAGGATGGCGGCGATCGCCCGGGGGATACCGCTGGACGACCTGGAGCAGCTGGCCGTGTCACCGGGTGTCATGACCATCGTCAACGTCAACTCGCCGCGGCGCTTCGACGAGGAGATGGCCAACGGCCTCATGACGATGAGCGAGCATGGCCAGCCCGTGTCGGTCACGCCGTTCACGCTGATGGGGGCGATGACCCCGACGACGCTCGGGGCGGGCCTCACCCAGCAGAACGCCGAGGCGCTGTTCGGGATCGCCCTGACCCAGTTGACGCGCCCGGGGGCGCCGGTGCTGTACGGGGCCTTCACCTCGAACGTCGACATGCGTTCCGGCGCCCCGGCCTTCGGCACCCCCGAGCACGCCAAGGCGAACGTGGCCTCGGGGCAGCTGGCCCGTCGCTACAACCTTCCGTACCGGGCGTCGAACTCGAGTGCATCGAACGTGGTCGATGCCCAGGCCGCCTACGAGACGCAGATGTCGCTGTGGGGATGCGTGCTGGGCGGCGCCAACCTCGTCTACCACGCAGCCGGTTGGATGGAGGGCGGCCTCCAGGCCAGCTACGAGAAGCTGGTGCTCGACGTCGAGATGCTCCAGCAGATGACGGAGTTCCTGACCCCGATCGACCTCTCGGCGGACGAGCTGGCCTTCGAGGCCATGGAGCGGGTGCCGACCGGCGGTCATTTCTTCGGCGACGAGCACACGATGGAACGCTACGAGAATGCCTTCTATGCGCCGATCCTCTCCGACTGGAGGAACCACGGCGCCTGGGAGGAGGCGGGGTCGCTCAATGCCACGCAGCGGGCCACGAAGGTCTGGCAGGAGGCGCTCGCCGACTATGAGGAGCCGTTGTTCGACCCGGCCGTCCGGGAGGAACTCGACGACTACATCCGTCGCCGCAAGGACGAGATCGGTGACGGCGAGCCGTAGGGGAGCGCCTCAGGCCGGGGTTTCTCTGGCGAGAATGCCGGTGAGGCAGCCGATGGCGCCCGAGGCCCTGCTGAGCTCGCTGACGTCGGCGGTGATGCAGGTGACGCCGAGCGATTCGTAGAACGCCTGCGTGGCCGGGTTGCCATCGGCCATCAGGAATCGACGGGGTCCGAGGGTGACGCCGTTGAGGGCGAAGCCGTGGACGGCCTCTTCGAGGTCGGGCAGGAAGTGCACCTCGTAGCCGGTTTCCTGCAGCGCCTCCACTGCCGCCACGGCCAGGCGGGTCGGCCAGGCGATGGCCAGGTCCCGGTCGAGGATGCGCAGCATGCCCATCAGGTGCATGGTGCCGATCGGCAGGTCGACGCGTGTCACCGAGGTCCCCATCGATTCGAGGACGGCTGTGATCTGCTCGATGGCCTCGGCGTTCGTGCGCAGCCCGCGTCCGACGAGGACCCTGGTGGGGGAGAGCCACAGCAGGTCGGCGCCCTCGAAGGTGCCGCGGCCGGAGATGCTCCGCAGGATCGGAATGCCCGAGTCGGTCAGCGCCCTGGCAGCCACCCGCTCCTCGCCGGCCCGCACCTCCGACGCCGGTCGGGCGAGGATGGCGCCCTCGGGCGTCATGGCGAACAGGTCGGCCATGAACATCTGGTTCGGTTGTGCCTGCGGCACCGGGTCGATGACCCGGACCTCGACACCCTCGGCCCGGTAGATCCCGGCGATCGCGTCGTGCTGTTCGGCGGCCTCGACGTGGTCGACCCGGGCCAGCATCTGGGCCCCGTTCGGGTCGTCGGCGGAAATCTCCGATCCCGGCCGGTAGAGGAGCACCTTTCGCAGCCTGCCGTGTTCGGAGTCGAGGCCGAACGTCCCCCAGATGCCGTCGGCCTCCTCGCCCAGGGAGCGCTCGCGGGGCCGCCAACCAGACCCGCCGTAGGCGGCGAGGTTCAGTGGTTGGGAGCGATCGGGTTGGTGATCGGCCATCGGTGGCTCGGTTCTGGCCGGGGGAAATGTGCGTCAGGAGACCCTGCCACAGGTCGACGGAAGGGGCAGCGTCAAGGGATCCGTGGCTGCTGCAACTGGGGAATCCGACGCGACACGGTTGCTGAGCCGAGGGCTGCGACTGCAGCAAGCAGCAGGGGAATCGTGTAGCCGCCGGATGCGTCGAAGATGGTGCCTGCGCCGAGTGGCCCGAGCAGCCCCGCCAGCCCCCACGCCGTGAAAATGCGGCCGTAGGCGGCCGGGTAGCGGTGGTCGCCGAACAGCCGGTTGACGGCGAACGGGTAGGCGGCGATGACGGCCCCGTACACGAGGGCCACGAGTGCGAGCCCGAAGAGCGCCGTGTTGCCGTTGTCTGCCGTGGCGACGATGCAGAGGGCGAGCGCCGAGGCGACCGGGAGCCCGACGAGAAGCCGGGACAGGCGGGCCCTGTCGATGGTGAAGGCGATCCAGGTGCCGCCGCCGGCGGAGGCGATCCCGGCCACGACGACGGTCGTCACCCCGAGTTCCTCGGAGCCGCCGGCCTCCTCGGCGATCGCGGCGGCGTGTCCCAGCGCCATCAGGCCGGCGAGGGTGGCCAGCCCGTAGGCGCCCCAGAGTCGGGCGAGGAGGCGTCGGTCGAGGCGCATGTCGAGGGTTGTCGGGCCGGCGAGGGTGACCCGCCCGATGCCGATGAGCGGTCGTGCAACGGGGGGTTGATCCGGCGTCGGAACTACCCGTGCTCCTGTGGCGAGCAGGAGCGCGGAGAGCACACCGGCTCCGACGATGACGACCGCGAGCGAGCGCATCGCACTCTGGGCCCCGGCCGCCTCGATGCGGGCGTCGAGGAACAGGGCGCCCATAGCGGCTCCGAGGGCATAGGCGGCGGTGACCAGCCCGATGGCCATGCCGCGGCGGTCCGGGTTGGCCTCGGCGCCCTGCTGGAGGCTGAACGCGTAGCCGATCCCGTTGGAGGTGCCGAAGACCAGCCCGTAGCCGACGATGAGGATTGTCAGCGATGACGCCGATGCCGCCAGCACGAGTCCGGCAGCGGCGCCGCCGGCAGCGCCCAGGGCGATCAGGGGGGCGGGAACGCGTCGGAACAGCGGATGTCCGGTCAGCACCGCCAGGGTGAGGGCCACCAGCGCCAGCGAGTAGACGGAGCTGACCGCACCCCGACCGGCGTCGAGTCCGTCCTCGAAGGGGCCGATGAAGAGGCTGAAGGCGTGGATCGTCCCGAGCACGGAGCTCAGCACGACGCATGCCACGAGCGTGCGTGTCGCCGGGCGCATCGAAGCCGACCCTAATGCCTGGCGCCCGGCGGAATGCCTGGCGCCCGGCGGAATCCCTGGCCAACCTCGTCGAACCACCTCGGCCCTCACCCAACATGAGCGCGTACGGTGAGCGGCCCGCTCGAAGAGTTCTGTGTCCGCTCCGGCCTGGAGATGGCACCGTTCGTGGTGTTGCTCGCCATATCGCCGAGAAGGCGCCAGGGAACCTGCCGATCGGCTTGACCGGATGCCCGGCGGACTGGCCTGGGCTAGCGTCCGCTCACGACGGTTGCGGTGCCGGCGATTGAACTCCGGAGAACTGACATGACTGAACGAGAGGGTCTGAATTCCGACTCGCCCAATGAGTCCAGCGTGTTGGGGGGGAGCGATGAGAATGCTCATGATTCCGAGTTCCTGCCGGTGACCCTCGATCTGGCCGGGGTGGAGGAGAGGAGCCTTTCCCTCCTCGGTTCAGGGACAGGACCGCTCGACGAGGCGGAGTCGGGATTCGTGGCCAGGTGGTCGAACCCCGAGCTGAAGCTCTTCCCGCACCAGGTGGGCTTCACGGCGCCGCCGATGGACTTCGACGCAGCGCCCACCGACTTCCTGCGGATCGCTCCCGAGACGGTCGGCGTGCACGGGCGCCTCCTGCACCTGCCCGGCTATGCCCACGAGCTCTCCCAACGGTCCGACAACCTGCACCTGCTCGAAGAGGTGGTGCACTGCATGGCCAACAGCGGCGCCGACGTCGTCGGACAGGTCGGCACCAACTGGGTCCACGCCGGGGGCACCGACGCCGACGACATCCGCCGCTTCACCGCCGAGCTCAGCGAGAAGTACGAGACCCCGTTCCACATGGCCGGCCTGTGCCTTGTCGAGGCGTGCGAGGCACTCGGCGTCGAGAAGGTCGCCCTCAACTCGGTGTACTTCTGGCCGGACTGGCGCGACGGGGTGGTGCGCTTCCTGCGCAGCGCCGGACTCGACGTCGTCTGGTTCGGCAACTTTGTCGACCAGGGGCACTACGACACGCAGGAAGAGGTCAACGACCGGTCGTGGATCTTCCCCGGCGACCTGGCGCTGGCGTCGATGCGCCACGCCGCAGAGGCCGCACCGGGCGCCGAGGTGATCCTCGTCAACGGCATGCCCAACTGGCGACGCCCCGACGGCCTGCCCGAGCGCACCGTCTCCCTCGCCAGGGATCTCGAGGCCGAGATCGACATGCCCGTGATCGCCGCCGACCTGGCGCTCTACTGGGCCATCTTCCGCAGCCTCGACGTGGCCCCGGTGGGGGTCCACGGAAGCCTCCTCGCCGGCCTCCAGCACTGATCCGGGTCGCAGGCAGGCCACGACGTGTTCCTCGCACTCTGGGCGACGCCCCGCTCCACCTCGACGGCGTTCGAGTGGATGATGCGCCAGCGGGGCGACTTCACGTGCGTCCACGAGCCATG
>Ga0310122_10002492_pt1 | contig 11697 bp, 14 predicted proteins | sample CB6_Bottom_1051__FD_203503 | JGI IMG/M metagenome (GOLD analysis project Ga0310122, IMG submission 203503) | Marine microbial communities from Western Arctic Ocean, Canada - CB6_Bottom_1051 | ecosystem: Environmental > Aquatic > Marine > Oceanic | place: Canada: Western Arctic Ocean | collected...
AAGAGCGTATATTTCATATGCCGGTGCTCTGCCCCGTGTGTGAAGCGACGGTCGAACGTGAGGAGGGTCTAGCCGCCTACCGGTGTACCGGCCTGGCTTGCCCGGCCCAGCTCAAAGAGAGTCTCAATTTCTTTGCCGCCCGGGGTTCGATGGATATTGAAGGCCTGGGTGAAAAAATCATCGATCAGCTGGTTGAGCGTGAGCTAGTGCGTAATCCAGGCGATCTCTACCTCTTAACAAAAGAGCATCTGGCCTCGCTCGAGCGCATGGCTGACAAGTCGGCTCAAAATCTGCTTGAGGCGCTGGAGAAGAGTAAAACGACCACCCTGCCCCGCTTCATTTCTTCTCTCGGCATTCGGCATGTGGGTGTAGCCACCGCCCGTCAGCTGGCCGAACACTTTGGCGATCTTGATCACATCATGCAAGAGAGTGAAGAAGCGTTGCAGGAGGTGCACGATATCGGACCGGAAGTCGCCCGGGGTGTGGCCGCGTTTTTTGCTCAAGAACAGAATCGCGAGGTTGTCGCCAAACTCCTCAAAGCCGGGGTTCAGTTTCCGAAGGTTGAGGCAAGACGCGAAGGCAAATTGAGCGGGCAAATATTCCTCCTGACTGGCAGCCTGGACGCTATGACTCGCCCAGAGGCAAAGAAACGTCTTGAGGCGCTCGGCGGGAAAGTCACCGCAAGCGTGTCTAAGAAAACGAGTTATGTTATCGCTGGTGCCGATCCGGGCTCTAAGCGTGACAAGGCCGAGAAGCTGGGGGTTCAGATTCTAAACGAAGCCGAGTTCCTGCAATTGTTGGCTGAGTAGGAAACGTCAGTATGGACGCCCGACTTGCACATGTCTCAGCAAACAGGGCCAAGCAGAGCCGATGGCCTGATGTCCAGGACAGTCTGTGTTAACCGCGTCGCAAATCATGCGTCATGCGGATCGCTGCCTCCCGACCGCTGTAATAGTCGGGGATACGTTTGCTTTCTCGATATCCAAGCATACGGTAAAATGCTCTCGCACCAGCATTGTTGGCTCGGACTTCTAAATTGACGATGTGCATCCCTCCGCTGAGGGCCACCTCTTCTTGCCATTTGACTAAACGGCGACCAACCCCAAACCGCCGCGCCGTAGGATCGACGGCCAGTAAATTCAGATGCGCCCGCTCGTCATAGAACTGCATAATCGCAAAACCAACGAGTCGGCCCTTCACCCAAGCGGTGAGCACATTACTCTCACCACCGCGAATATGTATGGCCACCCGTCGTGCGGGCCAGGACCAGGGCAGTCCGTGTTCAACAAGGTCGCGCGACATGCGGGCGATGCGGTAGGCATCGCTCAGCCGCGCCAGTTTCAGCTCCGCATGTTCTGCGTGTTCTGCATGTTCCGATTGTGGAGGAGCAGCCATAATCCTTCGACCTGAGAGTAGTCTATACTCAAAACCGCACCGGTGACAAGCCAAACTTGAGAGCAGCTTGCCATTCCGCAGAGTCTTGTTTGACATCTTTCAAATCAATTGGCCGCCTAGGGGGAGGCGCGTCTGCAGCCTGATCTGTAGTTTGGAGCGGCAAGCACCACCAGCCCACATCTCGCCACAGCCCAAACTTAAACCCAACTGAACGATACACGCCGATAGACTGAAAACCCAGCGCTTCATGCAGACCAACGCTGGCAGGATTCGGCAAGGCAATGCCGGCATAGGCCTGATAGAAACCTTGCAGCCTGAGCAGTTCGAACAGCGACGTATACAGCGCCCGCCCCAATCCTGAACGCCGGGTCTGTTCTTTGATATAGACGGACACATCCGCCGCCCACTGGTACGCAGCACGGCTGCGATGTTGGGTTGCATACACATAGCCTAAGATCTCTCCGACATTGTCACACACCAACCAGGCATGCGTTGCCAAGCTGCTGAGGATAAACTGTCGCATCTCTGCCACGCTTGGGGGTTCGAGCTCGAACGAAATGATGGTATCCCGCACGATCGGAGCGTAGATCGCCTGGATTTGCTCGGCGTCTCGTTCGCTAGTGATTCGGAAGATGGGCGGCATAGCTAGGGCCGGTCTTCTATTAGCTGAGACAGATTTTCAATCACAAAATCAGCATACGGTTTTCTTGGCTCTATCCTGTCCGGCCAGAGATCTTTGATAATGCCGGTCATCATAACCGTTGTCATGCCGACTGCTTGCGCGCCTTCCAGCTCTCCGGACCCACCGTCGCCAATAAAGACACTGTCTTGCGGCTGGACTTGTAAGTCATGCAGACTCATTTCATAAATCTGCCGCTCGGGCTTGGCGTAGCCCACACGGCAGGAAAAGAGCACGCTATCAAAAAACGGAGCAATGGGAGATTGGTACCACGCCGCACACTCCATGACATCCGCATTGCTGAGCAAACCGATTTTCTTACCAGTGCTCTTCAGTTGCTCAAAAAACCGAACCGTTTCCATTGGTATCTCGACCAGCGCCTGCGCAAACTTCTGGATCCGATTCTCCGTCGCGTGCTGGATGATATGGTGTGGAATGGACGGGTCAATAGCGTGGGCGAGGCTTTGGATAATAGTCAGCGGATCAGTTTCTTTCCCGGTGAGTCGGTCAGGCGACTTTTCAAGCAAATGTTCGTTCCACGTTTCTTTAGAAACACCCAGCACCTTATATGTCCCCCACCCCGGGTCGGCACGTGTCAGGGTGTGGAAGAGGTCGAAAATGAGGGCTTCTGCGTCAGCGATTACGACCGGAAGAGCGATCTTGTCCATAGGTAGCAGGGATTGTAATGGGAGTCGGGCAAAAGAGGAAGCGGCCTGCGCCCGTGCAGACCGTGAAACGTCTCGACGATCGCTACTATACTTTCTTCACGGTGCACTCGCCTGGACTTGGGAGCCGAACACTAGTATGACCGGCGGCTTCTTGGGCACGCACGCGTCGAGCGACTTCTGGCGAGAGTTCAATCTTCCGCTTCTGAGGGAACTTATCTTGGTACAAAAGCGGGCGCAGGTAAAACTCGGCGGGTGAGTTGATCAGGGCCTGGGTTTTGAGCGGGTACTTCAGCCACCCGCGGCGCATAAAATCCGGACCGAACAGGACTTCGCGGTCCTTCGGCGTCCACTCTTTAACCAAGTGGGCGTCGTGCAGGCTATAACTCATGAGATCCAAGGAGAGATCATAATACAGGGCGAGTAAGGCAGCATAGCCTCTGTCCTCGCGGGCAGGGTTCTCCTGCTTGGCCAGCCGCTCCTCGATCATGTTGAGCTTGCCTTGGTAGAAGGCCATGCGATAATAGTCCTCACCAGGAGCGGTGTGAACTTGGCCCATCATCCCCTCATCTCCAGGCAGGTAGAAATTCAGGCCAACCATGACCCCCTGGTTGAGATAGCCGCTGCTGGTCAGCGCCCCAAAGGCATCAGCCATGGCATGTGACCAACACGAGATATGGGTGAACTCCATGGCGCGGTAGCCCATCTCCTCAGCAGTATACGGCGCAGCGAACGGATATTTTTCAGCCGGCAGATACGGCACCTGAGGGTCGCGGGGAGTGTCGGTCCGCAGGTCGAGCTCGGCACGCTCTGTCTCGGAAAGCTCGGCAACAGTGTGCCACGTACGCGCAGGCTCGGCATGTACCGCCGCAACACTCCACAGGAACAGAACCACACAAAAGACACCGGGGAACAGCATGGCTCCTCCAAACAACCAGCCAACTTTGCCAACTTTGTCAATCTTGGCCAATCTTGCCAACCTTACACACGGCTGGTTCCTTCAATAGGCACCCCACGCATCATTTTGAACGTCCGATAACCCACGGCCAGCAGGTAAACGTGTAAGACCAGGACACCGGCACCAATAAACGTAAAGAGCACGGCATCAAAAAGCAAAAACGTGGGAAGTTGAGGCCAGCGCCATAACCCAAACCCCGTGCCATGTACCAATTTATCAGCGTTAGCAATCACCGCCCACACAAAGGCTCCATGCAGCAGAAAAACGATCGTATGCACCAGATATTCGTGCGGAGGCAGTCCTCCCAGCGGCTCCCGCGACGCGGGCTCAATCGACACATCCCATAGTGTAAAGATCACCGCACATGCCTGAACGCCGAGAAAGATCGTAAATCCCAGCGTCCCCATTTCGACAAAGACCAACATCACCACCGTGACGGTGAGGACCAGTGCGAGCAGGGTGTGGACACCATGCTCACGAAAACTGGAGGCGTGCGCGTGGAGGCGGTAGCGATAGATGTGGTTGTAGACGAAATCAATGGCGCCGATCCCACCCCAGCCGAGCAGTAACCACAGCGGTGCTTCCATGCGTGTTCCCCCGCTTTGTCGTATACGGGGCCTATTTTAAGGCCACCGTGTTGTTACATCTCTCCGTACGCCCCCTGAGCTATTTTCCAAATGACAGCGCTTCCAGTGGATCAGTCGCGTAGAGCACCGTCCGCTCCAGACCTTCGTCACGATAATGATGAATAGCCTGATACTCGGGGCTATTAAACATATCCATCAGGGCTTTGCGCATCGGATACTGAACCAGGACGACGGCGTCCCATTCTTCTGAGCCGACCATGAGCTCTGCCGCCCGCCCGACATAAATCACTTTGCCGCCGTAGGATGCAACGATTTTACCCACACCGTCGGCGTACTTGCCGTAGGCTTCTTCGCCTCCATCGGCTTTGAACTAGAGCAAATTCAGCATCACCACCGGTCCTTTGTCGGCATTCTGCATAAATTTTTGGGCGGCCTCCGGACTGGGGAGTAATGAACTCATGACTTCCTCCTATTGCGCAACATAACCGCCGTCAACCGACATAGCATGTCCGGTCACAAAAGACGCCGCGTCCGAACACAGCCAGACCACGGATTCTGCAATTTCCTCTGGCCTGCCTGTTCGGCCGATAGGTTCGGCCGCAACAAACGCTTCCCCTAGCTGAGGCTGTTCGTTGGCTATACGTTCAATCATCGGCGTCTGGATAATCCCAGGGCAAACGGCATTCACGCGAATGCCGGATTTTGCATACTCCAACGCTGCCGTTTTGGTCAGCCCCACGACGCCATGTTTACTCGCCACATAGGCCGACATACCAGCCACACCGACCAAACCAGCACCTGACGCCGTATTCACAATGGCACCACTGCCTTGCTTGAGCATGTGCGGTATCTCGTATTTCATACACAGCCATACGCCAGTCAGGTTGATGGCTAGCACCCGGCTAAACATCTCTTCAGAGTACTCGTCAGTTGGAGCCAGCTGGCCTTCGATACCGGCGTTGTTATGCGCACAGTCGATCCGGCCATAGGTCTCGACAACTTTGTTGATCATAGCCTCGACATCAGCCGCCTTCGAGACATCGACTTTAATGAAGATAGCTTCACCGCCTACGCCCTTGACCATTCGCACTGTCTCTTCGCCACCATCGACCACAATATCGGCAACCGCCACCTTGGCCCCCTCACGAGCAACCGCTAGCGCTGTTGCCCGTCCAATGCCTGACCCCGCACCGGTGATCAACGTAACTTTTCCATCCAGCTGTCCCGCCATTTTATGGCCTCCTTCTCTTCCTTTATCGCAGTATTGATTCTTGCATTACCTAGCAACACTAGTTGTTACAGCATTAACATTGACCGGCGCTGAGCTAGTCTGAGGAGTCCAACTCTTAAGCTCTGGGCCGACCTCTTTGGCGAACAACTGCATGCAACGCTCAACCTGATCATACGGCTGACTCTGATAACTAAAACAGCCGATAACCTCAAAGTCACCAATAATCTCACGGCGCTGTTCGAGCTTCTTTAGTAGCATGTCTGGGCTACCCCATAAGTTGGCATTCAGAAAGCCCTCAACAACCACGTCCGAGTCAAGCTGCTTCATCATCTCTGCTGTCTGTGCATAGTGTTGATAGGACTTGCCAGCTTTCGCAAAATGATCGCCCAGCATCTCGTAGTGTTCCATCACGGCCCAGTAGTAGCCCACGATATGTTTACGGGCGACTTCCTCAGCTTTCTTCTTGTCCTCATAACACGCAACAAAATCGCCACACGTCACGGGCGGCGCTTCTTCCCCATTATTGTGCTTCCGATACAGCTCACGGTAGTTCCAGATATTGTCAGCAACCTGATCCCACGAGGCTTGGGAGAACATCATTGCGCCTAAGCCCAACCGACCCGCTACCTCGAACGACTCCGGAGACATACAGACCATATACCGACGGCCTTTGAAACTTTGAAGCGGACGGGGACGCACCTCAACGCGAGCCTGCTTATAATAGGTGGTGTCCGCTTCAACAACGCCTTCTTCCAGACCAGTGAGAATAATCTCAGCCGCTTGGTTGAATCGGTCACGCGCTTCGGCCATATCTACGCCAAAGCCACGGTACTCGCGCTGGGCGAGCCCACGACCCAGGCCAAGGACTGCCCGTCCGTCCGATAGATGATCCAACAGGACCATCTTTTCAACAACCCGCAAAGGATCATTCCAGGGCAGAATAATTACGCCAGTTGCGAGTTGGATCCGTTCGGTTCGCGCAGCAAGGTAGCTCAGGTATTGCATGTTGTCGGGACACATCGCGTAATCAAAGAAATGATGCTCAACCGGCCATATGATATCAAAACCCAATTCCTCGGCTCGGATCGCTAAGCGAGTCTCCTGTTTATACATTTCCCTATCATCGTAATTCTTATGGTTCTGGAGCACCATCGACATCCCAAGTCGCATAGTCATTCCTTTCCTGTTCGTCTCCCACGTCCGTCATCGTAGGAGAGGCTCGTGGCTACGGATTGTTCTTCCTCCGCGCAATACATTTTTTATCATTTCAGCTAGGCTGTATATGTCAACACAACGGGGAGGATACAGATATGGTGGACACACCGAATTTCGGGATTGTAACAATACCCACGCATTACACCATTCAACCTGTCGATTTCGCACGTTGGCTAGAAGACAACGGATTCGAATCTCTCTTCTTTGGAGAACATACCCATATTCCGACCAGCCGTCAGAGCCCGTTTCCCGGCGGCGGGGATCTACCAGGTTACTACAGAGAATTTTTTGATCCCTTTATTGGCCTGACTGCCGCCGCCGCAGTGACCCAAAAGCTCAAGGTTGGCACCTCAGTCTGCTTGGTACCCGAACATCATCCCATCACTCTCGCCAAGGAAGTCGCCTGCCTGGACCGCGTTGCCAACGGACGCTTTCTGTTCGGTATTGGCGCAGGCTGGAATGCAGAAGAAATGGCCGATCACGGGGTCGCCTTCAAAGATCGGTGGAAAATCACCCGTGAGAGCATCTTGGCCATGCGGGAAATCTGGACCAAGGAGGTTGCTGAGTTCCACGGCCAGTTTGTGAATTTTGATCCGATGTGGTGCTGGCCGAAGCCGATTAGCGCCGGAGGACCTCCCATACTCATGGGAGCCAGTTCCAAGTGGTCACCCAAGCGCATAGCCGAATACTGCGATGGCTGGTTTCCGGTAGATGGTTTGGTCGAAGGACTGGACGAACTCTCAGGTGGGCTCGAAGCTATCAGAACAGAAGCAGACCGAGTTGGACGGGCAATGGATGAATTCGACTTGACAGTCATCACTTGGGTCTTAACTGCTTACGCGCAGGCAGCCCCCGACGCACTCAAACGGCTACACGAACTCATTGATCTGGGCTTCAGCCGCATTGTTTTTCTGATTGAGCCAGCCACCCCTGAGATCCAATGGCCCATTTTGGAAAAGGGAGCTGAGCTGATTCGTCAATTTCGGTAAATACGTAGAGGATTACTGAGCTACGTATCCTCCGTCTACGGTCATAGCATGTCCGGTGACAAACGAGGCTGCATCCGAACACAGCCACACCGTAACCTCAGCAACTTCTTCGGGTTTGCCTATGCGTCCGATGGGCTCTACCTCAACAAACCGTTCTTCGAGTTCGGGCATACGGTCTAAACTTCTCTGAACCATGGGTGTGCGGATAATTCCGGGACAGACCGCGTTGACTCGAACGCCTGATTTGGCATATTCCAGCGCAGCAGTTTTCGTCAGCCCCACAATCCCATGTTTGCTGGCCCCATAGCCCGCAGACCGGCTCCCAACCAGTCCGGCTATGGATGCCGTATTCACGATAGCCCCTTCACCCTGCTTGAGCATGTGGGGGATTTCGTACTTCATGCACAACCATACACCCTTGAGGTTGATATTGATGATCTGGTTCCAGGCCTCTTCGGTCCAGTCCGCCGTAGGCGTCAAAACCATGCCTTCGATCCCAGCGTTATTGTGCGCGTAATCCAGCCGGCCATAGGTTGTCATGGTCGTGTTCACCATTGCCTCGACCTCAGCAGCCTGCGAAACATCGGTTTTTACAAAGATGGCCTCACCCCCAGCATTCTTGACTAATTGCACAGTTTCCTCTCCACCCTCAACCGCAACGTCTGCCACCACGACCTTGGCCCCTTCGCGTGCAAAGGCCAGGGCTGACGCCCGGCCAATGCCAGAACTTGCGCCCGTAATCAGGGCAACTTTCCCGTCTAACTGTCCTGCCATTCTGACCCCCCTTTTCGAGTCTTCCCTCTGACTCGTGCACTATCCTTCATTACTCCGGTCCGTAGTGTTCCACAAGATAATCAATAATGAACTTTTGCTCATCCAGCGTAATCCAACCTGCGCCAAACTTCTCGACCATATCCTCCATCACCCACTCCCAGGTGGCCCGATTCAGTCGTTGCGCCTCGACCAGTCGAAAGCTGTGGCAGGCGGCGCAATATTTGTGAGTCAGGACGTCGGGACCAGGGTTTTCGTCGGCAATCTCCGGTTTCTGGACAAGGGCCGAGTCTGCTTCCTGCGAGTGCTGCTTTTTCTCGCTCGCCGCTATGAAGAGCCAAGAGGAACACAACATACCAATAAGCAGGACAAGACAAGACAACCAGCGACAGGCATTCATGCCGTAATCATTACCGGCACCCGATGGACGACATTCCCAAGATAGCCCTTTGGGTTCCAAGGCTGACGAAACGGCTGGGCATTGCCTTTGTCATCGAAGGCCCGAGCCCAGACTTCGTAATAGCCCTTCTCGCTAAACGACATCTCGGTTTCCCAGTGCGCCCACGCATACGGATTGGCAGGCTGCATGAGCTTCGCTTTTTTCCAATGTATGCCGAAATCTGTAGAGACCTGGACTTGGGTGACGGTCTCCTCCCCTGCCCAGGCATGACCACGGACTTTTATGGACTTCTCAGTAAGAAACTGCGCATTTGCTTGAGGAGAGCTAATCAAAGACTTGATCCGCCAGGCGGTGGCAATCACCATATCTGCCTTGGAAGGCTTGGTTCCCGGCTCAACTGGATATGCAGGCACGCGGTAGGAATAGCCACTCATCTTCTGAGAGTCGTGCACCTGGTCCCGTACCCAGATGCGGTTCAGCCATTTCTGGGAACAGCTGCCTATCCAGCCAGGAACTATGAGGCGGACAGGGTAGCCGTTCAGTGCCGGCAGGTCGTCTCCGTTCATCTGATAGGCAATGAGAGTATGTTCATCCATGGCTTTGGCAATCGGCAGTCCTCGCGAAAAAGGCTGGGCCTTCCCAAGCGGTTGATCCTCGCCATAATGCGCCGTATAGACAGCGCTCGATTTGAGGCCAGCCTTTTCCAGCACGTTCCGTAACCGCACGCCCGTCCATTCACTACAGGCAACCGCGCCATGGCCCCACTGATTCCCTCGCACTTTGGGCTCGAATAATGCCCTTCCGTTCCCACCACATTCCAGCACGACCTGTTGTCTGACCGCTGGCAACTGTTTGAGTTCATCCAAGGTCAGTTCGAGCGGCGTATCCACTTCCCCATCAACTACGAGCTTCCAGCCTTGGGGATCCTTGTTCTTAGCCCGAGCAGGGACTGCACCGTTATTGCGCACAAAATGCCGCGCAGCTGGTGTGACGTGATCATCAAGGAGGTGAGCGGCAAATTCCCCATTGATGGGTAGGTCATTGTGGACGGTCATGTGGGGCTTGGTCGCCAGCAAGGCGTCCCCATCAGCCCAGACAACCGCGTCTGCCCAGACAGCCGGCAGCAGGCCGCGACCAAACAATCCCCTGAGCGCCGCCTCCATGCCCACGCCACAAGGGGAAAGGAAAGCAACGACGGCGCCACTTTGCCCGACCCGTTTGAAGAACTGTCGCCGTGAGAGGCCCTCTTCTAGCCCCGTCCCGTCAGCGCGTGCGATTGCCCGATCAACCAGGGAGCCACGAAACGTATCCCCTAAAGTCAGCTGTTGATCACCCTTCCTCATAACCTGTCCCTTTCTCTACCAGCAGAATAATGCAGTGAGCACTTTTCCTTTATCATACGCTTTTCTCTCCTTTCAAAGCCTATACCTTTTTTCGCGTCTTCTTCTCAAAGGGAGTGGGCTGACACTCAGGCGAGTGGTAGATTGCGGCATAGCTCGGTATGAGACATCGCTGAGAAAAGAAGGAGGCAACAACATGACTGCGCAAACGGTGCCCGAGGCATGGGTGCGGATTCCGACTGAAGAAGAGATGCGGGCAAACACGCCCCCTGGGCAAACAGGCGCATACCAATTTGGCTTCATCCCGGCCATGGGCCGGCTGCTCGCCGCGCACGACCAAATAGCTCCAGCATTCTTTAATCTGTATAGGCAGATCATGTTTGCGCCAGGCCATCTCAGTCGCAAAGAAAGGGAGATGATTGCTGGAGTCGCCGCCTCAGCCCAAGACTGCCACTATTGAACCCAGTCTCACGCAGAGTTTCTGCGTGTTGAAGACGGGCAGCCGGAGCTGGTCGAAGCGATTAAAACACGGCGCTGGAACGACGTCGGCTCTCTCTCCGAGCGTGAACGGGCATTATGCGCTGTGGCCGATAAACTGAGTGAGACGCCTACCCGCATGACCGAGGACGACTGGAAGCCACTGCGCGTGCTCGGCTTTGACGACAAGGCGTGTCTTGAGGTCGCTCACATTGTGGGCATCTTCAACCATTTGACGCGGCTGGCCGACGGGTTCGGTCTCCAGCTTGATGCCGGCACGCAAAAGGCATCAGAGACCGGAGTCGCGTTGGGAACGCCTGAGCAAGCAGCCGGAAAAGCTGCATAGAACAGACCAGGATTCCACCGCGTTCCAGGCTATAGTGTAGCTATCGAGGCGGGATGGAGGGGACAGAACACGCAGCCACCCGACTGGGTCTCTCCGCTGATCCCCCTACTTCACCGCCCCCAGCTGCCGTAGCAAAGGCACAATCTCGTTACCAAACCGAACGGTGTCGTCATGGTAATGGAGAAATTCAATAAGCAGACCATCCATACCCAATTCATACAAACGTGCCAATTGCTCTGCGACCTGTTCCGCCGTACCTATAACCGGTAAGGCGCCTGCTCCAAGCGCGAACATCTTGAGCGTAAAGTCCGTCATAGACTCACTGCCTATGCTCAGCCCGCTCGCCCAGTTCTGGGCCGCGACCATATCGGTGTTATCCATAATACGTTGCACTTCAGCCTGGGCTTCTTGCTCGGTTTCCCACCACAGTACAAAAGGCATGCCCGCACACTGGACCCGTCTTCCGTAGCGCTGCGCACGCTGCTTGAAGTCTTGTGACATTTCGGGAGTCGCTTCAGCAGACGGGGGAGCAATAAAGGCCCAGTCACACAAGCGGGCAACAAGATCACGTGCAGCATCAGACGTACCGGCGTTCACAATCGGCGGATGCGGTTTGTGCATGGGCTGCGGCATCACATACCCGC
>Ga0310122_10002496_pt1 | contig 11693 bp, 11 predicted proteins | sample CB6_Bottom_1051__FD_203503 | JGI IMG/M metagenome (GOLD analysis project Ga0310122, IMG submission 203503) | Marine microbial communities from Western Arctic Ocean, Canada - CB6_Bottom_1051 | ecosystem: Environmental > Aquatic > Marine > Oceanic | place: Canada: Western Arctic Ocean | collected...
GTGGCTTCATTTCCCGCCCTGACGCACGGGTGATGCGCCTCGACGGTCAACGCACCACAGCCCCGACCGGGGTCGCGCCAGTCCAGCACCTGCGAAAATGAGCTTGGTTCGAGTCCATGTACACTACTCGGGACGGGTGCAGGGGGTGGGTTTCCGATACACAGTGAGGTCCCTGGTTCCCGGGTACGACGTGCTCGGCACCATCAGGAATTTGCCTGATGGCCGGGTGGAACTGGTGGCCGAGGGCGAACGCGCCGAGCTGGAGGAATTCCTGCAGGCAGTTCGGGACTCGGGACTGCGGCGTAACATTCAGGACGAGGACATCGTCTGGGAGGAGGCGCAGGATAAATTTAGAGGGTTTGAGATTGCCGGGTGACACCCGGTTGTTTGAATGAAGTATGCTTTAATAGCGGACATCCACGCCAACCTTGAGGCACTCGAGGTGGTGCTGGAGGATGCAAAGAAAAACAACTGCACACGTTACGTGTGCCTGGGCGACGTGGTTGGCTACAACCCGGATCCCAAGGAGTGCATGAAGATTGTGCGCGACATGGGGATGCCGTGCATCATGGGCAACCATGACGAGTATTGCGCCGGCGACACCGACTTGACCGGGTTCAACCCGCACGCCGGCCACGCCATCATGTGGACGCGCGACCAGTTGAGCGACGAGGAGCGCGACTGGCTCCGTCGGTTGAAGTACCTGCGAATGATCGCCAACTTCACCATCGTGCACGCCACGCTGGACGCGCCCAAGCGCTGGGGCTACGTGATGAAAAGACTCGATGCGGCCGCCAGTTTCACCTACCAGAACACGGGCGTTTGCTTTTTCGCCCACACCCATGTGCCGCTGGCTTTTGTGCGCGAGCAGAACTCCGTCACCGGAGGCAAGTACGACAAGCTGACGGTCGAGAAGGGCAAGAAATATTTCATCAACGTCGGCAGCGTTGGCCAGCCCCGGGACGGTGATCCGCGAGCCGGCTACGCGATCTACGATCTCGAGGCAGGGACGATTGAACTGCGCCGGCTGGAGTATGATTTCGAGAAAACCCAGGCCAAGATATTGGATGCTGGACTGCCCGAGCGCCTGGCCAACCGGCTGGCCTTGGGCAGATAATCCGTTGCCGCCCATCGGGGGCACTGAATTCGCGACCGGAATCGCGGTATGCACAAATTAAGGCAAATCTTCGCCTTCGTGGCGCCCTACGTGAAACCGTACTGGGGCCGCATCGTTGCCGGCGTCTTCTTCGGGGTTCTCTTCGGGGTGTCGAATGGGCTGGCGCTGTGGACGACCAAGATCATGCTCGACCGCCTGGTGCCGGCGAACGACTCATCGGCCCCGGCGAGCGCTCCCGCCGAGCCGGATGGCAACTGGTTTGTCGAGAGCACCGCCTCCGTTCAATCCAACATCCTCGAGACCCTAGACCCGTGGCTGCCGCAGATGGGCGATCCGCTGACGCACCTGCAGATCATCGGCGGGCTGCTGGTCTTCCCGCTGCTGGTCGGCTTTCGTGGCACCTCAAAATATCTCGCAGCGTACTGCCTGGCCTGGGCCAGCGAACGGGTGATCAACGACCTGCGGGTCACGGTCTTCCGGAACCTGAGCCGCCTGTCGATTCCCTTCTTCAACCGCTCCACCACCGGCGACCTCATCACACGCATCAACGGCGACGCGCAGTTGCTGCAGACCTGCCTGGCCTCCGGGGTGAGCAACCTCGTGTCGGAGCCGGTGGCCATCGTCAGTATTTTCACCGGACTGTGCCTGATCGACTGGCAGTTGACCCTCGGCATGCTGGCGCTGTTTCCCGTCTGCATCATCCCCATCATTTACTTCGGCAAAAAGGCCCGCGAGGCAACCGGCAAACGAGTCGCCGCCAACATCGACCAGTCGAGCCTCGCGGTGGAGATGTTTTCCGGCATGCGCGTCATCAAGGCGTTCGGGCTGGAAAACGCCCGCGTTGACCGTTTCCGGGAGTTGTCCCAGCAACTGATTCGTCAGACGATGAAGACCGTGCGCTCGCGGGAGATCGTCGGACCGCTGGTCGAGACGGTGTCGATGATCGGCATCGGCGCGCTGATCCTGTACGTCGTCCACACGGCGCGCAGCATGCCGGACTTGGTCGTGTTTTTCACCGGCGTGATCATGTTTTACACGCCCATCCGAAAGCTGGCCCGGTTGCACGTGAGCATCGAGGAGGCCGGCATAGGCGCCGATCGCCTGATGAATATCCTCGACGAAAAGCCGGACATCCTCGAGCGCCCCGAGGCCAAGCCGGTAACCGGGCTCGAGCGCGATATCCAGTTCGACAACGTCTCATTCGCTTACGAGGATGAGCCGGTGTTGACCGGGCTCGACCTGACCATCCCCAAGGGAACCAAGCTGGGCATCGTCGGCGAGAGCGGTTCCGGCAAGAGCACCCTCATCAACCTGCTGTTTCGGTTTCACGATACCGACACGGGCGCCGTGAAGCTCGACGGGCGCGATCTTCGAGACTTGAGCATCAAGGGGTTTCGCGGGCAGATGGCACTCGTCAGCCAGGAGGTGGTGCTGTTCGACCTGACCGTGGCGGAGAACATTGCGCTTGGCCAAGCGGACTGCACCCGGGAGCAGGTCGAGGCGGCGGCTCGACACGCGCACGCGCACGAGTTCATCACCGCACTGCCGGAGAGGTACGACACCCGCATCGGCGAGCGCGGTGTCACGTTGTCCGGCGGCCAGCGACAGCGTCTGGCCATCGCGCGGGCCTTCGTCCGCAACGCGCCGATCCTCGTGCTCGACGAGGCCACCGCCGCGCTCGACTCCAAGGCTGAGGCCGAGGTGCAGACGGCCATCGACCAACTGAGCGAACACCGCACAGTCCTTTGTGTGGCGCATCGGCTGTCCACGCTGCGCTCGATGGACCGGGTCATCGTCCTGTCAAAGGGGGCGATCATCGAAGAGGGGAGTTACGATGAATTGATGGCAGCGGCGGGAGTGTTTTCGAGCTTGGCCAAGGCCCAGGGCATCACCGCCTGAGCCGCACCTCCCGCTGGCCAAGCGCCCACCATTCCGGCCTAAATTCACTTGCCAGCACAGATTTCGTGTTGTGCGGCAAGACCTTTCCAACGAACCCATCAACCGTTTTTAGCCCCATATTGCCCTACGGCGCGTCGAGGCATACGAGTTGGTTTCGGTCGCGGACGTAGAGCCGGCCATCAGCCAGGGCCGGTTGGCTGCGCGCGCCGGAGCCGACGACTTGGGCGCGGCTGATCTCCCGCCATCCGGCCGGGGTCGCTTGGCCAAGCACCAGTTCACCGCTCTCCATCAATGCCAGCAGTCGGTCGCCGCTGAGCAGCATCATGCAGTCGCCGAAATCATCCACGCTCCAGCGCACCTTGCCAGTTGCCAACTCCACGCAGCGCAATGCCGGGACCGGAGGCATATCCGCCCGCCCATGAGTGCCGTAAATGAACCCGCCCCGGTGCATCACGCTCGCATACTGGCTCGAGAGACTCGTGTCGTTCGACCAAGCCGCCTTGTAGCCGTCAGCCGCCGCATTCACGACGAGCGCGCCGGTGTTGTAGCTGGACGTCACAAAAATCAACTCGCCAACAACCAACGGCGCGGCGGCATTCACCGAGGCTTGGATTCGCGCGCGCCAACGGTTTTGAAAATCGATTTTGCCGTTGGCCGGATCGACCACCGCCAGGCCGGTGCGCGTGAAGAACACCGCGCGGCGTTTGCCGTGCAACTTGGCCATCACCGGCGACGAGTAACTGGCCTCGTCATCGAGTGTTTTCCAGAGCAGTTTGCCGGAGTTTTTATCGAGCGCGACGATTCCGGCCCCCGCCTCGCCGCCGATGTTGAGCAGCACTGCGTTCCCCTCGACGAGCGGCGAGCAGGCCATGCCGAAAAACCCGTCAGAAGCGCGGTACGATTTCTGCGTGTCCACTTTCCAAACCGTTTTGCCGGTCGCAAAGTCGGTGCAGACCACGATGCCCTGCCCGCCCATCGTGTAAACCCTGTCCCCGACAATCGCCGGCGTGGCGCGCGGCCCGGCGGCGCTCCCGTAGCCGGCGGCGAAGCTCGAGGCATAGTTGTTTTCCCAAAGCGTTTTGCCGGTCTTGGCGTCGAGGCACTCGATTGTGTCGTATCGGTTGATCTCGTGAAACAGGATGGCCCGGCCCTTGGCCACGACGACCCCGCTCATCCCAGCACTGATGTTTCTTTTGCGCCACAACACCTTCGGCCCATCGCTTGGCCAGCCGCGCGTCAGTGCCTCGCCCGGATAAACCCCATCCCGGTTCGGCCCCAGATACTGCGGCCAATCCGCCGCCTGCAGGCCAAGCGCCACAAAACCCAGCACGGACAAGTGACAAAAAAAACGTTTCTGCAACAACATGGCGAAGCAGCAAACTAGAGAATGTCGGCACTCAACGCGAGCCAAAGCCGATTTTCAGTTTTCAGCGGGGACGCAGATTTTTGGGATCGGCAGGATTTTCAGGATCCACTTTTAATCCCACCAATCTGCGTTCATCCGCGTCCCGTTTTTACCGCTCACTGCTCACTTTTATACGGATTGTCGTTTTGCAGCGACTCGGCGACGGCGCTTGGCACCAAGCCGTCGATCGCTTGCCCAAGCCGGAGCCGCTCGCGGATGGCGGACGACGATACCTCGAACGGCCAGCCGCGCAGCACTTGGCCGCGGAACGGCTCGGGGAAATCGGCGACTGCCTGGCCGGGGCGCGGCACGACGACAAACTCCGCCCGCTTGGCCAAGTCGTCAGCCTCACGCCATTGCGGCAGCGTCGGCACGTGGTCGGCGCCGATCAAATAATGCAGCTTGGCTTCAGGGTAGCGCCCGGCGTAGGCGCGGATCGTGTCGATCGAGTAGGACACGCCGTCGCGCTCGATTTCCTGCGGGTCAATCTCGCAGTCCTTACAGCCGGCAAAGGCCACGTGCAGCAGCAGCAGCCGAGCGGCGGGGGGCGCGGGCTGTTGCTCCGGCTTGAACGGCGAGCGCGCTGCGGGGACGATGAACAGCCGGTCGAGCGACAGTTCCTCCAGCGCCGCACGGGCCACCAGCACGTGGCCGTTGTGCACGGGGTCGAACGAGCCGCCAAAAAGTCCGATACGCTTCATTGCTGCATGGGGAGCACACGCGGCCCGCGTGTGGATTTCGGCGTCTCGCCGAAATTTGCCCGGGCGGGCCGCCCGGGCCAGCACCCGGGCCGGGTGCGCTCCCCTTTTGTGTTCATGCCGGCTGTCGGTCGAGGGCATTTTCCTCTATCACGCCTTTGACTCTCGGGAACAATTTCACCGCCTCAACGATCATCCAGATTTCCAGCGCGATGGTGGCAAGCCCGATGCCGCCGAGCAGGTAGTCCGGTTGCTCCGCCACGAGCCAGCCGGGCGCGACGAAGAGTTGATGGATCATCGCCCACAACGGCATGATGAGCATGAACACCATCGGGATGACGAGAAACCAGATCGTGCGACCACGCCGCCAAAGATAAAACGTGATCACGAGAAACGACAGCCCGGCGAGCAGTTGGTTGGTCGCGCCGAAGAGCGGCCAGAGGATGAGCCCGCCCTTGCCGGCGTTGGCGATGCTCCACTCGGCTCCGCCTGGCGGCACGGCGGCCATGGCTGCGGCGATGATGACGGCAAAGATCGTTGCGCCATGCTTGTTTTGCAGCACGGCAAACGAGTTGCCGCCGAGCGTGGCGGCCAGTTCCTGCACGACGTAGCGTTGCAAACGGCAGGCGGTATCAAGCGTCGTGCCGGCGAACGACGCAACGAGCACACCCATCAACGCGACCGATACAGCGGCGGACAAGCCAAGCGCCTGCAGGAAATTTGCCGAGCCGTTGACAAACGCGCCGACCTTGGCCCCAAGCGATCCAGCGGCACTCCATGAGGCGTACTGTGCCTGCCAGGCGGCCTCGCCGGTGAGCAGTGTTCCGTCCTTCATCAGACCAAGGCCAAGGCCCGCCCCACACGCGAGAATGACCAGCGTGGCGAGAAAACCCTCGGTGAGCATGCTACCGTAGCCGACAAAGCGGGCGTCGGTTTCGCACTTCAGCTGTTTGCTGCTCGTGCCGCTGGAGACGAGGCAATGAAATCCGCTGACCGCCCCGCACGCAATAGTGATGAACAGGAACGGAAAAATCATCGGAGCCCCTTCGGGATGCCATTGGAACGCCGGAGCAACGAACTCCAGCGCTTGGCTGCTGTCCGCTCCGCTCGGTGTGAAGCCGAAGAACGCGGCGGAGAACAAGCCCAGCACGATCAGCGCAAGCGCAGAGATGAGTTGTAGCGAGTTGATGTAATCACGCGGCTGCAGCAGCGTCCACACCGGCAGCACCGAGGCGATGTACGAATAACCGAGCAGCACGACGACCCACTGCCAAATTGGCCAGGCGGCGAGCGCGGAGTTGAAAGAGCCAAGCGCACCGCCGTCGCCGAAAACAACCGTGAGATACATGACGCCCAACGCAACGAGCGACGGCACCAACAGGCCCACCCCCTTGCGATGCAGCAGCACGCCGATGGCCACGGCGATGGGAATCTGCACCACGCACGGAAAAATGGCGGCCGGGTACTGCTTGAACACGGCGGCGATTACCAAGCCGAAGATAGCCAGCACAACCGTCAGCGCCATGAACAAGGTAAACAGGAACAGCAGTCGAACACGCTTGTTGAGCACGCGTCCAGCGATGTCGCCGACGGTTTGGCCGTTGTTGCGCAGGCTGACGACGAGCGCGCCAAAGTCGTGCACCGCGCCAATGAAAATCGAACCGAGCACCACCCAGAGCAACGCCGGCACCCAGCCCCACATGATGGCGATCGCCGGGCCGACGATCGGGCCGGTGCCGGCGATTGAGGTGAAGTGATGCCCGAAGACCACCGACTTGCTCGTCGGCACGTAGTCCACACCATCCTCGAGGCGTTCACTGGGGCAGACGGCGTCGGCGGAGAGCCGAAAAATCTTGCTGCCCAGCCAGCGGCCGTACGTGTGATAGGCGACGACGAATCCGACACCGGCGAGCAGAGCAATCAACAGGGTGTTCATGAGAATTCAAGGTTCGCTTGACCAAGCGCCTGGCCGGCCTTCGCGCAACAGCAAACGGTAACCGCTCGCTGTTGCAAAGAAAAAACCAAGCGCTTGGCCAAGCAGAAGAAGCACAAAAAAATCGGCGCACCCAAAAGGGAACGCCGATTGAAAAAATCTTGGAAGATTAAGCCTTCTTCTTGGTCGTGGCTTTACCTTTAGCCTTCTTTTGGGGCACCACAGCTACTTTTTTGTAACCGGCCTTCTTGATGGCGTTCAGGATCTTTTTCTTCGAAGTGGTCTTGTCACAGAATGAGACCTTCACCTCGCCGAGGCGCTTGCCGAGAGCGAACTTAGTGCCCTTAATATCGACTCCCTTGAGCGCGGTCAGGCTCTGCTTGACCTTGCTGACACAACCGATCGAGCAGACCATTCCGTCCACTTTCAGGTTGATCTCGGCAGCCTGTACTCCGACCACTGCAGCGGCCATTGCGAATAATGCGATTATTTTTTTCATGATGATGTTCCTTTCGTTGTTGGAAACAGTGGGGAGAGCATAGCCAGCCGACAGCGGGGTGCAAGCCTTTTTTTAGCCAGGATCAAAGAGTGAGATACAGCGCAGCCTCGGGATTAATTGACTCGTGAGCAAGGACAGCCGTGGCCATCTGGAGTTGGACCTGCGCAGCTGATTTTTTGGTGACCGCGGGGGCGTAATTGACATCGGTGATCCGGCTGCCGGCGGAGGTCAAAGACGAGCGCGCGGCAGTCAATCGCTCGCTCTCGGCCTCGAGACTGGCCTGGGCTGCACCGACTTTGGCGCGATCGGTTGACAACTGGCTCAGTTTTATCTCGAGCACACGATGGAATCTCGAGATCCAGCCCTCTTGATCCTCATCGATGGACTGGTCGTCCAGATGCGCGTAACTGATAAAAATATCATTCATAGAATCATATTAAAAAATAACCAAAAAAAAGTGTGGAGGAACTATAAAAGGTTTGAATAACAAATTTCTAGTCTAATAAAATTGATAAACTGTTTTATCGTTTATTCAACAAATCGAGAGCGGCGGCGGTGGTGGCGGTGACACCGGTGCGCAGGCTCGGCTCGATGTCCGGCGCATAGGTGCTCGAGTGCACCATCGGCAGCGGTTTGCCGGCGGCGCGGAAGCGCTTTAGCAGGTCGCTCGACACGGTGCCCAGCGCAAACATGAAGATCGGTATCTTGTGCCCGGTGCGTCCGTACATGCCAAAGTCCTCGCCGCCCATCGTCGGCTGCCGCTTGATGAGCGTTCCCTTGCCGAGCCAGTCGGCCATCGTGTCGGTGACGCGCTTGGACAAGGCGGGATCGTTGTAGGCCGACGGCGTGAACTCGTCCTTCACGGTCACGACCGGCAGCCGGTCCTTGGCCACGCCGGCGGCCTGCGCGGTGCCGAGGCTGATGCGCCTGATCGCGGCGATAATCTGGTTGCGAACCTTGTCGGTGTACGAGCGCACGGTCAGTTGCAACTTCACCTCGTTGGGAATGATGTTGTGCTTGGTGCCGCCGTGGATCGATCCGACGGTGACGACCGCCGGCTCGCGCGGATGCACCTCGCGACTGACAATCGTCTGCAGCGCGATGATGATCTGCGACGCAAGAACGATCGGATCCTTCGACGCCTGCGGCTGCGAGCCGTGGCCGCCCTGCCCGCGCACGGTGATGTCCACCGAGTCGACGTTGGCGTACACGTAGCCGGAATTGTAGCCGATCGTGCCGGCCGGCTGGTCGGACGCCACGTGCAGGGCGATGCAGTAGTCCGGCACTGGGAACCGCTTGAACAACCCGTCCTCGAGCATCGCGCGCGCGCCGGCGCCGCGCTCCTCCGCCGGCTGGCCGATCATCACCAGCGTGCCGCTCCACCGGTCGCGCAGTTGGCCCAGCAGCCGCGCCGTGCCGACGAAGCTCGTCATGTGCACGTCGTGCCCGCAGGCGTGCATGGTGTAAACCGTGTTGCCCAAGTCGTCGGCCATCTGCTTGGTGCTGGCGTGCGGCAGGCCGGTTTCCTCCTGCACCGGGAGCCCGTCCAAGTCGGTGCGGATCAGCAGCGTCGGCCCGTCGCCGTTCTTGAGCACGCCGACGAGTCCGTGCCCGCCGACACCGGTGGTGACCTTCAGCCCGGCATCGCGCAACTCGGCGGCCAGGCGCTTGGCTGTCTCAGCCTCCATGAACGACAGCTCCGGGTTGGCGTGAAAATGTTTGTACAGCGAAACAAGCGACGGCAACTCGGCGGCGACGCCCTTGGCCACCCGGTCTTGGGTCGGATCGGCCGCCTGGCCAAGCGCGAGGCCAAAGCCAAGCGCAACAATGCAGTGAAGCATTCTGGTTTTCATCGTGAAATTAAGTGCCGGGAGCGTCCCGCCAAGCGCCCCGCCGCGCAAGGCCAAAGCGGCGCTCGACTATTTGCCGCTTGGCAGCAAGTCTTTCCGCCGAACCCGTGTTGGGGAGTTTCTCATGAAACGCACTTTCATTTTAATCGTGTTCGCGGCGGTTGCCTTGGCCAAGCCGTTGGCCGAGCGGCCGAACTTCATTCTCTGCATGGCCGACGATCAGGGCTGGGGTGACACCGGCTACAACGGACATCCGATCCTCAAGACGCCGGTGATGGATGAGATGGCGCGAACCGGCCTGCGGTTCGATCGGTTCTACTCGGCGGCGGCCGTCTGTTCGCCGACACGCGGCAGCGTGATGACCGGGCGCAACCCGAACCGCTTCGGCTGCTTCGCGTGGGGCCACACGCTGCGGCCGCAGGAGATCACCGTCGCCGAGGCGCTCAAAAAAGCCGGCTACACAACGGCGCATTTTGGCAAGTGGCACATCGGCTCGATGCGCGCCGACGGCGCGGCCAGCCCGGGCAACAGCGGGTTCGACGACTGGTTTTCGAGTCCGAATTTTTACGAGAACAGCCCGCTCTTCAGCCACAACGGGCAGGTGATCGAGACCGACGGCGAAAGCTCGCACGTCACGACCGACTTGGCGCTGGACTGGATCGGCAAGGCGGCCAAGAGCGACAAACCTTTCCTCGCGGTGATATGGTTCGGCAACCCCCACAGCCCGCACGTCGCGGTCGATAAATACAAAAAAATGTACGCCGATCAGCCGGACGGCGCGGCCCATTTTTACGGCGAGATCACGGCGATGGACGCCGCGTTGGGCGAACTGCGAAAAGGCATCCGCAGACTTGGCGTCGCCGACAACACGGTGCTTTGGTATTGCAGCGACAACGGCGCGATCCCGAAAGGCTCAACCGGCGGTTTGCGCGCGCGAAAGGGCAGCCTGTACGAGGGCGGCATCCGCGTGCCGGCGATCATCGAGTGGCCGGCGCGGATCAAGTCGAACCGCATCACGAACATGAACGCCAACACGTCAGACATTTACCCGACGCTGCTGGAACTGGCCGGCGCGCCGCTGCCAAACAACCAGCCGGTGCTCGACGGCACGAGCCTGGTGTCGCTGCTTGACGGCAAGGCCAAGCGGCGCGAAAAACCGATGGGATTCTGGACGTACCAGGCCAGGGGCCGCCCGAGAAAAAGCCGGGCGATGCTCGAGGTACTGCGGCAGGAGCAACTCGCCGGCAACCAAAAACCGGCCGAGCCGGAGGGACAGATCGACCGGCAGTATCCGACCGACACGCTGCCCGGTCACGCCGCATGGATCGACGGCGATTACAAGCTGCATCGTGCGCCGGTGAAGAAAAACAAGGGCGAGTTTGCCTACGAACTTTATCACTTGGGCGACGATCCGAAGGAACAGCAAAACCTGCTCGGCAGCACCAAGAAATTCGCCAAGCGCGTGGATCGAATGAAAGCCGGCTTGGCCGCCTGGCAGAAGTCGGTGGTGAACAGCCTCAACGGCGGCGACTACCGCTGACCCGCAGGCCAAGCTGTGAGTCGCAACAAGTCATTGCCGCCGGGGGAGTCGATGATTCACCCGATCACCTCGGCCATCGAGCCGATCGACCTCGCCAAGCTGTTTCCGGTGGAGCAACCGCTTGAGCTGGAGCTGGGCTGCGGCGACGGGTCGTTCACGCTGCGGTACGCCCTGGCCCATCCCGACCGGAACATCGTCGCACTGGAGCGGTTGCTCGGGCGCATCACCAAGCTCGATCGCAAGGGACATCGTGCCGGTTTGAAAAATCTCCGGTTGCTCCGAGCCGAGGCAGCGTACGTGCTGGAGCACCTGCTGCCGCCGGGGACGCTGGACGCGATTCACGTTTACTTTCCCGACCCGTGGCCGAAGAAGCGGCACCACAAAAACCGGCTTATCAGCGAGCCGTTCCCGCCCCTGTCCAAGCGACTGCTCAAGGCCGGAGGCGTCGTTTATCTGCGGACGGACGACATCGACTATTTCGAGCAAATGCTGGAACTGTTCGACGGAGCGGCGGGGTTCGGGCGCACGGAAACGCCCAGGCCGCTCAAGGCGCTCGTGACCGACTTCGAGCAGGAGTTCAACGCACAGGGCATCCCGACAAACCACGCCGCCTACCGAAAAAACGGCGGTTGAGTTAAACGCAGTTTGAGGAGTTTCAAATTTTCAGTTTCAAGTTTCAAGTCAATCGGCAATGAAGGTTTTCTTCAAACTTGAAACTTGAAACCTTTTTTCCAAAGCGGCGCACAGCGCGC
>Ga0310122_10002500_pt1 | contig 11682 bp, 23 predicted proteins | sample CB6_Bottom_1051__FD_203503 | JGI IMG/M metagenome (GOLD analysis project Ga0310122, IMG submission 203503) | Marine microbial communities from Western Arctic Ocean, Canada - CB6_Bottom_1051 | ecosystem: Environmental > Aquatic > Marine > Oceanic | place: Canada: Western Arctic Ocean | collected...
CATACCAATAGTTCTAGGAATGCTAGATTCTATACAAATATACCTATAAAAACACCCCTACACGGTTAGGCATAGAGGTGCTAAGGGAGATTGGAAATAATGATATGAACCTACTGACCACGCAATAAGCAATAATGATAATGTGCGCGGCCCAAAATCCCTTATTCGTTATCTAAGTTTCCTTCGATTGTATATGATAATGCAAGGTCTAATAGGATAATGTATTCTTCTACCTGTGAAGGAGTCATCTCAATACCTGATTCAGCGAGGCACATTCGCCAATGTAACATTTCCTTATCATCCATACCGGACATTCGCTCCATCATTATAAATGCAGTATCGCCGTTATCAATGTCTGAAAGCTGCTCTGTGAGATCGAGGAAAGTATCATAAGCGTCATCACTATCTGTTTTAGAATTACGTTCTGTTCCAAGCAAATCGTCTCTTATTGCTTCAAACATACTAATGAATTTACTCTTGTTCATATCTGTTCCTTTTGGAAGGCGTAGCGTCTGTTTCTTTATTATAGCGTGATGCACAAAAAATGCAACCAAATTCTCCGAAGTTTTACGAAATGGTTCAACTTTCTCCTATTATATAAAGCAGATGCGCCGAAGTTGAATACATACTATCTACATGGATCTTTTATCCGTACTAACTTATGTGGGGAGTTCCAACACATAGAGTCTGACTCAGATTGTTTTTCCTCGCCCATGTACAAGTAATAGTACCCAGATGTCCTGCCACCCATACCCCAGCACGCGATTCCTTCTTGGTGAATTTCCTTAACTCTGTATTTACCGGCGGTTGTAAAGTGTACCTTGTCTCCACTCTTACTATAGTAGTAGTCGCCGCTTCTAGAGAGCACCCTAAAGCAGTCTCCCTCGCTTAATGTTGTCCAGTCCTCTATGGGCTTCTTGCCATATTTAATAGCGCCGTTCTTCATCTTAAACGGTTCGCCGCACTTCTTACAGGTAAAGGCACGCGCCCCATTAATCTCATCGCATGTTTTACATACCTTCTGACCTCGTTTTGGTTTCATTAATATCTCCAATTCTCGCTGGCTGTCACTTAGTCACTATATCTTATTAGATAAGAAAAGACACGGATACGTCTCTATATTATACCATATACATCGGCATTGTCAACACAAAAAATCACGAATTCTCGCTGGCTATACTATAATTACTATACCGGTTTGGGTTAGGTAGTACAGTTATCAAATGTGTATAACTATATGTAGACTCCCAGCCCAAAGAGGTAACACTATGATTAGCCCCTGCATCCTTCCAACGAAGCCTGATAATAATACTAAGCCGTCGAGATGTGTATCACTATTGTTTGTGTTCCTATTACTGTTTATACATACACTGGATATGTGGCTTACTAGATATTATATCGGGAACGACTGGATTCGAGAATCATTTCTTCCTATGAGTTATTGTATTAAGTGGTTTGGTATATATAATGCGATCTGGATCTCACGGATACTTATCTATGGATCGCTCTTCATATACTTTCTTAACTGGCGTAAGCGGTGCTGGAAATACTTCTTAGTAACGGGTACTATATTATATTGGGCCTCCATGATTGGCTGGCTACGTACACTGGGCTACACCAACTGGCCCTAAACTCGCTGGCTATACTATAATTACTTTACCCGATGGGGTTGGCTGCGACATCTATCAATTAGATGCAACACCCCCCCCGTATCCGCCATGGCCCCTCTTAAATTCCCCGCTTTCTCGCTGGCTCATCACACATCACTTTCAACGGGAAAGGTGAGGCAGTACAACAACGACCAGAGCGGGCTGCTTCTGCGTGTGCGCGCAGGTGGTGGACGCCTGTACACTAGGAACGACATCCAGAAAGAATTTAAACTTTCCCTCATTATATCATATCATCGGCACAATGTCAATAAGTCTTGAGTCTATAAGTACTTACGTCACATATAAAATAGGCCGCGCATGACACCTAAGTCCTTATATGGTTTGAACTTATATCATCATAAAAAGAAGCCGCGCCGAGTGGTACGGTATTTGCTCTGAGGAATCGCCGTAAGTCGAAGCGCCGCAAGGGGTTAGGCCGAAAAACGCCGGGGCGATTTTTGCCCGTTTGTCAACCCCTATCGAGATCTCGCTGTTTCTTCATCCCAAGCAGGCCCGACGAAATCTTCAATCAAAACCTGAAGCATATCCTCAAAAGGTCTGTTGTCTCTCCCATTGATACCTGCCACTCGTGCAGGTTCAAGGTCGCTTAAGTCCTCTGGTGTGTAGTCGCTTTTCAAGTACATCAAAGCCATAACGATAACACGTTTTTCATATTCACTAAACATTTTCTAACTCCATTATAAAAAACCGGCAGCGGCTAGGACAAAGCCCAACCGCCACCGATCCAACGAAAGGAAACTCGTTATACCGCAGCGGCGAAAATCTTTTCAAAATCCGCATCTTGCAGCGAGTCAGCCCGCTTGAGGATTGCAGCCCATCGGCTTGGGTCAGTCTCAATCAAGCTACCACCAACCTCGTCGAACTTCACCCAAGTCATGTTGTCAAAAGTTTGACCTGCTCGCGTGATAGCGTTCACAACTCCAAACAGGTTACGGTCATGGTATTCCCATGTGCCGTACTGCTCAAGAACTTCTGACGCTTCCTTCTTGGTGAACTTCTCATCCTTGCAAATCGCAGCGATAATGTTCTTCATCGAAATGTCATGGTTTTCCAATTCCCTCAATGCGAGGAACTTGGTAATGCCGTTAGGCAACAATGGCAACTGATGCTCAATGTTCTCACCAATCTCAATCTTCAATGCGCCCAAATCAATGTCACCAATGTGGCGACGACGAATCTGCTTGCCAGACACTTGACCCCAAATACAACCATTCAGGCAGATGGAACGGAACAAGCTAGGAGTCTGAGAAATACGCCGCTTGCCGATCTCACAGTTACCGATAGAGATCATTCCACCATAATCGGAATCGTCATCCGTACCATAGTCGATGATGGTATCAGGCAGGAGGATGTTGCCAAATATAGTATCCTCGTCGCCCTTCCAATGGGACAAGCGACCTTCTGGCATGAACTCTTGCAGAGTCTCAAGATACCAACGGTTGTCAACTGGTGCATACTTATCAGTCACGAAAGCGCGACAAGTACCGTCAGTGTAGGTACGCAATCGGTATTCCTTATCCTGATCCAATCGACGCAACGCATTGTTGGCGAGGTAGGTCATAACGTCAGCGTCTTGCTGGTCATAATCTTCCTGCTTGCGTAGTTCACGCATCACGCTAGACGATGGAACCTTGACCCTAATCGAGAACTGCTCAATCGCATGGTCAGTAGGTTGGAACTCACGATCACCAACCTTAAAAACAAAGTTGCCATCCTCGTTGACAGAGCCTTGGATATTCTTAACGGGTGCAAGGATATCTTCACGATCTCTTGCTGCGTCATACGCTTGCTCCAACGCTTCATCGTAACCGATGGTCTGAGCGTACCAATCTTTGTGAACGTGCATATCCTTCTGGAAACCCACGCCTGTCCGACCTTGCAGGTCACGAACAAACGAACCCTCATTCTGGTCAGCGGTCATCTTCAATTTATCATAGTCACTCATTTTGTCACCTTTCAATTGTGAACACTCGTGCTTGTATACTATACATTATAGCATACTGGATCTAAAAGTCAATCCCTGAATCGTAATAATCATCCTCGTCGTCGCAATCGCTCAACTTATCGTAGCAAGTGCCACACACGCCAGAGATAAACAACTCTCGTTCATCTGCTGTCAGGTAGGACATCGCGTCTTGAATCAGCAAACCGTCTTGCCAGTTGCAAACGTCTTTCTCGTCAGCCAAGACAGTGTGCGACATACCACAGATGCGGCAATCAACGTCAAACGCAGTCATTTCCTTTTCCATTTCGTTTCTCCTTGAACTTGTTATACTCCCATTATACTATAATTATCGGCATAAGTCAAGCCCTTTCTTAAGACTATTTCCAAAGTTTTCAGGAATAGTTGTAAGTCGTTGGTATCAAAGGGTTTACGGCGAAAATCGCCGGGGCGTTTTTTGGCTCCACTTAGACCAGCATCATTATAAATACTATAAGCAGCAGGAAGGGGATCACAACCAAATTCCACAACAATACTTTTTTCTCTATTCCCATTCATTCTCCAAGTATTCTACATAGTCAACCCACTCTAAACCATACATTTCAGTTAGCTCATCAATTGTCATCTTCCATCTCCTACATCATTCCTCGCATTGATAAGCAACTAATAATGTAGTCTCCCCACTCGTCGGTATCACAATTACAAACGAATACTGGTTCACCCTTTCCAGAACGCCTCGCCAAGTCCTCAGTTTCTAAATAAACTTTTGTACCTTCTCGGTAGTATATGTCACGGGTAGGTTCTTTCATACCTCGCCAAGAATGAAACTCTCGCTTGGGTAAGCTACTCATCTTCAACTCCTCATCGGGCTAGATTAGCAATTACATATTGTTGATTGAGTGTAATGTTCCAGCCCACCAAAGAAGTAGGTTCCTATTTCCAGTTCACTGTGAAACGAACAATTATCTTCCCAATACTCAGGCGGTGGTGCTATATCATCGTTTTCATCAAACAACACCTCTATAGCTTGTAGGACAACACTGTGTTCACCTGATATGGTACGACCTAAAGTACCATCACTACCAACAAAGCCTACAACGTATTCACCTTCATATCCCACCTTAAACCTCCTCTAGCAAAAAGGGAAATGCTGTTTCTAATTCTTCAACACTATCCTTTGTAGCTACTGACATTTCCTGCCAAGCACGCCTGTCTATCAGACTATCACCGTTAAGCATCTCGCTTGTAGCTGATAGGTCGAACCATGCGTGAGTAATAGCATCAACTTGTTCGATTGTTAGGTTGGCCATCTTCTTCCTCCACGTTTATTGATATGAACATATGTCCTTTATCTATTATACCATCCCCTTCACAAAAGTCAAGCGTGTCAGCAGGATAGTATTCTCCGTCTGCCGCATCGTATACTGTCACATTGTCCTCTAGGTCTTTGTCACCGTATAAAAAGTTTTCATGTAATACTACTAACAAGTCTCCCCATGTCATCATTTCCAATCCTCCGCTTGATTGTCTAACATTATATACAACGCTACCAGTATTATTACTGCTGCCATATACATACCTCGCTTTGGATTTTCAAAAGGTTTTCAAAGAGTTTCCTCCATTATACCATATATCGACATTTTGTCAAGAGAACTTTAGGAAAAAGTAGACTCGGCAGGAATTGAACCTACGACCTGTCGCTTATAAGACGACTGCTCTAACCCCTGAGCTACGAGTCCAAAAAACCCCACCAGAGACTAGCGGTGATCAACTCCGCTGTTCGACCCTGATAGGGTTTCTTTATTTTTGTGTTATGTTGGATTCAGTGCAAGCACTGGTGTTAGCTTGTCTCTTATGCTCATGTCTACAAAGTCTGCATGTACGACAGCCTTATCTTCAAAGTCTATAAATGTGCTTGCCTTGTATGGGTTGTAATATATATCATCCCAAGTGAACAGGTGGGTTGAGAGGCAATGCAGATGGTCGATTCCGAAGGGATGCAGATAGCCGCGAACAAAGGCGTGAACATTCTTCCTCTTTTCACTAATCACCCTTGCGTGTCCTGCTTGCTGTACGATGAAATCACAATCTCGCATATTGACCTCATGGCAATGAAACTTGACAAGGCCACCCTGCCTGACGCTCCAACAATCTTTATGAAGGTTGCGATAGACCTCGATCTTGCGATCAGGGTTTATCAGTGCTGCTTGCTCGTTGTATTCGTTGTGAACCATGTCTCTATTATACTATATCGGCACTAGAAGTCAAGTGTCTTTAGCCCAATCTGAAAAGTTTTTGGAATAGTCGTAAGTCCTTACGTGGTCAATACTTAGGCCAAAAAATGCCCCGGCGTTTTTGCGATTTTTAATAATCGGCAACCTGATATTTATTTCCGTTTGGTAGTGTGAGTATACCACCGAAGAACTCCCACATTGAATCCTTTTTCTTTGCTTTGTCGTTAAGCCTTAGCAGTTCGGCCATATCCTCTTTTTGTTGTTCTTCACTACATTCAGTTGATATTACTCGCATTATCCAAAGTACCTCATAAACAATTCAAATACATATCCTAATACATAAACCCAGATTGCCGACAGGAATACCCATTTTCGTATAACGCTGGCTTTATGTCGTTCTAATAGTTCTCTGTTAGTAGCCATAAATTCCTCCCTGTTCGTCCAAGGCTTCTTCGTATTCATCCCACCAGATATATTCGTCACCATAGTCTTCATCTGGATCAGTGCAGTCATTATAACTTGACATAGTATATATCCTTTCGTGTTGATTGGCGAAGGAAGCCCGACATTGCTGCCGAGCTTCCCACGCACAAGCAAACACCCCGTTCAAGGGACACAACGATGTTAGAGCTTAACCGGCTCAATCACCTTGTCAAGAGACAGTGAACGGATAGTACCGGATTCGCTACGCAGGGTAACGTACACGCCGTTATCGCTCACGGCCAACTTTTCTACGACACCAGTGTGTCGCTTCAAGATGTTCAGACGGCCATGTTTGGGATACTTACAAGAGAGCGTGTCGCCCTTCTTGATATTCAGAGAGTTAGTTAGAAACATCATTTGGTTCCTCCATTACAGATTCTACTTGCGCGAAGCCCAACGTGAACTTCTTACCATTCTTTTCAACTGTAACACTGTCACGGTTGATGGATACAACTGTACCCTGTGGCAACTCAGTGCCAATTCCAACTATGGGCTTTTGCTCAGTCATTGGTTTCCTCGTCGTCTAGGCCAGCCAGTTCTTCCTCTTGGGCTTCCCTTTCAGCCCGAACCTTGGCTTCTAGTTCTTCTTGCTTCTCTGCGTCGATAGACTCAATACGCTCATTGAGGCGATTCGCCAGATCACGCAATTCTCCTTCGGGCAACCTCACGTTAATCTCGTGACCACCTTCTACGGTCAACTGTAACGAATTGTTGTAACTCGAAAGATACGAACTTGTCAACTTACCGGCTTCAACTACTTGCTTAACTTCCATTGTACTTCCTTTCAGGAAGAGTGTCATACTTGTAACTAGATTCATTATACCATGCCTCTAGTCAATGTCAAGCGGTTTCCTCAACAGCGTCAACTTCGGCACCCTCAAGCAGTTCCTCGATCTCGTCGATCTCATCTGCTTCATCTTCTTCGCCAAGGTCAATCCATAGGTTCAGTTCTGTGGGAGGATTCTCACCAAGTGCTGACTTCTGCACATAGAGAGGGCCAATCACAATATCGCCATCGGTCTGCTCTTGATAACGCACCGTGTTCTTCGTTTCTTTTTCATGCTTGAACGTAAGTTCCATTTCAATTCTCCTTAAACAATGTTTAGTTAACACTTCCATTATACTATAATTATCGGCGTTTGTCAACCCCAAACTTTAATCCTTTTTTCAATTTTGTCTGGCTTTCTTGCTGGCTGTCACTCATTCACTTTAATCTTGTTGGTTTGGCTACGACTGGCGGCTTAGTGCTGGCTATGGTTATCATGGTTGACTCGGCTGGATAGGCAGAGACAAAGACAACAGGATGGGAAGCCATACCACCTGCCATCGGATTTCAAGGCCGCGATGACACCCTTCTCCCACTAGTAGGGCAAGGAGGCTTTAATTGGGCTGCTGTATATCTTCCATTATACTATATTTATCGGCAAATACCATACCAAAACTTTAACTAATCTCAAATTTTTCCAAAGTTGTTGTAAGTCCTTTGATAGCAAGGGTTTACGTCAAAAACCGCCCCCCGAATTTTTAGGTTTTGTCAAGCCCTACCGAACAGTTTTTTCAGAAAACTTTTTTGCTCTTTGATTGCTTCCGCAGTCTTGCGTCGTCGTTCATCATTTTCTAATCGCTGATAATACTTAGCAATCTCAATCTGTGTCATTCTTCTTGTCTTCATTCTTATCTTTGTCCCTACATTCTCGTTTCCATGTTGCGCGATCACAAAACGACCAATTACTAGCTACCAGTTTCCTAATGACATCGTAGTCAGCCCTTGTGCTGTCTTTGACACTTTTGAATTCGTTGCCCTTGCGGAGTATCTTCATTACATTGATTCCCTTATTGCTTGTCGATTTTGTTCTGTTCGTGTGCGTTGTCGTTTGGTGCGACGATCACCCATAGTACCAGCACCACCACGGTATGTATTATGTCCTGTGCTTACCTTCCAAGGTTTGAATTCGGAAAGCTCAATAACAATCTTGTCTTTCTTTCTACTCATCTGATTCTATCCATCCTGCATCTTCTGCACCCTTGACAAAAGCCAATTCGTATCGGTGCAATTTATATTCGTCAATGTCGTATTCAATTGTTTCGTTTTCTTCCCACTGTTGGCGATACTTCTTAACTCGTTTCGCTTTTTCTGCCTTTTCAATTTTGTGGTCGCTTGGGCCATCATAGACGGGTTGCATCATCGCATCGAGTTCAGCTAGTGATCGACCACCATCCCGCTTATGCTGGTATGCCTCTGGTAACATACTGTTGGGAACTTCAATCATTTCCATTATGTCAAGTCGAAGCTGTGCAAGGAGCTTACCGCCGATTGTGTTTTCAAATTTGTAAGTCATTCCGTTTTCCTTTTCGTTGTTTCCCATGTGTCTATTATACCATAGGTTGGTATATTTGTCAAGCCCCTTTCAGCGATTCTCTCCAAGCAGTTCGTATCCGAACTATAACCGCTTGCAGTTCCTCAATCTCAAGAGCCTGAGCCTTGATCACATCAATAGCATCCAGCACGACTTTAATTCGTACCGCAGGCTGAGACACGTCGCCAAGAAGTGTATCGGCTAGGTTGTCTAGTTCGTTGTTAATTTTGTCGGTTGGGATTTCCATAATTTTTCCTTTCGTGTTATGTTCCCATTATATAATATATATCGGCATTTGTCAACCCCAAACTTTAGATTTTCTCAAAAAAAACCGGAATAGTTGTAAGTCGTTGCGTGGTAAGGGGTTACGTCAAAAATCGCCCCGGCGCATTTTCCATGCCAAAAAACCTACGAGGGGCAGAGCCTTGCGTGAACCTGCCTTTTCAGGACTTACGGCAATACGTCTTACAGGATACCCCTTAGTAGGCCCACGAAAGGAATGTCATTCGCCCCAAGCCTCGTTCATTTCGTCGGTTTCAAGTTGGGCGTTTATCGCCTTGAGAGCTAGGCCCACACCAACGTAACAGGATCGCAGCATCATCTCTTGAGCAAATTGAGCAGGTACCGTTTCCATATCGTCGCCACCCTTTACGAAGGATTCCATCATCGCGTTTAGTACAGCAAACAGTTCTGGCTGATCCTGCATTAAACCCATCATGGTTTCAACGGCAAACTCTTCTGGCCTGTCATGTTTCATCAAGACCTTTGCAGTGGTTGCGTCAAGTACCTCAATGCTAATTTTGGGAAGTGTCATTTTCAATTTTCCTTATCGTGTCAAATTCGTGTTACGGTATCTATTATACCATGCTTTCGCCGTATGTCAACTCTGGTTTCTTATTTCTGCTATAACTTCCTTTTCCTTTCAATGCTTTCAATGCTTCCGCTGCTTCTGTTCCCTTTGGTTGTGTGCCATGAATCAACAGAGCAAAATCGTTTACTCGCCAGCTAGGTACGGCAGCGTGACTATCATCGTGGTCAATCGTCAAACCCTTTTCTTCTGCTTCTGCTTCACTGAATACAACCACGGCCTCTCGCAGCATTTCATATTCAATCAGGTTATCATCACGACCACCACGACTAGCCGTTAAGACTAGGTTGTGAACCTGTTCAGTATACTCACGATACTTTAACCAATACTTGAGAGACTTGGTATAGGCGTAGAATAATCGGTCAGGGTGCATCATCGCCATGTTGATCCATGCGAACATATAATCCGAATTAAAGAAATCGCCAGCAACGTGAATTCGACAGATGCCGAGATTCTTTGGCATGGCCTGATTCAATTCGTGAATCATATCATTCAAGTGCAAGCCACGCAGCGTATCAAAATTGTGTTTTCGCAGATTATAAACGCCGTTGTATTGAACCTCTTGACTAGCAGAGAAGCAACGGAATTCGTTGTCCTTACCATCCTCAATATGACGTTTGCCGTTTTCATCTACAACAGCTTTCGACAAGCAGGCTTTGGCAAACGGGCAAGAGTAGCCCGACAGTAGATCAAGAGAATAGATCCTACGCTTGTCGGCTAGAAACGGTTTGAGTTCGTCAACTTCTTTGAGTGCTGCTGTTTTGGCGTTAGCCGGTGAATACTTCAACATGGGTTTTCCTTTCGTGTTGTGTTCTTCCATTATACTATACTTATCGGCAGTTGTCAAGCCCTATCTTAAGGAAAAACCAAAAGAAATCTAAAATAGTCATAACCCCTTACTATCAAACGGTTTACGTCAAAAACCGCCCCCGCATTTTTCGTGCCCTTTTGCTGACTGTCACTGGATCGCTTTCATCCGCTAGGATAAGCGAGGACACGGGACTCGGTGCCTTTTCGCTGACTGTCACTGGATCGCTTTCATCCGCTAGGATAAGCGAGGACAACGGGACTCGAACCCGCAACCACCGGCTCGACAGGCCGGTACTCTACCAATTGAGCTATATCCCCTTTGTGCTGTACGTGGTGGAGCTTGCGAGAGCGTCCTCTCGCCATTGTACCCCAGTTTAGTAGCTTGCTCCACGCGGGGAATGTAGGGCGACGTGGCAAGGAATCGAACCTTGCGAAACTGGCAACTGATTGTCACGGCTAGTCAACCGATTGAGAAACTTAATCCCGGCTTTCAAATGCCACGGACATAAGTTTCAGACATTCAACTGGACTATCCAGTCTCACCATGTCACGCCATATGTATTGGTCGCCGTTTCGTATCCTTTGTCGGTGGCAAACGATCTTGCGATCCTTGTTGCTCTGCCGCGAATACGATTCGGCGGTGGGGTCTATTTGTCACGGTTTTTGACTCTATCGCCGGTCACGGCTACCGTTTTAGTTATTCATTGGTTTTTATCTCCCTTTCGTTATGACTGTATTATATACTATGTTTGGTGTTTTGTCAACCCCTATTCGGGAATTTTTACAGATTACTTAATAGTATTGCTGTACCACCAAAAGCGGCGAACAGCACTGTGATTCCCCAAAGCAGGAAGATACCCAATTCTTTGATGATGAAGGTGAAGTTTTTCATTTTGTTTTCTTTCGTGAAAGTAGTATCATTTAACGTACCCCTATTATATATTATATCGACACATTTGTCAACCCCAATCCAGTCAAAATAAGAAAATAGTCAAAGTTTTTTGAGATTAACGTAAACCGTTTGATAGTCAGTACTTAGGGCGAAAATCGCCCCGGCGCATTTTCCATGCCAAAAATAAACACCCCGCAGATAACCGTTGCAGTACGTGCTAAAGCACACCCCATCTGGCTAGGCTGCCACCGCTTGTGCCTTGCGGCTCCACGGTTTCAAGGGAACTGGCCTATCAACGGTTATCGTTGGGGCCTATATAATTGAAGCTGAGTGGGGCGATCACTCCCCTCTCTCACCTACTGGTTACCAGATGCCTCTGGTCAGTAGAGCTAGTCGCTTCGGTACTAGCAGGTCGGAATCCAGAAC
>Ga0310122_10002501_pt1 | contig 11682 bp, 10 predicted proteins | sample CB6_Bottom_1051__FD_203503 | JGI IMG/M metagenome (GOLD analysis project Ga0310122, IMG submission 203503) | Marine microbial communities from Western Arctic Ocean, Canada - CB6_Bottom_1051 | ecosystem: Environmental > Aquatic > Marine > Oceanic | place: Canada: Western Arctic Ocean | collected...
TCTCATCATAGTCGGCGGGCAGGCGGGCGGGCTCTAATTTGGTGGCCAGGTAGGCGGACATGAACTCGGTGCACCAGCCGGGGGATATCCAGAAGCTGGATAATAGTTGAATCTCTTCCGCGGTGAAGCCAACCTCCTCTTGAAGCTCCCGCACCGCCGCTTCCAAGGGGGTTTCTCCGGGTTCGATCCCTCCGGCCGGAACCTCCAACAGCTGGTCTTCCACTGGCTTGCGGTATTGCCTCACCAGAAGAACGTTCCCCTCGGAGTCTACCGGAACGATGCAAACCGAGGCGCCATGTTCGGCTATCTCCCTGGTAGTGATGCGTCCGTCGGGCAGGCTGACTTTATCTACCCGGACGCGGAGGATACGGCCCTCGAATTCCACCTTGCTTTCCACAGTGGTCTCGGTAAAATCCCGCATGGGGACACCGGGCGTGGGCTGAATTCCCTGGTCATCCCGTTTTTCATCCATCCCAGCCATCTCATTGGCCACGGAGGCTGAATCCCAGGCGGCGGGTCAACGTGCCATAGAAATAGCTGGGCGGGTTGGCCCGGAGGAACTTGGCTTTGTAGGGGCTCTGCACCAGATCCACCCGGTCTCCTGGCTCCAGTGGATGGTCCACGTGGCCGTCAACACTGAGGGTGGCCGGCTGGTAACCCTCCAGGCTCAGGCTGACGTTGGCCGAATGGTCTAAAACCATGGCGGCGGTCAGCCCCATGTGGGCCGCCACGGGCTTTAAAACGAAGGAATCGGAAAGAGGGTCCAGGATGGGTCCTCCCACGGCCAGGTTATACCCGGTGCTTCCGGTGGCGGTGGACAGTATCACCGCATCGGCCCGAAAAGTGGTCAATTGAGCGCCGTCTATCCTGCCCGCGATGGATACCACCCGGGAAACCGCTCCACGGGCGAGGACCACGTCATTCAACGCGTGGTACGGGCCGTCTTCTCCATCTCCGTTAGACCCGTTGGCGCCGCTTCCTCTGACCACCACAGCCTGGACCATGTTGCGCTCTTCGACGCGCATCCCGCCGCCGGTTTCGGCTTCAATATAACCGGGTAATTTCGTCAGGGCCTCGTCTACCTGAAGTTCGGTCATGAATCCCAACCGGCCCATGTTGATGCCTACCATGGGTATGCCGTTGGGGGCCGCCGCCTGGACCGCCCGCAGGATCGTGCCGTCTCCTCCAACCGTGATGATCAAGCCGGTGCCGTTGGCGCGCTCCCTTAATGACTCCAAGTCTTCAGCCGGAGCCAGCCAACTGTCTTCACTCAACGACAACTGGTGAAAGATCGCCGAACTCAGATCAAGAGCCTCGGGGATCCGGGCGTTATATATGATTCCAACGGTTTTCATCTAAAGATTTCAGTCAAAGTTCTTTTACTCCGGCAATATGACATTGTGGATAACGGATTACCCCCTCTTGATCTCCCCCTTCGTAAGGGGGAGAGAACCTACTCCTTCCCGCTTACGAAGGGAGAAGGCTGGGATGGGGGTCGTCTCCGGACACAATGCATCAAAACATTCGAAAGTAATACCAAACGCGATGTGAGGTCCAATTTTAGTCAAGCCCAGCCCCAACCCGAGACGCCCGTTTAGCATCCGTAAGGCAGGCGCAGTCTAGCATCGGCTCCAATTTGGTGTCAACGAAGCGGCCAAAGCCACTGTTCTACTTGATCTACCCACCTAGCACGGCCGCCGCCCCCTCTGACATCCGAAGGATGTATCCCGGCATGATACCCATCCACAACATCGCGCCTCCGGCCAGACCCAAGGCGATCCATGAGCTTACCGGCGCGGAGATGGGGTCTTGCGACACGGAAGGCTGAAGGAACATGGTCCGAATCACCCGCACGTAATAGTAGGCCGATATCACGCTGTTGATGACGCCCACTATGGCCAGCCAAGCCAGGCCGCTATTCACGGCGGCGGTGAATATGTATAGCTTGCCGATGAATATGCTGGTGGGAGGCACCCCGATCAGGGCCACCAACGCCAGGGTCAAGGCCACGGCCAGCAACGGCGCGCGCTTAACCATTCCCCCAAGGTCATCTATGCGGGAGCTTCCGGTACGGTTGGTTATGGCGATGATGGCAAAGAAGGCCGTCAGGTTGGCCGCGGTGTATGCCACCAGATAGAACAGAACGCTGCCGGGGCCGATGGCGGCAAATTCCAGCGTCCCAAATCCCGTGCTTGAGCTTTTGACTCCCGCCGCCACGCCGACCAAGATGTACCCCGCTTGGGCAATGGCGCTAAAACCCAACAGGCGTTTGATGTCGCTTTGTCCTATGGCCATCAGGTTGCCCACGGTCATGGAAACGGCGGCCAAGACCGCGATCAACCCGGCCCATTCCAGCCCCACGTCAAAGAATCCGGTGAACAAAACCCGCAGCAGGACGGCAAACGCCGCCGCCTTGCTGGCCACCGACAAGAAAGCAACCACGGTGGTGGGCGCCCCTTCGTAAACGTCGGGCACCCACATCTGGAACGGCACGGCGGAGATCTTGAAGCCGAACCCGGCCAGGATCAGGACCATCCCCACCAGGACCGCGTAGCTTCCGAAAGCCACGTCATCTTGCGCCGGAGACGCCACCACGGCCGCAATGCCTTCCAAGGTAGTGCTGCCGGTGAACCCAAAAATCAACGCCATCCCGTAGAGCATCACCGCGGAACTCAAGGCCCCGATGATCAAAAACTTCATGCCGGCCTCTGTGGACCGGGAGGTCATCAAAAACGCGGATAGAGCCGCCAGCGGCATCGTGGTCAGCTCTAGCGAGATATAGATGGTGATGAGCTCGGTAGCCGACGCCAGCAACATCATGCCCGTGGCCGAGAACAGGATCAGGCCAAAATATTCTCCCCGGAACCGGTTCATCTGCCCAACGTACTCGGTCGAAGCGGCCACCACCAACCCCGTGGCGGCAATCACCAAAAAGTTAAAGAACAGCGCGAACCGGTCCACCGACAGGCTTCCCAACAACACGCTCGGCGCCGCGCCCGCAGCGCTGGAGTTCTCCAACAAACTGGAGGCATCACCCAGGTCGAAAAGCTGGAACAGGCTCATTGCAAAGGGTGCCAGCAACGCCAATATGGCGGCGCCAGGCAACAACGCCTTGTTGGGCGAGACCAGGTCAAATATGATCACCAAAATGGCCGCGCCCGCCATCGCCACGTAGGGAGATATTATGTAAAGGTCGTAAAGGGACATCTAGAGCCTAACCACCCCCGTCATGCCGCTACTGGTGGATAACGGTTTTACCCCCACTCTAACTCTCCACCTTCGTAAGGAGGATAGAACTAACCCCTTCCCCCTAACGAAGGGGGAAGGCTGGGATGGGGGTCGTCCACCCAGGTCAAGCATCAACATCGTCGACATCTAGAGCCTAGCCACCCCCGTTGAACATGGCCACCATGGGGTCCAGACCAATCTCGAATATGCCGGTCAGCAACGCCGGGTAAACGCCAACCCCCACGATGGTTATGGTCAGAACCGCCAGGGGAACCGCTTCCACCAACGACGCGTCGGCGATGTCGGAGAACCGGTCCCTGGTTGCGCCAAAGAAGGAGCGCTCTATCATCCAGAGGATATACCCAGCCGCCAGGATGATCCCCAGCACCGCAAGGGCGGTGGGCAATGGATAGGCCTTGAACGCGCCCAGGAATACCAATAGTTCCGCCACGAAGCCGCTGAGGCCCGGCAATCCCAGGGAAGCTAGGCCGGCGATCAAGAAAGCGACGGCCACGATCGGCATCCGGCCCGCCAAACCGCCCAGGTCGGGTATGAACCTGGTATGGGCCTTTTCGTACACCAGCCCCACGGCCACGAACAATAGCCCGGTGATGGTTCCGTGGGTGAAAAGCTGTAACGCCGCTCCGTTCAGGCCCGCGGAGGTCAACTCGCCCTGAGAGATTCCCACCGAGCCCACTCCCAGCATCACCAATCCCATATGGCTGACGCTGGAATACGCGATCAGCCGTTTTAGGTCAGTTTGCCGCATGGTGACCACCGCCCCGTACAAGACGCTGATCACACCCAAAGCCACCAATGCCCAGGCGAACTCTTTGGTTTGGTCTGGGAACATGCCCACGTTTATCCGCAAGATTCCGTAACCGCCCATCTTCAGCAAAACCCCGGCCAACATCACGCTGGCCGCGGTTGGAGCATCGGTATGGGCGTCGGGCAACCAGGTATGCAACGGCCAACTGGGAAGTTTGATGGCGAAGGCCACCAAGAAAAGCCAGAACAGAACGCCCATGGGCAACAGCACACCGGCTCCAGGCAACATGGATCCCGGCGTCGACAGCAGGGTCATGTCGAATGTGCCCACCCCCGGCGTTAGGTACACCGCCACGATCCCCACCAGCATGAAGGCGCTGCCAAGGATGGTGAAGATCAGGAATTTCATCGCCGAGTATTCTTTCCTGCCGGTGCCCCAGATGAAGATGAGCATGTACATGGGCACCAATTCCAATTCCCAGAACAGGAAGAACAGCAGCAGGTCTAACGAAGCGAACACGCCCATCACGGCCGATTGCAACAGCAACAGCCACACAAAATACTCGCGCACTCGAACGTTGATGTGCCAGGAAACGAACACGGCGCACAGCCCCAACAAGCCGGTCAGGGCCACCATCGGAGCGCTAAGGCCATCGACACCCAGGAAATAGCTGGCCTGTAATATCTCTCCGGTTATCCAGGGGAACCGGTCGACGAATTGGAACCTGGCCCCGCCGTCTCCCCGGTCGAACATGCCGAATACCAGAAGCGACAATGCTAGGTCTGCCACGACGACCAGCACGGCGACGGCGCGTATGTTCCGGTCGCCTCTGACCAGTAGCAATATGACCAAGGCACCCACCGCCGGCAGGAACACGGTGGCCGTTAAGAGACCTGAGAAACCCGAGATCAATAAATCACCTTTTAGCTTTCAGCAATCAGCTTTAAATCCGTGGCTGACGGCTGAACGTTCGTACTTCATGTTAATAGGAACCCCATGAGTATCGCCAACAAGCCCAATGCCAGGACCGCGCCGTAGGCCTGCACCTGGCCCGACTGTAGCGGCGACATGACTTTCGGACCGATGTTTTGGAATATCCATCCCAAAAGCCCCACGGTTCCGTCCACCAGATTGCGGTCCATCCAGTCCAAGGTCCCGGCGAAAGCCCGGTAGAAGATCTGGCGCACCGCCACGCCTTCATAGAGGGCATCCAGGTAGTATTTTTGTGTAAGCAGCTTGTGCACGGGGCCAGCGCTCTCCAGAGGGTCTCTGCTTCGCCCGCTTCCCTTGCCGTAAAGCAAATAGGCCACGCCTACTCCGGCCAGGGCGATGACCGTGGAAGCCAAGGCCATCAAGAGATTGAATTCCGGCGTCTCGAAACTCAACACCCCAACCAGAAGGTTGGACTCCAACCCGTGTATCAGGAACTCGGTGATCCAGTGTTTGGGGATGCCGAATATCCCGCCCCACTGCGGGTTGGCCAAATAACCCGCCGCCACCGCGGCGGCCCCCAGCAAAAGCATGGGGATGACCATCACCCAAGGCGATTCATGAAGATGGTGTTCACCAGAGCCAGCGGCACCGGCCGGCGCGGTCTGGCCGGCGTCTTCCATCTCCTGCTTGGCTCCGCCCCTATATTCGCCGTGGAAGGTCATGAATATCATGCGTAGCGTGTAAAACCCGGTGAGCACCACCCCGGCCAGAAGTCCAGCCACGACCGCTTGGCTTACCCAGGGTTCCAGTAGTGCGTTGCCGGTCCAAGCCCCCAGCAGTATCTCGTCTTTGCTCCAGAATCCGGCCAATGGGACGATCCCCGCCAAGCTCAACCCGCCAATGACCACCAGCACATAGGTATAGGGCATCTGCCGGCGCAGGCCTCCCATGTACCGCATGTTGAATGTGCCCGTGGTGTGGTTGACGCTTCCAGCGCCCAAGAACAGCAGCGCTTTGAACGCGGCGTGAGTGAACAGGTGGAAGATCGCCGCGCCGTAGAGCCCCATCCCCAGGGCCGCCATCATATAGCCCAACTGGCTGATGGTGGAGTAGGCCATGACCCGCTTGATGTCATTCATCACCAGGCCCATGGTGGCGGCCATCACCGCGGTAAAGGCGCCTATAAGGGCAACCACCATCATGGCCTGAGCCGACACCTGGAACACGGGGTAGAATCGGGCAACCAGAAAGACCCCGGCGGCGACCATGGTGGCCGCGTGTATCAGCGCGCTGACCGGTGTGGGGCCTTCCATAGCGTCCGGCAGCCAGGTGTGCAGGGGGAATTGGCCGGACTTGCCCGCGGCCCCGGCAAAGACTCCCAGGCAAAACCAGGTCAGTCCTATCCCGCCCAGTATGCCCATTCCGCCCAGGGCCACCGGTTGCGCCGCCAGCCAGATATCTGGGATGTGGAATGCGTTCAGACCCTGGGCGGCGAAATTATCGGACTGCAAAAACAAGTACAGGATGGCGATCAGGAATCCCACGTCGCCGATGCGTGTGACGATGAATGCCTTTTTGGCGGCGGCGGCGGCGGCGGGCCGTTCGTGCCAAAAGCCGATGAGCAGGTAGGAAGAAACCCCAACCAGTTCCCAAAACGCGTAAAGCTGGATCACGTTCGACGCCAAGACCACGCCCAACATGGAAGCCGTGAACAGCGACATGTAGGCGTAATAGCGGGAGAAGCTGGGGTCGCCGCGCATGTACCCCAGCGAATATACCTGGACCAGCAGGCTGACCGAAGTGACCACCACCAGCATGATAGCCGTCAACGGGTCCACCAACAGACCTATCTCTATGGTGGCCGAACCGACCCGCAGCCAGGTGCGGGATTCAAACTCCAGCGGTTGGCCCCCGATGACCGCAGCCAGGGTGTCTATCGACAGCCAAAGGGCCACGGCCAAAGCGCCGATGATCAGAAGACCGCTTAGCAGAGAGAATTGGTTCAGGAAAGGACGTATGACCAGGGCGATGATCAAAAACGATGCCAGGGGTAAAAGGAAAATCCCCCAAACGGCCAATTCGCTGACCATCTAAAGCTTCCTCATACTATAGTTTCCGGAGAATCTCTTCGGCCACGTGCTCCCGTCCCTTGGGGACGTAGACCAAAAATGGGACCCGTTCCGCCCAATCCAATATGTTGCCCTCGGGAAGGATGCGGGTGGGCAGGCCTTCGCCTTCCAGCACTTCTTTCCACATTTCAGCAAGCATCAGATTCGGCGCTCGTTTGAATTCGGTCCACATCTTAGCTATCAGCCATCAGCTTTCGGCCGCCGGCTTTCAACTCCTGAGCAGGGTGGCGTCGGATAGGTCTATCGAACCGGTGCTGCGGTACATGGCAAAAACTATCCCCAAGCCAAGGGCGATCTCCGCCGCCGCCACGGTGATGACGAAAACGGCGAACACCTGGCCGGTGAGAACACCGCCGATATTCTGGGTCAGGTCTTGGGCCAAACCCGCTGGGGCCACGTACTTGGCAAAGGCCACCAGGGTCAGGTTGACTCCGTTGAACATCAACTCTATGGACATCAGCACCACCAGCACGTTGCGCCGGGCCAAGGCGCCGTACAGCCCGATGGCGAAAAGGATCGCAGCCACTATCAGCATGTTCTCAAGTGTCATGGCCGGCTACCTGGTCCGAACCAGCGCCAAAGCGCCGATGACCGCGGCCAATAGCAACACGGAGACCGCTTCGAATGGCAGAACGAAATCGCCGATGAGCAGATCGGCCAGACCCGCCTGTCTCGCCGCCGATTGCTCTTCTTCGGTCACGAAACCAGACGCCAGCAGGGCCTCATCGGTCACCAAGCTCACCGAACTGGTCTGCACCAGATCGACGCGGTCCTGCTGGCCAGGATCGATGAGGTTCCATTCGGTTTGGGTGGCGGTCCAGACCAAAGTGGCCAAAAGCAAAGCAGAAAGCACCACGGCGGGAATCTGCATCCGGTTGGGCAGATTGCCCCGCTGCACGTCCCGGGTGAGCATGATGGAGAATATCACCAGGATGGAGACGGCGCCGGCGTAGATGAGCACCTGGACCACTCCCAGGAATTCAGCGCTCATCATCACGAAAAACCCAGCCACCGCTATGAACACCACCACCAGCAGCAACACGGCGCGGAACAGGTCTTTGACCAGCACCACCCCCAGTGCGGGCACGATCACGGCCACCGCCAAGATCCAGAATACGACGTCCTGGACCCACATTTAGGCGGCGCCTCCGGCCTGGGGATCCCCACCCTCATCCTGGGCGGAGCCGGTGTCTTTCCCCGTGGCGTCTTCCAGGGCTTGGGCAGCGCTGGCATAATCCGGAGGCACGGGCCGGGAGATCCGCATGCCCGCCTTCTCCTTCAGGTGCCAATGCCAAGACTCCCTTCCCACTTCCTGCCAATCCAGTGGTTTACCAGATCTGGGATCGTAGTTTGCGCTTTCCAACTGGGGACGCAGGTAGGTGCTGGGCTTTTTATCAGCGTGGCGGAGGTCGTCGATAGTGATGACCATTTCCTTGCGGCTGTACCGGCCTTGCTCAAATCCGCTGCCCATGAACAGGGCGTCGTAGGGGCAAGCCTCCACGCACAGGCCGCAGAACATGCAGCGGAAGATTTGAATGTCGAACACTTCCAGCTTGTATTTATCTCCCTGTTGGGTTGCCGTTTCGCTGGGGCTTGTTTCGATCTTGATGATCCCCAAGGGGCAATACTTGGCGCAAGAAGCGCACCCGGTGCAGCGTTCTTCGTACCAAACGAACTCCTCACCCCGGAACCGGGGGTGCTGCTTCACCCTATCTTCGGGATACTGAACCGTGAATGGCTTTTTCGTCAGGTTCTTCAACGTCACCAAAAGCCCCGCGGCCATGCTCAAGCCAAACATGCTATCTAACCTCTCCAAGGGACGATACCGGCGCCGGGACCGTGTCCGGCAGGCCCATATCCGGCCGCATTTGATTAGGCGTCACTTTCTCGCGGATCATACTGCCAAAGAGGGCGATGGCCGACACCGCCAAAAAGATGTTGATGGCGGCCATGATCCAGAGATCGCCAGTGCTCAATACACCCGAGGCATTCCGTAAGAAAAAGACCTCCAGCACTATAGCGAAGAGATTGATCAAACTCAATGGCAACAAGAACTTCCAGGCCAGGGCCATTATCTGGTCTACCCTCAGCCTGGGGTAGGTGGCTCTGATCCAAATGAACACGAAGGCAACCACTCCCACCTTCAAAAGGAACCACAGCCAACCCAGGTAAGCCGACGCCGGCCCGGACCAACCGCCCAGGAACAGCGTGACTATGACTGCGGCGGAGGCGGCCACACCGCCGAATTCCGCCGCCTGGATCAGGGCGAATTTTACTCCGCTGAACTCGGTGTGGTAACCAGCCACCAACTCGGACTCGGCCTCGGCCACGTCAAAGGGTGTCCGGTTCAGCTCCGCCGACGTTCCGGCAAAGAACACGAAGAACGCCAGGGGTTGCACCAGCAGGAAGGGAACGGATTGGGCGCTAACCACGTCGGCCAGGGACATCGATCCAGTGACCAAAACGACGCCCAGCAACGAGATAACCACCGGTACTTCGTAGCTGATCAAGACCGCCACTCCCCGGGCCGCGCCAAACATGGCAAACCTGTTGTTGGAAGACCAGCCGGCCATGAAAATGGCCAGCGTGGTGACCGATGTCACCGCCAACACGTATAGAACGCCCACATTCAGGTTGGCCAGGGCCGTGTTCTGAGCGAAGGGCACCACCGCCATCATCAATATGACCGGCATGAGCATGGCGATGGGCACCAGGATGAACACCGGTTTGTCGGCGTTGGCCGGAATCAGGTCTTCTTTGAAGATCAGCTTCAGCATGTCGGCAAAGGGCTGGAACATGCCGAAGGGGCCCCACCGGTTTGGGCCGATACGGTTGTGGAACCGGCCGATGAGCCGGCGCTCCATCCAGACGAAGACCGCCGCTCCCATCAACACCGCGTTGACCAGGATCATCATGATGCTCAACCCGGCGGCGAGGTGAGAAAGCCACGACGGCAACAAGAGCCCGGCGGCGTCGTATATGACTAGGTATAGGCCGCTCACCGGTCGACCTCTCCCATGTTTATGTCCATACTGCCCAAGGTCACGATCATATCGGCGAGTTTCCACCCCACCAACAGGTGTTCGGTGACGGTCAGGTTGATCAGGGATGGCGAACGTATCTTGCAGCGGTAGGGGCTAACCCCGCCATCGCTGACCAGATAGAAGCCAAGCTCACCTTTAGAAGCCTCCACCCTTCCGTAGGCTTCGGCTCCCGGCTTGGGCCTTAACACCAACGGCAGGTCCAGCCGCACCGGACCGGGTTCTATCTGCTGGACGCACTGGTGGACGATGCGTATGCTCTGGTGGATCTCTTGGATCCTGACCCAAAACCGGTCGTAATTATCGCCCCCGGCCGCCACCGGCACGTCGAACTCGACATCAGCGTAGGCGTCGTAAGGGTCCATCTTCCGCCAGTCCCAGGCCAAACCGCTGGCGCGCAACACGGGGCCGCTGACCGATCCATTGACCGCGACATCGATCGGCAACGTGCTGACTCCCCTGGTACGGATCATGACGATCTCGTTTTCCACCACCAATTGCTCTATCTCGCCAAACTCCGACGGGAACTCGGCCAAAAAGGCGTCCAAAGCGGGCCAGAATTCCACCGGGGCATCGTCCAGCACTCCGCCGGGCCGCATGTAACTCACGGTGATGCGGGCGCCGCAGAGCATCTCAAACAGGTCCAGTATCTTCTCCCGGATACGGAAGCAATACATCAAAGGGGTGCCCAATGTCCCCAGGTCCTGCAGGAAGAAACCGATGCCCATAAGATGGCTGGCCACCCGCTGCAGTTCGGCGGCGAGGGTTCGCATGTATTTGGCCCTGGGCGGGGGTTCCACGCCCAGCAATTTTTCCACTGCCAGGCAGTAAGCCTGATTGTTTATCATCGACGAAACATAGTCCAGCCGGTCGGTGAGGGTCACTATCTGGACGTAGTTGCGTTCCTCGGCCAGCTTTTCCGTCCCCCGGTGCAGGTAGCCAAAGACCGGTTCGACCTCGACGATCTCTTCGCCATCAAAGGTGATGCGGAGCCGGAACACCCCGTGAGTGCTGGGGTGCTGCGGCCCAACGTTGACCGTCATCGGTTCGGTTTTTATCGGCATGGGGGAGAATCCCCCTTAATCCCCCTTTGCAAAGGGGGGCTGGGGGGATTTTGCCCCGTTGCAAGAACAACGGCCATCAGAGGTAATCCTTCCTAAGAGGGTGGCCCTCGAAGCCTTCCCAAAGCATTATCCGTTTCATATTAGGGTGTCCTTCAAAATGCACCCCCATCAGATCCCATACTTCCCTCTCTTGGAAGTCGGCGCCTTTCCAAACGTCTATCACCGACGGTAGCGAAAGGTCTTCCCGGCCATAGAGCTTGGTTTTGATCACGGCCGTATGTTGCCGGTTCAGCGAGGTCAGATGATAGACGATCTCCAAATGGTCTATGAAATCCACGGCGGTTATGGAATTCAAGAATTGAAAGTCCAGTTCCGGGTCTTCCCGCAGAAATCTGGCCACGCCGGCCACCGTGGATGGGTCGACCCACAGCGCGGTCTCATCCCAAGTCAGGACGGCGCCGGAAACTCCCGAGGCCAAACGGTCTGCCAGATCCTGGCCCGGCAATGCCACGACAACC
>Ga0310122_10002507_pt1 | contig 11671 bp, 8 predicted proteins | sample CB6_Bottom_1051__FD_203503 | JGI IMG/M metagenome (GOLD analysis project Ga0310122, IMG submission 203503) | Marine microbial communities from Western Arctic Ocean, Canada - CB6_Bottom_1051 | ecosystem: Environmental > Aquatic > Marine > Oceanic | place: Canada: Western Arctic Ocean | collected...
GTGACCGGTGCATCGGCCTCGCCGACGACCAAAATCACGCGAGGAACCTTGTATGCGGCGAGCCTCACTCGCAGCTGGCTCCGCAGCGCGGCTTGATCGATCTGATTTCCTCCCGTCGGCACGACGCACAAGATGAGTGCTTCCCCCAGCGTCGGATGCGGCACCCCCAGTGCGATCGCTGCCCGGACCGCGGGTAGGTCCGCGGCCGCCTTCTCGACCTCGAGCGGCGAAACATTCGCCCCCCCGGTCTTGATCATCCCAGACAGGCGCCCTTTCCAATGCAAGCGCCCAAGCTCGTCGAGACTGCCTCCATCGCCGGTATGAAAGAAACCCTCAGCGTCGAGCACGTTTTCGAGGGGCACCTTCCAGTAGCCCTGCATCAGGGTCACCCCCCGTACAATGATCTCTCCGTGTTGGTCGATCGCACAGGGTTTCCCGCTGTCCGGGTCGACGATGCGAATTTCCATGCCCGGGAGCGGTCGGCCCGAATTGCCCGTGCGCTCCTCTGCCGTCGCCCAGGTCGGGAGCGCCGAGACCAGTGTGAAAGTCTCCGTCATTCCGTAGGCAGCGTGGATTCCCCAAACGTCTTCGGCCAGCCCGGCCAGCGAGGCCAGCGGGGAATCGAACTCCACGCGGTGTAACGGACCGAAGTCTCGCCCCTTCGCCGTGGGATGCTCCGCCATCGCCTTTTCCTGATGAACCCACGCGTGCAAAGTTGTCGCTCGCTCTGTTTCGATGCCGTCGAGGGTCGCCTCGGCATCGAAGGTCTCCTGGAGCACGAGCCTCGCACCCGCGGCCAAGGTCGCCCCGAGCGACATGCAGATTCCCGCCGTCCAAAAAAAGGGCTGGGCCGTCAGCACGACATCTTCGGGCACCAGGCCTAACAACTCCGCGAAACGCCAACTCTGAATCACCGCCGCCTTCTGGGAATGCAAAACCCCCTTCGGCCGATCAGTCGTGCCCGACGTGTAGATCAGCAAGCCGCTGTCATCGGGCCCAACCGCGGCGATCCTTTCCTCGACCCGGTCGTCAACATCTACGCAATCCCGTTCGAAAAATCTAGACCAGGGCTCGATTCCGGCGACCGTTTCTTCGATGCCGAGACAGACGATTCCTCGAAGATCTGGCAATCTTTCGAGCTCGAGCGCATCCCTTCGTGCAGCTTCGAGGTCTGGATGACTTTGAACGAGTTCCGCCACGAAGTCCCGTCCTACGAGGTGCCGCTGCATCAGTAGGAAGCAGGCATCCGAGTGACCCAATATGAATTCACGCTCGTCTGGGGTGGCAAACGTGCTGACCGGTACCGCGATCGCGCCAATTCGGGATATGGCGAAGAGGGCCAACGCCCACTCGGGACGATTTGAAATCAGGATCGCGACCCGCTCCCCCGGCTCGATCCCCGCCTGGAACAGTCTCGCCGACAATCGCCGCACGGTTTCGGCGAAATCGGCATAACGCGTGTCCGCCCCTTCGAATCGGAAAGCAACTCGCGAAGCGAAGCGTCCGACCACGTCTTCCAGGAAATGAGGGAGGGTGAGTCGATCCGGTGAGTCCGGGGCGAGAGTCAGCCTGAGATCGACGGATCTAGAGACACTGTCCACTTCGCTAGACCGAACTCGAAAAGAAAAACACGACGCAACCGGCCAACCCAATTTTCCTTCGCACTGATCTTGCCCTCCCGAACTAGGCGTCGCTCTCGCTCTCGATCAAGGCGATCAATGCACGCTTGTCGATTTTCCCACTGTCCGTGAAGGGCAGCTCTTCATGGGAATAGAAATGAAAGGCACGCGGAATCTTGTAAGCGGACAGTTCAGACTTGAGACGGGCTCTGAGCTCTTCCCCCGTCGCCGGTTCGCCGCTTTGCAGAACGATGGCCGCGTGGACGAGTTCGCCACGTTCCGCGTCGGCCAGCCCCACTACGTAGGCCTCCCGCACCGATGGAATCGCCTCGAGAGTCGCCTCGACCTCTCGAGGGGTCACGTTGGCCCCACCGGTTTTGATCAGATCACCGAGCCTCGCCTGAAAGAAGAGGATCCCGTCGGCATCGAAATAGCCGCCGTCCCCGGTGTGATAAAAGCCTTCCGCATCAAAGGTATCCCCGCGTTCGATCTTGTACAGGCCCTGCATCAAGCTGTAGCCCCTCACGCAGATTTCCCCGAACTCACCGGGCGGAAGATCATTCCCGGTCGCAGGATCGACGATCTTGTGCTCGACGCCGGGTACCGAATGACCGAAGGAGCTGCGTAGCGCCTCCGGCAGGTCTTCATCCATCTTGTCGATCGTGTGGGGTCCGCAGGTCTCGGTCATGCCGAGGGAGTTCGATCGCAATTCTGGATCCTCGGGTCGAAGGGCCTCGGGAAGGACTTCGTAGAGATTGCCCCCACGAACCGCTGAGAGATCGCGTCCCGCGAAACTCGGATGCTCGACCATGGCCTTCGCGTAGTGAGGCCAACCGGCGACAACGGTCGCTCGCTCCCGCTCGAGCAACTCCAGGGTCGCTCCGGGTTCGAAGGAATCCTCGGTCAGCAAGCAGGCACCCGCGTGCATCGCCGAAAGCAACGAAAAGACCAACCCACCCACCCAGAAAAAGGGCATCGGTGAATACAGACGGTCGCTGGCTAAGATGTCCCGAAATTGATTGAGGTTGTGGGCGTGACGGACGATGGCTCCGTGGGTGTGTACTGCGCCCTTCGGATCCCCGGTGCTCCCCGAGCTGTAAATCATAACTAACGCGTCCGCAGGGGTGACGGAATCCTCGACGCTCCGCAAGATCGAGTCGTCGATCGAGGGCAGGTTGCGTCCTGCCGTCGTCAGCGCCTCTGGTCCTGCATAACACCATTCACGATTCGGGCTTCCCCAGGCAATCACCTCGCGAAGATAGGGATGGTCCGGGAGTACGAGAGATTTGGTCGCCTGGGAGGACAACGCCGGCATCGCCTCTTCCAGCATCGCCAGATGGTCGTTATTCAGGAACTTCGAAAAAGTGAACAGGCAGTGGGCATCACAATGCCGCAGTGCCCAGCTCAGCTCACGCGGCCGATAGAACGTGTTAAGCGGAATCACCAGCGCGCCGATCCTGGCCGCGGCGCTCCAGGTAATCAACCAATCAGGGCCGTTCGGCATCCAGATCCCGACCCGCGTGCCCTTTCCGATTCCCCGCGAGAGCATGCCCTTTGCGAGGTCCGCCGACTCTCGTTCGAGGTCCGCATAGGTGAGCCGGCGATCCCCGTGCACGATTACCGACGCGTCTGGGTGCTCAGCGATCGTTTTCCTCAGCAGTTCAGGCACCGTGGGGCTGAACGCGGGAAATGACTTCTCGGCTGTGCCGTCTGTCGCCAATCTCTACCCTCGGTTGCCACTGGCCCAGTGACTGATATAGCCTCAATTTCCGGAGCCGGTCAATTGCACCCTTTCCTCGCTGGGGCACCGCCTGGAAGGGGGTTCAACACGACTGTCAGCGGGTCAGAAGCGGAGCACGTCATCCATGGACTTCGAATGGTCGGAAGACGATTTGCATCATCGGGCGGAATTCCAGTCGTTCCTGCGCGATTTCCTGCCGGACAACTGGGATGATCTCTCGCAGGGTGGGCCGGGTAGCGATCTTCAAGCAGAGTTCTCACGCACGTTTTGTCGCGCACTCGCGGATCGCGGCTGGCTGACCCAGCATTGGCCGATCGAGTACGGTGGACAAGATGCTCCGCCTTGGCGGCATTCAATCATCGGCGAAGAATGCTGGGCAATCGGCGAGCCGCGCGGCCCACAATACATGAATGTAAACTGGATCGGTCCGGCTGTTATGCGCTTCGGAACGGAAGAGCAGAAGCGTGAGCATCTGCCTCCGATCTCACGCGGGGAAGTCTTGTGGTGCCAGGGTTTCTCTGAGCCAGAGGCGGGGTCAGACCTCGTCGCCCTGCGCACGTCGGCCATTCGAGACGGCAATGACTATGTGATCAACGGGAGCAAAATTTGGACTTCCTACGTGAATCACGCCGACTTCATCATCCTGCTGGTCCGTACGGATCCGAGTTCCGCGAAGCACCGAGGAATTTCGGTCCTGCTGGTGCCGACGGACACACCCGGAATCGAAGTGCGGGAAATTCCGTCCGTCGTAGGTGAGCGCTATTTCCACGAGGTCTTCTTCACCGACGTACGCGTCCCGACCCGGGTTCGACTTGGCCCTGAAGATGAGGGTTGGTCCGTCGTGACGTACGCGTTGCAATACGAGCGGGTGGGCGCCGCAAGATACGCACGCGCGGCTTTCACCCTCGACCGGCTGGCCGAACTCGCACGAGAACGGGGCTTGCTGGACGACCCCCTCGTCGTCGATCGGCTGGCCGAGGCCCGCACGCTCTGCGAAGCCGCGCGCATGCTCACCTACCGTGTGATCGATCAACGCGCTCACGATCTCCCCCCAACGACGGACACGCAGATCGCCCGGGTCGCGAACACGACCGCCGACTATCGTGTGGGCGAACTGGCGGTCGAAATCCTGGGACCAGACGCCCTCGAGTACGGATCGTTCGCCGACGCGAACTTCCGCCTCGCCATGACCGCTGGAGTGGCCGTGGGGTCGACCGAGGTTCAGCTCAACTTGATCGCCGCTCGGCACCTCAACCTGCCCCGCGAGTGAACAGCAATAGGGATCTTCGCTTTGAACTTTGAACTCGACGACGACCAACGCGAAATTCTCAACGCCGTGAACGCACTCCTGGAACGTCATGCGGGACACGCCCGAGCGACCGCACTCGCCCAAAAGGTCGAGTACGACCACCGACTCGACACCGCTCTCGCCGACGCGGGATTTGATGCGGCGATTGATCCTCTCACCCTGGACGGCGCTCTCGAAACTATTCTCATCATCGAAGCCGTCGCCCGCGCCGCCGGCGTCACGAGCTTCCCCGCCCAGGCCCTCGTAGCGCGGGCGGTGGCCGGGCGCGCGGTGGCCGGCCCGGTCGCGCTCGGATCCGGCGATCTCCAGTCGCCGATCCGTTTCGGCGCGCACGCACACAGCTTTCTCTTTCTGGTCGAAGGCGAAGCTCGACTCGCTCGCCTCGACGTCGGGGACGCAGAACCGATCGCTTCGAATTTTGGGTATCCATTCGGTCGAATCTCGAGGCAGGCGATCGCGCGGAGTGAGTCTGTCGGGCCGCAAAGTGGCGAGCGACTGCTGAATTGGTGGCGCGTCGCCGTCGCGGCTGAGGCCGTGGGTACAATGTCCGCTGCGCTCGATCAAACCGTCGCCTATCTAAAAGATCGTAGGCAGTTTGGCAGAGCGATCGCTTCCTTTCAGGCGGTGCAACATCGGCTTGCCGAGTGCGCGGTACGCGTCGAAGGCAGTCGCCTGCTGGTATACGAGGCCGCCTACCAACATGCGCCCGAGGAGGCCAGCGCCTGCGCCGCGGCCTATGCGCTCGAAAGTGCGCGTCAACTCTTCCGAGAGACGCACCAACTGTCCGGCGCGATCGGATTCACCCGAGAACATTCTCTTCATGCGTGGTCGATGCGACTCCACGCACTGGGCACGGAACTCTCCGGTGTCAGCGGTCATCGGCGAGCGCTCGCCGCGGCGCGCTGGGGAACCCGGTGAGTATCGATCTTGGTTTCGATGACGGACAGGCGGGAATCGCGACCGCACTTTCCCAGTTTTGTGAGGCGCGCTGCGGCGCTACGGTCGTGAAGGGGTTCGACGCCGAATTTCCACACGCCCTGTGGCAGGACCTCGCGAGTCTCGGTGTCCTCGCCGTGGCGAGCGAAGAAGGAGAAGGCGGGGCACGAGAGGTCGTCGCCGCGATGGAAACCTTGGGAATCGCCCTCTTCCCCGGCCCGCTTGCGGCCACTCTCCTCGCCACACAACTCTCGGCCCCGGAAGAACGAGCCGAACTCACCCGGGGCATGAAGATCGCGGCCGTAGGGCGCCCGCCGCTCTTCCCCTTCGCGACGGTGGCGACGATCTTTTTCGAGGTCGAAGGTGACGACGTGTACCGAGTTCGTCCGCGCGGAGCGATTACGCCCGTCGACACGCTCGGTGGCGAAGTCTGGGGGCGCATCGAATGCGAGCGGACCCATCGCTTCGACGACGCATCCCGCGCCCTGGCACTCTATCGCATAGCACTCGCGGCCTATCTCGTCGGCGCGAGTGCGGGGCTGCTTCGTGCGGCGGCGGCTCACGCCGCGACTCGAAAGCAATTCCGCCAGCCGATCGGTCAATTTCAGGCGGTCGCGCACCCTCTCGCCGACGTACATATCCGAACCGAAGCCGCTCGCCTGCTCGCACGATCCGCGGCGGACCAACTCGAACGAGATGCCCGGACCGCCTCTTTCGAGGCCTCTGCCGCCCACTACTCCGCACGGCGTGCGGCGATCGATGCCGCTCACACCTGTCATCAGGTATTCGGCGCGAGCGGGATTACCCTCGAAGGACCGGCCTATCATTATTCGCGCCGAATCATGCAGCTCGCCGCGCTCGCCCCTCCGCCCGAGGTGACTGCTGAAGGGCTCTACCGGGAAAGCCGTAGGGCGGCGAGGCAGCGGAACGAACAGGGGGAAGAACAGCGATGACGCGACTTGCCGACTATCATTCGATCGATCTCGAGAGGCCGCTCGAAGGTGTTCGATTCGAAGTGCGCGACCAGATCGCCTTCATCACACTCACACGGGTGGACCGGGGAAACTCGCTCACCCCGGGGATGCAGGCGATCTTCCGTCGCGTCTGGAGCGAGGTCCGCGACCAAGAGGAGATTCGGGTCGCCGTGATCGGCGCCGAGGGCACGCGACATTTCTGCACCGGGTTCGACGTCGGCGAGGCGGACTCCGACGACTCGGAGGATGTATTTGCGGACCGTCCGCTCGCGGAGTCGGTCTTCTGGTCGCCCTATCAAAATCGTGTTTCGAAGCCGGTGATTTGTGCGGTGAACGGTCTCTGCGTCGGAGGCGGACACCATTTCGTGGTCGACTCGGACATCGTACTCGCCTCGACTAACGCGGCTTTCAGCGACACTCACGTGAATGTCGGCATGGTCGGGGCTCTCGAAAACATCGGCCTCGCGCGCAGGCTCCCGCTCGGCAGCGCGCTGCGGATGACGCTCATGGGTCGCCACTATCGCATGTCTGCCGACCGCGCGTACCAGCTGGGCCTGGTCGACGAGCTGTATGACACACCCGACGCTATGCATGTCGCCGCCGATGAGATGGCGCACCAACTTCTGGAGAATTCGCCGGCGGCGATGGCCCGATCGAAACAAGCCGTTTGGGGTTCGATGGAGCACGGCTACGAGGAAGCGCTCGAGCGGGGCTGGGAACTACTCAAGAGCCAATGGTCCCATCCTGACTTCAAGGAAGGACCGCGTGCCTTCACTGAGAAGCGCGCGCCGAGATGGAATCCCGATCCCTCGGCCCGCTCCGAACCCGACGGCGGGAGCGAGACTTGAACTTCTCTTTCAGCTCCGAGGAAGAATCTTTTCGACAGGAAGTCATCGACTTCCTGCGTCCCTATCGGGATCTCGAAGGCTTCATTCAGCAGGGCGAAAAATGGGCGCAGGTCGAAGCGCTCTTCCGCGCGATGGCCGAGCGCGGCTGGCTCTCCATCGCATGGGCCGAATCGGAAGGTGGGCTCGGCAAGTCGATCGCCTTCGAGTACATCCTGTGGGACGAGTTCGGCTACGCGCGCGCGGCCCGCAACCCACTCTCGGCGGGCATCGTCGCCAAGACGCTGATCAGACACGGAAGTCCCGAACAAAAGGCACGTTGGCTTCCACCGATTCAGAGGGGCGACGCGCATTATTCACTGGCCTACTCCGAACCCGAAGCGGGCTCGGACCTCGCGGCCGTCCGTACGCGGGCGGACCTCGACGGAGACGCTTACGTCATTCACGGCGAGAAATGTTGGCAATCCTACGCCCAGGACATGGACTATTTCTGGCTCCTCGCGCGCACCGGGGACCTCGAAAGTCGCGCTCGCGGTCTCTCGCTATTGATCGTCGACAGGCATGCCGAGGGGCTACGGATCGAAGCGTTGCCCACCCTCGATGGCGACCAGCTCAACGCGGTTTTCTTCGACGACGTGCGGGTCCCGGCGAGCCACCGCATCGGGCCCGAGAATCAGGCTTGGGCCATCATGGGCGAAGCACTCGCGGACGAACGGCATATCCAGTTCCCGGCCGGTCGCGTCCGACGTGATCTCGAGGATGTGTGCGACTGGGCGGAGGCGCATGAATTGACCGGCGATCCCGCCGTACGCGCCCGTCTCGGCGGGTTGGCTGCCGAGGTCCGCGAAGCCGAAATGCACAGTCTGAACGTGCTGGACGCCATGATTCATGGCCGACTGGCCACCGCCGCGGCCGCCGCGAACAAGATCGCCCACACACTCGCTTGTCAGTCGATCGCCCGGGCGGCGATGGATTTCGGAGGCGAACTCGCGCTCGTGATTGGGGACCGACCGGAGCTGCTCTGGCGGTTGAGTCTCTGGGAGACGATCGGGGGCGGGACGACCGAAATCATGCGCAGCCTCGTCGCACGCGAGGCGCTCGGGATCGGCGGCAATCGGTGATTGCGGTCGATCAGCGCTGGCACGAGGGTCGAGGACTCGTGCTCTCCGAGAGCCGCCCGCCGCTCCCGGGAACGGGACCCCAGACGATTGCAAGGATGCTCGAACCGATGCTGCGAACTCGGCCGGATGCGCCAGCGCTCGTCGGCCGACACGGCCGATACACCTACCGTGAACTCGACGCGGCGGTCACGCGCGCCGCGGCGGTACTCGATACGCTCGGTCTTCGCTCTCTTGATCGCGTCGCCGCTTGCCTACCCAACGACGTCGACATCGTCATCGCCTTCCTCGCGACGCAACGCCTCGGCCTGGTCTGGGTGGGCATCAATCGAGCCCTGGCGCCTGCCGAAAAGACGTACATCCTTCGAGACAGTGGCGCCCGCGCCTATCTCGTCTCCTGTGACTTGGCAGATGAGATTCTCGACTCGCGAAGTCAGACGCCGGACCTCGAGAAGATCATCAAAGTCGATCCGGATTCCGCGGCCTGCCAGTGGCGCCAGTTACTCGAAGCGGCCGCAGATCGCGCAGTCCCAGAGATCGACATCGACCCTTTCGTCGCGAGCGCAATCGCGTACACAAGCGGAACGACGGGATTTCCCAAGGGCGCAGTCCACAGCCAACACAACATGCTCTTGCCCGGCGTCGTCGCCGCGATCCGAAAGAATCGACCCAGACCCGACTACCATGGTGTGGTGCTACCGATGACGATCCTCAATCTCATCGTCCTCGGTCCGCTCTGTGTCCTGTACGACGGACGGTGTGTCGTCGCGATGGATCGCATCGACGCGCTGGGGGTGGCCGAGTGGGTCCGTGAAGAGCGGATCGGCGCCTTCGACGGCGTACCGACCCTCATCCACGACCTTCTGACCCATCCTGAGGTGACCCAGGAAGATCTTAAGACGCTCAAGGAGCCGGGCATGGGCGGCGCGGATTGTCCGCCTGAAGTCGTGCGACTCTTTCGCGAGCGCTTCGGTGGTGAAGTCATCATCGGCTACGGCATGACTGAAGCGCCCACCGCGGTGACGTGGACGGATGGCTCCGTGCCTCCCGCACCGGGACTTTGCGGCTTACCCATTCCCCAGGTCGAGATCGAAATCCTGGACGAAAACGAGACCCCGTTACCCGCTGACGAAATCGGCGAGATCTGTGTTCGTCCGAATCGCACAGGCGAGTTCGCCGGCGTTTACACCCCGATGCTGGGTTATTGGGGTCAGCCCGAGGCCAGCGCCAAAGCGCTCATTTCAGGCCGCTACCACACGGGCGACCTTGGACTTCTCAAAGCGGACGGCAATCTCTATATCCGAGGCCGACGCAATGAATTGATTCTGCGTGGCGGGGCGAACATCTATCCCGCCGAAATCGAACGGGTGCTCGGCCTCCATCCTGACATCGAGGCGGTGGCGGTTCTCGGCATTCCCGATGAACGGCTCGGCGAACGCGTCGCTGTAGCCGTGCAGACAAAACCCGGCACGAGACTCGACGAGGCCGAGCTGAAGCGTTACGTCGGAAGCGAGCTCGCCCGGTACAAGGTTCCCGAGCTCGTACGATTCGTTGAGGAGATGCCGCGCAATGCAATGAACAAGATCGTCAAACCGAGACTCAGAAGTCTCTTCGACTAACGGAGTGGTGCGCTGAGCATTCATTCGTCAAACGCGACGGGAAGCGAGGTCGGGCTTCGAAAGGCGAAACCGCACATCTTGGGCCGCTCGGCCCTCGAATCTATCCTGAGATTCGCGAGGCGCTCGAATAACACCTTCAATCCCACCTCGGCTTCGAGTAGAGCGAGTCGGGATCCAGCGCAGTAGTGGCGCCCGAATCCGAACGCGATGTGTTCGCCCCCCTCGCGATGCAGATCGAAGCGATCCGGGTCGTCGAATTGGGACATGTCGCGATTCGCCGCGCCGATTCCCACGATCACGTCGCTGCCCTTTGCGATTCGAACGCCGCTCATCTCCACGTCCTCACAGGCCTCGCGCGTGACGATTTGGACTGGAGACTCCCACCTCAGGGCCTCGACGACCGCGAGCGGTATCCGGTCTGAATGGGCTCGAATTTCCTCGAGTGCGTCTTGATGGGTCAACAGCCCGAATAGGGTGCTTCCGAGCAGGTGATAGGTCGTTTCGGCGCCCGCCATGATCAGCAGACAAATGAAGTTTGCGATGTGCTCATCGCTCAGATGCTCGCCCTCAACCTCGCTCGTCACCAGCGTAGAGATAATGTCGTCGGCAGGCTCGCTTCGCTTGTTCGCAATGATCGGCCGCAGATACTCGCGAATGGCTGCCGAAGCGGCGAGTCCACGCGCCGGGTCTACGGCCACGCGAGTGAGATCGATCGACCAGGTGTGAAATTGCTCGACATCCGCGGCGGCTAAGCCAAGGGGCTCGACGAAGACTCGAATCGGAAACAAATACGCGAAATCCCGAACGAGATCAGCGGAGCCCTTCCCGGCGAATTGATCGATCAGCTCGTTCGCAATACGAGTGACCATCGCTGGAAAATCGCCGCGGAGCGCACGCGGGGCGACCGCAGGCGTAATCAGCGCACGATTGCGCAGGTGCTCGTCACCGTCCATCCCGACAACAGTTCGGCCGATCACGACTGCGATTCCGCGATCCCCATTCGAAGCGCTGCTGAATTTCTCCGCATCTCGAAGAGTCGATCGAACGTCGTCGAATCGAGTCAGGAAATAGCCAGGCGCACCGAAGGCGGTGACTTCGAGCACCGGCGACTCCCGTCTCGCCCTCTCGTAGAGCGCGTAAGGATTCTCTATCGGGGCGTTCGGACCGGCCGCCATCATCTCATGAATCGTCTGAATCGAATCGAGCATTGAGACTCCTCCTACTTGCCTCTGTGACGAAGTCGTCAGAGGGGCTTCTGGTCGGGAATGTGATCGAGGTGGTAGAGCGCCTTGCAGTTGTCGTGCAGCATCTTCTTGACTTCGTTGCGCGGAACCCCTCGGAATACGCGCTCGAGCGTGATTCGCGAATCCGGCCAATCGCTTCCGCTATGCGGATAGTCCGTCGACCACATCAGGTGATCAAGATTCATCCTATGCCGCAACTCGACGCCCACCGTGTCGAGCATGAAAGTCGCGTAGAACTGTCTGTGGAATACATCGCTCGGCATGCC
>Ga0310122_10002508_pt1 | contig 11667 bp, 4 predicted proteins | sample CB6_Bottom_1051__FD_203503 | JGI IMG/M metagenome (GOLD analysis project Ga0310122, IMG submission 203503) | Marine microbial communities from Western Arctic Ocean, Canada - CB6_Bottom_1051 | ecosystem: Environmental > Aquatic > Marine > Oceanic | place: Canada: Western Arctic Ocean | collected...
CGAGCCACTGAAGTCGCGGGCACCACCGACCGCGGTGCAACCCGAGCCCGCTGCCGCGGTGCAGGCACCGATGGAGGATCCGAGGATGGTAGAGGCCCGCGCATTGTTCCCGTTCTGGGATGATGCCACCATCCAGGGCTACTTAGACATGGGCTGGGACATTCCACAGTTGCAGCAATGGCTGGCAGAGCAGAATCCATGAGTGGTCGTCGGCCTGCGGCTTCGATGCGAGATGCCGATCTGGAGATGATCTAGGTGGCCGAGGACATCGCACCTCTGGTCTGGCGGGCGGAAGATTGGCGCGACCCGGATGGTGGCGTCATTCGTTTGCTGCCGCACCTGCCGACCGTCCATTCGCCACCGGGTCTCGCTGCCGGTCCGGGATGGCACGGTCTGGCGCTGCTGGCCACCGAAGAGGACCTCGAGATGTGGCAGCAGCAATCGGTGCAGGAGGCCGAGTCGCCCGGCTGCACGGCGGTCGCCATGATGACGGCGATGGGCGGCGGCACCGCTCAAATGCTGTCGGGTCTGGCGATGCTGCAGACGCTCCAGGGAGCGGTCTTCCCCGACCCAGAGCCGAGCCGTCTGCTGGCCGCAGCGCAATCTGCGGCACGGCCGGTCTGGCTGGTCGAGCCTGACCTCGATGACGAGGGCTGGGCCGCCTTGACCGTCGCCTCGGCTGAAGCCCAGGTGAAGGTTCGGAACCTGCTGCGAGCGGTCACCGGTGGTCGGCGTTATCGGCGTATGGTGAAGCGAGTTGGGCGAGCCGAGACCGACCGGCTAGATGTCGCCAGCGGAGGAGTCGGCACGATCGTGGGTCGAGGAGAAGTGGAATCAAAAGACGAATCGGAGCGAGCGCCGACAGCCGATGAACTGATCAGGGCAGCGGCATTGACCTCCGCCTGGTGGATGCATAGCCGCTCGCATCTCGACCAGAGCCTACGTGCATCGTTCGATGACCGGCTGGCAGCGAGATTGCGGGGTGCCCTTGCAGAGCTTCGAGACCTCGTCGCGCGGGAACAGGTTGATGATGAATCGCCACCCGAGGCGATACTGCTCGCACCGGTCACCCAGTCCTGGCTGACGCATCTCCACGAGGCGCTGAGGCGAGGTCCGGTGGCCGAGCGAGTCGAGTGCATGGCAGGTGAGGCGTGATGGGCGGCATCGAGGTGAAGATCGAGAACCAACTCTTCCGTTACTTGCCTTCGACGAGCATCGACCCTGCCCGGATCGTCGATGAACTGGGTGGAGTCAGGAGCGGCGACAGTGTCATCCGGCAACTCGCCGAACCACCGGTGACTCTCCTCGTCGAGTCCTCTGGAGCCATCGTCGTGCACGGCACGAGCCGTGACGAAGTCGCTCGTGCAGCCTGTCGCGAACTGCTGCTCTCACTCGGCGAGCCGGAGAGCGGCCTGTCGACCGAACTGGGGCCTGTCACGGCGTCCTGCGACTTCGATGAACGGCTGGATCTCGAACGGGCGGCTGACGCCTTCTCAGCCGTGACGCTGGATTCGCGGCTCGATGCCATCAGGATCTCCGATGGACGCCATGACATCGAACTGCTGGTCTTCCGGGACGGCCGCTGCGTGATGACCGGCGCCCGCTCGGGTGGTATAGCGGAGCGCGCTGCAAGATACTGGGACGCCCGCTTCGACCGTGGTCGTTTGTACGAGTGAGGTGTCGTTGATGCCGGACGCCGGCGGGCACGATTCCGAAGCCACCGCTGATTCGCCTGAGCCGGAACCGGAGGATTCGGCCGACGAGGGGATAGCCCATCCGGCCGGACTCTGGGATGGGAAGCGCTGGTCGGGTCCGATATTCGACGGTCACTTCCACCTCGACAGGGATGGCAGATATCTCGATGCCGTAGACGATTTCGTCCGCACCGGCGGCACGGGTCTGTGTCTTGTCCACAAACCGCCGTTCGAGCGGCTGCACGATTCCATCGAGCAGGTGGAGGCTGCCTACGACGACACCCTTGCGATGGCGGCTGAGGTGCGAGAGGAGTTCCACATCGATGTCCGAGTGATCCTCGGACCGCACCCCGTAGTCTGGGCTCATCAACGCGATTCACTCGGCTCGGAGGCAGCGGCCGAGCTGCATCTCGCTTCGGTCGATGCCGCCATCCGCCGTTGCCGCACCGGAACTGCGCACGGCGTCGGTGAGGTCGGTCGGCCACACTACCCCATGCCGGCCGAGGTGGCGGCCGAAGCGGACGCGCTATTCGAAGAGGTGCTCCGCCGCTGCGCCGCCACCGACCTGCCGGTCCAGCTACACGTCGAGGACGCCGGCGAAGCGACCACCGCCGCGATCGCCCGCATGGCGGACGCGGCGGGCATGCCACGAGCACGCACAGTTCGCCACTACGCGCCAGCCGACGTCTCGACCGCCTTCACTCACGGTCTCGCCAGTTCGGTCAACATGGGTCGAGACAGCGTCGAGAATCTGGTGGCGTCGCTGGTCCGGCAGAGGGCGGCATCTCCAGCGAAGGGTCGGAATGGAATGCCGGACGACGACGGCAGCGCTGGCGACGGGGTTCCAGGAGCATCGCTAGCCGAGGCAGCTCTCGCAGAGACATCCCTCGGTATGGCACCGCTCAGCGAAGTGATGCTCGGCATGGCGCCGTGGCACATGGAGACCGACCACATGGACGACCCTCGCCGGCCGGGCGCGGTACTGGGGCCGAAGACACTGCCAAAACGCACCCACGCGCTCGGTCGCCTGCTGCAGAAGCCGGGGCCGGAAGGCGGTGCCGGTTGGTCACCGGAAGAGGTGACGTCATTGCTGTGGCAGATGCATCATGTCTGGCCGATCCAACTGTACGGAATTCCTTGAGCAGAATGCGCGGACCACCCCCAAACGGTCAAGAAGGGTGGAGCCCGGAGAACGCCTCATCCAAGGGAACGTGACGCTTCCATGCTGGAACTTGAGGGAAAGACAGCACTAGTCTTCGGAGTCGCCTCCGAGGATTCGATAGCGTGGGCGATATGCGAGAGTCTGGCTGCCGCTGGCTGCCGACTGATACTCGGATTCCAGAAGCGATTCATGAGTCGCGTCTACCAGTTGCAGGAGAAACTGCCGGCCATCGAAGCCTTCCATCCGATCGATGTCGCGACCGATGAAGCGACGGCGGAGTTCTTCGACGAATGGCAGAAGGAGTCTCCCGGCGCCAAGGCTGACATCGTCGTGCACGCCATAGGATTCGCGCCGGCTCAATGCTTCGATCGGCACATGCTGTTCGTCGAGGAGGAGCCGATCAACGTCGCGATGACCATCTCCGCGCACTCGTTGCAACGGCTGATGAGACACGCTCTCCCCCACCTCAACCCCTATTCATCCACCATCACCCTGACCTATGCTGCGAGCACCCGCCATGTCCCGAACTACGGCATCATGAGCATCGCCAAGGCAGCGCTGGAGGCGTGGGTGCGGGAGTTGGCGAACCGGGTCGGTGAATCCGGCCACCGGGTCAATGCGATCTCCTCGGGACCCATCAGGACCTTGGCTGCCGGTGGCATCCCCGGCTTCGACGCGATACTCGATCACGTCAAGAGGAACTCGCCGCTGCGGCGCAACGTCCAGCAGAGCGATGTCGCCGGTTGCGCGGTCTGGCTGGCCAGTCCGTTGTCGTCGGCGGTGACCGGCCAGATCATCCATGTCGATTGCGGGTATTCGAGCACCATGGTGCCCGAGAGCATCAACGACTGAGGGTTGAGTCGGATGGTCGAGCCGCTGGACGAGGCCGCACAGGACCCGTTCGAGCCTATCGCCGTCATCGGTGTCGGCGCGGTGATGCCGGACGCCGCCGACGCGGCGGCGTTCTGGCAGAACATTCTCGATGCCCGTGTCAGCATAAGCCAGGTGCCTTCTGAGCGCTGGGATGTCGGCGATTTCTGGGCGAAGGGTGGGCCGGGCTCGGTGGCTGAGAACAAGACCTACTGCAAGATAGGCGCCTTCGTCAGCGGTTTTGATTTCGACTGGCAGCGCTGGCGGGTGCCGCCGGGAACGCTGGCCCAGATCGACGTCTGTCAGCAGTGGGCGGTCGAGGTGGCCGCCGCGGCGCTGGGTGATGCGGGCTATCTCGGTGATGACCCCCGTGCCGATCTGCCGCGCGCCCGCACGGGTGTGATCTTCGCCAACGCGCTCGGCGGCGAGAACCGTAACCTGAGCAACCATCGAGTCTGGTCGGACAGGATAGCCCGCCTGGCCGTCGAGGCGGGAATGCCGGAATCTGGTCGTGATGATCTGAAGGCGGCCATCCACGAGGACACTCCGAAGGTCGACGAGGACACGATGCCCGGTGAGCTGGCCAACGTGGTGGCCGGCCGGGTCGCAAATCTGCTCGACCTGCAAGGTCCCAACTATGCGACCGACGCTGCCTGTGCCAGCACCTTCGCCGCCGTTCTCGACGCCTGCCGGCTGCTGCAAGGCCGTCAGGTCGACGTCATGCTGGCCGGTGCCGCTGACCGGACGATGGATCCGGCGACCTACGCCAAGTTCAGCGCCATCGGGGCGTTGTCGCCGAGTCACTCGACGCCTTTCGACGCCGGCGCGAACGGCTTCGTGATGGGCGAGGGTGCCGGCTGCGTCGTGCTGAAACGGATCGGCGACGCGCTGGCCGATGATGACCGCATCTACGCGGTGATCCGCGGTGTCGGCGCGTCGAGCGATGGTCGCGGTAAGGGTATCACCGCGCCGAGCCAGCGCGGCCAGGTGCAGGCGCTCGCGCGCGCCTACTCGCAGGCCGGTTACGACTGTGGCAGCGTCGAACTGATCGAGGCGCATGGCACCAGCACCGTCGTCGGCGATGCGACCGAACTGGATTCCCTGGCCGCCCTGTACGATTCATCAGGCCTCGATGCGGGCAGCGTCGCGGTCGGTTCGATCAAGAGCCAGATCGGCCACCTGAAGGCGGCGGCCGGCATCGCCGGGCTGCTGAAGGCGACATTCGCCCTGCACCACCGGACGATTCCTCCCTCGGCCGGCTTCCAGAATCCGAACGAGAACGTCGATTGGGGATCCGGACCGTTCTTCGTGCCGACCGAGGCGCGCGACTGGCCGGCTCCGGCCAATGGACAGCCGCGACGGGCCGGCATATCGGCGTTCGGCTTCGGCGGCACCAACTTCCACTGTGCCCTGGAGCAGTTCGATCCCGAGCACCACGCGGCGCTGGCGGCGGAATGGGCCGACCGGCGGAGTCGCTGGCTGGACGACGGCGTTGCGACGGCGGTCGGCGGCCGGGCAGTCGAAGTGACGACCGCGGCCGAGCAGCCACCAGCAATGAGTCTGACATGGTCGGAACTGAAGGCGGTCGAGGGTGGCATCCTGCTGCTCGATGCAGATGACCTCCAAGGCCTCGCCGAGTCCGTCGCGGCAGCCCGTGCGACCCTGTTCGACGGCACTGCGACCTTCGATGAGGATCCGACCGGTCGACGCCTCTCCGAAGCGCTGCCGGCGGTCAGTGCCGGCTACCGCGCGGAAGGTGTGCGGTTGGCCGTGGTGGCGACCTCATGGAGCGAGTTGGAGAAGCGACTCGACCTGTTCGACAAGGCTGGCGGTGACCGTGACAAGTGGGAATTCCTCGGCAAGCAGAACATCCTGGTCAGCGATGCTCCGACGCTCGACGAAGCGGCCAAGGTGGCTCACATGTTCCCGGGTCAGGGCAGCCAGTACGTCGGCATGACCCTCGACCTCTCGAAGCGTTACGACATCATCGGCGACACCTGGGCCGAGGCTGATCGGACGATGATCGACATCCTGGATGGCGAGAACCTCTCCTCGATGGTGCTGCGAGAGGGTCTCGACGCCGATGAGATGGCAATGGCTGAAGAGCTGCTGAAGCAGACCGAGCACACGCAGCCGGCTATGCTGACGGCCGATCTCGCCCTCGAGCGACTGCTCGCTCAGCACGGCATCGTGCCCGACATGGTCGCAGGTCACAGTCTCGGCGAATACGCGGCTCTGATGGTCAGCGGCATACTCGGATTCCACGACGCGCTGACCGCCGCCGCGGCGCGTGGCACCGAGATGGGCAGCGTCGAGGTGCCGGATCGAGGCATCATGGCGTCGATCACGACGCCAGCCGACCGGATCGACGAGGTGCTCGAGGATATCGACGGCTATGTCATCGCGGCGAACAGGAACTCACCGACGATGACCGTCATCGCCGGTGAGACCGAAGCTATGCGACGGGCGATGGCCGCCTTCGAGGAAGTTGGGGCGACAGTAGTCCAACTGCAGACCAGCCACGCGTTCCACAGCCGCATAGTGGCGCCGGCGAACGAGCCTCTTCGTCGATTCCTCGAGGGCCTAGACATCTCGTTGCCGACCATCCCGATCACAGCCAACGTCGATGGCATGTTCTATCCCGATCAGGTCGAGGACGGCGTCGATGCGAAGCAGGCGATCCTCGCCAAGTTGGCGCCACAGATGTCCTCGCCGGTCGAATGGACGACCCAGGTGCGACAGATGCACGACGCCGGTGCGCGGTTCTTCTTGGAGGTCGGCCCGAAGCGCGCGCTGGCGCTGTTCGCCGACCAGATCCTCGCCGACGATGAACGGCTGGTCGCCATCACCAACCACCCGAAGGCCGGTGGCATCCAGTCATTCCTCTCCGCTCTGGCCATGCTGGCGGTCGCCGGCCGACCGGCGCAGACACCTCGCCTCGATTCCGACATCCACACCGAGGCGTTCCGGGCCGGTCCCAGCGAACTCACCGCGGCTGCCGGTGCGACATCCGCCGATTCAGGCTCCCTCTCTTCCTTCGTCGAACCGGAGGTTGCTGAACATCACCGGCTGAAGCGGGTCGGCCGGCTGGTGACGACTCTGGTCGCGGAGGCGAGCGGCTACCCACAGCAGGCGCTCGAGGGCGCCATCCATCTGGCTGACGCGCTGCACCTTGATACGGCTACTCAGACGGCGCTCAGGCAGCGCCTCAGAGCGGCGGCATCGGTCCGGGATGATGTAGATGAGGCGACCATTCTGACGGTTGGCGACCTGATCGACTGGGTCAGCGACGTCGAAGACTCGGTCCACCATGGACTGGGCGTCAGCGCTATTTCCGTCGCTTCACCCGCCGCTGCTCTCCAGGCCGCCGCACGGTCGACGACGGCTGACCAGGGGGAGGGGACGGCTTCTCCGGCCCACCAACCAGAGCCTCTCGTCGTCAGCGGCGTCTCTCTGGGGCTGCCCGGTATGGACGAGGTGTTCGCACCGGACGCGCTCGACAGGATTCTCGCAGGTCAGAACTTCATCTCGGAGATCCCCGACAACCTGAAGCAACGGCTGCTAGACCTCGACATCGTACGACTCGTCAAGTCGGAGGACGGCACCTCGCAGTTCGTCGCCGCCGACAGCATCGACAAGGTGCCACAACTGGCCGGTCGCGGCGGCTTCTTCGATCTGGCCGAGCAGTACGGCATCGACCGGAAACTGGTCGATGCGTTCGACATCGCGACCTCGCTCTCCTTCGCGGCGGGTCTGGAAGCGCTGCGCGACGCCGGCCTGCCGCTGCTGCCAGTGGAACAGGTGAACAGCGCCGGCAAGCGGATGGTCCGCGGCTGGCGGCTGCCGGAGACCGAGCGCGACCGAACGGGTGTGGTGTTCGCGAGCGTCTTCCCTGGACTGCAGATGGCGGTTAGGCACGCGCTGAACGAAGGCCGCTCGGAGGAGGGGCACTTCGACCGCAAGTATCTGCTGCAGGTGCTGTCGATGGGGCACAGCCAGTTCGCCGCCTGGATAGGTGCCAGAGGTCCGAATCTCGCCATCAACAACGCCTGTGCGTCCACCCCGGCCGCCTTCGCCGTGGCTGAGGACTGGCTGGCAACGAATCGCTGCGACCGGGTGATCATCATCTCTGGCGACGACTCCACCGGTGATGACCTGATGCCGTGGGTCGGCGCCGGCTTCGCCGCCGCAGGTGCGCACGCGATGGGTGCCGTCGTCGAGGAGGTGGCGCTGCCGTTCGATGCGCGCCGGCACGGCATGCTGCTCGGCATGGGCGGCGCGGCGTTCGTGCTGGAACGCCCGGCCGACACCGAGACTCGGGGCGTCGTCCCGTACGTCGAGGTGCTCGGCACCGAGATCGCGAACAGCGCCTTCCATCCGACCAGACTCGACACCGAGCACGCGGTGTCGGTCATGCAGGGATTCATCACCAGGATGGAAGTGCGCTGGGGGCTAGACCGGGCTGACCTCGTCGACCGGATGACCTTCATGTCGCACGAGCCGTACACACCGCCGCGCGGTGGCTCGGCCGCCGCCGAGGTCGAGGCTCTCCGACACGTGTTCGGCGACGCCGCCGCACGCATCCTGATCACCAACGTGAAGGGATTCGTCGGCCATCCGATGGGCGTCGGGCTGGAGGACGCGGTGGTCATCCGCGGACTCGCGGCCGGCGTGCTGCCGCCGATCGCCAACCATCGCGAGGTCGACGCCAGCCTCGGCGAACTGAACCTCTCGAAGGGCGGTGCGCACGACCTCGAATACGCGTTGCGGCACGGCGCCGGCTTCGGCAGCCAGATCGGCCTGACCCTGATGCGGCGAATCGCCCGCTCCGGCACCGCCCGCTTCCATCCCGAGCGAATCAAGGCGTGGACCAGTGCGGCCGCAGGCGGCGAAGTCGACATCCGGGTGCTGAAACGTAAACTGGTCGCCTGGGTCGATGCTGACAGCGACCTCATCGGCGGCGTCCAGGGCGATGTCTGGTCGCCGGAGAGGGCCGAGGCAGATACCGACGCAGTGCAGGCCGAGGCCACACCGCTGGCCAGCACGGCCGAACCGATGCCAGACCCGGTGCCAGGGTCAAAGCCGGATGAGCCGGCCGACGACCCCGCCGGAGTATCGACCGATGGGACGGCTGGCGGCGATGCGCACGACGCGGTCATCGAGGTCGTCGCAGCGGCGACCGGCTATCCGGCCGAATTCCTCGAACTCGACGCCGACATGGAGGGCGAACTCGGCATCGATTCGATCAAGCAGGCCGAGATCATGGGTGAACTCCGCGAGCGCTTCGGCCTGCCCGTCGATGAAGCGTTCCAGATGCGCGAGCATCCGACGCTGGCGCACGTCATCTCCTACATCGACTCGTTCGACGACGGCACGACTCCGGCGGCGTTCGACTCAGACTTCGGCACGGCGCCGTCGCCGGAGACCGAGCCCGACTCGCGAGACACATCCGAGAACGGCGTGGAAGCAGGGGCGGAGCCGGCTGTCTCCGAGGTCACCGAGGGACTGGTCGAGGTCACGGCAGATGTCAGGGACGGCGTCATCGAAGTCGTCTGCGAGCACACCGGCTATCCGGCCGAGTTCCTCGAGATGGATGCGGACATGGAGGGCGAACTCGGCATCGATTCGATCAAGCAGGCGGAGATCATGGGTGACCTGCGGGATAGGTTCGGGCTGCCCATCGATGACTCCTACCAGATGCGCGACCATCCGACTCTCGGTCATGTGATCGCCTACATCGCCTCGTTCGGCGAGCCGTCCACCACCGGCCGTTCAACCGTTCACGAGCCAGCCGATGCGACGGCCGAAGAGGTGTCCGAGGGGGAAGTCGAATCGGTGGTCTTGGTGTCTGAGGTCGATGAGGCAGATGAGGCCGAAGGTGAGGTTGAACCTGTTCGCACGGCCGAATCGGGTTCGCCGAAGGCGATGGATGAGGACGGCCCCGTCAAACGCTATCAGGTCAAGGTCGAAGAAGCGCCGTTGGGTGACTCCGAGCCGCTCGATCTGACCGACACCTTCGTACTCGTGACCGATGACGCTTGGGGAGTCTCCGAGCACCTGTGCGAGCAATTGGAGGCGCGTGGCATCGACGCGGTCCGGGTCTTCTTCGATGGCAGCGTCGGCAGCGACATCCGGGTCGAGCACGAGGCTGGCGTCGACATCATCCGCTGCGATCCGAACTCGCCCGAGCACCTGCAGGCGGTCGCGGATCACGTCGTTGGACTCGGAGAGATCGGCGGCATCATACATCTCGCACCGATCATGCTGACCGGCGTTCAATGGCGGTCCGAGAGCACGGATTCCCATCTGCAGTACTCGGTCACCGGCCTGTTCGGTCTCTTGCAGGGCATCGATTCGAGGATCACGGAACGACGGGGAGCGCTGGTCGCCTCGGTCTCGGCCATCGATGGCCGGCACGGGGTTCAGTCGGACCGGTTCAATCCGATCGCCGCCGGCGCTCATGGGATCGTCAAGAGCTACTCGCGCGAGCGCCCCTCCATCCGCTGTCGCGCCATCGACATCGACCCCGACCTGCTGGGAGAGCCCGAAGTCATCGCCGAGATGCTGCTCTCCGATCTGCTGACTCAGACCGGACCGCGTGAGGTCGGCATCGAGCACGACGGCTCGCGCTGGCGACTCTGCATGTACGACGAGAGGCTGGAACCACCGCGACGACCGCTGGCCGGTGATGACGTCTGGCTGGTCAGCGGCGGTGCGACGGGGGTGACCGCCGAATGCATCGTCGCGACCGCCGAAGCGAGTCCGAACGCCGGTGCTCTGTTCACGCTGCTAGGCCGAACCCCGATGGAGACGCGACTCGGCGGACTGGTCGATGCGGACGAGGCTGGACTCGATGCGGCGAAGGAATCGCTGCGCGACCGATTGCAGGCCGAGGCTGAGGAGACGGCGGCGGAATCGGACGAGGAGCCGCCCAAGGTGACCCTGGTCGAATGGCAGAGCGCCTGGCAGCGAATGGTGCGAGGCATCGACATCCATCGTACCCTGAGGCGCATCGTCGCGACTGGCAACCGGGCCGAATACCACGCCGTCGACGTCACCGATGCAGAGGCGGTGTCCGCCGCGGTCGCCGAGATAACCGAGCGATCCGGCCCGGTCACAGGCATCGTGCACGGTGCCGGCATGGAGGACTCGACCCGATTCGAGGACAAGCCGTTCAAGACCTTCGAGCGGGTCCTCTCGGTCAAGGTGCACGGCTGGCGGTCGCTCGTCGAGGCGACGGCAGACCACGCCGAGCATCTTCGTTTCGTCTGCGCGTTCACCAGCATCGCCGGCAGGACCGGCAATGCGATGCAGGCGGATTACTGTGCGGCGAACCAGATCCTCGATGTCGAGATGGCTCGCATCGCCGCCAACCCTGACGAGCCGAGAGCGGTATCGATAGCATGGTCGCCCTGGGCCGATGTCGGCATGGCGACGCGCGGCTCCCTGTCGAAGGTGTTCGAAGCGGCCGGCATCGACATGATCCCGGTCGAGATGGGTGCGCAGTGCTTCGTCGATGAGGCGCTGCGCGGCGGCAACAGGATGATTGTCGTCGGCGGCGCGTTTGGCGAACTCGACGACGAGGCCTGCATCCGGGCCGCACCGCAGCGGCTGCCACCCGATGTCGCGCAGCGGCTCGCAGATCCGAGTCGATTCCCATTCATCGGCGTCATCGAGGATCTCGACCCGTACGACGAGATGACCGTCGAGTGCGTTCTATCCGTCGAACGCTTCCCGTTTCTGGCCGACCATGCGATCGACGACGTCCCCTATCTGCCCGGAGTGATGTGTTTAGAGATGTTCGCGGAATGCGGCATGCTGCTGTGGCCGATCTGCGGTCTGTCTGGATTCGAGGCGGTCGAATTCGGCCTGCCGGTAAAGGTCCTGAAGGAGACCCAGCTGATCAGGGTTCACGCTTCCTTCCTTGAGCAGGATGTGAAT
>Ga0310122_10002509_pt1 | contig 11666 bp, 13 predicted proteins | sample CB6_Bottom_1051__FD_203503 | JGI IMG/M metagenome (GOLD analysis project Ga0310122, IMG submission 203503) | Marine microbial communities from Western Arctic Ocean, Canada - CB6_Bottom_1051 | ecosystem: Environmental > Aquatic > Marine > Oceanic | place: Canada: Western Arctic Ocean | collected...
TAGCCGGGGCTGCTTCTTTCAGACGGGGCTTCGCGGCTCTTCTTAGTCGGGGCGCTGCCCCGAACCCCTCGCGACGACTTGCGGGGCCCCTAATGCCCCGCGCCGTCGCCGCGGGGCGCGCAGGTGCGCGCCCTGGCTGAAGCCGGCGAAGCTCTCCGGTTGTCCTCCTGTCTTCTGACTTCTCGAGCGTCCTCTAATACCCCTCGAGGACCGGGAAGAGCTCGTCGTCCGGGAGCGGCTGGACCCCGAAGGCGTTGAGGGTCAGCGACACCATGCGGTACCGAGCCGCGGTGTTCGCGATGCTGATCAACTGGTGGGTGTCGTAGCGAGCGGACAAGCTGGCCCACGTCGCGTCCGAGATCATCGTGTCGCGATACATCTCGTCAGCCGCGTCGATCAGGGTGCGCTCGTTCGCGTTCCAGCCTGTGGCGTCATTCCCCTGGGCAATCCAGAGCGGCTCGAGCCCGCGCTCCCGCGCGCGGCCGACACTGCCGACGTGCTTCGCCCACTCGTAGACCGCTTGCGCGTTCCACCCGGTGCGCAGGATGAGCAGCTCGCGGTCGTGCGGCTCCAGCCGCGACCGCTCGGGGTTCAACACATACCCCGGATTCGTCCCGCGCGCGGCCGCCATGTCCGGGTGCCGGCGGAAGGTGCGCCCCACCCGGAGCCCGTCTCCGTCGAGCGGTTCGATGCGCGGTACCCTGAGCGACGGTTCGCGGTCGGGCACGTCGATACGATAGGCGACGTCGTCGGTGGGAATGCCTGCCGTCGTGTCGTCGTCAGGCTGGATGCCGAGCGAATTGAACAGGACGGCGTGCGACGTGCTTTCGGTCACCGTCACGACGGCGTCGACCATGTTGAGCAGGTCGTACTGCGCCGCGAGCGTGTCCCACGTCTGGTCGGTGACCGCCGCGTTCCGGAACAGCTCGTCCGCCAGGGTCAGCAATGTGGTCTCGAACGCGCTCCAGCCGTCTCCGGGTCCCGCGGCAATTCGTCGCACCTCGGCGTCGGACAGACCCGCCTCGCCGGCGCGACTCGCGTGTGTCGCCCAGAGGTTGGCGCTTTGCGCAAGCCAGGCAGTACGCAGGAGCAGCATCGCTCGATGCCGTGGCGACAAGGTCGAGTCGTCCGTGATGTAACGCATGAACGGAAACACGCGGTCGGCCAGGGCCGGCACCCGCGCGAGCGTCCGCAGCGCGTTGCCCGGGTTGCCGTCAGGCGCGTATCGCTCGACCACCGCGCGCTGCTCGTCGGTCCACTCGGACTCGGGCAACGGCGCGACCCTCGACTCGGTCAGGCGGTCGATGAAGATGCTGCTGCCGGGCGCGTCGACGACGGCACGTGCGGGCTCGATACGCAGCAGGACCCCGTCGGCTTCCTCGGTCAAGACATAGAGATACCCGTCAGGCCCCTGACGCACGTCGCGGATCCGTTGCTTCAGGTCGGTGAGCAGCGACTCACGACGGATCTCCTCACCGCGCCGGTTGAAGACGATGCGTTCGATATGGCCGGTGCGTATCATCCGGCCGACCATCATCGACCCGACAAAGAGGTTGCCCTGCCATGCCGGGAAATGCTCGCCTGTGTAGAACGTGAGTCCGGACGGCGCGATCGACGGCCACCAGAGCACCTCGGGCTCGGTGAACTCGGCGAGGAACGGCGTGTCGGTGACCCGGACGCCGGAGTACTCACGGCTATAGGAAGCAATCGGCCAGCCGTAGTTCTTGCCCGACGCAATGATGTTGGCCTCGTCTCCACCCTGGGGCCCGTTCTCGGTGGCCCACAGATCGCCGGTCTCGGGGTGGAAGGCGAGCCCAAGCTGGTTCCGGTGCCCCATTGTGTAGATCTCGGGCAGGTAGTCGGCGTTGCCGACGAACGGGTTGTCGGCAGCGGCCGTCCCGTCGTCGTTCAACCGCATCAGCTTGCCGAAATGGGTGCTTGGGTCCTGGGCGTAGCTGCCCGTATCCGCGAAGACATAGGAGCCACCGACACTCATGAACAGCTTCCCGTCCGGCCCCCAGACGAGCCGCGACGCGGCGATGCCGCGATCCAGCCCTTGGGCCACGAAGATGTCACGCACCTCGGTCAGCGCTCCAGCGTCGAGACGGCCCCGGGCCAGCGCCACCGTGACGCCGGGTTCGCCGTCACGCTCGACCGTCTTCGAGTAGGTCAGGTAGACGATGCGGTCGTCATCCGGGTGGACCGCCACGTCCATAAGTCCGGCGCGGGAGGAGCCAGCGAAGACCTCCGGCACCCCGGGGATGTCCCGCTCGAGGAGCAGACCGTTGCGCACAACCCGCAGCAGGCCCGTATCGCGTTCGGTGATCAGGATGTCGCCATTCCGTCTGAATGCCATCCCCCACGGATGAGAGAGCCCACCAACGACCGGCACCACGCGAATGCGCGACACCTCGGCTGTGTGCATGACCACCGGTGCGTCCGGCGGCGGCAGCGCGGGAATGTAGTCGCGGCGCTGGGCAGAGACGGTGACGCCGGCGAGCACGAGCACGAGCACGAGTGTGGCCGCAAACAACGGACGTCGACACCGAAATAGATAGCTCATGGGACCTCCCAAACACGCAGATGTGCGTCAAATCTATCCGATCCGGTGGCCAAAAAGCACGAGCGCTCGGTGCCAGACGGACGATACGCGGCTACCCCCCGAACAACATGCCTCCGGCCCACACGTAGAAGGCCACCAGAGGCAGCTCTCCCAGCGCCACGCCGGCGGCAAACTTCCCGAGGTGCATCCGCAGGGTCCCGGCCACATAGCAGATGACATCGGTCGGCACGAGGGGAAACGCCGACCAGCCCACGACGAGCCAGAACCCTTTCCGGTTCATCTGCTCCTCCAGCCACCGAACCCGCGCTGCGTGCTTACGTTCGAACAGCTCGCCCAGACCGAGAAACTCGAAAAAGAAATAGATGAGCAAGGCCGAGATGACGATCCCACCCAGCGAGCTGATCATCACAAACCACGGCCGGTCCGGGAACAGCAGCATGCCCACGAGGACGAGCACCGTGCTCGGCACGAGCGTGAACGCGCGGACGACGCTGAGAACGACATAGCCAAACAGCCCGGACTGACCCAACCCGCGCAAGGTGTCGACCACCCGCTCCGGGTCCAGCAGCTCGGGGCTCACCGTGTAGAGCACCGACAGCGCCAGCACGAGCGCGACCCAGAGCACCAGTGCGATCAGGCGGATTCTCGGCATTGTTGTCGGGCGGGGTGAGTCCGCGGGGGCCGTCAACGACCGCGTGTGCGGACATTGTAGTCGGGCTGGACATGTTGAAGTTTCTTTGCATCCGACGAGCCACGTGGTGTACTCAGACCGACGGACCGGTTCGCTCCGTCCCGACCGCGGCCGCGGCAGCCTCGGAGAGTGAAGCATGACGAGACGACGTGTCTTTCTGAAGACCCTGCTCGGCAGTGTCGTGGCAATCGTCACGCTGCCGGCACACGCGCTGACTGCCGGGCTGGAGAAACTCCGGAAGCCGCTCTCGGAGTGGCGTCGGCTCTTAGCCAGGGACGCCTACAGGGTGCTGTTCGAGGAGGCGACCGAGCGCGCGGGGAGCAGTCCGCTCAACGACGAGAAACGGCCCGGCACATTCGTCTGTGCCGGCTGCTACCTGCCGATCTTCGACGCGAGCACCAAGTTTGAAAGCGGGACCGGGTGGCCCAGCTTCTACGCGCCGATAGCAGACCGGCTCGAGACCAAGCGGGACTGGAAGCTCGTGTTCCCGCGGACCGAGTATCACTGCATCCGCTGTGGTGGGCACCAGGGGCACCTCTTCAAGGACGGTCCCCGCCCGACTGGCCAGCGCTGGTGCAACAACGGTGTGGCGCTACGCTTCATACCGCAGGGCGACCGATTGCCGCCCCTCCGGGCGTAACTGAGACGGGGCTTCGCAGCCCCGTCTCAGTACTAAAACCCACCGAATAGCGAGACTTCCTGCACCGCCTCGAAGTCCACGAGCGACTGCGTATAGAAAAGGACCGCACGGGCCAGGCTGTTCCGCGCGAGCGCCAGGTCGCGCTGGGCCTGGACCACAAAGAACGGGGGGGTCAGGCCCAGGTCCAGCTGGCGCTGTTCCGCCTGGAGCCGTCGTACAGCCAGATCCTCCGCCGTCTGAGTGGCCTCCACCCGTTGCCGGTTGGTGATGACGCTGCGGCCCGCAGCCCGGACCTCCTGCGCAATCTGCACCTCGAGGCTTCTGCGTCGTCCATCGGCTTGGGTCCGCTCCAGGCGCGCCCGCTGGAGATTCGCCTTGGCGAAACTGTTCCCGAGCTCGTATCGCAGGGTGACACCCACCCTCCACGTCGGGAAATCGTTCGTAAAGATGTCACCCAGGACGCTGCCGAACGACGTCACCCGGGTGCCGGTGACCGGGCCGAGAAACCCCTCGGCACGAAGCTGCTCTGTGCCACCAGCCCCGTTGAGCGAATAGTTGACCTGGAGGTCCACGTCCGGAAGCCGCTGATTGCGGTAGTAGCGGATGCTGGTGTCGGTGTTCTCGATCTGCTTGTCCAGGGTGCCTATGTCCGTTCGGTTGTTCAGCGCGTTCCGGATCGCGGTCTCCACGTCAATCGTCTCCGCCTGCAGGCTCGGGTCGTCTGTGGGCTGGATCTGGATCGACCAGAAATCGGTGCCATCCGGGTCGAAGATGAGGGTGCGGAGATTGTCCTCGGCATCGTCCAGCTGGGCTACGGCGACGATGACGCCCTCCTCGTTTCGCGCGACCTCCGATTCCGACTGGACGATGTCACTGCCGGGAACCGTCCCGACCTCGACACGCCGGCGGGTGTTCCGTTCCGACTCTTCGGCGAGCTCGAGCGACTGGCGCGCAACCTCGAGGGAGGCATAGGCGAAGTGCAGCGACCAGTACGCGAGACGGACCCTCCGCTGGGTCCGGACGATCGTGGCGCGGAGCGCGATGTCGGAGATGTCGCGGTTAGCTCGCGTGATCGCAATCTGCAGGCGTGAGCTGTCGATCCCAAGATTGCGCAGAAGCGGCTGGTTGTACTGGAGAAGCACATTCGACTCCAGCAACGGGTCGAACGAGAAGAATGTATTGGTCGAGGTCGCCCTCGAGCCGTCCCACGTCGCCGAGTAGCGGCCACCTGCCCACGGCACCACCTGCGACACGTCCAGACTATTTCTCAATGACTCGTCGGTATTCGTGCTCTCGCTCCCGAGGAAAATGCTCGTCGCCGGATACGTCCGGTTCCGCTGCGCCAGGGTCGTCGCGACAACCGGGGCGTACACCGAGCGTGCCTCGGCGACCCTGAAGTCCTCGATCAGCGGGTTGAGCCGCTCTACGCGGAGGTCGAGGTTCTGATCGAGCGCCAGGACGATTGCCTCGTCGACCGACAGTTCGCGCACGGGGCGCCCCGGTTGCAGCACCGCCGGCGGCACGATCACACCCAGGACATCCAAGGCACCGGGTCCACCGGTCAGGGTGAGGTCGGCCCGGGTTTGCGCGCCGGCGGGCGCGGGCCACGCGGTCAGCGCGTACAGCACGACAAGCATCGCAACAATGGTTCGTTCGCTACGCATCTAAGATCTCCCTCGTCCTGTCCATCCCCGCCGTTCCGTTTCTACCCCTAGTCAGTCGACAAGAGCCAATATCTCTCGGCTCCTGTCGAATGTCAAGTGGACGAGGGCGACGGCCGTGTAAATCTGCCTGCCGATCGATGAGTTGGACGGCTGAACAGCCCCGGTGGTTCTCCCCGCCTAAGGCCGGGGGTCGGCTTTCTGGTGGTGGAAGGGCCAGGCCGTCGCGGGCTGCGTGTCGATCGCACGTAGATGGTACCGGACGGCGAGGGCGCACCAACCTTTTATATTGCATTCCCATAGAGGAAAACTTAGTCTATGGCTATCCCATAGGTAAAATATGACTCCCAAAGCAGACGTCTGGCAGGGCACGTTGGCGCTCATGGTCCTCAAGACCCTCGAAGCGCTCGGTCCACTGCACGGCTACGGCGTCGCCCGCCGCATCGAGCAGACCAGCGGGAACCTCCTGGCCATCAATTACGGCACGCTCTACCCCCAGCTGATGAAGCTCGAGCAGGAGGGCTACATCGCCGGGGCGTGGGGTGTGTCCGAGAACGGACGGAAGGCCAAGTTCTACCGGCTGACACGGGCCGGTCGTCGCCAGCTCGCTCGGGCGACCGAGGACTGGGCGCAGGCGAACGCCATCCTGGCCAGGTTCCTGTCGCCGGAAGAGACCACATGACCGGGGTACGCGTCTGGATGACGCGGCTGATCACCATGTTCCGGCGGGACCGGCAGGAGCGGGAGCTCGCTGCTGAGCTGCAGGCGCATCTGGGACTGCACATCGATCAAAACCTGCGCGCGGGGATGCGCCAGGCTGGGCGGCGTGGAGCAGGTGAAGGCGCGGTGCCGCGACGTCCGCCCGTTCCGCTGGCTTGGCACCACCTGGCTGGACCTCCGGATGCTGCGCAAGTCCTGGGGGCTGACGCTGGTCGGGGGCCTGGCGATGACGGTGGTGATCGGGATCGCGGCCTTCACCTTCAGCTTTCTTCACACGACCTTTGGGAGCACGGTGCCGTTGGACGACGGTGACCGGATCGTCGCCCTCATGACCTGGGACGCGGCGGCGCAGCGCCTCCGTGCCAGACTACCAGCGGTGGCGTGATGCCCTGCAGTCGGTGGAGGACATCGGCGCATTTCGAACGACCGAGCGCAACCTGGTCACCGCGGACGGTCTGGCCGGAGAGCCGGTCAGCATCGCCGAGATGACCGCGGCGGGATTCCAGCTGGCACGGGTGCCACCACTGCTGGGACGGCCGCTCGTCGAGGAGGATGAGCGCGACGGCGCGACTCGGGTCGCGGTGATCGGCCACAACGCGTGGCAGTCGCTGTTTGCATCGGACCCGACGGTCGTAGGGCAGCGTGTTCGGTTCGGCCGCATGGTCCATACCGTGGTCGGCGTCATGCCGGAGGGCTTCGGGTTCCCGGTGAACCACAGCTTCTGGACACCGCTGCGGGCAGAGTCGTCGGACGCGGCGCGCGAGGACGCACCGGCCGTCCTCGTCTTTGCCCGACTCGCGGCCGGCATGTCCGCGCTCATGTCGTTCACGGTCAACCAGCGCCAGCGGGGAGATCGGGATCCGGTCGGCCCTTAGGGCGCAACCCCGCCGCTTGCTGGCGGGAATCTTCAGACGAGCGCTGAGCCAGGTCGGGGTCGGGGCGGGCGCAGGCGTCGTGGCGGCGCTCGTTCTTGACCACTACCTGCCGGTCGAAGAGGCAGGCGGTCTGAACGTCCCAGGCGTCGTCCCCGTCGCAGCGGCGTTCATGATGGTGGTCGCCCTGCTGGCGGTGGTCGGCCCGGCCCGGCGTGTCCTCAGAGTCGAGCCTACCGAGGCGCTGCGGGATGGTTAGTGGCGCTGGATATGACCTGCTACTCGATTCGCGCGCCGATATCGTCGCCGCCCAGAGCAGCCGACACCGCCGGCGCCGCATATGGCGTCTCGACGAGCCCGTTGGGCCCGGCCGAAAGGACCCACACTGCGCCGGGCTCGAAGGAGGCCTCATCTGCGTCACCCGTCTGGAGGACGCCGGTGTTCACCAGATACCGGTTCCCCCAAGGGTCTGACCGCAGCGGCTGAGAGACGTAGCCACTGAGGTTCCCGACGCGTCCGTCGACCCACTGGCGCAGACCCGGTGCGTCCGGAGCATTCCCTGGTCCACCGAGCAAGTCATCTGCCTCCAGACCGCGCGCGCGATCGACTAGACGGCTGTCCTGGAGGGCATCGGCAAGACGGCCAACCTCTGTCTGCGCTCGATCGATCCGCGACCGGTTGACCAGCGTTGCGAGCCCGGGCGGGGCGACCACCGCCAGCACCAGAATGGCGGCAAGCGCCTGCAGGAGTCTGGCACCACTGAATCCCCGCTGCCCACCGGCCGCCGGCGCCTGGCGCTGCCGAGCCCGGAAGGGCCAACGCCCACGCGAGACGATGTTCGTCGTGAACCCACCGCTCCAGGACACGTGCTCGATCGCGAAGGCCGCCACGATTGACCAGACCAGATCCCAGCGACGGTGTCGGCTGGCCACCTGGATGGCGGCCGTAGACAGGGTCGCGCCATACGCAAACGACAGACCGCCGAGCAGAAGCCTGCTGACAGGCCAGACGACGCTAGCAGTCACCAGACACACGAACACTGGGACAAGCGCACCGGGGAGCGCCTGCCGCCACCGCAGCGAGCGCGGATGGCGCCTCAGCATCTGGGCCTTCCACCAGCCGTATCGAAAGTACTGGCTCGCCAGCTCCGCGAGCGTGCTGCGCGCGAAGTAGGTACACCGGATGTCGGGATCCAGCACGACCGTCGACCCGCTCGACCGCGCCCGGTAGTTGAACTCGTAGTCTTCGTTCGTGAGCAGACGCTCGTCGAAGCCACCGAGGGCCTCCCAGGTCGCTTTGCGAAAACATCCGAACGGCACCGTGTCGACCTCCGTTCGGCCGCCGTCCGTCCTCCTTGTCGTGCGATACCCGGCGTTGCCCGCACCGACCGGGTGCGCCACCGCGTGCGCGATCGCCTCGGCAACCTGGGTCGGTCCTCCTGGGGCGATGTCCCACACGCCGCCGACCACGGCCGCGCCCGTGTCTCTCAGAGCGCCGAGCGCTCGCCCTACGTAATCGGGAGCTGGACGACTATGGCCGTCCAGCCGCACTATGATCTCGCCGTGGGCGGCTTCTATACCTCTGTTCACCGCCTCGGCGATGCCTGCACCTGGATGCGACAGGCATCTCAACAGCGGGTCGGGGCAGTGCTGCTGGTAACGACCGACGAGCTCCATCGTCTGGTCGGTCGAACCGGTGTCGACGATGACGACCTCGAGGACGGGCTTCTTTTGCGACCGGATGGCGTCGAGCAGCGCGATGATCCGAGCGGCCTCGTTCCGGCACGGTACGACAACGGACACGCGGTCGTTTGAGGCGGCCGGGTCCAACCTGGGAACGATCCGCGACGCCGCTGCGCCAGTCTCAGGAAGTGCGTTCACCGTTTCCTCAACGCCACCACCGTTCCTACCAGGTGGCTACTGCTGATCGGCCCGAAGATGCGGCTGCTCTCTGGCCACCTCGGAAACGAAACGTGTGACAAGTTGAGGAAGGACCTTCGCCACGCTGCGCCCGTACCTCAAGACGAGGGCCAGCTTCTCTGGGTCCAGTTCCAGGTCGTAGGCATGCACGAACACGTGACGAAACGCCCTCAACTCATGCAGCGGCTGCCGCAACTCCTCGGGAAAGAGTGCGGGCCGCACACCGGAGATCCGAATCGAGAGCCGCCGAATGAGCTCCGTGTGCCAGCCTTTCTCGTCGAACGGCGTTCTCGAACGCTTTCGCCACGCGGAGCGCCATCTGCTCAATCACGTTGTAACAGCGCCCGAGGTGGTGCGCCGACCTGTCGTAGGCGGCTGGCGACCGCTCCTCGAGGCGGCGAGCGGCCAACGCGCACGCACGAGTGGCGATCGTGGCATCCTCGGCGAGCTCATCGGCCAGCGTCCGCAGCTCTAGCAGGTCCACACTTCGCCTTCCCGACGGATCCGATCCCGAAACCGACATCGATCGAGCAGGATGACGTCCACCGGACGCCCCAGGCGTTCCGTCAGCTCAGACAGCAACTGGCACGAACTGATGCCGGTTGGCTCGTAGTCGAGTGCGAGATCCACGTCCGAGGCGTCGTGAAAGACACCCCGCCGGGTCAACGATCCGAAGACGATGATGGGCTGGCCAGGCAGCAACTCCGCCAGCGCCGCCTTCAGCCGGCGCCGCGTTTCCTCGAAGACCTGCCCGCGGCGCCGCTGGCGCGCGAGGTCGCGCTGCTGCAAGAGGGTGGTCATGATCTCCTTTTTCCCCCTCGTTGTTTCGAGGCGGCCGCTTCTAGAGCCACCCACAGCGCTGGCGCTGCCCGCGTGTCACGAAGTAGGTTTAGCGTCCCCTCAGCGCCAGCACCGTTCCCACGGTCCGGACAAGAATCCATATATCGAAGAACAGCGAGCGATGCTTCACATAGTACAGGTCGTACTCCAGCTTCTCCAGCGCTCCATGCACCGAGTCACCATATGGACAATTCACCTGCGCCCAACCTGTGAGGCCCGGCCGGACGAGCAATCTGGTTCGATAGAAAGGGATCTCGGGCTCCAGCTGGGCGATGAACTCTGGCCGCTCGGGTCGAGGCCCCACAAGGCTCATCTCGCCCAGTAGCACGTTGACCACGTTCGGCAGCTCATCGAGTCGAGTCCGGCGAAGCAAGCGACCCACACGCGTGACCCGTGGGTCCTCCTTGCTGGCCCACCGTGGAGGCCCGTCCGCCTCGGCGTCCTGCGCCATCGTCCGAAACTTGATGAGATCGAACGGCACACCACCGCGTCCCACGCGTCGCTGCCGAAAGAAGACCGGCCGGCCGGAATCGACGCAAATGGCCAGAACGATTAGCGGCGTCAGCGCAAACAACGTCACCAGTCCAACGGTGGCGCCAGTCAGATCCAGCGCGCGTTTCGCAATCCGAGAGGCGTCCTTGGCGCGCACCGCCTCAACGAACGACGAGAATAGCCAGCCCGATTCCAGGTATCTGACAGGAACGCGGTGCAGGAGGTCTTCGTAGACCTTTGACATCGGCACGATGTCGACACCCTGGTGTAGAGAGTCCGCCAGCGCACTGAGCAAGGCGCTACCTGCACGGTAGGGCACCGCGACCACGACTTCACCAACGCCGAAACGTCTGACCGCATCGGCTAAACGGTCCGCGCCGCCGAGCACAGGGACGCCGTCCACATCCCTACCCCACAGTTCTTCGTCATCGTCTACAAAGCCGACGACCGTGGCGTGCGGACCGGCCTCCCTGAGCAGTCTCAGCGTCGTGCGGCCGGCCTCCGACGCTCCAAGGATGAGGAGGTGCGTGTCGAGCGGCAGGTGTGTGACGAACCAGATGTAGACCAGCCGCCAGCCCAGCGTCAAGAGCGCCCCTTCCCACAGGACGTAGAGCGCCACCAGTCGGGGCAGCTCGGAGCGCGGCGCATAGAAGTAGACGACCAGGTAGGCGGCCAGCATAACGACGACTGCCTGGGCGAGCGCCCGGAACGTGCCCTGCACCGCGAGCGCCGTCTTGAGGTCGTACGAGGGCGTGAGCACCAGCAGCCACACCGGCACCGCCAGGAACCACGCCGCGCGTTCCTCCACGAACGCCCACGTGAACGAATATCCCGCTGTGATCGACCAGGTCCAGAGGGAGATCGTCAGCCCGACGCTCAGCGCCGCGACGTCGCCGGCCACGAGCAGCCCACGGTGTTCCGAGCGCTGCAGGCCTCGACGCATGACGCGCTGCGGAGCCACGGCCGGCGCTGATGCGGGCATCGCCATGCGAACACGGTCGGGCCCACCGCTCTCTTGATGCGGCGCAGGCCTCGACCCTACGGGGCGGAATCGCGGCGCACGAGTACGAACCCGCCGCGCTAGGGTCCGTCCGCCGTCTCTACGCGCGCCGCCGGCTCTGCCTGCTGCGGAACGTCTTTCTGGCGTGCAAGTCGTGCAGACAGAATCTCTTGCCGGAAGTAGTGATGGGTCAGACAGGCCAGGGGTACTACGATGAGACCGACCGTCAACGTCAACAGGCCGTACAACCCGAGTGTACTCAGGGTGA
>Ga0310122_10002510_pt1 | contig 11661 bp, 8 predicted proteins | sample CB6_Bottom_1051__FD_203503 | JGI IMG/M metagenome (GOLD analysis project Ga0310122, IMG submission 203503) | Marine microbial communities from Western Arctic Ocean, Canada - CB6_Bottom_1051 | ecosystem: Environmental > Aquatic > Marine > Oceanic | place: Canada: Western Arctic Ocean | collected...
CGACGGTCTTACAGAGAAGGATCTGAACCTGGCCGAGAAGATCGACTTCGCGACCTCGGCGGACTGACGTGCAGAGCCTCCGCGATGGTCTCGACAAGGCAGTCGCTGCCGAAGTCGACCTGTGCATCGCTCGACACCGCCGGCGGAGCGATCTGGACGACTTCGCCCAGACCACCTGCCGGTAGAACCAGGAGCCCCCGACCCAAGGCGGCTCCGGCCACGCGCGCGCCGACGCCCGCGTCGGGGCCGCCGTCCTCGGAGCCCAGCTCGATCCCGATGAGCAGCCCGCGGCCGCGAACCTGCCTCACGCCCGCCAGGGGCGAGAGAGCTTGACTCAAGCGGCCTACGATACGCTCCCCCAAGTCGAGGCTGCGAGCGACGAGTTTCTCTCCCTCCAGAACCTCGAGGAACGCGAGTGCCGTGGCACACGACAACGGATGACCGAGGAAGGTACTGGTATGCAGCGCCTCGCCCCCCGACTCGGGCCAGGCATCCATGACTTCACCGGGTCCGAGGCAGGCGCTCAGCGGGAGCCCCCCACCGAGCGCCTTTCCGAGGCACACGAGATCCGGAAGGACCCCCTCTCGTTCGTGCTCGAACACGACACCGGTACGGCCCAGCCCCGTGAAGATTTCATCGAAGATGAGGAGTGATCCGGCCGCATGCGTGAGCTCGGCGAGCCGGGCGAGAAAACCCGAAGGAGGTATGCGGACACCCGCGCGGCCCTGTACGGGCTCCACCACGACGGCGCCAACAGCTTCGTGGGGCTGACCCCCTCCCTCGGGAATACCCTCCGACAACAGCCGTTGGACCTCGGCGAGCGCCACGTCCGCTTCCTCCTCCCGCTGGGGGAACGGTGCGAAGGACACCCCTTGGTGAACACGGCCTCGAAACGGATCCCGGAAATCGGGGCGAGCCGTCACGGCGAGGCTGCCGACCGTGAGCCCATGGTACGCACCCTCGAACGCGATGATTCCAGAGCGGCCCGTGCTCAGCTCCGCCGTCTTCAGCGCGACCTCCATCGCCTCCGATCCCGACGAGCCGAGCACCGTCCTGGTATCGTCCCAGGGAGCGAGCGCGCTCAGCCGCTCCAGGAGTTCAACCTTGAGCGCCGGGGGATGCACATCTCCCATACCATGGATGAGCCGCTCGGACTGCTCCACCAGGGCCCGCTGAACTCGAGGATGGGCGTGACCCGCGAACGAGACCCCGAAAGCCCCCGTGAAGTCGACGTAGACGTTTCCGTCCACGTCACGAACGTTGGCGCCGCTCGCTTCTTCCCAGAAGACGGGAAAATCCTCGGACAGATAGGTGACGTTACGGGACTCGACCGAGCGCAAGCGCTCCGCCAACGCCCGCGAGTGCGGCCCGGGCGGTGGCACCACCAGCGACGGTAGGACTGAGCCGAACTTGGGCGCTGGATCGGGCACAGAGCTACCCTCCGCCGAGATGGTCCTCTGCGGGCATGCCCATGGCGTGGAAGCCCATGTCCACGTGAAGAGTCTCGCCCGTGATCCCCGCACCCAAGGGCGAGCAGAGGAACACGGCGGCGTTCCCGACATCCTCAGCAGTGTTCACGTCGGGCAGGGCCGAATTCGCCCGGTAATAATCGACCATACGATCGATCCTGCCGATCGCCTTGGCCGCTCGGCTCGCCAGCGGGCCGGCTGAAATCGTGTTGACCCGGATACCCCAGCGCCGCCCGGCCTCGAACGCGAGCGTACGTGTATCGCTCTCCAGCGCAGCCTTCGCGGAGCTCATGCCCCCGCCATATCCCGGAATCATGCGCTCGCCCGCAAGATACGTCAGGGAGACCACCGCCCCGCCCTCCCGCATCAGGGGACCGAAGCGCTGGACCATGCTGACCATCGAGAATGCGCTGGCGCTCACGGCCTCCAGGTACCCGGCGCGGCTGGTTTCGATGAGCGGCTTCTTTACCTCTGGGCCGTTCGCCAGCGCATGGACCAGGACGTCCAGGCAACCCTCTCCGAGCTCGTCCCTGAGGCTGTCGGCGACCTCCTGGATTGTATAACCCGAGAGGTTCCGGTATCTCTTGTCCTCTCGAATCTCCTCAGGCACATCCTCCGGGGTGTCGAACACAGCATCCATCGGATGAATCTTCTCGAACTCGATCTCGCCTCCTCCGGGAAGACTCAGATCGAACTTTCCGCGCTCCATACTCTTGATGAAAATGTTGAGCATGGGGGGCCACGTCCCGGCGCGCACCGACGCGCCGGCCTGCGCGAGCGCCCGCACAATGGCCCAGCCGTACCCTTTGTCGTCCCCGACGCCCGCGACGAACGCCCTCTTTCCAGTCAGGTCGAGGGAAAGCACTACAACACGATCCAGGCGCCCAGAGCCAGGTAGAAACTCAACAGTACGACCCCCTCCCTGCGCCGAATCACCAACCGTGTACGCACGATCGGCACCATCAGAAGGGTGATGAACATCACCGCGGGATACTCAAAGCGCACGACCTCGGGGCTGATCTCCAGTGGCGCGACGATCGACGTAACTCCCAGTACGCCCGCGAAGTTGAATACGTTCGATCCGAGAATATTTCCCACCGCGATGTCCGCCTCTCGCCTCCACGCGGCGACCGCACAGGTGGCGAGCTCGGGGAGTGAAGTGCCGATGGATACCAGCGTGACGCCAATTATCAGCTCCGAGATCCCCATCGCCTGTGCAAGCGCGACGGCAGACTCGCGGATGGCGAAGGCCCCCAGGACCAGGCCCACGATTCCCAAGACCACGAAGACTGCATCTCTCACCATCGCCCGGGCAGATAGACCAACCGCCCCTTCGGTGGATTCCTTATAATCGGGATACTCGCGCGGAGGGTCTATGTCCTCCGTCTTGGCCGCACGAAGAACGTAGGCGAGGTACGCAACCAGCATCGTCACAAGAAAGAGGCCCTCGAGGCGCCCAATATACAGGTTCCAGATCAGCGGAAGGAGCGCTACCGTAATCAGGATCATCACGGGCACCTCCCTCGTCACAACCCGCGTGGAGACATGCAAAGGCCGCACGATCGCGCTGATCCCCAGGACGAGGCCGACATTCGCCAGGTTCGACCCCATGACGTTGCCGATGGCGAGATCCGGGTTGCCGCCCAGGGACGCTACGACGGAGATCATGAGTTCGGGAGCCGACGTGCCCATGGAAACGACCGTAAGACCCACGACGATCGGGCTCACGCCGAGAGAGACCGCGAGCCTCGCGCTGCCACGGACGAGCCATTCGGCCCCGAAATACAGGACGCCGAGGCCCCCGAGGAAGAGCAGGATCTCGCGCGTCACGCGCTCATCACCTCGCGCCGGTTGAGCCACTCCCGCATCTGCTTCAGTGTCATCGTGTTCAGTACGTCTCCCTTGTTCAGCCAGGCCCGCCGCGCCTGATCCACACCGTAGGACATATGGTCCAGCCGCTGGACCGAATGAGCATCGGTACTGATGCAGACCTTCACCCCCAACTCCTTCGCCCTGTGGGCATGGACGTCGTTCAAGTCGAGCCGGTGCGGGTTCGCGTTGATTTCAACCGCGACCTCCAGATCCCGTGCCGCTTGTAGCACTTCTTCCATTTCGATCTGAAAGGGCTCCCTTCGGGCCAGAAGGCGTCCAGTGGGGTGGCCAAGGATGTCCACCTGCGGATGCTGTATCGCCGTGATGACCCGATCCGTCATCGAAATCTTGTCCATATCCATGAGCGAGTGCACGGAAACCACCACCAGATCCAGTGCCTCGAGAACCTCGTCGGTCATGTCGAGACTTCCATCCCGGAGAATATCCACCTCCAAGCTCTTAAGAATTGTGATCCGGTCCAGCCCCCCTTGAACTCGGGCGATCTCTTCCCACTGATCCACAGCCCTCTCGGGCGTGATTCCCCCGACCATGGCCAAGGCAGGACTGTGGTCGCTCATGGCGAGATACCTATACCCCCGGGCCTCACACGCCCGGGCCATCTCCTCGACCGAGGCCTTCCCGTCGCTCCACGTCGAGTGCATGTGGAGATCACCCTGAATATCTTCCAGGGTCACGAGATCCGGCAGCGAGTTTCCGTGTGCTGCCTCCACCTCGCCCCGGTTCTCACGCAGAACCGGGGGCACCCACGCCAAGCCGAGTATGTCGAAAACGGACTCCTCGGTGCCACCCGCGACGCGTTCACCCTCTTCCTTGCCCACCTCTTCGGGGTCCACGCCCTCCGGCATTCTAAATACGCCCCACTCGTTGACACGGAGGCTCTGGCGCTGCGCGATCTGCCGAACGGCGACATTGTGCTCCTTGGATCCCGTGAAGTAGTGGAGCGCGGCTCCGAACGAGCGGTCGGGAATCACGCGGAGATCGACCTCCAGCCCCGAGCGGAGCACCACGCTCCCACGTGTGTCCCCCGCCGCCACGACCCGCTCCACCGACCCGAACGCCGTGAAGTGCTCCATGAGGGCCGGAGCCGGCAACTCCGCCTGAACGAGCAAGTCGACGTCCCCGATGGTCTCCCTGCGGCGCCGGTAGCTTCCGGCGACCTCGATACGCTCCACGCCGGGGCCTTCGGTCATGTGCGTCAGGAGCGGATCGATCAGCTCGTCCACCTGCGAGATGAGGAACCGGCCGGAGTACCGCCGGAAGTCTTCGATGGAGGTGAGGATCTTCTTGACGCTGGTCGCGCCGAACCCCTCAAGGCTCTCGACGCGGCTCGCCTTCAACGCCGCCTCCAGCTCATCGACGGTCGTGACGCCCAAGGACTCCCATAACTTCTTGGCCTTCTTGGGCCCCACGCCATCGAGCTTCACGAGCTGTACGAGAGATCTCGGGACTTCGGCCGACACTTCAGCCAAACGAGCCAGTTCACCCGTCTGGACAAGCTCGACGATATGGGCGGACATGTCCTTGCCGATGGCGGCCAGCTCGGTCAGATCCTCTCCCGCATCCATCATGGCCGAGAGAGGCCGTGTGAGCCCCCGGATGGTGCGGACCGCGTTCTGATAAGCTCGGATACGGAAGGGATTCGACCCGTTGATCTCCAACAGTTGCCCGAGCTCCTCGAGGACGCCCGCGATCTCGATGTTCTCCACGGCGACTACAGCGCCCCCGCGTTTTCGAGCAGGCTCACAAAGTCCCCCTCGCTCAGAATCTCAACGCCAAGATCGCGGCCCTTCTGGAGCTTGGACCCGGGGTCCACCCCCACCACCACGTAAGTCGTCTCTCCGCTCACCGATCCGACCACCCGTCCGCCATGGTCCTCGATCAAGCGCTTCGCGTCCGAGCGAGAGAAGCGCTCGAGCCCCCCGGTGAATACGAACCTCATGCCGTTGAACCCCTTGCCGCCCGCCTGCTCGGGAGGCACCAGAGCGTCCATGTGTGCGAGGACCGCCGCGATCCGCTCACGATTTCGTTCGTCATCGAGGAAGGCCCTGATCTGCTCCGACATGATCGGTCCGATTCCATCCACCGCTTCGAGTTGCTCGACCGTGGCCTCTTGGATGTTGTCGAAGGACCGGAACTCCGCCGCGAGCGTCGCCGCGACCGTCGATCCCACCTCGGGGATCCCGAGACCGTAGAGAAAGCGAGCAAGCCCCACGGTTTTCTTTTCCTGGATCGCCCGGGCGAGGTTCGCCGCAGACGTTTCGGCGAATCCCTCCAGCGGCTCGAGTTGTGCCGCCGTTAGCTCGAAGAGATCAGCAAGCTCCTTCACGAGACCACGGTCCACGAGAAGTGTGGCCGTCTCCTCTCCCAACCCTTCGATGTCGAGACCCGTCCTGGACCCAAAGTGCGTGAGCCCTCGCCTGAGCTGGGCCACGCAGCCGAACCGGTTGGGGCAATAGGTGAACGGGCCGTCCTCCTGAACGGGCGTATCGCAGGCCGGGCAGCGCGCCGGCATCCGAAATGCCGCCCCACGCTTCCGCCCATCCTCCGGTACGCGTTCCACGACCTGTGGGATCACGTCGCCAGCCCGCTGGATCCTGACGAGGTCCCTTTGGCGGATATCCTTGCGGGCCACCTCTTCCCGATTGTGCAGTGAGGCACGCGAGACGGTGACGCCCCCGACCTCGACAGGCCTCAACAGCGCCACGGGCGTGAGCTTCCCAGTACGACCCACGGAGACCGTGATCTTCTCGATGCGTGTGATCTCTTTGCGTGGCTCGAATTTGTAGGCAAGAGCCCAACGAGGGTGGTGTGACGTGGCCCCCAGGTCGGCGCGGGCATCCAGCTGGTCGAGCTTGATGACCACGCCGTCGATCTCGTAGTCGAGATCGTCCCGATCAGCGGCATAGGCTCCGTGATACTCGAGAATCTCCTCGACTGTCGTGACGAGCGTTACGCGCTCCGGCGTCTTGAACCCCCACTCGTGAAGCGCACGCATCGCCTCGGAATCCGAGCTCAACTTCGCACCGCGGACCAAGAGGATGTCGTACGCCAAAAGGTCGAGGGGCCTCTCGGCGGTCAGGCGGGAGTCGAGTTGCCGAAGGAAGCCGGACGCCGAGTTGCGTGGGTTCACATAAGGCTCCGAGCCCCGCTCGACCATCCGCTGGTTGAGCGCCTCGAACGCCGAGAGAGGCATGAGCACCTCTCCCCGGACAGCGAGCAGCTCCGGCGCGGGACGGTCGGCTTCGCGGAGTCGCAGGGGAAGACTGGGAATGGTTCGTATGTTCTCGGTAACGAGCTCTCCCACACGGCCGTTCCCGCGGGTCACGGCGCGTACGAGCAGTCCTTCCTCATACACGAGTTCGATGGATGCGCCATCCAGCTTGGGCTCGAGTATGTATCGGGGCTCGTCCTCGAGCCCTTTTCGTACACGTTCGTCGAAGCGTCGCACCTCGGCGGGATCCTGGGTCGAATCCAACGACAGCATCGGGACGGTGTGCTCCGCGTTGGCAAACGCACTCTGCGGCTCCGCACCCACACGCTGGGTCGGGGAATCCACGGTGATCAGGTCGGGATGGAAGACCTCCAGGGCCTGAAGCTCGACGAAGATCCGATCGTACTCCGCATCGTCGATCTCCGGCCGTGACTCCACGTAATACAGGTAGGAATGTCGCCGCAGCTCGTCACGCAGTTCCTCCAGCTGTCGTGCCGCATCTACCTCGTCCCCGGTGCCGTCCTCACCGAGGCGGGACCCTGCCTCGGTGGCGGGCGTGTCATCGGACGTGTGCGGCCGTTTCGTGGTCAAAGAAGCTCCATTCGCCCTCTTGTTGGCCCTCCTGGAGGACACCCCGATTGCGGTTCGAGCCCTGTAACGTGGCGAATAGCAGCGGACCCGTACAGCCCTAGCGAGCGCCGATTCGGGACCGTATATCAGGAGCGCCAAGCCCCACGTTCTGAACGACATTCATGTGAGCTCACCAGGGGTTTCGGCGCCCCCTCTCAGACGGTCGCAAATGTGATGATCGGGACATGACGCCCCTCGATATCGATCGGCTTCGGGCCGAGACGCCGGGCACGCGAACCGTCAATCATCTGAACAACGCCGGGGCGAGCCTCATGCCCGATCCCGTGCGAGAGACCGTTCTCGAGCACCTGGATCTCGAGGCGCGCATCGGGGGCTACGAGGCCGAAGCCGCCCGCCACTCCGAGCTCGAATCCGTCTATGATTCGGTAGGCACGCTCATCGGGGCCGATCCCCAGAACGTGGCGATCACCGATAACGCGACGGGGGCCTTCATCCAGGCGCTCTCCGCCGTTCCGTTCGCCCCGGGCGACGTCGTGCTGACGACGCGGAACGACTATGTGTCCAACCAAATCATGTTCCTCTCGCTCGCTTCTCGTTTCGGTATCGAGGTCGTGAGGGCGCCGGACGAACCGTCCGGTGGAGTAAACGTACGGGCCCTCGAAAAGCTCCTCCACAGGCGGCGGCCCAAACTCGTCGCCGTCACGCACGTTCCCATGACCTCGGGCCTCATTCAGCGGGTGGCGGACATCGGTGCCTTCTGCCGCCAACGCGAGATCCTCTACCTGGTCGACGCCTGTCAGTCCGTTGGGCAGATGCCGGTCGATGTCGAAGACATCGGGTGCGATTTTCTGACAGCGACTTCACGAAAATTCCTGCGCGGGCCGCGGGGCGTCGGTTTCCTGTACGTCTCGGACCGTGCGCTCGAGCTTGGGCTCGAGCCGCTCTTCCCCGACCTCCGGGGGGCGGACTGGATCGACCCAGATCTCTATCAACCGGCTCCGGGTGCCCGGCGCTTCGAGAACTTCGAAGCGCCAGTGGCAATGGTACTGGGCATGGGACGTGCGGCCCAATACGCACAGGATCTGGGCCTCGAGGTAATTCGGGAGCGTGCCTGGGCGCTTGCCGAATCGTTGCGGGAACGCGTCGCCGAGTTGGATGGTGTGCGCGTCCAGGACAAGGGGGAAGAGCGTTGCGCGATCGTGACGGTGTCCACCGAGGGACACCATCCCCTGGACCTTCTGCGCGCACTCAGGAAGGAGGGCATCAATACGTCGCGCGCCGGGCGGGACGCAGCCGTTTTCGACTTCGAAGACAAGGGTGTGGACCAGGTGCTCCGGATTTCGCCCCACTACTACAACACCGAGGAAGAGATCGTCGCGTTCGTCGATGCGCTGTCGCGCCTCATGAGCTGACCGCTAGCGCCTCACGAGTCGCCCGATATCCCTCCTCGATGAAGAGGTGCCGCCTCTCGAAGTCAAACCCGTCGCCTTCTTCGAAGTCCGGCTCCACGTAAGTGAGTGGAACGCCAGTCCAGTTCCGTACCGACTCCCTTTTCATGTGGCCGGCCATGATGGAGAAGATCCTCTGATGAACGGCCACCAGGCCGCCGGCCACCACGGCCCGGGCATCGGCCTGCGGGCCGGCGCCGACATCGATCGCAATGATCCGGGTGGCGCCCCTCTCCGCGGCTTTCCGGAGAGGGAGCATTTCCAGCGTGCCCCCATCGACGAGCGTTCGCCCCCCTACCTCAGCGGGAGGAAAAAGAACCGGTAGCGCCGCCGATGCATAGACAGAATCGACGAGGGTCACGTCCATGTCGCCCCCGTGACCGAACCAGACCATCTCACCCGACGCCAAGTCCACAGCGTTGACGATCAGCGGGATGGTCAGCTCACGCCAATGCTCGGTCGGGAGAAGGTCCCGGATAAATTGGCGGAGCGTGTCACCCCGGAACATGCTCGGGGATCGAATCCCGTTAATCCATATAACGCGGCGATTTACTCTCATGACGTCGCGTCGCCGGAAGCGTCGGGAGCGCTCCTCCATTTCCTCGACGGTCCGCCCCCCGGCGAGGGCGGCCCCCATCATCGCCCCGGTACTCGTACCGATGATCCCGGCCACGGGAATCTCCGCCTCCTGGATCGCCTTCCAAGCCCCAACATGTGCGAACCCCTTGGCCGCGCCACCACCCATGATGACCCAGGCTCGAGAATCGAGCCCTCGACTCTTCCCGGAGAGCGGGCTAGAGTCCGTCACCCCCTCGGACCATCCGTCGCACCATCCACGGAACCGCTCCTCGCTTGACGGTATGTCGCCGCCAATCTAGCTTGGTCTAATTGAGAATCATTCTCGATAAGGCCCCTCATACCGGCTTTCCCTTCCGCCTGAGTGACACACATATCCTTACGATTACTGGCCTTCATGCCAAGGTTGCGGACGAAGAGCTCGAAATCCTGAACGGCGTGGATCTTGAGATCCGACCCGGTGAAATCCACGCCATCATGGGGCCCAATGGCTCCGGAAAGAGCACGCTCGCAAAGGTGTTGGCGGGCCATCCCAGCTACGAGGTCACGGCCGGTGAGGTCGTCTTCGAGGGTCAGTCCCTCCTCGATCTGGAGCCCAATGAGCGTGCTCTCGCCGGATTGTTCCTGGCGTTTCAATATCCTACCGAGATTCCGGGCGTGTCCATCGCGAACTTCTTGAGGACGGCCCTCCAGGCCCGGCTCGAGGAGGGCGAAGAGGTGGACCTCTTCGATTTCCAAGACGAGCTCATGGACCGGATGAAGCTGCTCGACATGGAGCCGTCGTTCGCCGAGCGTCCCGTGAACGACGGATTCAGCGGTGGCGAGAAGAAGCGAAACGAGATCCTCCAGATGGCCGTGCTTCGCCCCTCGCTCGCACTCATGGACGAAACAGACTCGGGACTCGACATCGACGCGCTCAAGATCGTGGCCAGCGGCGTGAACACGCTGCGGGAAGAAAATCCCAAGATGGCGATCCTCCTGATCACGCACTACCAGCGCCTGCTCAACTATATCACGCCGGACATGGTTCACGTGATGGTCGGCGGGCGGATCGTGCGATCCGGCGGACCCGAAGTGGCGCTAGATTTGGAGGAGCAGGGATACGCGGACTGGAAGGACCAGGAGGTGGTGACGGCATAGCGGACGTCCCCCGAAAACGGATTGAATCATTGAGTCTCCCGCCGACTTCAGAAGGGATAGAGGACCATGCCAGAAAATGAGCTAGTCGAAGGACTCGGTCTCGACGAATACCAGCACGGGTTCGTCGATGAAGAGGCGCACGTCTTCCGGACCAGGCCCGGCCTGGACGAGGGGATCGTGCGGCAGATTTCGAAGCACAAGGACGAGCCCGAGTGGATGCTCGAGTTCCGTTTGAAGGCTCTGAAGATCTACGAATCGAAGCCGATGCCGACCTGGGGCGGGGACCTCTCGGAGCTCGAGGCGACGCTCGATGAGATCTACTTCTATGTGAAGCCGCAGGAGCAGATGGAGCGATCCTGGGACGACGTTCCGGATACCATCAAGAACACGTTCGAGCGCTTGGGCATCCCGGCGGCGGAGCAAAAGCTCCTGGCCGGCGTCGGCGCGCAGTACGAGTCCGAGATGGTGTACCACTCCCTCAAGGAGGAGTGGGCTTCCAAGGGTGTGATCTTCGATTCGATCGAAGACGGGCTCAAGAACCACCCGGAGCTCTTCCGGGAGCATTTCGCAACCGTCATTCCCGTTGCCGACAACAAGTTCGCGGCGCTCAACTCGGCGGTCTGGTCGGGCGGGTCGTTCGTCTACGTGCCGAAGGGCGTATCGCTCGAAACGCCGCTACAGGCGTACTTCCGGGTCAACCAGGAGCGCATGGGACAGTTCGAGCGCACGCTGATCATCATGGATGAGGGCTCTCAGGCTCACTACATCGAGGGATGCACGGCGCCGGTCTACTCCACCGACTCGTTCCACTCCGGCGTGATCGAGATCGTCCTGAAGAGGGACGCGAGATTCCGGTACACGACCATTCAGAACTGGTCGAACAACATGTACAACCTCGTGACTCAACGCGCCGTGGTGAACGAAAACGCGAACATGGAGTGGCTTGACGGCAACCTCGGCTCCAAGCTCACGATGAAGTATCCGTCGTGTTACCTCGTGGGTGAGGGAGCACACGGAGAGATCATGTCCATCGCGTACGCCAGCGACGGCCAACACCAGGACACCGGGGGCAAGGTGGTTCATGTGGCCCCGAACACGACCTCATCGATCATCTCGAAGTCGATCTCGAGGGGTAATGGTCGGTCAACCTATCGCGGCCTTTGCAAGGTCTACGAGGGTGCCCTCAACGCCCGGTCCAACGTCGAGTGTGATGCGCTGCTCATCAACGATACCTCGCGCACGGATACCTACCCGTATATCGAGATCGAAGAGCAGAGTGCGTCGGTGGGGCACGAGGCGACGGTCTCCAAGGTGGGCGACACTCAGCTCTTCT
>Ga0310122_10002511_pt1 | contig 11660 bp, 8 predicted proteins | sample CB6_Bottom_1051__FD_203503 | JGI IMG/M metagenome (GOLD analysis project Ga0310122, IMG submission 203503) | Marine microbial communities from Western Arctic Ocean, Canada - CB6_Bottom_1051 | ecosystem: Environmental > Aquatic > Marine > Oceanic | place: Canada: Western Arctic Ocean | collected...
TCGTTTCTTGCGGCAAAAAACGTTGGAACTCGACGAAGCGAGCATGAGTCGGATACGTCTTGATTGAATGGTCCGGAAGGGTGACCATTCAACCGCGGAGAGACGGAGGGTAACCCAATCATGGTCGCGCAAATTCCGTGAATCAGCCGCTGGAGCGGTTTTGAATATGCAGCCCACCGACGCCTCCAACCCCGACTACTACCACAAGGTCGTAGACTGCCAATGGGGGTGCCCGGCGCACACCCCGGTCCCTGAGTATATCCGGTTGATCGGCCAGGGCCGCTTCACTGAATCGTATATGCTGAACCGGGAGTCGAACGTTTTTCCGGGTGTTCTTGGAAGAACATGTGACCGCCCCTGTGAGCCGGTGTGCCGGCGTGTCCGTGTTGAGGGCGAGCCCGTCGCAATATGCAGGCTCAAGCGCGTGGCCTCGGATCTCCGGGGCGATGTTGCAGACCTGCTCCCGAAGATACCCGAGGAAAAGAACGGCAAGCGTGTCGCGCTGATCGGAGCCGGACCCGCTTCACTGACCGTTGCCAACGACCTGATGCCATTGGGATACGAGTGCGTGCTGTTCGAGAAAATGGATCGGCCCGGGGGCCTGATGCGGACCAACATCCCCTCCTTCCGGCTCCCCGGCAACGTGCTTGATGAAGAGATCAACATGATCCTCGATATGGGCGTGGAGGTGCACTACAGCCATCCCATCGACAGCCTTGGAAAGCTTCTGGACGAGGACGGATTCGACGCCGTCTTTATCGGCACGGGCGCGCCCAAGGGCAAGGAGCTCCGCATCCCCGGGCGAGATGAGGGTGACGCCAACATCCACATCGGAATCGACTGGTTGGAGTCCGTCCACTTCGAGCACACCGACTCCATCGGGGAGCGGGTGCTGATCATCGGTGTCGGAAATACCGCGATGGACTGCTGTAGGACATCGAAGCGGATCGGGGGGAAGGACGTCCGTGTCATCGCCCGAAAGGGTCGCTCTCACTTCAAGGCCTCTGCCTGGGAGCTCGATGACGCCGAAGAGGAACTCATCCAGATCGTCGAGAACCATTCGCCGAGCCGGTTCGTGATCGAGGACGGACGGCTGGTGGGCATGGAGTTCGACATCGTCGAATGGGTGCCCGACGAGAACGGCAGGCTCGTCAGCACCAAGCTCGACTCTACGGTGATGCCCTGTGACGACGTGATCCTGGCGATCGGGCAGGACAATGCCTTCCCATGGATCGAGCGTGATATCGGCATCGAGTTCAACGAATGGGATATGCCGGTCGTGGATCGCACCACCTTCCAGACCACCCGAGACGGCGTGTTTATCGGTGGAGACGCAGCGTGGGGCCCTGAGAACATCATCTGGGCCGTGGAGCATGGCCATCAAGCGGCCATCTCCGTTCATAGCTTCTGTGAAGGAGAGTCCGTCACCGACCGGCTGCCGTTCGGCATGAACCTCGTCTCGCAGAAGATGGGGCTTCACTCATGGAGCTACGGAAGCGCCTACGATGAATCAGGGCGCTCCCAGATGAGCCATGTCGAGCTGGTAGAGCGGTTCAAGGCTCTTGAGGTCGAGGTGGAGTTGGGCTTCGATCCGGAGCAGACCGCCGTCGAGGTGGCCCGCTGCCTCAACTGCGATATACAGACCGACTTTACGGCGAATCTCTGCATCGAGTGCGACGCGTGCATCGACGTTTGCCCCGTCTATTGCCTTACGATGACCGAGAATGCGCCGGAGGAGGAACTCAGGCTCAATCTCACCGCCCCCGCTGAAAACACCGATCAGGATCTGTACGTGTCGGCCAACCTTCCGCAGACCGCTCGCGTGATGGTCAAAGACGAGGATCTGTGCGTGCACTGTGGCCTGTGCGCAGAGCGCTGCCCCACGGCCGCGTGGGACATGCAGAGGTTCGACTTGCTCATCCCTTACGCCGGAAAACCGACGTGGATCAAGGCTCCCGAGACCGTACTGACGACTTCGTCGTAACCAACGACTTCGTCATAAAGGTCGCCACGGTCAACGGTACCGGTTCTGCAAGTGCGAACGGCATGCTCATGCAGGCCATCTTTCGCATGGGCGTCCCGGTCTCCGGAAAGAACGTGTTCCCCTCCAACATCCAGGGGCTACCGACTTGGTATGAAATCCGGGTGAACAAGGACGGCCATGTGGCCCGTAGCCGGCACGTGGACCTGATGGTGGCGATGAACCCCAAGACGTACGAGCAGGATATTGCCGAGGTCCGTCCCGGGGGCGCCGTCCTCTTCGACTCGAGCTGGCCGCTCGACGAGGAACTCTTTCGCGCGGACGTGTTGTTCTTGGGTGTTCCGCTGTCGCACATGTGTGTGGAGAACTTCACAGGCGCCCGAGAGCGCATCCTGATGAAGAACATCGCATACGTGGGTGCCGTGGCCGCACTTCTGTCCATCGATGTCGAGGTGATTGAAGAGATGCTGGGGGAGAAGTTCAGCGCTAAGCAGCATTTGATGGACTCGAACAACGTGGCCATCCGTCTGGGCTACGACTACGCGATGGAGCATTTCGCCGGCCTGCTCCGGGTCCGACTCGAGGCGATGGACGCGAATCGAGACTCCGTGTTGATGACGGGGAACATGGCGGCGGCTCTGGGCTGCGTCTACGCGGGTGCCACCGTGGGCGCGTGGTATCCCATCACGCCCGCGACGTCCCTCATGGACTCATTCCGGGGCTTCTGTGCGAAACTCCGCAAGGATCCGGAGACGGGCAAGAACCTTTACTGCGTCATCCAGGCCGAGGACGAACTCGCGGCGATCGGTATGGTACTGGGCGCCGGCTGGATGGGCGCGCGTGCGTTTACGCCCACGAGCGGGGCCGGGCTCTCCTTGATGAACGAATTTCTCGGCCTGGCTTATTACGCCGAGATACCAGCGGTCATCTTCGATGTACAGCGTGCGGGACCCTCCACGGGCATGCCCACCCGCACCCAACAGGGTGACTTCTTCACCGTCGCGTTCGCCTCTCACGGCGACACGAAGCATATCCTGCTGTTTCCGGGCGATCCGACGGAGTGTTTCTACTTTGCCGTCAAAGCGTTCGATCTGGCCGAGCGTTTCCAGACGCCGGTGTTCGTAGTCTCCGATCTCGACATCGGCATGAACGACTGGGTGTGCGACAAGCTCGAGTGGGATGATGCCTTCGTTCCGGACCGTGGAAAGGTCTTATCCGCCGAGGATCTTCAGGGGATGGATCAGTTTTATCGGTACCTAGACGTCGACGGCGATGGGATCCCCGCTCGATCTCTTCCGGGTGTCGATCCCAAGGGCGCGTACTTCACCCGGGGCTCCGGGCACGACCGCTTCGGTCGCTACACCGAGGATGGAGATCTCTATCAAGACGTGGTGGACCGGATTGCGAGGAAGATCGAAGGGGCCGCGGAGGCTCTGCCGCCTCCGGAGGTCCGACTCGACAACGACGCAGCGGTCGGGCTCGTCACGGTGGGTAGTTGCCGGGGGGCCGTCCTGGAGGCGATCGAGTTGCTGGCAGAGGAAGGGATCGCGCTAGATTTCCTACGGGTAACTGGCTTCCCATTCTCGACCGCTGTCGAGGAGTTCCTCCTCTCCCACGACCTCAACATCGTCGTGGAGCAGAACCGCGACGGCCAACTCAAAAGGCTGCTGATGCTCGAGACGGCCGTCCCGAAGAGGAAGCTTGCATCCGTGCTGGATTACCAGGGGTCACCCCTCAGCGCCCATGTGGTTGTCCAGGGCGTTCGGGATCAGTTGGGGCTCGTGGCCGTGGAAGCCGGGTAACTGGGTAAGAGGATTCAATGACACAAACAGCAAAGCCGTCGGTCCAGCATCCGGGCCTCAAGCCCAATAAGCTCGGGCTGACTCGGCGGGATTACGAGGGGACGCAATCGACTCTTTGTGCCGGGTGCGGTCACGATTCCATAACCGCGGCGATCGTTCAGGCGTTCTTCGAGCTCGACATGCCGCCTCACCGGGTGGCGAAGCTGAGTGGTATCGGATGCTCGTCCAAGACGCCCACCTACTTTCTCAGCGAGGCGCACGGCTTCAACTCCCTCCATGGCCGTATGCCTTCCATCGCCACGGGTGCGAATGCAGCGAACAGCGACCTGGCCTACATCGGAGTTTCCGGAGACGGCGATTCTCTTTCTATTGGGTTGGGTGGGTTCTGCCACCTGATCCGTCGCAACGTGAATATGCTTTACATGTTGGAGAATAATGGTGTGTACGGACTGACCAAGGGTCAGTTTTCGGCGTCGGCGGACGTGGGCACCAAGGCCAAACGCGGCGAGGAAAACCAGATGCGCCCCATCGATCCAGCGTCGATGGCGCTCACTCTGGGTGCCTCTTTTGTCGCTCGAAGCTTCTCCGGAGACAAGAAACAGTTGGTGCCTTTGATCAAGGCCGGGCTGACCCATCGGGGCTTCGCTCTGGTGGACATAATCTCTCCCTGCGTGACTTTCAATGACCACGAGGGCTCCACCAAGAGTTATGCTCACACACGCGAGCACGGGCATGAGGTGGTGGAGACGGATTTCGTACCGCTACTGCACGAGATCAAGGCTGAGCAGGATCACGGGGCCTCGACGGCGGTGACGATGCACGACGGGAGTGTGGTGCGGTTTCGATCGGTGGATGAGCACTACGACCCGACCGATAGGGACGCGGCGTATGCCCATCTCAAGAAGCTTCAGGCGAAGGGAGAGGTGGCGACAGGCCTACTTTTCATTGAGCCCACGAGTCGGGACCTGCACGCGTTCGAGAATACGGTGGATGAGCCCCTTGTAGGGGTGCCATTCGAGAAGCTGTGCCCTGGGAGTGGGGTGCTGACGGAGCTTCAGTCCCGCTGGCGCTGACCGTACCCCCGCTGTACCGGTGTTACCGATCCGACGTACCGTAGAGATCTGACCCTCGAGGGGACCTCCATGGGGAAGTTGGAAGCGATCTGGCTCAAGCGCACCCGGGGAGGACCGATGAATCCAGTCGGTGAGGCGGTTGCGGTGGAGCGTCGGGGACTCGAGGGTGGCGCGGACTTCGATCGCGACCGACACGTGACGCTGATCGAGCGCGAGGTCTTCGACCGTCTCAAGGCCGAAGTCGACGACTTCATGGAGCCGGTGATGCGCCGTGCCAACCTCATGGTGTCCGGCATACGGCTGGAGGGTACCGGGGACCGGATGCTCGCTGTGGGGGACCTACGGATTCACATCCGTGGCGAAACCCGTCCCTGTGAACGGATGGAGGAGGTGTGTGAGGGCCTCAGGGACGCCCTCGAGCCCCACTGGGGCGGTGGAGCCCATGGCAGCGTCATGAACGACGCGATCATCGCGGTCGGTGACGAGGTTCGCTGGGAGGAGCCTGGGTAGGCGGTCTCTAGTCTCCGCTCACATCCACGTAGATTTCCCCGCCCTTTTCACGAAATTCGGCCGACTTCGCTTCCAGCCCACTCCGGATGACGTCTTCGCTCGCCTCGCCTGCAGCGACGTAGTCGCGAATGTCCTGCGTGATCTTCATCGAGCAGAACTTGGGTCCGCACATCGAGCAGAAGTGGGCGACTTTTGCCCCCTCCGCGGGCAGCGTTTCATCGTGGAACTCCAGTGCCGTTACCGGATCGAGCGCCAGGTTGAATTGGTCCTCCCAGCGGAAGTCGAACCTGGCTTTCGAGATGGCGTCGTCCCATTCCCGGGCACGAGGATGCCCTTTCGCCAGGTCCGCCGCGTGAGCGGCGATCCGATAGGTGATGACACCCGCCTTCACGTCGTCTCGATTCGGCAGGCCCAGGTGTTCCTTCGGCGTCACATAACAGAGCATCGCCGTGCCGTACCATCCGATCTGGGCCGCGCCAATGGCACTCGTGATGTGGTCGTACCCTGGGGCGATATCGGTCGTAAGGGGTCCAAGTGTGTAGAAGGGGGCTTCGGAACACCACTCTAGCTGCTTATCCATATTTTCCTTGATCATGTGCATCGGCACATGCCCCGGACCCTCGCACATCACTTGGACGTCGTGCTCCCAAGCGATCTGGGTGAGTTCCCCCTGGGTGTACAGTTCGGCGAACTGAGCCTCGTCGTTGGCGTCCGCGAGCGACCCAGGCCGCAGCCCGTCCCCCAGTGAGAAGGACACGTCGTACTCGGCCATGAGCTCGCAGATGTCATGGAAGTGGGTGTAGAGGAAACTTTCCTGGTGGTGGGCGAGACACCACTTGGCCATGATCGAGCCACCCCGTGACACGATGCCCGTCATACGATTCGCCGTCATAGGGACGTAGCGGAGGAGCACCCCGGCGTGCACGGTGAAATAATCGACTCCCTGCTCGCACTGCTCGATGAGCGTGTCGCGGTAGACCTCCCAGGTGAGCTCCTCGGGTACTCCGTCCACCTTTTCGAGCGCTTGATAGATCGGCACCGTTCCGATGGGTACGGGAGAGTTCCGGATAATCCACTGACGGGTCTCGTGAATATTCTTGCCGGTGGAGAGGTCCATCACAGTGTCGGCGCCCCAAAGAGCGGCCCACCTCAGTTTCTCGACCTCCTCCTCGATCGAGGAGCCGACGGCCGAGTTGCCGATGTTGGCGTTGATCTTCACACGGAAGGCGCGGCCAATGACCATCGGCTCGGACTCGGGATGGTTGATGTTGGCGGGGATGATCGCCCGCCCCCGTGCGACTTCATCGCGGACGAACTCGGCGTCCATCCCCTCGCGAATAGCGACGAACTCCATCTCCTCGGTGACCTCACCTCGGCGTGCGTAGTGCATCTGCGTAACGATTTCTCCGGTCGAGCGGAGGGGGCGGTTTTGGAGTGCCTCGGGGACCGCGACCGCCGAGCTAGGGTCGACGGGCCGATAGGTCGTGTCGCCCTCGATCACGCCGCCTCGCCCCTCGATCCACGGGGCCCGTAGCTTCGCCAGCCCTGTGAGGGGATCGGCCCCCAGCGGTCCGCTCGTGTCGTTCACGCGTACCGGCGGCTCCCCACCAGCTAGAGAGATCTCTCTCATGGGCACGCGGACGCCGTTGCGGCCCTCCACGAAGACCTTCCTCGAGTTGGGGAAGGCCAGGCCGTAATCACCCTCCGGAGTTTGGGTCACTTCGCGATCGCCGTTGAGCTCGGCACCGTTTTGGTGGGGCACGATGTTCTCCTTGACTGGAAAATCCTCGGTGGATCCCTATGCAAAAACCGCCGCGGCGTGGGGCCGGGCGGCTCTTCTGATAGTGTCTGTTGGCACCATGCCGCGCTCCCTACGCCGGTGTCAGCCGGGTCAGGTTCCAAGGGACTCTCTCAACCCTTTTTCTGGGGTACCCCTGGCGGTTCACGGGAAAGATAATCGGGCTGGTCTCAACCGCAAAGTGGGACCGTAGCATCCCGGGTACCCGTGCGTTAGCACGGGTGGCGGTCCACTGTACTTCTGCAACAGCCTTCCTAGGGACCTGCCCGACTCAGCCGAGGCGGCGCCTCCTGCGTGGCGAAAATGAACGTGTAGGTTTCGCCGAGGGCGAACTTGGCGTTCACGGGGATCAGGTCCATGAGAGCCAGACCGAGGGACCTGTCGGACGTCGTGGTTGAAATGCCGATCAGCCCCCGCACCGTGGGCTCACCCGGCATTCCTTCGGGAAGGACCCAATTCTCCCAGTCCAGTTGGTAACGGGCACGGTCGAACGAGAATCCTGGGGGAAGCTGACGCAGTAGTCCCGGGGGCACGACCCCGGCGTCCACGTCCGGCGGCCAAGGGAGGTTCTCAAGGGAAAGGCGATTTGCAGCTCCTACCACTACGCTGAACGTGGCTCTGACCTCCGTCGCCCGGGCTCGGGTCAGAATTTCCTGCAGCTGTGGAATGGCGATGCGGATAATGATGCTTACGAGCAGCAACACGGTAATCGCTTCCACGATGGTCGAGCCACGCGGTCTCTTCGTGTCGGCACATCGAGTGCCGGTGTTTACAGGGCCGCTCAATTCAGCACCAGCGGGCTCAGTACGCTGGCACCGGCGCCCACGAACGTGTCGAGAGGTTCGACCGAGGAGTACGAGAGCGTCACCCGCCCGGTCCGCCCGAGTATGCGGTAATCACTGTTCGTGAGCCGGATGTACTCCATCCCTCGAAAAGCGGGGCCTGCGTCATCGAGTGCGAGGGGCACGCGCCCGGTATCGAGCAGGTACTGCTCGATTTTCTGGGCCTGGAAATACATCACCAGACGAAGGGTCGCCTCCTCCTCCTCCATCGGGGGCGGACCGGGAGGGACGACCCGGAGGATGCCGGGAGGCCAGAGCCAGATCCACAGAGAGATGGCCGCGGCCATGCTGAGCATGAGATGTCGTAACCCGAATCCCTGACGCCGGACGCGTACCTTTCGAGCGTGCGCCTCGACCTCTGCTTTCTCGGTCTGCTCGCGAAGAACAGCGGCCAGAGCAGCATCTCGCTCACCGGCCTCACTGACATCCACGTCCAAAGGCTCGGGAGCCAGGTTGGGATCTATTGAATCGCTCATCAAAACACTCTAATCGGTGTCCCTGTCCCAGGGACCGATCCCTGGAAGGCTGTTGAAGGAGTACAGTGGGCCGCGTTGGGGATGCTCACGGCCCCAGATCCTAGGCGGAGCGACAACGCCATAGCAGTAGCTACGGTTAGGAGCTCCAACAACGGAGATGGGGCCGTGCCACCCCAACCCTTCAACATGTAGGGTCATGCCCCAAATGGTGGTGGGCATATGGCGGTTGTGCGGTTGATCCTGCGTCTCTCCTCCTCGGAGTAGCTCTGCTACGCCTCGTCGTCGTTCCTTGTCTGAACGCGCACAAGCGCCATGTGCGCGACCCGCTGTACTCCTTCAACAGCCTTCGCGGGAAGGATATCCTAAAGATATGAGGTGAATTTCCGCAACGCACTCAGTTTGTGGGCACGGGGACTCGGTATCTCTGGGCTAGCCGTAACGCACCAGTCTCGCGTTCGGAAGCTAACGCGCCAATCTCTTGTACTTGAGCCGATGGGGTTGTTCAGCTTCCGCCCCAAGCCTTTTCCGCCGAGCCTCTTCATACTCTTGGTAGTTCCCTTCAAACCACACCGCCCGGCTCTCTCCTTCGAAGGCCAGGATGTGCGTTGCGATCCTATCCAGGAACCACCGGTCGTGTGAAATGACCATGACCGATCCCGCGAACGAGAGTAGGGCCTCTTCGAGCGCACGGAGCGTGTCGACATCCAGATCGTTCGTAGGCTCATCGAGCAGCAAGAGATTACCCCCCTCCTTAAGCAATTTGGCCAGGTGGAGCCGATTCCGTTCCCCACCGGAGAGGACGCCTACCTTCTTTTGTTGCTCTGCTCCCCGAAAGTTGAACCAGGACAGGTAGGCCCTCGGATTCACCTCGGCCCGTCCGAACTCAAGGACTTCCTGTCCCTCCGCCACCTCCTCGAAGACGGATTTATCCGGATCCAGGTCGGATCTCGACTGATCGACGTACGCCAGCTTGACGGTCGGTCCCAGCCGGACGGAGCCCGCGTCTGGCTCCTCCTGTCCGGTGATCATCCGGAAGAGCGTGGTCTTACCCGCACCATTGGGGCCGATGATTCCGACGATTGCGCCCGGGGGAAGGGCGAATGCGAGACCATCCATGAGCAGGCGATCGCCATAGCCTTTCTCGACCGCGTCGCACACGACGACGTCGTTCCCCAAGCGGGGCCCCTTCGGGATGAGGATCTCGGCGGTACGGAGCTGTTCCCGCTCATCCTGCGCAAGAAGCTCCTCGTACGCGCCGATCCGAGCCTTACCCTTGGCGTGGCGTGCCCGGGGGGCCATGCGGATCCACTCCAGCTCGCGAGCGAGCGAGCTCTGGCGCCCAGACGCCTGCTTCTCCTCGACCCGTAGACGCTCGCTCTTTTGCTCCAGCCACGAAGAGTAGTTGCCCTTCCACGGGACGCCCTCTCCGCGATCCAACTCCAGAATCCACTCGGCCACGTTATCGAGGAAGTATCGATCATGGGTGATCGCCACGATGGTCCCGGAAAACTCACTCAAATATCGCTCGAGCCAGGCAACCGACTCAGCGTCGAGGTGGTTGGTCGGCTCGTCGAGCAGAAGCATGTCGGGTTCTTCGAGGAGAAGCTTGCATAGGGCGACTCTCCTAAGCTCTCCGCCGGACAGCGTATTTACGTCCGCGTCCGGCGGCGGAACGCGGAGGGCATCCATCGCGATCTCGACCCGGCGGTCCAAGTCCCACGCGTTAGCCGCGTCGATCCGGTCCTGAACTCGGGCCTGTTTTTCGATGAGCGCCTCCATCTCCTCATCCGTCATCGGCTCTGCGAATCTCATGCTGACCTCCTCGAACTCCGCGAGGAGATTCCGTGTCTCGCGAACGGCCTCGTCGATGTTTCCCCGGACGTCGAGCTCGGGGTCGAGTTCGGGCTCCTGCGGCAGATAGCCGATTTTCGTTCCCTTGGCAGCCCAGGCTTCACCGAGGAAGTCTTCGTCCAGTCCAGCCATGATCTTGAGAAGTGTGCTCTTGCCCGATCCGTTCGGACCGACCACCCCGATCTTTGCCCCGTGAAAGAAAGACAGCCAAATGCCCTTCAGGATCTCTCTTTTTGGAGGGACGATCTTGCGGAGGTCCTTCATCACGTAGATAAACTTCTGATCGGTCATGCGTCCTAGATGCTTGCTGAAGAAGTGGGGCGAGCCGCCAACCGTGCGAATGCACGGGTACCCGGGAGCGCCCACTCGCCTACGGCGGGTTGGACAATCTAACGGCAAGACCGGGGTACCTGCGCCCGAAACGTGGCGGAGTCCCCGCGCCGCCGGCGTGGGTCGGGCGGCCGCATCCCACTTCTTCAATTGGCCTTAAAGGACCGGAATCGGCCCAAGGGAGGCGGGAAGTGCGGGCCTCTAAACTGCTACGAATAGCCCTGTCGCGTACATGACGACCAGCCCGGCTACCAACCCGGCCGCGTTCAGCGGGCCCTTCAAGCCCGCTCGCCCATGGGATCCCATACTCCTGCCTAGCACCACGATGACCTGGACTATGGCTCCGGCGCCGATCGCCAGAAAGAGAACACTGGCCGTCGGTGAGTAGGAAAATCCTCCGATCAAAGTGCCGAGGATCGTGGGAACTCCCGCGATGAGGCCGAGGGCCGCCAGTCTCACCAGCGACGGCCGCGAACGGGCAAGCGGCGCCACGATGCCGAGCCCCTCTGTCGTGTTGTGGAGTAGAAACCCGAAGACCAAGCTCGTCCCTAGCGCCACTTCGCCGATCGCATATGAGGAGCCGATCGCGAGGCCTTCTCCCAGGTTGTGAAGCCCGATCCCGACGGCGATCAGGGCGGATAGGCCCAGTGGAGTGATCGGGGCGTCACGGCGGCCCATGAGGCTCAAGGCGTGAATCGCCAGCGGTGTACCGACCACTCCCAACACAATGAGGCCGACCCCCTGAAACGCCGAAGCCACCTGGCCCGTCAAGCCCAAGGCCCCCTCCAGCGCATCCACACCGAGGAACAGCAGCAGGCCTACCGTAAAGCTCAGGAAAAAGTCCACCCAGCGCGGGTTCACGCCCGCGAGAAACGGAAGCCACAACAGCCCCAAAAAGACAGGGATGACGCCCACGTATACGCCCAGCAGGGCGAAGGTGACAACATAAGGCCGGGTGACTTGGGGAGACTGGGTGGCGACGGCCACTTCCTGCGTG
>Ga0310122_10002512_pt1 | contig 11660 bp, 7 predicted proteins | sample CB6_Bottom_1051__FD_203503 | JGI IMG/M metagenome (GOLD analysis project Ga0310122, IMG submission 203503) | Marine microbial communities from Western Arctic Ocean, Canada - CB6_Bottom_1051 | ecosystem: Environmental > Aquatic > Marine > Oceanic | place: Canada: Western Arctic Ocean | collected...
CCGGTCGCGCTGTATTGGCACCAGAACCGAGCGGCTGGAAGATCGCCCGCCTGGGGGAAGCCGGGGAGATTCGCCTGAACTCGGGTGAACCCGCGGTGAGCGACCGCCTCGGTCTGCGGATCGCCAATCCCAGGGGCATCCGGTTCTCTCTGCTCTCCGTCGACACCTTCAGCTCGCCTGGCGATGGGCTGGCGGTTCTGCTCTACGCCAGGACGGAAGCGACTCGCACCTCTGCTTCGCTCTACGAGGTCGAGCAGGATTCAGACAGCGCGTCCAAAACACCGCTGCAGATGTTCCGCGTCAACCAGTCCGTGCCGTTTCGCCGCGGGAACGGCCATATCTGGTACCTGGACGCCTACCTTCTGCCGGTGCGAGCCGGTGGACAATACGGTATATACGTGCTCACCTGGGAAGTGAACGAGCAGCAGATCGCGGATGTGACCTGTTTCCTCTTTCCATACTGAGCGACTGCGGCCAGCGACTGAGCGATCCAGGGCGCTCTACATAGTCAGGAAGGAGCAGGCCCCGCCTCGGGTGCGTCCGGGTCTCCACCGAACACCAGCAATCCTCCCGCTATAGCCAGTGCGCCCAGCGCCAGCCCCCAATAGGCCGACCACAAGTGGGCCGTACCCAGGTATCCGAAGGTAGCGGCGGCGACCATGGAGGCCATGGCGTAGGGGATCTGAGTCTTCACGTGATCCATGTGATCGCAGGAGGCGGCGATGCTGGACAGCACGGTGGTGTCGCTGATGGGGGAGCAATGGTCGCCGAAAATGGCGCCGTCGAGCACGGCAGCCGACACCAGAACGGTCAGCGGCAACCCTCCCATCGAGTAGGCGAGGGGCACAGTTGTGGGCAGCAGGATGGCCATGGTCGTCCACGAGGTACCGATAGCGAAGGCGACCACGGAGGAGAGGAGGAAGACGACCACCGGCAGGAGGCCGGGCGGCATGCTGGATCCCAGAGAGGCGATCAGATAGGTGGAGGTGCCGACCGCGGTGCAGGCCTCTTTGATGGCCCAGGCCAGCACGAGAATTATCAGCGCCCGGTGAAAGCCGGTAATTCCGCCCAGCCAGACCGCGACGGCGCGTGAGAGTCGCACCGGTCGGCTAGTGGTTCCGGCCGCCTTGCGGGTCAGCGCCAGGAGCAGGGCGGCGACGGTCCCGCCCATGGATGCCAGAAACATGATCTTGGCGCCGTCGGCGTGGCTGAAGACGATGGTCCAGTACTGGCGGCTGTAGAATGAGTGCTCCGCCCGTGCTGCCACCACCTCGGGGGTGGACAGGGTGTCCAGGTGCATGCCCGCCAGAACGCCGAAGATGACGAGACCGACGGGAAAAGCGGCTACGCGCCAGTCGGGGACGACCCCGGCAGCGGGCTCGAGCTGCTGTTCATGCCCTCCCGTCATTGGGGTACTGCCGGGTCTGGTCACCTCGCCGGTTCGCTGCGCCCGCCGCTCGGCGCGCAGCATGGGCCCGAAGTCGCGGCGCAACACCACTGAAAGTCCGACCATGGCGAGGGTGAGGAAACAGTAGAACCGACTCGGCAGCGAGCGGAAGAACAGCTCGTACCCGGAGATGCCAGCTCCCACATCGGTCATGGCGTCCTGCAGCAGGCCCACCTCGTAACCGATCCAGGTGCTGATGATGGCGATTCCGGCAACCGGAGCCGCCGTGGAGTCCACGAGATAGGCCAGTTTTTCCCGTGATACTCTGAAGCGATCCGCCACCGGTCGCATGGTCGTGCCCACCACCATGGTGTTGGCGTAGTCGTCGAAGAAGATAGCCAGGCCCAGAAGGAAGATGGCCAGTCGGCTGGATCGTGCCCCCCCCGCCCGGCGGACCAGCAGATCGGCGATGCCCTGCGTGCCGCCGGCCAGCGACACGACCCGCACCATGCCGATGAGGCTGGCGGTGAAGGCGAGGATGAAAAGCTGAAAGGACTGGGTCAGCGGGAGCCAGACGAAGTCGACGAGGGCGCGCCGGAATACGAGCCACGGCCACTGCACAATTGACGGATCGGCGGGCAGGGAGAGGGCGGCGGCGGCGCACAGAGCGGTGACCAGACCCAGGATGAGACGGCCGGTGGAGATAGCAACCAGGACCGCTACCAATGGAGGGAAGAGACTCCACCCGTCGGTCCCGTCCAGCACCGGCAGGAGGTGCGCTGTCAGTCCGCTGACGGCCAGGGCGGCGACGAAGCGGGGGCCGCCCTGGCGGAGGATGGTGGTGGTCGTGGTCGATGCCGGCAAGGTCATATTGGAAGGCGCTCGATTCGACTGGAAAGGGCTTGTTTCGGGGACCTGTCTGCCGGCTGGGCCTCAGGCAGACTCCACGAGGGGTTCGACTTCTGATTCGGGCGCGGTCGACATCTGCAGCTTGAAGGCCAGGAGATAGATGACCACACAGCCGATCAGCCACCAGATGAACTGCCACACCCAGAGGGTGGGAATCCCGAAAAACCACCGGGTGGGATCGGCCTCGTTGCCCAGGACGGCGAAAGGTCCGACGGCGAAGAGGAACCAGACGACCGTGAGGATCCAGACCGGTATTTTCCACTTCCTCCTCGCCTCCGGCAACCGCGTGTGGCTGCGCAGAAAGTCGTGGAAAGCGAGGCGGTGCGAGTACGCGACCTCCCCCTCCCGGGGCTGCGTCAGCGCGCTGACTACGACGCAGGTGACGAGGTTGCAGAAGATGCCCCAGCCGGCGCTGTGAATCGTCAGTGGATAGCGTCCGATTTCGATGTCGAGACCGACGACGGCGCCAATGACGACGCTCAAGGCCCTGCCCAACTCGGTGATATAGGTGACACTCACCGCCAGGACGCCGACGATGAGGCCAACGACGACGCCCTTGGGAGTAAACCAGCGGAAGTAGCAGACGCCGAGCAGAGCCGGCCACATCTGGAGGCCGTAGGAAACGGCGGCGCCGCCGAGCAGGACGATTACATCGCCGCTGGAGAGACCGATGAAAAGGGCCAGGACGACGATGAAGAAGACGGCGAGACGACCCACCAAAACCTGTGCCTGGTGCGAGGCGTCCGGGTTCAGGAAGTGGCGATAAAGGTCGCGGGTGATGATGCCACTGGCGGTGGACATGTAGGCGGCTCCCGTAGACTGCATGGCGGCCAGGGCGCAGACGCACAGCAGTCCCACGAGCCAGGGGTAGGTCTGGGTCAGGGTGGTAATCAAGTAGGGCACCAGCGAGTCGGAGCTGGGCACGCCCAGTTTCTCCGCTCCCGGCAGGAGGCCGCGCTCCAGCATGGCGCTGCCCAGTCCCTGGATGGCGGTGAAGATGAAGAGGATGCCGCCGATGACGAGGCTGGAGGCGAAGACCTGCTGCCAGGCGAAGGAACGGGGGTCGCGGTTGGCGAAGGCCCACATCGAAAACGCGGGGGCCGACTGGATGCCCATGAGCGCGAACATGTAGGTGAGGATCATCATTCCGGTCCACGATTTGCCGCTGCCGTCCCAGAACAGGGTGCCGGCACGCTCGAGGAAGGAAGACGACTCCGGTCGCTGTGGGATGGCGACCATCTCCGGATGGGACTCCGCCATGCGGGCGAGTCCGCCCTTGAAGCTCCCCCATCCCCCGACCAGATCCAAGGCCACGAATCCGAGAATGACGATGCCGAGGGCGAGCAAAATACACTGGACCGAGTCGACGTAGGCCACCGATCGCAACCCGCCTGAGGCGACGTAGATGAAGACGACGACGGAGAGCAGAATGGCACCGCCCTCGACCGTGCCCAGGAAGGTCTGCTCGAAGACCGTACCCTGCACCAAGCGGCTGAACAGGAGCCCTGAGGCCTTCAGCTGGATGCCCAGATAGGGGACACTGAAGACCAGGGCGACCAGTACGGTGAGGACACGCATCCAGTTGGTGCCGTAGTAGTCGCTGAACATCTCGCCCGGTGTGATGTATCCGTAGCGCTTACCCAGGAGCCATTGGCGCTTGAGAAAGATGACGCCGGTGAGGGGAATGGTGATGGCGTAGAAGGATGCGAAGGCGTAGGGGAGCCCGTGCTCGTATATGGAGCCCGGATGACCGACGAAGGTCCAGCCACTGAAGGAGGTAGCGGTGGCGGCTAGTACGAATACCCACAGGCCGATGCTGCGGTTGGCAATAAAATAATCGCTGGCGGTGCGGGCCTGGCGGGCGCCTTTCCAACCCCAGAAAATGCAGTAGGACCAGTAGCCAACGGTAAAGACGACGAGCCAGACCAGATGTCCCAAATCTCAGAATCCACCCCGCAGGCGCTCTGCCTCAGCGACGCGCTGGATGGCGATCATGAAAGCCGCGGTGCGCATGGTCGTGTTCGCCGACTTCATGAGGGCGACGACGTCGCCGTAGGCCCGGGTCATGATCCGCCGCAGCTTTTCGTTTACCTCCTCTTCAGTCCAGGTGAACACCTGAATATTCTGCACCCACTCGAAATAGGAGACGGTCACGCCGCCGGCGTTGGCGAGGATGTCGGGCACGATGTGGATGCCGCGATCGTTGAGGATGGAGTCGGCGACCGTGGTGACCGGGGAATTGGCTGCCTCGACCACCATGCGCGCTTTGATCTTCTGTGCGTTCTCCAGGTTGATCACGCCGCCCAGGGCGGCGGGAATCAGAATGTCGCAGTCGAGCTCAATCAGCTCGTCGCTGGCGATGATCTCGGCGCTTTCGAAGCCCTTGATGGAGCGAGTGGGAGCGGCGTGCTCGAGGAGGGCGGGAACGTCGAGGCCCTCCGGGTTGTACAGCGTACAACTGGCGTCGCCGATGGCGACGATGCTGGCCCCCTGCTCGTGCAGAAACCGGGCGGTGAACGAACCGACGTTGCCGAATCCCTGGATGGCGACACGGGCCCCCTTCATCTCGATGCCGAATTCCTTGGCCGCCTCGGCCGCGATGATGCTGACGCCCCTCCCAGTGGCTGCCTCACGACCGGGGGATCCCCCCAGGGCCAGGGGCTTGCCGGTGACGATGCCGGGGGTGTGGCCGTATCTCGAGCCGTACTGGTCCATGATCCACGCCATTATCTGGGCGTTGGTGTTCATATCGGGCGCGGGGATGTCGCGCTGTACGCCAAAGGCGAACCCTATTCGAGAAGTGAATCTCCGGGTGAGTCGCTCCACTTCGGCGTCCGACATCAGCTGCGGGTTGCAGGTGATGCCACCCTTGGCGCCGCCGAAGGGGATGTTGACCAGAGCGGTCTTCCAGGTCATGAGCGAGGCGAGCGAACGGACCTCGTCGAAATCGACTTCGGCATGGTAGCGAAGCCCCCCCTTCATGGGCCCGCGAGCGCCGTTGTGTTGTACGCGGTAGCCGATGAACACCTTAAGCCGGCCATTCTCCATGCGCACCGGGACCTCCACCTTCAGCTCACGGAAAGGCGTCTTCAAAAGAAGACGCATGTCCTCGTCCAGATCGACTAGATCGGCGGCAACGTCAAAGAGCAGGTTGGTGTTTTCGTAGCTGCTGATTTTCTCGGGCACGGACATCATTCCTGGGCGCTTGGCCGTTGTAGTTTCTGTACCAGATTGGTCACTTTCCAGCTGCCGCCGCCGCGGCTCAGAGTCCAGAACGCGTAGCCCTCCTGACTGTGGACGGCTGTCCCTCCGCGATATTTAGCGGTCACCTTCTCTCTGGTCAAAGCGACAGCCGCCAAACCGCCCGCACCTTTGCTGGCGTGCAAGATCTCCCGCTGCACGTCATAGGAGGTGAGCGAAAGACGCTTGTCCAGCCAATCCTCGAATTCTTCGGCATCGTTGAAAGTGATGGCCCAGGTGGCTGGAAGAATGGTGTGGTAGGCGTCATAGCCGACATACTCCCCGTCGTAATGATCGATAACACCCGCGGCGCTGCCGCTGTTCCAGGCCTGGGCTTCGGCTTTCAACACCATGGCGATATCCTCGTCCACCCCGCCGGCGGCGCCGGTGTAGGGGCCGGTCGCCAGGTCGCCCAGGGAATCGACCAGGGCAGAGACCAGCCACTCATCGTCCTCCTTTCTGAAGGTCCACAGGCGAGTGACATCGAGAGCCTGTTCGGCTCCCGAGTTGCGGTCTATCACCAGTCCCTTGTCAACGGTGGTGACGAAGGCCTTGTCCAGGCGCACGCTGATCAGCGTCACCGAGCGCTGTATGTCGTAGCGGTAGATCCGGAGGTCCTGCCCGAGGGCGTCAGCGTAGGAGGTCAAGGTCTCGTTCCGGACCCTCCAGCCGAGGGGGTCGATCATCCCGTTGGCAGAGTAACGCACGAACCTGTTCCCGTCGTACTGAGACAGCACGAGTTCGACGACGCCGCGTCGCCGCCCCGATCGGTCCTTCTCCAGAGCCTGGCGGATGAGTATTGTTTCCGTGGTCTCTGCCGGCAGTTTCTCCACCGGGAAGATGCAGGCCGCCCCGATCACCCACACGAGAATGTTCCCTCTCCTGTTCACCAGCGTCGTCATCATCCAGCTCCCAGTTGTTGCAGTGCCCACTCGGCATAGTAGGCGACGGTGTCGTCCTCATCCTTGGCAAGCTTTTCGAGTGACGGGCGGCTCTCCTGCGCTCCCATCCGCCCGAGGGCTATGATGGCGCTCCAGCGGACCTCCGCTACCGGGTCACCCGCCGCCTTCAGCAGAGCTGGCAGCGCCGAGCCGACCACCACCTGGCCGATGACCTGTGCAGCACCGGAGCGCAAACGAGGGTCCTCGTGCCCCATTGAGGAGATGAGTCGATCCTCCACCATCCCTGAAGTGGTCTGCACTTCGACAAGCGACTTTATCGCATTTACGCGGAGGACCGGATCATCGCTGCCCATGGCCTCGAAGAGAAAGTCCGTCCCTGTCGGATCGCCCAGTCGTGACAGAGAGGAGGAGGCGTTGAAGCGCACCAGGTTGCTCTTGTCGGTCAGCCGTTCCTTCAGCGGGCCGACAACGCTGTGATCGCCGACGGTACCCAGCGACCGCGCCGACTGCTGGCGAATCTCCGGGTCGTCGTTGTCCAGCTGCGCCACGAGACGCGTCCTCATGGTTTCCAAAGCCTCGCGCAACTGGTTCCGATAGGGGCTGTCCATCTCCGCCAGCTCAGCCAGGAGTGGGGCCCCAAAGTAGTTGGAGCTGGCGAGCTCGGCCACGGCGATCGCGGCCAGGTCGGCATCGCCGCCGGTAATGGCCTGTCTGATTTCGCCGCTGCCAACGAACTCGTCCATCTTCACCATGGCCGATGCCGCGTAAAGCCTTATTAATGGATCCTTGTCCTTCAGCTGTACTTCCAGCGCGGTTATCGCCACCTGGGTGAAGCCCAGGTTCCCCATGGCGCGGAGGCAGGCGATACGTTCGGGATAGCGACTGGCCACGACAATGTGATCGTCGATGACCGCGGAGGCCGCCTTGTGGTTGATGCGGCCCAGGACGACGGCCGCACCGGTGCGAATTTTCTCAATCTCGTCGCGGAATTCGCGGTAGTTTGCCCCCTTGTACGTGGCTCCAGCGAGAGCGGCAATCAGCTGTCTGGCCGCCGGTCGGCCAACCCCTACCAGCTGTTCGACGGCTTCATTCCAAGCGTCGGAGTCGATCTCGTTGGCGGCCAGGATCTCGATCTGATCCTCGACCATTTGCTCGGTGGTGCCGCAGTTCAGGAGACCGAAACAGACGGCGGACATCAGGATGGGACGCGACAAGTATCTTTTCATGGACGCAGCCTCTTTGAAGGCGGGCAGGATGCTCGTAAGTTAGCTATATATAAGGAGATTGGTGCAAACGGCCCGTAATGTAAGCGGTGGGCCCGCAGAAAGCAACGTCGCCGATGGGGGTCCGAAGATGCGATGACCAACGGCGTTGATGACGGCGTCAAACCGAAGGAGAAATCTAGGTGAACTGGATCGACTGGGTCGCGGTGGGGCTGGTGGTTCTGTTCGCCCTGAAAGGGTACCAGCGGGGGTTGATCGGGCAGTTGGCGACGTTTCTCGCCGTGGGACTCGGCGTGCTGGCCGGGTTGTATCTCCACGAGGCCGCCCTCTCCCTGCTGCCCGATTTCGGCGTGCCCGAACTGAGCTTCGCTATCAGCTTTGCCGTGGTATTCGCCGCCGTGGCACTCAGCGTCTTTGTTCTGGGACGGCTCCTGCGCGGTGCCGTCCGCGCCCTTTTCCTGGGAGGCGTGGACCGTATCCTTGGGGGGGTGTTCGGCCTTCTCGTGGGAATCCAGGGTCTCCTTATAGTCGTTCTTCTGGTGAGTCGCCACATACCTGAAGGCGGGGACTTCCTGCAGCAGACACGCCTGGCTCCGGTTCTGTTCGGGCTGGCAGAGCGGCTCCTCCCCCTCCTGCCAGACGATTTCGGACGCTTTTTCGAGGGGCGTTTGCCTGATCCGGAAGAAGTGCTCCGGGCCCTTGACCGGCGCTTGTCGGAGACTCGGGCGCCGTCGGTGGGTCAGCCGCCGGAGTGAAGATCGGCTACCGGTGGTTGGCGGATTCTCGGGTCCCGTCGGTGGATCATGTGCCGGCGTGAAGACCGGTTGTGAAGCGGCCGATCTTCAACGTGGCTCCCCGATCTGATCCTTGACCGGCGCCCTTAGATTGCTCTGGCCCTCTCGGGGATCATGCGCCGGAGTGAAGATCGGCTACTGGTGATGGGCGGATTCTCGGGTCCCGTCGGTGGATCATGTGCCGGCGTGAAGACCGGTTGTGAAGCGGCCGATCTTCAACGTGGCTCCTCGATTCGATCTTTGCCTGGACCCTTTGGTGATTTTTCAGGGGGCGGTGGCGGTTAGGTGCAGGTAGGTGGTGGTCCACTGGACGTGCTTGTCGGTTAGTTTCTGTTCGAAGAGCTTGTGGACCTGGTGGAGCTCCTGGTCGTCCATGTGACGCCGGAGGTGGTGGGCGAAGGTGTGGTGCTGCTCTCCGCCGGGGTTGAACCAATGGCCGAGTTGCTGCACGGCGATCCGGCGCGAACAGGTGTAGATTTCGGTGGCGCAGTTGACTTTGGCGAGGTCCGACGCTTCGAACAGGGCGGCCAGGTCGTCGGCGTCCCAGCTGACGCGGGGGTTGGTGCTATCCTCGTAGATTCCCTCTTCGGCAGCGAGGACGCGCTCTCCCAGATCGCCTTCCAGGTCGTCGAGAGGGACCAGAGCGCTCAGCCGCTGGGCCTGCCGCTGGATATTCTCGACCAGGCTGATCCTACCCTCGGGGGCCATCAGGCCGGCTATGAGCCGCACTGCGTCCGCTTTTCCCGCGAGAGGTCCCAGGGCGTTACGGCCGATCACGGCGTCGAATCGGAGTCCGGGGTCGTCCTGTTTTCGCAGCGTCTCCTCGAGGTCATCCAGACCGCACTCCAGCACCGTTGGCCGGTCCAGCTCATCCAGTTGCGCGGCCGTTTCCCGGAGCCCAACCGCCATGGTCATGTCGCCGCATACGGACCAGACGCCGCCGGCAGGAACGCGGCGTGCCGCTTCCCAGGAAAGCAGTCCGGTGCCGGCGTTGAGGTCGAGGACGCGGTGATGGCGCTCGAGAGAGAGCGCGCCGAAGATGCGCTCTCTGATGCTGCCAAGATGCCCACTGAACTCGCCCGCAGCTCGCCGCAGCCACTGGTCCTTGAGGCGGTCCTCGGGTGAAACCGCCAGGACTTCGCCGCCGCCGGCTTCCTCTTCCACCATGGCCGCCAGCTGGAGCTCCCGGCGCCGCCTGACGTCTTCCTGAATGGCTCGTTCCCGGCCTTCCCCCGAGGGCTGGTAGAACACCCGCCCCTGCAGGCCGGAGGGGAGGTACTGCTGGGCGACCCAATGATCCCGGTAGGCGTGGGGGTACAGGTAATTGGCGCCGTGCCCGAAGCCCTCGCTGTCCCGGCTGGCGTCTTTGAGGTGGTTGGGGACCTCTCCGTCCGTCTCGTTCTCCACCGCAGCGAGAGCGTCGAAGAAGGCGAGGACTGAATTGCTCTTGGGTGCGGTGGCCAGCTGCAGAGCTGCCTGGGCGAGGTGAAACCGGCCCTCGGGCAAGCCGACGCGATCAAAGGCCTCGGCGGCGGCCGCTACCAGCTGAAGCGATTGGGGATCGGCGGCACCCACGTCTTCGCTGGCGAAGATCAGCATGCGGCGAAAGATGAAGCTGGGGTCCTCGCCGGCGTAGACCATGCGGGCGAGCCAGTACATCGCAGCGTCCGGGTCCGAGCCGCGCAGGGACTTGATGAAGGCGCTGATGGTGTCGAAGTGGTAGTCGCCCTCTTTATCGTATAATACGGCCCGCTTCTGGATGGACTCCTCGGCCACCGCCAGATCGATGCGGATGGGTCCTCCCCCGGCCGCGGCCGGTGTGGTTTCCACGGCGAGCTCGAGGGCGTTGAGGAGGCTGCGGGCATCGCCGTTGGCCACGTTGACCAGGTGGTCGAGCGCGTCCTTCTCCACTACGACGTTCCATTTTCCATAACCGCGGGGATGGTCCAGGGCGTGCAGGGCGACGGTGCGCAGTGCCTCCGGGTCGAGTGGCTTGAGCTGAAACAGACGACTGCGCGAAACCAGGGGCCGGTTGACGGAGAAGTAGGGATTTTCGGTGGTGGCCCCGACGAGAATGACGGTGCCGTTTTCTACCCATGGGAGCAGAGCGTCCTGTTGGGCCTTGTTGAATCTGTGAACCTCATCGACGAAGAGTATCGTGCGCTGTCGATGAAGGTCGCGGCGCTCCTGGGCGTCCTCGATGGCCTCGCGAATGGCGGCTACCCCAGCCAGCACGGCATTGATGGTGATGAAGTGCGAGCGGGTGGTGTTGGCGATAACGTGGGCCAGGGTGGTCTTGCCTGTACCGGGCGGACCGTAGAAGATTAGGGATGACAGCTGGTCGGCCTGAATGGCGCGACGGAGGAGTCGACCCGGGCCGAGGATGTGGTCCTGCCCGACGAACTCTTCCAGATTTTCGGGACGGAGCCTGGCGGCCAGCGGCTGATTCTGCTCGAGGTCGGCCTGCCTGCCAGCCTCGAACAGATCCGGTGATGGCGAACGGGCGGTGCGGCTGTGCCGTTGCTCTGACATGTTGAGGGAGGTCCTCCGGTCGGATGGGGAAAGTGGTCGGCAACGGAAGTATGGCGGGAAAAAGATAATGGCGACCTCCCGGGGAGACAATGGAGGGGTTTTGCGGATCGCCGCTGGTTTCTAAAAGGAGGAGGATGGGAAAAGCGATGGCGCACGATACAGATCTGATCGAGACCGAGAGTCAGCTGATCGAACGGATGACCAGACCCAGCCCCCAGGTAGTCGAGGCGGTGAGGGCTCTCGACGGAGACATCCTCATTCTGGGTGTGGGGGGGAAGATGGGGCCGACCCTCGCCGAGCTGCTGGTGCGAGCGGGCTGCACCGGCGAGGTCGTGGGAGTGGCGCGTTTTTCGGACCGAGCGGTCGAGGAGAATCTGCAGGGCGTGGGCGTCAGGACGGTTCGCGCGGATCTCCTGGAGGAGGGCAGTCTGGCGAACTTGCCGGATGCGCCGAATGTCTTCCTGCTCGCCGGTTTCAAGTTCGGGGCCACGGGGAAAGAAACCATGACGTGGGCGATGAACACCTGGTTACCCCCAAAAATAGTGGAGCGCTACCGGGATTCCAGCATCGTCTACGTCAGCTCCGGGAATGTCTACGGCTACACTTCAGTCGGCGGCCGGGGCGCTGACGAGGAAGGGCAGCTGGCTCCGATCGGCGAGTATGCCCAATCGCG
>Ga0310122_10002514_pt1 | contig 11659 bp, 22 predicted proteins | sample CB6_Bottom_1051__FD_203503 | JGI IMG/M metagenome (GOLD analysis project Ga0310122, IMG submission 203503) | Marine microbial communities from Western Arctic Ocean, Canada - CB6_Bottom_1051 | ecosystem: Environmental > Aquatic > Marine > Oceanic | place: Canada: Western Arctic Ocean | collected...
GGCACTAATCGGACCCTCCCAGTTTTCATGGAGCCATACCAGGGTATCGGCCCATCGTTTTTGAAACATCAATCACCTCACATTCTCTTTTATCAGTTTGAACCGTTTTCTGTCGTCACAGTGCTGGTCCCAATGTTTATCACAAATCCGGACCAGGTTACCCTTACCCTTGACGGGGTAGGACATGGAGGCGAGATCCCTGCACCTTTTGATTTGGCAATACTCACCATTCATTTTAACTCCTCCCCTGGAAACCGTTTACTGAAATACTCCATCAAGGTGGCGGGAGTTTCCGCGGCCTCCTTTGGGATCATCATCTTGGGCTTATCCTCTTCCTCGAAAAAAGCCCAATGATCCAGGAGCATCTGCCGGGACCGACTCAACACCCGGACGAGATCCCGGTTACTCCACCCCGTCCTCCGAAGAAATCGAAAAAGGTCGATTGACCTCCGGTAATTCTCCTGACCATCCTCCGTAAAGTAGGAGGCACGACCAGATTCGCATTGTCCTTTTTTACATCCCGGAAGAATGTCACACATTAGGATTCTCCTTCATATTTTCCTCACACGCCTTATTAAGGAAGACCCCCAATTCAAGCGTAACGGCCCGGAACTGAGGGGGGATGATTTCTCGTTTGAGAGTCTTCTCAGATTCCAACATCACTTTAGTGGACTCCAAGAAGGCTCCGGCAATCCTCACCATGAGGGGGGAGGGAATAAGAAGGTAATGCTCATCCAGATTTTTGTTCATTTGTTTTCCCTTCCTCTTCCAATTCATCGAGCATTTTCTGAATGGCGCCGACGGCGTTACACGCTTGTACTCTTTCCCGTGGTCCCCACTTGTCCCAGGCCAGACCGGATCTGATCTCTACAGCCTGTATGTGGTCCCCCTCAGACTCGGAAAACTGGGCGCACCGCTCCCGGTATGATTCCTCTTGCTCCTTCTTATTCACCGGAAGCCGGCGAGAGAAGTAGGAAACCAGGGAGGGCAAATCCGGAAAACTCATGGGCATGGTTTGCTCCTCCTCAATTTCTGGACAAAGACCCTGACCCGGGTCTGGTAGTCCTCGGCCGTTTCACCTTTTTCTCGCCCGGGAGTCCCCGGGCAGTCATGGGAACGCATCACAACGATGTGTTTGCAAACCCCACATTTCACTCTTTGACCAACCATAAAAACCCCTCACCTAAAAAACCAAAAAAGCCCCTTCAACGCGAAGGGGCGATTTTGGATCCTTGGGCTACCGGATATGGACTTCCCAAAGGCCGAAGGATTCCTCTGCATCCCGGGAAGGAAACAGCACTGGAGTTCCGGGTCCGTTGGACTCGTCGTCCTGCTGGATCACGATCTCCCCTCCCCCTTCCAGGATAATGGTGGGCCACCAATGCTCCTCACCCTTTTGGTATTCGATACGAAGGATCTTTTTGCCCTTCACACGTTTGTTGAGTTCCTTGGCATACTCGGCCAAGTTTGGATTTTCCGGTCTAGCCATTTCCTTCCTCCTTTGGTTTGACCTCTGAACCGTCCCCTTGTCCGATGGGAACTTCACAAAAACACACCTTACAACACAGAACCTCATGCCCCGGATAATTATTGCACTCCATAAAGGTGGAAATTGCACCGCAACAGTCCGTCAGACGAACCCCCTCCTCGTTGTACCGTTTGGGTTTACCCATGCCTTTTCCCTTTCAAAAGAAACCTGGAATGACCCCACCCCCGTAGGGAGGAATGTGGAGAAGGGGGGAGGGGTCAAATCAGGTTACTTCAACTGTGAAAGCAACTCCTCCACCGACGGGGACTTTTTGCCCAGCAAACGGTGGAGGGTCTTCTCTTCAAACTTGAATCTCTTCCCACTTTCCTTGTCCCTGCAAATGAAGGGACGTTTTGGGGACCGGGGAGAGTACCCTTCCAAAATGAAGGTCCGTCTCTTGCAAACGAACTCCCGTCCGATGTCAGACTTTTCCAGGGGGGAGAGAAGTCCCTGCTCCATCCATTCCCGGAGATCCTTCTGATCATTGGATTCAAAACTCCCGTCAGAGGTCAAGGCATTGCATTCCAGTTTGACGGTAGTCCTTCCAGACCCGTAGGTCATTCGACCGACATGGAGATCGATGCCCAGATCCTTCGCCAAACCCTCCAGTGCCACCTCAAGTTTAGCCCGAAGGACGGTGCAGTCCTTCGCAGAATCCAGTTTCAGTTTCGCCATTTCTTTTCCCTTTCCCAAAATGAAAACAGTTGAAACAAACAAACAAGAAAACCATTCAAGGGTTAGAATCCGAGTTTCTTGAGTTGGGAATCTGCGATCCGACGGGTGATCACCGTTGTTGCTGACAAGTAGGAATGACCCCTGATGTTATAGGCAATCATGCAACTCGTTACGATCACCCCCCCTTCAACGGCCCGCTTCAGTCTCTCAGCCAGTTTCATGGACTTGGCATTGAGCGCCCACCCAGTAACAAACATGGAATCAAGGGTAATCCCGGATTCGATCTCCACCTTTACGTCTATATAAGGACCGTCCATTTTCCCCGCCGGCCACCTGGTGATGGTAGCCTTGAACTTCAGTTTGCTAATATCCGGGAACCTTTCAGACATGGGCAACTCCTTACTAGCAAGTTCCAAACTCATTTCTTCATCTCCTTTCGTTTCCTCTTGATCTCTTTCTACATTATATACGCCACCGGGTCAAGGGGCAGACGAATAAAAAACACCTAGTCGAAAAGTATTCTTTTCCCACTCTAGTTGCACTCTTTATGCATATTGTGCAAGTTTTGACTCGTAAGTTGGAATTCAAGTTGGAGAACTAAAGAATGCAATTTACTTGGTGGTTTCGTATTCCCGGGTAAACGGTTTCCCCCTTTTTGGGGTCATTAGAATGAAGGGAGAAAAGAATGAAATGCACAAGCGCAATGCGGTTGACCAAAAGGTTGGTGGGAAAAGGAATCACCTTTTCACTTTTAGGGGATCTGGGAGTACACCTTGAATTTGAAAAGTGCCAGTGTCAATGCCAGAGAAGTATTCTGCAATTCATCAACATTTACCAGGAAGAAATTTGGAGGTCTTTTCTGAAGGGCGAGGATGGTCATTATGCCACTGGAAGAATTCCTCCATCAGTTCCTCGAAAGGCATGACCTGGTAATCCAAACCTGAACTCTTCGCAATGACTGGAAAGGATAACTGGTCCCGGCAGGATTTCACTCGGACCTCTTCCCACCAGGCATTCTCAAAGGAAACGTGAGGCTCCGATCGGATGATAACCCCGGACGCAACCAGACCCGCCCGTTCTGGATACCCATCGAGTCGGTAACCGTGGATCTGACTGTTGATCACATGGGCATTGTCCTTCCCCAGCGCAATGCAAGCCCGGGCCTCCTCATAAATACAGTCCCTGTCCGGGTGCCGGCTTATGGTGAACCCGCAATGGTGATACCGTCCCACCAGTTCATCGAGGTTCCCCCTGATCCCCATCGAGGCATCGGCCCAGACTGAAATCCCGGGGGGTATATATAGATGATTGCGGATCTTGATCTCCCGGGAGGAGAGGATCTGTCCCCACTTGGGGACGGTTATTTTAACATCCCAAACCTTGCTCTCCTGGGGACGATCTGAAAAGCAGATGTAGTTCCACCCCGGAGTGATCACCTCTGGCTCCTTCAGAGTGTCGTAGCCGCCGAAGATTGCGGTATAGATCGTTTGATTCACCATATCCTCTTCAAAGTGTGCTGGTACGTTGCGATCTCTTCTTCCCCCCATATATATCCCAACCCATTCCACCCACCGTCCACAATTTCACCTCTGTGTTTTATCAGATCCCTCTTAGCTCTTTGGACCGCTTCCGGGGTGGGTTTTATGGAGATTCGTTTCCGGGTTGTTTTTGGCCGAACTGGGGCTCGGACAATTTCCTTGTGGGCGCCACAGCATTTTCCCGCCAGTGCGGTTGTCTGGTGGGGTTTGTGGCAGATACCGCACCGGGGGAGGCAGAAATGATCCGGAACCCTTCCTGGGGGAATGGGCCAGGTGAGTGTTCCAGTAAAGACGTAAGAAATCTTGCAGGTTTGGCAATATACTTTTTCATTCACGATTATAAACCGACGGGAGGGGCCGGGTAGTAAGTCCCGGCCCCTCCCTGGATGAGAGAGGGTTTGGTTAAAGGATTTCGCATTTTTCCCACAAAGACTTTTGGCCCAGTGGATGGGTGTCCACCCTGGGACGAGAAGGAACGCTCCAACTCCTTCCGGGGGTATGGTAGAGAAATTTCCATCCTGCGCCGGCTACAGAAGAACCACTCTCGTCTTTCAGAGTATAGGTGACGATTCTTTCGTATCCCATCGCCCGGGCAACTCGCCATGAAGCTCCATACAACGCGGAACACGCATTCTTGGTTCCATCGGTAACACAACGGAGAACCTCCAGGGTGAGTCCGTTATCTAGTTTCCGGGCAACCGGGCGCCCAACTATGACCCCTCCAACGATTTTTCCATGTTTTACAACTCCCAGACTGAACTTATGGCCCAGGGTAGGGAGGTGGTGTCGATGCCACCTCTCCACCAATTTATTAGCCTCGGCCAAGTCCAGTGGAATGATTTTCATCTCAAGAACCTACCGAAGGGAGGTTCCGGCCGATCTCGAGTCGTTCCTGCCGATCTGTTTTAACATACCTCTTTGCTGTCTCCAGGTTAGTCCATCCCAGTTGTTGGGCAACATAGGTGGGTTTGGACCCGGCCCGGGAGAGTTGGGTGGCCCGGGTATGACGAAGGATATGGATTCCCGTTGTCTTGTCAGTTATCCCCAATTTTTCCATGATTCGGGAAAAGTGGTATTGAACCGTCCGTTGGGGGACAACGAAGAAAACCCCCCTTCCCCCCTCCTTCTTCCTGGCCTTTAACTCGGCCAGTAGGATCTCGTCGTGGATGTCCACCGTTCTCAGAGGGCGCCCCACCGTCTTGACGCACGGGATTTTGATCGTGGAGCCTTCCTGGTCAGAGAAGAGGTCTTCCCGACGCACAAGAAGAGATTCGCTGACCCTGCACCCGGTCCCGGCGACAAATCGAATGATCAGGCCGATGGGGGGTCGCAATTTGTAGGTGGCCTTCGTCACCATATGGAACTCCTCCTCGGAGAGGAGTTTGTGGGTTTCTATTGTCTCATTTATTGCCTGGGAATTTGATCCTTGAAGATACCGGGAACGGCAACATTTAAAAATACAGTATTCCTTTTCCCCCCGCTGGCATTGATGTCCCGTCGGAGTGCAGACTCGCGCCTTTTTCCCGATGTTGTACCTGGCGAGAAAATCTTCTCCGCAGACATAGCACTTGGCTGGGAAATTGTTTGGGTTGTCTTTTTTCATTTTCAATCCAATTTGAGTTTTTTGACAATCTCCATCAGTTCAGATGGAGAAATGTACCGGGGCCACCCCAAATCTTCCAACTCATCACTATCGATGCTCGTTTCATCAAAAAATTCAGTCCTTACAGGTTCTTCAAGGAGTCCACTTTCTCCGATTGCCTCCCATTCATTTTCGAGTGCATGGATCAGTGCCCGCCGGCCGATTTCCTTTGCCAAATTCCAATCCAGTTTTCCAGTATCCCGGAAAATTGTCCAGGAATTAAAATCAGGGAAATACCACCGGGTCAGCACCCCTTCTCCCCCTCCCTCCATTAAGTTCTCAGCATGACCATGAATGGAAACTACCAGGGGAGCCATTTGTTTCTCAGAAAGTAGTGCCATCAGAATTCCTCCTTGTCTTTATTCATCATTCACTCCACCAAGACTACTCACCCTCAACCCACAACTTCTCACCCTCAACCCACACCCCTTTCTTGAACATGGATAGGAGTTTTCTCCTGTTTATTTTCCTTACCTCTGCATTTGTAATTCTTTCTGCAAGACCCGGACCTACTGCCCGATCCTCACTAACCACGATGATCCCCCTATCCTCCATCAACTCCTTTCTCTCCTCATCATCGTAAGCCCCTGCCCCTCCCCTCGCCTCGTTCTCATCCTTTGCAATGTACACAAATGTTTCTTCCGCTTCCTTTTTGGTACGGAAGATGAGGGGAACCCCGGTCCCCCCCGCATTAAACGCAGGAGAGTAGTTACTCCCGTCCTTCTTCATATAGATGTAGGACTCCCCGGCATTATCAAACTGCCGCGCCCACCGGTTATTTTTATAGAAAATTCCCCACATCAGAATTCCTCCTCGTCTTTATGCTCCTTCTGGGCTTCTTCCGGCGAGAGAAGACCGTGAGGATCAGGTGTAAATTCGACAATCTGGATCCAGGAGAGTGGGGTGTTGTCCTTGGAAGCAAAGAGAGCTTCGTCCCCGTTGTTCCGAAGGGCAATGATCTGCCCACTCTGGGTTCCTACAAATCCGTAAAGTCCTTCGATTTCTACCACCGTGTTTTCTGAACTCATGGTAACTCCTCTCAAAAAAAACAACTAAACATTACGAAAAAAATTAGACTCCACAAATACCAGCACATTCCTCACCCCAAAGACTCATCTGCCCCTTCTCTGTTTCAGTTTGAAGATCCACCTGACCCAAAGGAACCAGGGAGCGGTGAAGAAAAATCTCTCCCCTCGTTTGAGAAGGGCGCTTTTCTTTCTTCACTGCTTCATTCCAATCTTTTTCAAACTGGCAAGCCTTCTTGAAGTCCTCCGGTTGTTTGTCCTTTATTTCCCTCCATTGAACATCTGAATGATAGGGACAAAAAGTACAACTCGATTTCGGCGGTTCCGGATACCCATTTTTCTCCATCCATTGAAGGCAGTTTTGCCGTGTCATCCTTTTGTCGATGAGGGGCCATACATGGGTGATGTAGTTTACCCCACTAGGTTTCATCCGTATAACCTCGTCCAAACTGATTCCGATCCATTGGAAAATCTGGGGTTTGTCGTTCTCCAGATAAATCTTCCTGGTTAGTTGCCTGATCGGAGCAATTTTATAGTCTCCCGTACACTTTCGCAGGAGCATTCCTTTGGACCCATCAGGATTTGCGGTAAAAGCGGGTATGAGATTCCGGATGTAATCTTCTCCTTTGGCGGCCTTCGTGAAAGTAACCTGGTCTTCGTAAAGACTTCCCTTTGTCACACGATGAACCGGAAATGCAAGTTGAGGTTCCAGCCAAGAAAGATGCTTCATTATATGAGAACCCTCACTTTGCGTATCCGCAAAGATGGCGCAATGGGGCATCGGAGTCACTTCCCCCCGGGAAGCCATTAATGCCAAGGTGCTACTTTGAACTCCGGCGCCTAGGGAAAGGATATGAAGTTCTTTTTTCATCGTCCGACTCCTGAAAGGTTGCACCGTAAGTGCAATAATCGACTCCTATGGGGGGTCCACCCCACCCGATCAGTCTTCTCACTCTCCATCCTTTCTACACCCCACAATATCCATCACAGGCATTCCCAAATCCGTCTAGGGTCATTTGGTTTGGATCTTTAATAAGAGAATCGAAGTTAACCTTATCTAAAGGCTCCAGAGATCGGTGGAGGTATACGGGCATCTTCACCCCCTTCTTCGTCTGGTCCCGCAGGGTATTATCTAGGTCACACGCCTTCTTGAACTCGACTGGACGGTCCTTCTTCAACCAACTCCAGAAATGGTTATCATGGTAGGGACAGAATCGACAGGCGCTCTTCTCCGGGACGTACCCAAGATGATCCATACATATGCGCTTGCAATCCTCCACGCGAAGTCGGGCATCGATGAGAGGATACGACCGCGTCTCCCACTTCTCCTCACTGGGCTTCATGCGGATTATCTCATCCATGCTGATGCCGATCAGAACTTCCATCTTCCGCTTTCCCATACGCTCTTTCGGTTTCATCCCCAGCAACTGTTTTGCAAATTTCCGCAGGGGATAAATCTTGTACTCACTGGTACACTGCCTCCACAACAGGGAAGCGCGGCCATCAGTCGGAGACGGCGTGAAGGCTGGAATGGATGCGGCACGTTTCATTTCCCCCCTGGAAGCCTTGACGAGATCCTCAGACAGGGTGGAGGTTTTCACGATACAAACTTGCACATCATACTTCTCCAAGAATGTGGACAGGCGATCAAGGTGGTCATATGTATCCTGTATTTCATCACCCGTATCCGCAAAGAGGCAATACCTCACTTTCTTAACACCATTCAAACCCAGCGCACTACAGATTGCCATTGCCGTGGATTGTCGGCCGGCCCCCAGACTGATGTAGGACAACTGGAACTCGTTTGGTGGTTTTTCCACTATGACTCCCTTAAAAGGTTGCACCGTAAGTGCAATAATCGACTCCTATGGGGGGTCCACCCCCCCCCATAATTTTACAGTAGGTTTATCTGTGCAAGGATTCGTCCCCCCCTCCCGGCTACAGGCCGGGAGGGGTCCATTCGGTTCTTATTCCAATCGGGACGAATTTTTCCACTCATCAAAAATCATTACCATAAGATAGGCCGCCACCTGGGGAACTATAGCATTCCCGAGAGACATTAGCCTTTGCTTTCGGAACTTTTGCCCCTTCGCAACCCGGGGGACTCCGCATTCCCACCCAGCGCAGGCGTGACCAACGTCCAGTTCAGCGGATACCCCATCAACAGGGAAACCCAGTCGGCAGACAAGGCTCCAGACGTTGGGTCCACCACCATCCCCAGGTTCAACTGTTTCCCCATCTCCTGCCTCCGTTGGATGGAGGGCATTCCCAGATTCCCCCGATCCCGATGGTCGGACGCTTGTGGGGTCGGGAATTTCTCGATCTGGTTGGGAAGGTCGTTGGCCTCTCCCTTGGCCGCCCGTCCACTCTTCCCCTTGTGGTCCCGAGCCTGTGGGGTCGGGAATTTCTGGTCCGCTTGAACCGCTTCCCGGAGTTGGAAACTGTGGGGACTCTCCCCTTCCTTGATCCTCTCCACCCTCCCCTTGCAAGCCGGGTGCTGGTCGGATGCTCTGGGGGTGGGCCACCGGGCTACCGCCTCCTCCAGGTTGCTCTTGTAGCCGGTCTTCTTTATCCTGTTTCCCACATCCTTCATGTTCATCCCGGCCGCTATTTCTGATGACCGGGGGGTGGGAAACATTTTTTTCACCGCTGTTTCCAGACCGTCCCCGCTTTTTGGACCGGATCCCTTTTTGTTGTAGTTTCCCGATACCGTTGGAGTGGGAAAAAGCGGGAGATCCGGCATCTTCATTTTGACTGCCAATCCCAGTGGAGGCGTGGATACCTTCCCCTCCTTCTTCCTTTTCTCCCAAGTTTCCTGATTCTCTGATGTGGTTTTCCCCGCCCGGGGGGTGGGAAGCATCTTGCTCTGGGTGATGTAGCCGGTCAGTCCCCCCGGTTGGCCCGTTTTCGTATTGGACCCACTCCTCTCTGATGCCGTCGGAGTTGGGATCTTTTCCTTCGATTGCACCACTCGACTGAGGGTGGGTTTCCCTTCGGCAATTCTCCGTTTCGCCGCCTCTGGCGTACTTGATAGATGAGCATCCCCCGCTAGTGGCGTTGGATACTTTACCTGGGAGGAGAGGCTCCCGTGGCAATGATCCCCCCGATGATCCCCCCGGTCCCTCATGCGCTTCACAAAGGATTCCGGGTTCTCGCAGGGTTCGTTTGCCCGTGGGGTCAAGAAGGTTTCCTTCTCTTCCTGTTTCAGAAACTGAATCGCATCCTTCAACTTCACACCCCACCGGACTCCGGCCTTGTTCGTCCGGGAGAACGATCCCTTGTTCAACTCCACTCCCCCGGACGGCCCTCCCTCCGTATCGCAAACTCGAGGTGTAGGAAATTTGAGACTGGCCTCTTCCGCAGAGATCAAGGTTTCGCCCACAGATCCAAACGCGGCGCCTCCGATGGGGTGCAAAGAATGGGGGATCAGATGCTCCGATAACTGACCATGAAAAATCATACCGTGCGCTGGCCAGGTCCCGTGCCACTCGGTCGAATCCCCCTCCCACAAAGAGGCCTGGAACATTTTCAATAATGAGTCTCGCTGGTCGAATCTCGCAAATGACCCTAAAATACTCGCGCCACAATCCGGATCGTTCTCCATCAATGCCGGCTCTTTTGCCGGCGACTGATAAATCTTGGCAAGGGAATCCCCCGGTAAGCAAAAAGATTTTTCCTGCCCAGGGTCGTCCATCGAGGGTGGTGATGTCGGGCCAGATTGGAGCGTTATCCAGCCTTCCTTCTCGCATCCGATTGAGGAGTAGTTCCTGACAAAACTTGTCTGATTCGCAGAAGAAGACTGTTTTGTAGGGTCGTTTACTGAGTTTCGTGGCATAAGAAAATCCTCCCAATCCTGAAAATAGATCCCCGTGCGTTAAACGAGTGTCATTATAGGTCATATTCAAAATTCCTCCCCACCAAACTACGGTGCAACTCTTGAGATGCGGATAGTTTTGGGTGCTTTTGGGTACTTTTCAGAACTTCTTTTTTTCTCACCCTATTTTTCCTTTAGGTTTAACCTTGTTAATAAGACAGGTGTTATGAGAACTACCCAAAACCACCCAAAACTATCCATAAACTGGTGGTTTAAGGCTACTTTTCCCGACTGGAGCCCTAAAGACGTAAAGGGAAACCCCGGGGACCACCCTTTATGGGCATGATCCCCGGGGCCAGAGGGAAAAGATTGTGAAAAGGATGTCATATTTTCTTTGCGTAATCTTCGACCTGGTTTTCCAACCCGAAAGGGGCGGTTTCAGGTTTCCAGCGGATACCCCAAAACCCTTCAGACCTTTGGGTGCTGTTTTCCCGTCCCTGGGATATTCCCGGGAAAGAACCTACTAAAGCATAGAACTTGTTTCGGCCGAGAGGGGTGACACTGAGGGAGTCTGCGAAGGATTTATAGGGGTCAAAAATCTCAGACCTTTTGGTGAAGGATCCGGCATCGAAGTCAAAATTCTCTTTGAGGAACGATTGGGCAGATGCCTCATTCCCGGCCATGTACTCCCGTTTCTTCCTCTCACTGGACTCTGAGTAGGTGAACTCCCCCCTATCCATGACCCGACACAGCCCCATCAGGGCGCGGTTCAAAAGAGAGGATGTGAACTCAGGATCTGCACACGCCTTCTTTGCGAAGTCCGGAATCTCTTCCCCACTTCCTCTGAAACATTTGGGAAACTCGACAAATATAAGTCTCTGGTAAAATGCTTCCGTTTGGTCTTCGGTGTAGGGGAACTCATTTGTGGCAAACAAGAGCCGGGCGAAAGGGGTAAATACGAAAGCATCTTGATGTTTCATCTGGGCGCTGATGGTGTCTCCGCTGGACAAAGACTTCAGAATCCCGGTGGACTCCACTACTGAATTTCCAACCTCATGGGATATGTTGCAGATTTTATCCAAGAGATTTGCCCGGCTGAAAACATTGCCTGACAAATCATGCAACGATTCAAATGAGATGGAAGATTTCCCCAGAAAGTTTTCGAGGATACTCAGAAAGGTGCTTTTCCCGTTCCCCCCGGGGCCGATTGCTATGAAGACTTTTTGGAATTGACTCGTCGGGAGAAGGAGATACCCAATGAATTCCTCCACCAGTTGGATGGCATCCGGGTGGAATACCGAGTTGAAAAAGTCATCCAACATCTGGCTCTTGACTCCGGGATCGTAAAGAGAGTTCACTTGGAAAGTGCAACGGTAGGAGGGGTCGTGATTTAAAAGTTCCCCCATCCTCCAATCCAGCATCCCGTTTCACACGTTG
>Ga0310122_10002515_pt1 | contig 11658 bp, 11 predicted proteins | sample CB6_Bottom_1051__FD_203503 | JGI IMG/M metagenome (GOLD analysis project Ga0310122, IMG submission 203503) | Marine microbial communities from Western Arctic Ocean, Canada - CB6_Bottom_1051 | ecosystem: Environmental > Aquatic > Marine > Oceanic | place: Canada: Western Arctic Ocean | collected...
TACCTTGACGAACAATTCGATTTTCTTTGACGAATTCAGAATTGGGATGACATACGACGCAGTGGCACCGTCATAGTGCCAATACACCTATTGATGCGTGTTGAGAAGGTGTGAATTGGGCCATTTCGCTCGTAGGAACCCTTTTTCGCATAGAGTCCCAAGCGGGGCCGGAGAGACACATGTCAGATGAGTCCATAGGAAGGGTCGACTCTTTCTTCAAGAACATCAGCGTAGCTGCAATTGAATTGACCGCCAAGCTGTCGGTGGGTGACACGATTAGAATTAGAGGGACGACGACCGATTTCGAGATTGAGGTGACGTCGATGCAGATAGACGGAGCCGCAGTGGAATCGGCCGGCGCAGGCGATAGCGTGGGAATCAGGGTTCCCGAGAGGGTTCGTCCGAACGACCTCGTCTACAAGGTTTGAATGGCTCAACTGGTGAGTGATGCCAGTCCACCACTTAGCAGGTCCTTGAGCCAGTCATGGACCGCGTCGGAGCCCATGTCAGAGAGGGTGGAGTTGAGGAATGCTGCGATGAGCAGTCCTCTTGCTCCCACTTCGGAGAAGCCGCGCGATTGCAAGTAGAACATCTGGTCCTCGTCGACTGGTCCGTTGGCGGTTCCGTGGCCACAGCCGACGACCTCGTTCTCCAACACCTCCAGTTCGGGAATCGAGTCCGCCTCTGCATGCTTGGAGAGCAGAAGGTTGTGGAAGAGTTGGTTGGCATCAGAGCCGACTGCGCCATCTGCGATTCGCAGCATCCCTGTGCCGATGGTTCGGCTTGAGCCGCCGCAGGACGAATGCCAGTTTAGGCGGCTGAACGTTTGAGGCGCCTCGTGGAATATTTCGATGTGGGAATCGTTGTGCTGCTTGCCAGACGACATGATGGAGCCATAGACGGAGAGGCTTGCTCCGATTCCCATTAGGTGATAGCGTAAATCCGCCTTCGTTCGAGAACCGCCTGCTCCTACGGTTCCTTGCTTGACCTGCGCATCTCGCTCAATCGTGATTCCGTCGACGCGCAGCATCCTTCCATCACCCAACTTGTTGACGACGACGTCGTTGAGAATCGCCCCCCGTCTAACCGTTCCTTCACGTAGTAATCCGAACCAGGCGGCGTTGCCCGTTGCGACTGTGATTAATTCGACCTCGCAGCGAGCGCCGAACTCATGATTGAGGTGGATTGCACAGAACTCACCTTCGGCTTCGATTTCGAGCAGGAGAGGCTGTTCTAGTTGAACGCCCGCGTCGATGGTCAGCGTGACTGCGTTGCCAGCGGTCGTGGCGCGGATGAAGGCGGCTGCGATGTCGTCGTGTGGGGCGATTTGTTGAATTGTATCAGCGGCAGAAATGCTGACTCCATCTGGAGCATCGGAGCCATCCAACATCGTCAGTGAGAGCACTGGGGGGGCGGTGTCGCTCGGGAGGTCAGCGGCCTTGCCGGTGGGGTGGATGCGGTGCCATGGGGTGTAGCGCCAGATGTGGTTAGCCCGGTCCGGCAGGGGGAGCGCTAGATAGATTGCCGCCGCGTCCAATTCTGCCACCGATCTTTTCCAAAATTATTCGAAAACTCTTACCAAATTTCGAGCGATTATTCTCTGTTTCTTTGTGACTCTGTGCTGAAAACTCGAATCGAGTTTCAGCCGATGCTCCCTTCCATCTCGAGCGCCATCAACTTGTTCAGTTCGACAGCGTATTCCATCGGCAACTCGCGGATGAACGGCTCAAAGAATCCGTTGACAATCAGCGCCATCGCCTCGTCCTCGGAGTGGCCGCGGCTCATCAGATAGAAGACCTGGTCGTCGCTGACCTTGGAGACCGAGGCCTCGTGCTCGCAGCGGCAGGATGAGTTTTTGATTTCCATCGTGGGATATGTGTCAGAGCGGCTCTTTCCGTCGAGAATGAGTGCGTCACAGACGACATTCACCTTGCAGTTGTCCGCCTTCTTGCTCACCGTCACCATGCCCCGGTAGCTTCCTCTGCCACCGTCCTTCGAGATGCTCTTGGAGAGAATCTTGCTGGTTGTGTTGGAGGCGAGGTGGTGCACCTTGGCGCCGGCGTCCTGATGCATTCCTTCACCGGCGTAGGCTACTGAGATGACTTCGCCGTGGGCGCCTTCGCCCTTCAGAATGATGGCAGGATACTTCATCGTGAGTTTCGAACCGACATTGGCATCAACCCATTCGATGGTTGAATTCTCATGTGCGACACCCCGCTTGGTGACCAAGTTGTAGACGTTGTTCGACCAGTTCTGAATGGTGGTGTAGCGGATGTATGCGCCGGGCATTGCAATCAACTCCACAACGGCGCTGTGCAACGAATCTGATGAGTAGGTAGGCGCCGAGCAGCCCTCGATGTATGACACGGATGAGCCCTCTTCCGCAACTATCAGGGTGCGCTCAAACTGGCCCATGTTCTCCGAGTTGATTCGGAAGTAGGCTTGGACTGGCAACTCGACGTGAACTCCCTTTGGAACGTAGAGGAAGGAGCCGCCGGACCAGACCGCGGTGTTGAGGGCGCTGAACTTGTTGTCTTGGTAGGGGATGATGCTGCAGAAGTACTTCTTGACGATTTCCGGATACTCTCTCAGGCCTGCGTCCATGTCGAGGAAAATGACCCCCTGTGACTCTAGGTCTTCCCGGATGCTGTGGTATATTGTTTCACTTTCGTACTGAGCTGTTACGCCACCGAGCCACTTTTTCTCTGCATCGGGGATTCCGAGCTTTTCAAAGGTGTTCTTGATGTCTTCTGGAACTTCGTCCCAATCTCCTTTGGTCCCATCACCCGACCGCAGGAAGTAGCAGATTTTGTCGAAGTCGATTGAGTTGAGCAACTCTGTAGAGCCCCAAGTCGGCATCGGTCGCGCCATGAAGTGGTGGTACGCCTTCACCCGGATGTCGGTCATCCACTCAGGCTCATTCTTGAGTTCCGAGATGTCGCGGACGACTTGTTCTGACAAGCCGGCGTCAAAGCGGATGGTCGACTGTTCCGGGTCATGCCAGCCGGCCTTGTAGTCGCCGACGGCCTCTCGTGCCTCATTGCTCATGCGGAGGCCTCCTGTTCTAGCCATTCATAGCCCTTTTCCTCGAGTTTTACCGCAAGTTCGTAGCCGCCGGAGGCGACTATCTTCCCGCCGATGAGCACATGGACGTGGTCCGGCTGGACATGCTCCAAGATGCGCTGGTAGTGGGTGATGATGAGACAGGCGGCGTTGTCGACCGAGGCGTTGATGCCGTTGGCGACGGTGCGCATGGCGTCGATGTCGAGGCCGGAGTCGGTCTCGTCGAGGATTGCGATTCGAGGTTTCATCAGCATCAATTGCAGGATTTCAAAACGCTTCTTCTCACCGCCGCTGAAGCCGTCGTTGACATAGCGGCCGAGGAACTTCTTGTCCATATCGAGCGCTTCCATAGCAGCGTTCAATTCAGCGCGGAACTCGCGAGCAGATAGGGTGTCATCACCGTGAACCGCCTGAACCGACTTGCGAAGGAAATTTCCGACTTTCAAGCCGGGCACCGCTTGAGGATACTGAAATGATAGGAAGACTCCTTTCCGGGCTCTCTCCCAGGCTGCCAACTCCAACAGGTCTTCACCGTCAAGAGTGACCGTACCCCCTGTGATGTCGTAGTCGGGGTGTCCCATCAGGACATTTGCGAGAGTCGATTTTCCACTGCCGTTGCGGCCCATGAGGGCGTGAATCTCGCCCTTTCTGAGCGTGAGGTTGATGCCCTTTAGAATTGGCTCACCGCCGATTTCCACATGTAGATCGCGAATCTTCAAAACACCCTCTTCAGCCATGTCAAGCCCACTCTGTTTCAATGGGTCCGCGCCCACCTTATGAAGGCGTGTCCTACCCATCCATGCCATTCTAGGGCGTATGGTGAGTCCATAGGACTCTACACCGAACACTTTCGCCTCGCTGCTGCGGGCAATGGCTCAAAGCAGTCGGCCGTTCTCGAATGTTCAATGGTAGAGGATGACCTCTCTGACGGTTCCGCCGACAACCTCGCTGACCTGTATCGTTTTGAAGTGGCGGGAAGCATGGCAGGGGAGGCCAAGAATCGGATGGCCGAGGTGCTCGACCCGGCGGAGGAGGAACGGTTGGCTGGTCTCTCTTTACTCGAACTGGTCAAACAGGCTAGTGACGATTTGGTTGGAGCAATATTGGCCCGTTTGGGCGATGTTAGAGCGGCACTTTCCGGGCATGGGGGGGGAATCGTAGTGGACTCGGCGGAGGTTGTCGCGAAATCTAACGGTTCTGAGGCAGTTTCTCTACAACTGAATCTCGATGGCGCGTGCATCGCATGCGGGGCAGCTCCCGGGACATTGCAAGGCATCCAAAACGACCTTCTGATGGATTCCGAGGTCGCTACAATCTTCTTCAGTTCCTCACTTCTCGACACCTTCGATGAACTGGGCCGTGAGTTCGTGCTCAAACATGGCAATGTGACTTTTGTCGAGTGATGACATGCCGGCTGAAGAGAGTCCTTGGCATGCCGACTTGGAGGCGGCTTTGAGCGAGGTTGACATCGGTCTGCCCGAGGGCTACGAATTGCGCTGGCAGATGTTGCCGCCTTTCGACGATTGGATAGTCAACATCAGCGCCCACGGTCACGCCGCCGCGGTTTTGGTGACCGCTCACCAGATGACACTCAGCGAACAACTGGTCGACCTGTTGGAAGAGAATGCTTTAGGTCGACTGATCAAGATACTAGCAGTTCCAAGTTCTAAATCGGTACCATCCGAGGTAGAATTGCGGATAGAGGCTGGCTCGATTCACCTGCTCCGCTATGGCGACAACTGATATGTTGTGAAAGGCAGTCGGGCTCGATGGCCGAGGATGATGCCGCACAGGCTGCGATTGACGCGGCTACTTCCGAAACTTCTGAAGATGGCCTCGCGCGTAAGGTGACGGTCGAAGTGGTCCACAAGCAGGAGGGGTGGGGCACCGCTGCATGGACAGCCATCGGAATGCTGCTCATCGTCGCCGCCGTCGGCTCCTGGTTCATGTTTTCCGGTGATGGGGGCGGTGGCCCAGACGGCCTCTTCGGCAGCGATGGAAACTGTGGAGACGGCATCGACAACGACAATGACGGACGCATCGACGGTTATGACGGCGACTGTTACGATGAAGTCAACCCCGAATTCCAAGGCTACAACGCCAACCACTCTGAAGATGGTCACAATGACCCTCCGGGCGATGGGTCTTGAGTGGCCGATGGCGCCAAAAGGGAAGGCGCCTCCCGCGAACCCGCAGGAGGCTTGAGGATGGAACTTCCAGAGGAGGCGGAGCCTTGCAAGGAGGGCGACCACGGCAAGTTCGAGGTGACTGACCGTGATGGTTGGGCGCGGATTGGGATACTCCACACCTCAACTGAAATGCTCGACACTCCGACCCTGCTCCCAGTTGTCAATCCGAACATCCTGACAGTGAAACCCTCCGAAATGTGGGATATGGGATTCCGTGGCCTGATTACCAATTCCTATGTCATCTGGAAACATGAGAAACTGAAGGAGCACGCCTTGTCGCGAGGCGTCCACGATCTGCTGGACTATCCCGGAGTCATAATGACCGATTCCGGAACCTTTCAGCAGTACATCTACGGCGATGTAGAAGTCGGTGAGGTAGAAGTCGTCGAATTTCAGCGCAACATCGGCGTCGACATCGCCACCATGATGGATGTCTTCGGTCGCCCCGACATGAGTTTCGAAGAGTTGGCAGAAGCGGTGGCCGAGACTGCGCGACGGGGCCCGGCGGCTATCGAGGCGGCAGGCGAAACTCTGCTGAATGGTCCGATCCAAGGAGGAACTCACAGCGTACTGAGGGAGGAATCGGCCAAATTGATGTCAAGAATGGATTTCGCAGTACATCCCATTGGCGGAATTGTCCCATTGATGGAGAATCAGCGATACAGAGAGTTGGTCGAAATCATCGTTTCAACCAAGAGTCGGCTCACTCCCGAAAGGCCGGTTCATCTGTTCGGTTGCGGCCATCCGATGTTGTTCCCTATCTGCATCGCTTTGGGGGTTGACCTGTTCGACTCTGCTGCCTATGCGCTGTTCGCCAAAGACAACCGGTTGCTGACTCCCACAGGGACTGTCAAACTGGATGGCCTGAAGGAATGGCCACAAGACTCGTGGGTGTTGCGCAATACCACCCCCAAGAAAGTCCAGGAAATGGCTGACGATGAGCGCCACGCCTTACTGGCACGGCACAATCTCGCGGTGACCCACTCCGAAATTCACCGCTGCCGCCAAGCGGTGCGGGATGGTGAGATATGGCACTTGGTTGAGGAGCGCAGTCATTGCAATCCTTACTTGCGCGAGGCAACGGTTTGGCTTTACGACAATCTCCCCGACGAGCTCGTTCACAACACCGTCCCTTGTCGAGTTGGTGGAGTTCAGTGGTCTCAGGACCTGCCACTCCAACCCCGTGTGGTGAGGGCGAAGAATTGGATGATTTGGAGGCCACCCCACGTCGACCATTTGGGGCGTGATTGTGATTACGAAGATAGGAGGTTGCTAGTCTTCCATAACCGGCAGGGGCCATGGCGAGAGACGATTGGCCAGCAGGTACTCGAAGCTGTCCGAAGATGGCCGCAACTGGTTCCGCTGATATACACCCCAATCGGAATTGTGCCATATTCACTCGAGGACCTGAATCCGTTTGCACATACTTTCGGACCGAATTCCCTGTGGGATATCACGGCTGATGTCGGACCTTTGCTTCTTGATGGTACTAATCCGGAAATCATCGAACAAGTGGAGAATATCTATCCGGTGGATGTCCCAATTGGGAACCTCATTTTTCATGATGCGAATGCTCCGTTGGAAACTCTGTTTGAGGCTCTTGAACAGTCAATCGGGCCTGCCGACAATGATGCGATGGAAAACAGCACAATTGCCGATGTACAAGATTATTTCAGACGCTGGGGGATAGCGGACAAAATCGCCATCTTCACACATTTGTCGTACGGTGCGTATCATCCCGCCATTCCTGAATTGGAATTCGTTATGAGCAGGACTGGACGTGTGAACAATGTACTACACGACGGAGTCCACCTATTTTCACAAAGATTGACCGACGGGGGCCTCAGTCTAACAATTGATGGCGCAAAATGGGTTCATGAAAGGGGGACACCTGATGAACTGGAGTCGCTTTCATCAATGATGCCTTCAGTGATTGTCAATTCAGACGCAGAGCCGTTCGTCAGACAGGGGAGGAGTGTTATGCACGGTTTCATTGTCGGGACCGAAGGTGAACCACAGACTGGGACCCCATGTCTTGTTCAGAATGAAGCGGGTGAATTGCTCGGTCATGGAATCACCCGATGCGACTACAAGGACATGATGGCTTTCCGCAAGGGCATCGCTGTGAAGGTGAAAGACGGCGTCGGGGATGCAGGGGATTGATTCAAGGAGGTCTTCCGCTGTCACGCCCCTTAGGGCGTGTCAGTGTTGGAGGTCATCATCGAGACTTACAGTCTGACGAAGAACTACGGGCCGCATGTCGCACTCGACTCAATCGACCTGAAGATACGCTCGGGAGCGACCGGATTGCTCGGCCCGAACGGGGCCGGAAAGAGCACTCTCATCAAGACCCTGCTCGGGTTGATTCAACTTACTTCAGGCGATGGTTCAGTCCTTGGATACAACATCAAGACAGAGGGCGACATGATTCGCCAGCGCATCGGATACATGCCCGAATATGACTGCCTGACCCCTGAGATGAACGCCGTTGACCAGGTAAAATACTGCGGTGAACTGACCGGGATGAACACAAGTTCAGCCCACCGCCGTGCCCATGAGGTGCTGGAATATGTCGGCTTGATGGAAGCGAGAACGCGTCAGATTGAGACCTATTCGACTGGAATGGCACAAGCTACGAAGTTGGCTTGTGCAATAGTCCACGACCCTCAGTTGGTCATCTGTGACGAGCCGACCAACGGCCTCGATACCAAGGCGAGGTCATTCATGCTCGACACCCTCTTTCAGGTGGTGAAGCAGGGCGGTCGCTCAATTCTGATGAGTAGCCACATGATGGATGATGTCGAGCGGGTTTGTGAACGGATGCTGATGATTCACAAGGGAAAACTGATCGCTCAGGGTAAAATTGAGGACTTGAAGGCGATTGACAGAGAGATTGAGATTTCAGTCTGGGGCGGCGCTGATAAGATGGAAACGGGGCTGAAGGATGCGGGAATGAAGCCGCGCCGCTCCGGCCGTGTGATGCGGGTGGTAAGAATAGATGAGACGACATATGACCGAGTGCTCGAAATCGCCGCCAAGGCAGAAGTCCAAATTAGACGGATGGAGGATTACGAACCTTCACTCGAGGACCTATTCCTAGTAATCATGGACAGACTCGGCTACACCGTCAAGACCTCGTCCGACCTGCTTCAAACCCAACCGACCGCTCGCGCCGTCGCCCCTGCACCTTCAAGGCCTGGAGGCGAGTTCTGATGGCGGACGACGAATTCGAAATTGAAGACCTGTTCGACGACCTCGATGAACAGTCCCGCGCCACCTCTGGGCGATTTGCTAGCGATGAGGTAACCACCGACCCAGAAACCTCTCCTACCCCAACGGACGCACCTTCGGTCGACGACCTGTTCGACGACTTCGATGACATGGTCGCCAAGAAGCACCAGACAGAGGGGGGTGTACCGACTTCTACGACTCCGGATAGCGCACCCGCCGCCTCTGAGGCGACTCGTGAAGCGGAGTTCATGGGCGAGGCAGGTTTGGCTGTTACAGGGCAGAGTCGGCTGGAGGCTGCGTTCGGCTCTGGCGAGGGGGACGATACCGCTGTTGCACAGGTGGCGCAGGTCGCCAGTGAAACTTCAGTGGGAACAATCTTCCATCAAGTCTACCGACCTTGGAACGGGAAGCTGAACACCCGTTGGGTGCGAAATTGGGCAATTTTACGCTACCACATCTACGGCCTCTTCTCGAAGGGTCACAAGCCGTGGCCGGTGATGACGAAGTTGGTTCTTTTCGGCGTCCTCATCACCTCTCTAGGCGACCTAGTTCTGTTAGCCGTGGGGGCCGCTTCAGGGACTGAGGAAATCTCTCGGCTAGCCGGAATCTCTCGTGGAAACCTGTACGGTCACGTGCTCTCATTCTGGTTCAGGAACGCCTGTACCTACCCAATAGTAACAGCACTGATAATCGGTGGAATCATCAGCGAGGACAGGCGGAATGGTACCAGCGCACTATACTTCTCCCGGCCAGTCAATCGACGTGACTACGCGGCGATGAAATATCTCTCGGTAGCAACGATTCTCGGCGTTGTCGTCCTCTTCACGCTGTTCGCCTACTATGTCGGAGCCATCCTCGTCAATGGTGAGGGGTGGGCCTACCTGATTGACACCGGCCTCCTCTTCCTCGGGGCTTTCGCGGCCGGTACCATTCTAGTCATCACCTACACCAGCATCGGGGTCGCTCTCTCTTCCATCAGCCAAGGGAAGTTCTTCCCGGCAGTCTCTTTCTTGGGTCTGATTTTGGGGACGAAAATGGTTGCGTTTCTCATTTTCTGGCTGTTTGACAGTAGTGCGATTTACCTCATATCGCCATACGACAATGTCGCTCATGTCGGGCAGTGGATGCTCGGGCTGAACTACACCTACGAGCATCCAGCATCTTGGAGTCTTGTCATGTTGTTAGTGATAAACGCGGTTTCGCTCTACATCCTCTCAGCGAGGGTTTCGTCTTTGGAGGTGACCCGCGAATGAGGGTGTTTGATGGTCTGATTTTGAATGAGGTGACGGCGTGATTCCGGACTTGTCACAGACCGGCGAGGGGCGGAAGGAGTGGGCCCCGGCCGCCGAGGCACCCCACGTGGTTCTCAACCATGTCACGAAGACCTACGGCAGAGTCATCGGACTCAACGATGTCAGCATCGCGATCAAGGGCGGAGTGACCGGGATTTTAGGTCAGAACGGGGCTGGGAAGTCAACGCTGTTCAAGCTCATCGTCGGAAGATTACGGCCCTCTTCAGGGGAGGTGATGCTGTTCGGCACCAACCCGTTCAAGAATCCTGCACCCTACTCTAGACTCGGTTATGTCTCTGAGTCAGAGCAACTCTATGACTGGATGACCGGGCTCGACTTCGTCGCCACACTGGCTCGCCTCTACGGATACACGAGAGATGAGGCGAAGGCGCGGGCGCTGCATGTTCTGGAGTTCGTCGGCTTGGAGGACGTCGTCAACAAGGAGATTGGCAAATACAGCAAGGGGATGAGACAGAGGGTGAAAATCGCCCACGCGATGGTCCACGACCCAGATCTCATCATCTTGGACGAGCCTCTTGCCGGTTGTGACCCACTCGCTCGAACGACCATCATGAATGTCGTTCGAGAGCTCGGCGCGATGGGCAAGACCGTTCTGGTAAGCAGCCACGCGCTGCACGAAATCGAGCGCATCACGGAGCAGATTCTGATTCTGCACAATGGCCGGCTTCTCGCCCTCGGGAATCTGCACGCCATTCGAGAGTTGCTCGACAAGCATCCTCACCAAATCAAACTGCACACAGATGAGCCCCGAGAGTTGGGCCGTTCCTTCCTGCCCCACGAGGATGTCTACGGGGTGAGATTCCCGAACCCCGGTGAGTTGCTCATCGAGACCAACAACCTCTCGTCCGTCCATCAAGCACTCCCGGGAATCTGCGTTGAGAGCGGAATCCGGGTCACGGGCATCGAGAACCCCGACGACAATCTTGAGTCACTGCTCGGCTATCTGACGGAGGGGCGCGCATGATTCCGGAGCCAGACGACGGTGGCCTTGGTGCAGGAGATTCAGTTTCATCGGCGTTTGAACAGCAGATTCAGGAGGCCCAACAGGAGCGGGCCGCAGACCTAATTGAGTCAGCCGGAGCCCCTCAAGGAGCAGCGGTTCCCGAACCACTTTCGATACCTGGCGGCAAACAGTTGCAGCGAATTCAAACGCAAGCAGCACAGGTGTTGCGACCGCTAACTGACACGGTCTGGAGCAAACTCGACCGGAAGGCCACAGCGGTCGCCGAATTCACCCTTCGACAATATCGGACCAAGTCTTCGACTTGGGTCGTCCTGGGAATCGGTGTCCTGTTCGTAGGCATGATGTTGATGTTCTACGCCGAAGCGATGGCGACAGGCTACGAGGCATTCGACAACGATGGTGATTCCTTCGATTGGGACCGGGACGGTTATCCAGCCGGGCAGGAGAAGAGGTTGGGGACGGACCCGAATGACAAGTTCGACTTCCCAGACCCCGAGTTATACCCCCCTGATGACCCTTCAGTCTGGGTGAACGAGGATGGCTTCGATTGGGATGGTGATTACGGCAACCGCAACCAGGGTCACGACGATGACGGCGACTGCACGGGTGAAGGGTGGACAAATCCTGACTCATGGTCACTACCCGGAAACAAGGACTACAATGGCGACGGAATTGATTGCAACGCCCGCTATCGGACAAATGAGACCGGTCAGATAATACTAGGAATCTTGAACGACCCGAATGTCGATGAAGACCCTGACGAGGATGTCTTCATCAAGGAGGCACTGCACCGCGGTTTCGTACTCGGATTCGGAAAAATCGGTTTTGTTTTCCTAATCGGAATCTTCCTTCCTCTGTTCCTCGCAACCGGGCTGATCAGGGATGAGATGGACAAGGG
>Ga0310122_10002517_pt1 | contig 11651 bp, 8 predicted proteins | sample CB6_Bottom_1051__FD_203503 | JGI IMG/M metagenome (GOLD analysis project Ga0310122, IMG submission 203503) | Marine microbial communities from Western Arctic Ocean, Canada - CB6_Bottom_1051 | ecosystem: Environmental > Aquatic > Marine > Oceanic | place: Canada: Western Arctic Ocean | collected...
CAGCGGCCACTACTATTTTCGCGACTTTTTTGGGGCGGATTCCGGTATCGTACCCTCGCTCATCATCCTCGAGATGCTCTCCCGCAAAGGAGTAAAGCTGTCCCAGCTGCTGGAGCCACTGGAGCAGCGGTACTTTCTCTCGGGAGAGATCAACTCCGAGGTCGAGGACCCCGGCGGCAGGATCCAGGCCGTGGAAGAGGTCTTTGGCGAAGGCGGCGGGGGTAGAGTGGAGCACATCGACGGGATCTCAGTCAGTTACAAGGACTGGCACTTCAATGTGCGGGCCTCGAACACCGAACCTCTGCTCCGCCTCAATCTCGAGGGCAGAAGCCATCAACTCATGGAAGAGAAGACACACGACGTGCTGGGCGTTATTCGGTCCTGAGACAGGTGTGTATCTGCCAACCCAGTGCCAGCCCAGTGCCAGCCCAATGCCGGCCCGGACCCTCTCTCTACAATCGTCGGTGCGCGCTGTGACTGCGCCGAACTCTCACCCACCGCGCGGGCGACGGGGACTGCACCAGGTTGCGGCAACTGAGAGCGAACCGGTGCCTAGGCTGACCTCGCCTCGTTCCCGCTCCTTCCAAGCCCAGTACCGGCGCCGCGATAGAGCGTAGGAAACCGACGGCGAAAGACACGAGTCATGGGTTTCCTGCGCCATTTATCCACCAACCTGGCAGGCACTGGACTGGTACTCGGCCTGGGCATGGCCAATCAGGCCTTGTTGGCCAGAGGGCTGGGGCCGGAGGGCCGCGGGCAACTGGGACTGATCGTTACCAGTGTCACTTTCGGCGCGCTGCTGCTGGGTGAATGGCTCAACCGCGGCAACACGTTTGCCCCAGGCAGGGAGAGCGGCAGGGCACGGCAGATCCTGACCAACACGCTGGTGTACGGGGCGTGGATCGGGGCGGCCCTGATGGCTGTGGCGGCAGTGGCCGAGTGGCTATGGTCGCCCCTGGAATTCGGCCTGGCGCCGAACTCCTTTTACGTGTTGGCCGGCATCGTCGCGGCCACGGTGGTCTATAAGGCGGGGCAGGCGATTGTCCTGGGTGAGGACCGTCTGCACCTGTACGCCTCGCTGCCGGTCGCCCTGATCGCCGTTTGGCTGACCGGCAACTGGCTCGCCCTGCGGGTATGGGATACAGGGGTTAACGGCGTTCTGATCGCGTGGCTGGTCGCGGCTGTAGCTGTCCTGGGCGCGACGGTTATTCCCATCTGGCGGGGACTGAGCCGCTTCGACGTCGCCCTGTTCTCTCGCACCGGTGCCGTTGGGAGTCGAGGAGCGGCCTCCTACATCCTGGTATTCCTGCTGTTTCGCGGCAATGTCTATCTGGTCGGCTATTTCCTGGGCAAGGCCCAGCTCGGGGTGTACATGATTGCCATAGTGATGGCGGAGATGATGCAGCGTCTGCCCAACATCGCCGGCACCGTGTTGTTGCCCAAGGTCATCCGGGGAGGAGACGAAGGCCACCAGCTGAGCCTGCAGGTGGCCCGAAAGGTCCTCCTGTTCTCGCTGTTAGCAGCGGTGGCAGCAGCAGCTGTCGCCAGGCCTGTCATAGAGCTGCTTGCCAGCAGTGAGTTCATCGGCGCCTACGAGCCGTTCCTGTGGATGTTGCCCGGACTGGTGGCCAGCGGCTTCGGATCGGTGCTGAACACGCGGTTGGCCGGGCAGGGATACCCGGCGGTAACCATCTGGGCACCTGCTGTTGCTGTAGCTTTGAGCGTCGGTCTTAACGTGCTGTGGATCCCCACGATGGGACTGAAGGGGGCCGCCATGGCGACCTCGGCCGGATATATCCTGTGGACGGCGATCGTAACTCGGCACTACCGGATTGAGTCGATGGTGAGCTGGCGGGACTTCATGTTCGCCAGGAGCGCCGCAAAGACAACCGGGGACACTATCGGAGCGCGGCGATGACGGGGACTACACGAGAGCGGGTGAAAGTCGACCTGGACCGGCGCTGGTTCGCCCTGTTCATCGTCGCCCAGGCCTGTGCCCTCGGGTTGGCGCTGGTCCTGCCGACCAAGATGTCTTACGCCGTGCTGGCGGGGATTGGCGGCGGACTCTTCCTCACCCTCCTCCTCATCTACCCCTGGATCATCGTGCCGGTCGTGGTCGCGACCACGGCGATGGACATCACCGGCCAGTTGCTCAAGGAAACTCTCATTGGCATACCCATCACCGGCTTTCACGCCGCCCTGGGTCTGATGATGGCCGGCATTCTCACCAACACCTTCCTCAGGGGGCGGACGACATTTCCGGAGTTCGAGTTGAAGGCGCCCCTCGCCATGCTTCTTGGCGTCATGGCGCTCTCCCTCACCTACACACCGGCCCTGGAGGAGGGGACTATCGGCGTTGTGCGCACCGCCTTCCTCATCCTGTTCCTGTACGGCACTCAGGTCATGATAGATTCCCGCCGGGCCGTCAACCTCGTCGTTATCTCGATGGGCGTGGCTCTGGTGGGTGGGTCCGTCCTGGGAGTCGTGCAGATTATAACCGAGAAGTTCTACCTGCCGGCCAGCTTTGTCATCGCCGTCGGCGCCAACGCCCCACGGGCGACGGGCACCTTCCACAATCCCAACACCTTTGGCACCTTTCTCATGTGCGGCGGCGTCTTTCTCTTCGCCATTCTGATCAACTACCGCCTGCGTCTGTGGCAGCGACTGGCTCTGCTGCTGGCTCTGCTCTCCGCCGTAGCAGGTCTGGTAACGACCTTCAGCCGCGCCAACTGGGTGGCGGCCCTCGCCGGTGTGCTGGTAACGCTCGTCATCGCGCGCAAGCTGCGCTATCTCTTCGGCCTGGCGGCAGTGGGCTTGGTCGTCATTCTGGCGGTGAAGGAGTTCGTCCCTTTTGCCGAGCACATCTACGAGCGCTTCGTCTCGATATTTACGCTGATGGAGGATTTTGGCGCCGTGGGCAGGGAGTCGAGCTCCGGCCGGATTTACTTCGTCATGGCCGGGCTCGACATGTTTCTCGACTACCCATTGCTGGGGGCCGGCTGGCGCGCCTTTCCCCTCCTTTTCGACGCTTACAAGCCGATAGACTTTCCCCACTGGGTGCCCACCAAGGAATCCCACACGCTCTTCGCCAATATGCTGGCGGAGCTGGGTCTACTCGGTTTTATCGCCTCGGCATGGCTCGTCGCTCGAGTATTGCGCCGGGGATTCACGGCGCTGCCCCGCATGGGGGATTCCTACCTCAAGGCGGTGCTCATCGCCCTCCTTTCGGTCTTTATCGCCTTCCAGGTAAGCCTCAGCTTCACGGCTGACTTCAGCAACAATTTTCTCTGGTTCTTCACCGGCATGCTGTTCGCCGTGATTCGCCTCGACGAGCAGACCAGAGGCAGTCCGTGAAGGTACTGATCGCCTCCCACGGATATCCCAGTTCCCAGTCGCGGTTGGCTGGCAGTTTCGTGCACAATCAGGTCCGGTTTCTCCAGGCGCATTGCGACATCCGCTGCGTTTCGCCCACACCGTGGTTTCCTCCCGTGCCCGGCTGCGGTCGTTGGAGCGCCTACGGTCGGATACCGAGGCGAGAGGTCATGGACGGCATTGACCTAGTCAGGCCTCGGTACCTGACCTTGCCGAAGCGGGTGCTGCTCTCCCACGTGTGGCGTTCGTACGTGCAGGCGCTGATTCGGGCGGCGGGAGCGGGAGGTGAAGACATCATCCACGCGCACTACGCCTATCCCGACGGTCTGGCCGCCGTACATTACGCCCGTCGGCGAGGGGGTATACCCGTGGTCATCACGGTACACGGCCACGACATCAAGGACCTCGCCGCCGGCAAGGAGTCGTGGCGTCGGTGCGTGACTCAAGCCCTCAAAGGCGCCACGACCGTCATTGCGGTAAGCGAGGAGCTCGCGCAGCTCGTCGGGCAGTTGGGGATATCGAGGGACAAGGTGCGCGTCATCCACAATGGCGTCGACGGCGAGCTGTTCAGGCCAATGGGCTTGCGGGAAGCTCGCAAAGGGCCACGACGACTCCTGTACGTGGGACGCTTCGATGTGGCCAAGGGGTTGAACGTGCTGCTGGCCGCGGCGGCGAAGCTGAGGTCCGGTGGGCGCGACCTGCAGCTGACGTTCGTAGGTGGCAGCGCGGCCACGGGTACGGCCGAGCCCTTTCGGGCCGAGGCCCAGCGTCTCGGCGTGGCCGACATCTGCAATTTCGTCGATGAAGTGCCCGGGTCGGAACTGCCCGCTGTCATGGGCGAGGCGGATCTGCTGGTGCTGCCCAGCTTTTCCGAGGGCCTGCCGCTCGTCCTGGTCGAGGCGATGGCGTGCGGGCTGCCATTGGTGGCTACACGCTGTGGCGGGCCGGTGGAGGTGGTGGAGGAGAAGGTGGGGCGCCTGGTAGAGGTGGGTGATGTGGACGATCTGGAGCGCGGGATCGCCCACGTGCTCGATCACTACGAGAGCTACGACCAGGACGCCATTCGGCGCCGGGCGCTCGAGCGTTTCGACTACCGCCAGATCGCCGGGCGCATTCACACCCTCTACGAAGCCGCCATCTCCTCGTAGTCGCGCTCACTTCGGGGGCAGCGGCCTTTAGCGCCCCAGTAACTCTCGGTAAAAGGCCACGAGCCGCTGACCTTCTCCCTCCCAGCTGTAGCGCTCCAGGACGGCCTGCCGCCCCGCCTTGCCCATGCGAGTTCTGCTATCGTCGTCGTTGAGGAGGGTGCGCACGGCATCGGCGGCGGCGTCGCCATCGAGGGGGTCGACGGCGACGCCACAGCCGGCATCCTCGACAATATTCTTCCACATGGGAAAGTCGGAAACTACCACCGGTCGTCCCATCATCATGTACTCGAACATCTTCGTGGGCAGGGAACGCAGGTAGTTGGGGTCGGGGTGCAGAAGGGCGAGGCAGACATCGGCGTTCAGGATGTAGTCGTGCACCTGAGTGTGGGATACCGGCCCGGTGAATTCGACGTTGGGCTCCAGGCCGAGGCGGCTGACGACCTCATCGCGGTCTGCCTCCAGTTCTTTGTCCACCGGACCCACCACGCGCAGAAGGATGGTGGGGAACAGCCCGCGCAGCCGCTGGACGAGGTCCAGCATCTCGAAAACACCACGCAGCCGCATTACGGCGCCGGCGTACAGGAGCACGGGACGCTCCCCGAGGGAGGGTTCGGGCGGCCGGTACAGGTCGGCGTAGGTCATGAGCGGGTAGTTGAGGATGATTTCGAAACGGCGACGGCGATAGTATTTCGCGTAGGCGTGATCGGCGAGGGTGAGGCCGGCGATGAAGGGGAGACTGAGGTGCTCGGCGAAGCGGTAAAGACCGGCTATGAGGGGTCGAAGCGGACGGGGGAGCCACCGACGGCCCCGAATGGCGGCGGGCACGTCTTCGTGCACGTCGTAGACCACCGGCCGACGCGTCAGCAGGCGTAGAAGAACGGCGGCGGGCAGCAGTTCCGGATCGTGGATGGCAAAAAGATCGGCGCGTTGTCGGAGGGCGAGGCGCAGGATACGCACCGACTGCAGGGCGCGCAGCAGACGGTTGGGCTGCGGTGGCAGCGAGATAATGTGGACACCGTCCGTTTGGCTCTTGGTGGTGTCCTTGAGGGCGATGACGGCGACATCGAAGCCAGCCCTGGCGAGGGTGCGGGCCTCGGCCTGAAAGAGGCGTACGTCGTGGGCGAAGTGGACGGTGCTGAGAACGCAGATTCGAGGCGAAGCAGGCATAGGTGCAAAGGGTCCGTAAACTTGACTTCGAGGCGGTTGCCCCTTATTCTGAAGAATTAGCCTAATTCTGTCAAATACAAGCACTTCAAGCAGTTTTCATGGCCGAAATAACCTCTGAAAAGTCCGGTGGAAGCGGCGTATTCGTCGGCGTGTTCGACGGCCATAACGCCGCCGCTGCCGTGTTCTGTGAAGGGCGTGTTCAGGCGGTCTTGCAGGAGGAGCGGCTTACGGGGGTCAAGAACCACTTTGGCCTGCCTGCCCGGGCTGTCCCAGAAGTCATGTCCCTGGCCGGTATAGGGGCTGCTGACGTAGAGGGTGTCTGCTTCGCCTCCCACTACCTGCCGGCGCCCTGCGAACCCGGTTTCATGAAGCACAACTTCGACCAGCGCTACGGCGCTGATCTGCGCCGGCTGGTGCAGCGCAAGCTGTCGTCGTCGAACGCCTACCGTCAGCATCGCGCCCGGAAAAGAATGGCGCAGCGCCAGGCCGTGGTTGGGCAGTGGGGCTTGCGGCCCGAGACCGTGCGGTTCTACGACCACCACGAGACTCACGCGGCTACCGTCTACCACGGTCTGAGGAGCGATGACGAACCTTATCTGGTATTGACCCTGGATGGGGGTGGCGACGGCTTGAGCGGCTCGGTCTGGACCGGGCGGAACGGCGAAATGGAGGAGGTCGCGCGTATACCTCGCGAGGACAGCCTCGGCGAGCTGTACGCGGTAACCACGCATTTGCTCGGTTTCATGCCCCTGGAACACGAGTACAAACTCATGGGCATGGCCCCGTATGCGGATTCGAAATACGCCCGAAGTGTAGCTCAAATATACCACAGTTACCTCGGCCTCGAGGAGGGGGGCATTCGCTTCCAGCGCCGGGTGCCCGAGCCGCTGTCGAGGATCGGTCCGCGGCTGCAGCGCGATCTGTCGAGGGTGCGGTTCGACAATGTATGTGCCGGACTGCAGCTATTTACCGAGAGCGTACTGGCGCAATGGGTGCAGGCGTGCGTCGTCAGGACGGGGATAGGGCGGGTGCTGGCCAGCGGTGGTGTGTTCATGAACGTGAAGGCGAACAAGACGGTGAGCGAACTCGCCGACGTAGAGCACTTCGAGGCCTTTCCGTCCGCCGGAGACGAGTCGATGGCCTTCGGCGCCTGCTATCTGGCCGCTCGACATCACGGCGTCCAGGTGCGGCCCATCGAGCACTGCTATCTCGGCAACGACCTGACCGCTGTAGAGTGTCGCGAGGCGCTGGTGGGGGTGGCGGACCAGGTGGATATCGAGGAACCGTCGAATATGGCGCGCCGCGTGGCCGAAGCTCTCGCCGCCGGGGAGATCGTGGCCCGCGCCTCGGGGCGCATGGAGTTTGGCGCCCGCGCCCTGGGGAATCGATCGATACTCGCCGACCCGATAAACCAGGATGTGGTCAGGGTTATCAATCGGATGATAAAGAAGCGCGATTTCTGGATGCCGTTCGCGCCCGTAGTCATGCGTCGGAATGCCGATCGCTACTTCCGCAACGCCAAGAACCTGCCGTCGTCCTATATGATGAACACCTTCGACTCGACCGAGAGACGGACAGAATTCATGGCAGCGGTGCACAACGCCGACTTAACCGCGCGCCCGCAGTTGCTGGAAGAGGGACAGAATCCGGAGTATCAGGCGATCCTGGAGACCTTCGGCGAACTCACCGGGCGCCACGTCCTGCTCAATACGTCCTTCAATCTTCACGGATCACCGATCGTCTGCTCGGCGGCCGATGCCGTGGCCGTGCTGATGGAATCGGGTCTGACCCGGCTCGTCCTTGGCCCGCTTCTGGTGACGAAGAAAAGCTGAATGGCCGCTGCGGGCTGGTGGATTTTCTGGGTCTGTCTTGGACTGGTGACCTACACCTACCTGGCCTACCCGGCCCTCCTCTGGCTGTTCACCTTCTGGCGGCGAACGACCCGATACGAGGAACCGGCGAGCTGGCCTTCGCTGACTCTCGTCATCAGCGCCTACAATGAAGCGGGCGTGATCGCCGACAAACTGAACAATACGCTGGCTCTGGACTACCCGCACTGCCAAGTTGTGGTGGTCTCTGATGCGTCGGATGACGGCACTGACGACATCGTCAAAGAGTTCGGTGACCGCGGCGTGGTCTATCACCGCCTGCCGGCGCGCGGCGGCAAGACCGTTGCACAGAATGCGGGCGTGAAGCGGGCAGCGGGCGATATTCTGGTGTTTTCCGATGCCAACAGCATGTACGATCGCGACGCGCTGAAGGAGCTGGTGCGCCCCTTCTGCGATGGGACCGTCGGCTGCGTCTGCGGCGAGTTGCGCTACTTCGACGCGGAGACCGGCGGGGCCGGTAAAGGGGAGGGCTTCTACTGGCGCTATGAGCAATTTCTCAAGGGCAGAGAGAGCCTGCTGAGTTCGCTGGTGGGGGCCAATGGGTCCATCTACGCCCTGCGGCGAGAGCTCTTCGACGAACTGGCAGCCGATATCATCAGTGACTTGATCATGCCCATCAGAGTGCGCCGCAAGGGCGCCCGTGTGCTCTACGCTCCCCGAGCCGTTGCCCGGGAACACAGCGGCCAGCATTTCGGCGACGAGTCCCGCAGACGCACCCGTATCATCGCACGAAGTCTGTACGGGCTCTGGAAAGAGGTCGGCGTCCTGAACCCTCTCACTAACGGCGTGTTTGCCTTTCAGGTATTCTCCCATAAGGTCGTGCGCTGGCTCGTGCCCTTGTTCCTGATCGGCATGGTGACAGGCAGCCTCGCCCTCGCCGATGGGTATCTGTATCGCGCGTTGTTCTGCATTCAGCTAGCCTTCTACATCCTCGCCGCGCTGGGCAGTCTGTTCCCGTCCCGATTCGGACGTCTCGGTATGTTCTACATTCCCGCCTACTTCTGTGCCATCAATGCCGGCGCCCTGCTCGGACTGTGGGGGTTCCTGACGGGACAGCGGTACGCCGCCTGGCAACCCCGCGGCGCCTAGAGGCTCATGTCCCACTGGTACGGAAGAGTGTCGCTGCTGGTCAGCGATTTCCTGGCCATCAACGCGGCCACTGTGGTCCTGTTGTGGATGAAGTTTGTCGGTGGGGCTCTGACCACGGTGGAGAAAAGCTGGCGCCTGGCTCATCTCGACTCCGGCTCCGAACCCACTTTCGCCTACGCCCTGACCTATTACTCGGACGGGGCATTGCCGCTGATTTTCCTCTGCTGGCTGGTGCTCTTCATCTTCCTGGGTATGTACAGAATCGAGCGCAATCGGTCGCGGCTGGACGAGGCGTTCGCGGTGTTCAAGGTCGTCACCTTGGGTACGCTCCTGTTCCTCATTGCCACCATGGAAAGCGGTTTCTCCTTCACCCGCGTTCTCATGGGGGTCTACTGGCTCTCCCTGTTGGGTCTGGTGGGAGGGGGACGAGTGGCCCTGCGCAGCGTGCAGAAGAGGCTGTTAGTCGCCGGGATTGGCCGAACCCGCGCGGTGATTGTCGGGTCGGACGCCCGTGGAGAGCGGTTGCTGGCCGACCTGCGCATGTCGCCCGAGCAGGGGTATGAGGTCGCGGGTTTCGTTCGCGCCCGCACCGATGAAAAGCGCGGCGAGGTGGCCGGCCTGCCCCTGCTGGGAGACATCGAGCAGCTGGCCGGCATCATCTCGGAGCGGAATGTGGAGACGGTGCTGATCGCTCTGAAGTCGAATTCCCACGCCGAGATCGAGGAAATTGTCGAAGCTGCCCGAGGTCAGGCAGTCTCCTTCAGCATCACCCCGGATCTATACGATATCGTCGCCGGCCACGTGCGCACGCAGCAGATCTACGGGGTGCCCCTCATGGAGCTCAACCCGCAGATCATGCCCCCGTGGGAGCAGGTCGTCAAGCGGCTTATGGACGTGGCCGTGTCGCTGGCGATCCTTGTGGGTCTGTTTCCGCTGTGGGCGCTTATCGCCTTGGCGATAAAGCTGGAGTCGAAGGGGCCGGTATTTTTCCGTCAGGAGCGTGTCGGCCGTGACGGGGTCACCTTTACCATGTCCAAGTTCCGCTCCATGAGGGAAGGCGCCGAAGATCGGACGGGACCCACGTGGGTGGACACCGACGATCCGCGAGTGACGCGGGTGGGACGTCTGCTGCGGGGCTTGCACCTGGACGAGGTGCCCCAGTGTCTGAATTTCCTCAAGGGCACCATGAGTCTGGTGGGTCCTCGCCCCGAACGGCCCTACTTTGTGCAGCAGTTTGCCCGGCAGATCCCTTTCTACATGCGGCGCTTCAATGTCAAGCCGGGGCTGTTGGGATGGGCGCAGTCCAAACACGAGTTCGATATGGGATCCAAGGATCTGGTGCGGATTGCCCGCGAGCGCTTGGAGTACGATCTGTACTATATTGAGAACGCGTCCCTGGCGCTGGATCTCAAGATCATGTTGCGGACGATCTGGTTTGTGTTGTCGGGCAAGAGTACCAGGTGAGCGGGCCCGCTGGTGACCAAACCAAACTGCGGCTGATCGAGGGTTGGCAGTGGGGCTGACGCTACTCGAGCCAGTGAGAGACGGGCGTCAGCAGGAATTCCTCCAAAGAAACGCCCTGACCGCCAACCAGCAATTTGCGCTGCGGCGCGAAGGCCCGGTCGAACGCCGACATGCCCGGAAAAGCTTCCCTGCCTCTGCCGCTTTTCACCTCGATGGCCACCACCTGTTCGCCACGGCGAAGGACGAAGTCCACTTCTTTGCCTCGCTCGCGCCAGTAGAACAGCTCCATGGTGGTACCCACGATGCTGTTTGCGAGGTGCGCCCCCACGGTCGACTCGATCATCCGTCCCCAGAAATCGCGGTCCTGCCGTGCTTCTGAAAAGGAAAGGGAGCACTGGGCGCCAATCAGTGCCGTGTTCAGCACCTGTAGCTTGGGGCTCGAAGCTCGTTGTCGCACTCGTTGGCCGGCGAACTTCGGCAAGCCGGTCACCATTCCCGCTCCGGCCAGTAGATCCAGGTAGTGGCTGAGGGTTGTCGTATTCCCCGCGTCCTGCAGCTGTCCCAGCATTTTCTGATACGCCAGGATCTGTCCCGAATACGCGCACGCCAATTGGAACAGTCGGCGTAGCAAAGCCGGCTTGTCGATACGTGTCATCAGCAATACGTCGCGCGAGAGGGTGGTCTCAATCAGCGCGTCGATGATGTAGCGCGACCAGCGGTCGTGGTCGTCGATCAGCGAAACCGAGCCGGGGTAGCCGCCAAAGAACGCGAATCTCTCCGGCTCCCAGCCGAAGGCGTCGCGCATCTCCCCAAATGACCAGTGCGGCAGTTGGATGATTTCAAATCGGCCCGCCAGGCTCTCGGTGAGTCCCCGTTGAACAAGTAGAGGCGACGATCCCAGCAGAACGACCTTCAGCGGCACGGACTGGATCGCATCTTCGTCCCACAGCTGCTTCACCACCGAGGACCAATCCGGAATCTTCTGCACTTCGTCCAACACCAGCAGCGCTCCCTCCCCCTCTCTCGCTCGCAGACGAGCCAGATCCCATTGCTGTTCGATCCAGGTTGGGTCGCGAAGCGTCGGTTCGTCAGCCGACGCATAGTGAGTCGGCAGATCGATCTCCGCCATCACCTGGCGAATGAGGGTTGTCTTGCCGACCTGACGTGGCCCAGCCAGGATCTGGATGAATTGGCGTTCCTCGCGCAAGCGGGAGAGTAGCGGTTGGAACAGAGTACGTCTGAACATGCGTTCTTCCCTTACGACTATTTACTCAGTATCACTTGGTAATTTACTCAGTATGTCTATATAAAGGTTCCGGGCCCCAATGTCAAAGCCAAATGAGCCCCTCGCCAGTGTATCGGTCCCCAGGGGTTTCCCGCAGTCTGGGCTTCGGACGGGTTGGCGGAGGAGCTTGACGTGGGCGGCGGGTCCGGGTGCGCTGATCGCGGGTCTGGGTGGTGGTCCCTGAGTGGGTCCGCCTTGCGAAGCCACTGACGCGTCAGAGTCTGTAAGCGCGTGTCA
>Ga0310122_10002519_pt1 | contig 11646 bp, 7 predicted proteins | sample CB6_Bottom_1051__FD_203503 | JGI IMG/M metagenome (GOLD analysis project Ga0310122, IMG submission 203503) | Marine microbial communities from Western Arctic Ocean, Canada - CB6_Bottom_1051 | ecosystem: Environmental > Aquatic > Marine > Oceanic | place: Canada: Western Arctic Ocean | collected...
AAGGTTGAACTCATACTCTTCTCCATCCTGAGCCTGATACACCATACGCACTGCGTGTAGCTTGATGGTGATTCCACGCTCCCGCTCAAGTTCATTATCGTCGAGCACCTGAGCACGCATCTGCCGAGGATCAAGTGTCCCGGTTCCCTCAAGGAGCCTGTCCGCTAAGGTGGACTTACCGTGGTCGATATGAGCCACGATGCAGAAGTTCCGGATGCGGTTGGTATGCACTAATCAGGGGTGTACTGGATGATGTGGAGGACGTTGGGCAAAAGGTAACAGATGAGGTCGTGTGTAGCTTCGACGTATGTATGTCAAACAACATTTTCTATGGAACCATGTCGACCCGGGAACCCGTTGAGCACGGTTCATTGGGTCAGTAGCTTCCATGCTTCTGATGAATACTCCACACGCCACTCCTAACGCCTCACGGCCTGACTTGCTGGACACCGAAACACTATCTCAGCTCGGCGGAATCGAGTTGATTGCGCGCCAGGTGGTGGAGGGCTTCTTAATGGGTCTGCACCGCTCCCCACACCGAGGTTTCTCTGCCGAGTTCGCCGAACTCCGCGCTTATCAAGCGGGTGACGACCTCCGCTACATCGACTGGAGAATGTTCGGCCGTTCTGACCGTTACTACGTGAAGCAGTTCGAGGAGGAAACGAACCTGAGGGCTCACCTCCTCGTGGATGTAAGTGAATCGATGGGTTGGAGTTCCGACCCCGGTGTGCTTCCCTCCAAGCTGTGGTACGCGAAGCACCTTGCAGCTTCTCTAGCACTCATTCTCCTGAGACAGGGTGACTCCGTAGGGATGGCTGCTTTCCACGATGTCATTGTGGAACGGGTGCGGGCGAGAGGTGGCCGCCGACAATGGACGGAGCTCACACGTCGTTTAGCAGACCTCCAAGCTTCGGAGGGGACATCAGCGGAACGGGCACTTCGAGATCTTGCAGTTCGGCTGAGACGAAGGGGACTCGTCATCCTACTGTCGGATCTGCTCGTCAGGCGCGAAGAGACCCTGACGGCTTTGAAGTTTCTCCGGCACCATGGGCACGAAGTGCTTGTCTTTCACCTTTTGGACCCAGGCGAACGTGAGCTCCCCCGAGTTTCGGAGGCCTGCTTCTTCGATCCCGAGACGAACGATGAACTCCTGGTAAGCATCCCGGACATCCGAATCGAATACCGAGCTGCTGTGGCGGATGCTCTTGAAGAATGGCAGAACAATCTCCGCCCGTACGGTATTGACTACCAGGTTCTTGAGACTGACCAACCATTATCCAGTGCACTGCGGACTTATCTCCGCAAGCGAGAGCGACTAGGGTGAATTCGGACTTGGGAGCACTACAATGGGAGTCCTAAGTCCACTCTTTTTACTCGCTGGGCTCGCAATCGGAATCCCAGTATTCCTCCATCTCTTTCACCGGCAAAAGACACGTCGGCTGAGCTTTCCAGCCCTCCGCTACCTTGAGAGGACCGAGCGCGAGCACGCCAAAGAGATCCGGATCCGTCAACTGCTCCTTCTCTTAATTCGTGTCATAGTGTTGCTTCTGCTGGTCGGGGCCGGGTCTCGTCTTTTCGTTGAGGGTAGAGGGTCAGCTCATCCTCCGACAGCGGTCGTGCTCATACTCGACAACTCCATGAGTAGTGGCCTCGTTATTGGAGAATCGAGGGTATTAGACGAACTGAAAGAGATTGCAGTAACCACACTCGATGGCTCCTCGACCGAAGACCAGTTCTGGGTCCTGCGAGCTGGGGAACCGTGGCTACCTTCTTTCCCAGTGGGCGCTAGCGAAGCCCGCATGATAGTGGAGAATACGGAGACCAGTGACGCGCGAGGCGACCTTGCTGCCTCTCTAGCGCGAGCCGCAGGACTCCTTCGCACAGTGCCTTTCGAATACCGTGAGATCCACCTTATCTCAGATCTGCAGGCTTCCGCATTTCCCGCCCGTGGTGAAAGCCCAGCAGGTGATATACCAGTCGTAGTTTGGTCACCGAGCCAAAGTCTTACAGAAAACCGTGCAATCACTCGCGTTTTGGTCGGGGGTGGCCTCCCACCCTTGGAGGGAGAAAAGACGGAGATAGCCATCCATGTGCTCGAGAATCCCAAGGATACAACGCCTCTACAGGTTCGTGTGATCGTCAATGAACGAGTCCGCGGGGTAACTGAAGTGCCCCCTGGATCCGCTATTGCGACTACACTGGCTGCGAACGCTAGCGGCTGGATTCGGGGATATGCGGATGCAGATCCAGATGCCCTCAGGACGGACGACCGCCGATACTTTGCTTACCACTCTCGCCCTGCTCCCAGAGTAGCGTCCTCTGGTGACATCGGATTTTTTGCAGCGGAAGCGATATCAGTTCTTGAGTCTGCAAACCGCTTGACATCTGTCGCCCTCAGGGAGGCAGAATTACTGATCACAGAAATGGGAGTGGGCCTAGATATTCTTCCACTAAGCGCCTCGGTAATGGTGACGCCACCCTCCGATCCCACTCTACTTCCCGGGTTGAATCGTCGGCTCGCGGACGCGGGAATCCCATGGAGATACAACGCTCATCGTCAAACAGGATCTGCAATATTGGGAGGCCGTAATCTACCTGAACCGTTGGAAGAGGTTCGGGTCGGAAGCTGGTACAAACTTGTACTGTCCGATGATGTGGAAACACCATCTCGGACCTTGGCCGAAGTATCAAGTGACCCCTGGGCAGTGCAAGGCACAGACACTCGCGGGCGACCCTACCTTCTAATCGCTTCTGCTCTGGACATCTCATCGACAAGCCTGCCAGTGTCAACGGGGATGCTCCGCTTCATCGATTGGGTGGCCAGCGAATGGGCAGGAACTGGCACGAGCCATATTGATTACGAGACTGGGGACGAATTGTCTGCTCCCCGAGAGGCCACACATGTGCGCTTTCCTCATGGAGGGGAGTTTGAGATTGATGGCACACGCTTGGTGCGTGGGACAGGTGAAGTCGGCTTCTATGATTTCTTGAATTCTGATGTAGTCGTCGACGTCGTGGCGCTCAATTCACCGATTGCCGAGTCCAGACTCGATAAGCTTGGCCCCGACGCCATTTTGACGCAGGTCGGTGGACGTGCAAGGCCAGCAAATGACAGGGCGGAGTGGTTGCGCGAGGTCTTCGGGCAACGTCAAGGTCCAGAGTTGTGGTGGCCGCTGCTTTTGATGACCCTCACTCTGCTAGTCATCGAGTCACTGATTGCTTCTGCTGGCCGAGTTGACGTGCGTGCGAATAAACGGAATGACATCCCGCCCAACTCCGCTCTTGATGCGTCCCTCTGATCCGATTCTCACGACTATCGGAGCCTGTCCAGTCGTCCTTGAGCTGGCACACAATCTCCCTGCACCCGGAACCCAAAAATACCTGGGTGGTGTGCACGGCGCCCTTGGCTCTCTCTTGGTGGCAGCCCTGCATGAAAGCTGCCCCGAGCAGGTCTTTGTTGCGCTAGCTCGAACTCCCGCCGACGCAATCGCTGTGGAGACCGACCTTGAGTTAGTGGTCACCACTCGTGATACCTGTCATTTCTATCCTCAGAGAGAAGCTCTCCCCTACGAGGACTCGGAACCACACCTGGAAATCGATGGACTGCGCGTAGAAGCCGTAGAGGCACTTTTCTCGGGTCGCACCCAGATTTTGGTTACCACCCCGAGGGCCTTACAGGAACGTGCCGCAATCCCTTCTAGCTTGGCGGGATTACGTCGAACGATTCGGGTCGGAGAGCAAGTCGAATTCTCAGCGATCCGCGATTTTCTCGAGCAGCAAGGCTTCATCCGGATGCCTCTGGTTGAAGAGGTCGGACAGTTCGCAGTTCGTGGTGGAATCTTGGACGTGTTCTCCGTTGCAGCAGGAGAACCCGTACGCATCGAGTTCTGGGGGGATAAGATCGCTTCGATAAGAAGCTTCAACATCTTGGACCAGCGTTCAACATGCGAGCTTAAAGAAACTCACGTGCTGCCCGTCACCTTCCAGCGCTTGAGTGAGGACACTGATGAAAGAGTACAGAAATCTCTTCTTGAGTTATTGCCAGCAGGCGCCCTCATAACCCGGATCGGGGATTGGAGCATTGACGAAGAAGTAAGTAGAACCTGGGCGCGCGTAACGACACTTTACGAAGGCCTCATTCAATCCGGTGCGACACCGTCTTCACCAGACACCCTGTTCTTGCACCCGAATGACTTCGCCCAAGCGCTGGAGCGATATGCCCACCTCCATCTCAGCATCCGAAACGACTCCAGCCCAGTGCTTGACTCGGAACCACCCCCAGAGATTGATCGCGATATGGGACGCCTGGAAGCGTACCTCCGCGACGGACACGACCAGCGTCACGAAACACTCTTACTTTGCGACAACGAGGGCCAGCTTCAGAGACTAGAAGAGATTCTTGGGGGAGTATCACTAATCCCTTCTGGTACACGCCTGGGCCTCGGGTCACTGTCCACCGGATTTGAGTTGTCCTGTGGTGAAAAGCGACTCCGGGTTCTAAACGACCATGAAATTTTCCGGCGTAACAGGCGTTTAGGAAGAAGCCGGCGTTTTCGCGGCTCAGTTGCGCTCGAGAGCCTAGCTCAGATCAAGCCAGGCGACTACCTGGTACACATGGATCATGGTGTGGGCCGATTCATAGGGCTTGAGCGCCTTGAAATCTCCGGGCAAGAACTGGAGACACTGGCCATTGAGTATGCAGGTGGGGAGGTTCTTCGGGTTCCTGTCTATCGCCTTGACCTGATTGAGCGATGGATTGGTGAGTCAGGCGATGCTAAGCCACCATCGGTCCACCGTATCGGAGGCAGGCGCTGGAAGACGATGCGCAAGAAGACCGAGAGAGCACTAGAAAAAATGACGGTTGAGCTCCTTGAGCTCTACGCTAGACGCCAGTCCACAAACGGCTTTCGGTTCTCACAGGACACACAGTGGCAGATAGAGATGGAGTCCTCCTTCCTTTACGAGGACACCCCGGACCAGCGAGAAGCAACCACGCACGTCAAGCGGGATATGGAGTCCCATCGTCCGATGGATCGACTTATCTGTGGGGATGTTGGGTATGGTAAAACAGAGGTTGCCGTGCGTGCAGCTTTCAAGGCAGTTCAGGATGGAAAGCAAGTCGCGGTATTAGCGCCCACTACGATACTTGTGGAGCAGCACAAGCATACGTTCGCAGAACGATTAGCGGACTACCCCGTGAACGTTGGTGCCCTTAGTCGGTTCAGGTCCGCCAAGGAGCAAAAGGAGATACTGTTAGGGCTCGCAAATGGTAGGGTCGACATTGTGGTTGGCACTCACCGCCTGTTGTCCAAAGACGTCTCATTTCGTGATCTGGGCCTCTTGATCATTGATGAGGAGCAACGATTTGGTGTAAGTCATAAGGAGCGCTTGAAGAGATTGAGAGCCTCCATCGATATCTTGGCGCTGTCGGCTACGCCGATCCCCAGGACTTTACACCTCTCACTCTCGGGCATCCGTGATCTTTCGCTGATCCAGACTCCGCCCCGGGATCGTATGTCTATCGTCACTAGCGTGGTCCCATGGACCAACCGACTAATCACGGAAGCGCTGCACCGTGAGTTAGACCGTGGCGGCCAGGCCTTCTTCCTCCACAACAGGGTGGAAACAATCCACGCAGCGGCCGAGGAGCTACGCGCTCTTATTCCCGAGGCCAGTATTGGAGTAGCTCATGGCCAGATGGGTGGCCATGAACTGGATAAAGTGATGCGTTCGTTTGTCAAAAGTGAGCTTGATGTACTTGTATGCTCTTCAATCATTGAGAACGGGCTAGACGTTCAGAACGCCAACACGCTTATCGTTGACAGAGCTGACAGGTTCGGCCTTTCCCAGCTCTACCAAATCCGTGGACGGGTCGGCCGATCCAATCGCCGAGCATACTGTTACCTACTGGTTCCCGATGAAGTTGGCGAGGACGCACGGAGGCGACTGACCGTCCTAGAGCACTACACAGAGTTGGGCTCAGGGTATTCTATTGCGCTGCATGATCTGGAGTTGAGAGGGGCTGGGAATTTGCTTGGAGCTGACCAATCGGGCTTTGCTCAACAGATTGGACTTGATACGTACATGAGGCTACTCAAGAAGACAGTCAAGCGCCTACGGAACGGCAATGAGCAGCAGGAATGGCCAGATCCTGACGTTTCACTGGCTGGACCCGCATACCTGCCGGAGGGGTACGTTTCCGACTCAGCGCAGAAGCTGCATTTTTACCGAAGGCTATCAAGGGCAGGAGGTCAGACTGAGATCGAAGCCATTCGACTTGAATTGGCAGATCGATTTGGGCCACTGCCTCCCGAGACCGCGCGTCTTCTAGACGCTAGCGTGTTACGTATCTTAGGACGCAGTGTTGGGGTCGAGCGCATTATTGTGAGTGATGAGTCGGCCCGAATGAGTTTTCGTGAGGGGATTGTGCCCCGAATGGCCGCATTGGAGGGACCTTTGCGACAGAGACAAGCAGAACTCGAGGTCCGCCGGATTACACCGCTTTCACTGTTGCTTTACCAGGTGGGAGCAGATCCGATTCTGGAAACAGTCACGCTGGCCCTGGCGGCTCTGAGTTCTGCGCACTCCGCCACTGCATAATCTTAAATAGACAGGAGAGCCAGTGAGGCAAGTCCTTTTGGTGCAGAAGAGATGGACACAGTCAGTGTTTGCTCTACTGCTCGTCGCTGCAGCCGGATGCACCGAACCCGAGTCGGAGGAGGGAATTGTTGCGCGTGTCGGAGGCTACGAACTCTCCGTCGAAGAAATTGTGAATCTTCTTATCAACGAAGAGCGCTTGCCAGCCCAGGTTACGGTGATGGAACAGGTCGCAGAACTCTGGATTGATTACACACTGCTCGGTGATGCTTTCGCTGACGATACAACTCTCGCTTTCCTGGACTTCGACGAGATCTTACGCCAGCAAGCAAATCAATTGATAATCCTCCAACTCCGAGACTCGGTGATCCAGGTGGATACGGCGATCTCAGATCTCGAGTTGGAAGAGATCTATGCCGCGGAAGACCCAGAACTCGAAATCCGCGCCAGTCACATACTACTCCAGTACCCATCTCAAGCTACACTCACTCAACAGGATTCCGTGCGGGCGACTATCTTGGCTATCCGGAATCGAATCGAGGGCGGAGAGTCCTTCGGTACACTGGCAACTCAATACAGCCAGGACCGTGGATCAGGAGCTGTTGGCGGTGATCTCGGGTTCTTCGGCCGCGGCGAAATGGTCCAACCATTTGAGCAGGCTGTCCTTGCCCTGTCTCCGGGTGAAATGACAGGCCCGGTGGAAACCCAATTCGGCCTGCACCTGATTAGGCTTGAGCAGTTGAGAATCCAGAATTTCGAGGAAGTCGTAGCAGACCTCCGGAATCGCGTTCAGACAGAGCGGTTCTTACGGGCTGAATCCACGTTCGTGGCAGGTATTCAAGAACGTGCGGAACCTGAGCCAACAGCGGGCGCCTATGTGGTGGTACGTGAGATTGCTCAGAATCCAGCCATCAGGCTCTCAAGGCGGGCCGGGCGACGGGCCGTATTCGAGTACTCGGGTGGTGAACTCACAGTCGCGGAAGTTCAGTTTGTTCTGCAGACACAGAGTCCAGAGTTTCAGGAACAAGTAGTCACAGGGACGGATGAGCAACTCGAACAGTTCCTCCTCGGGCTTGTTCAGCATGAACTTCTCGTGACCGAAGCGGGGTTATCCGGACTTGAGCCCGGGAGAGAGGTCTTGGACTCAATGGCGGTGGGGGCTCGTAACCAACTCCGTTCTACTGCCCGGGCCCTCCGCTTGATCGAACTCGATAGAGCTCCCGGAGAACCCACCGAACAGGCGCTCGAGCGCGCGGTCCTAGAGGCGATAGCCAACGTGCTGGCCGGAGCAACAGACGTGATCGATCTTGGAGCAATAGGCTTTCAACTGAAGCAGCGGACGTCCCTCTTTATATCAGAGCGAGGGGTTGGTCAGGCCGTGCTTCGTCTCGGACAACTCCGCGCGAATCGCAGCCCATCCATTGTGGAAGAGGGAGCGGAAGTACCGGACCTCATTCCGGATACGCTGAACTAGTGAATATAGGGGATCAGATGTCCGGACCTTCAGATAACGAAATGGGTTACGACGGATCATGTGTAGAGGACTGATACTCTTGTCGATCGGATTACTGCTTAGTCCTGGATTCATGACGGGCCAGGTTCCAAGCGAAGAAGACGTCGTCGATCGAGTTATGGCAATCGTAGGGGACTCAATCATACTGAGAACTGAGATCCAAGAAGAGCTTCAGAGGATGGCAATGTCCGAAGGAGTCCCCCTGCCCGATCCGGGCTCGGAACTCGACCAGATGATGAGCGAGGTGCTCGACCAGATGATCAACCGATCTCTGGTACTACAAGAAGCAGCTCGCGATACCCTGATTCGGGTCAATGAATCAGAGATCGAGGACCGAGTTGCTGCACGAATCGATGACGTGGCCCAGCAGTTTGGCGGGCAATCAGGACTGCAGCAGGCACTAGCGACGGACGGGCTTAACCTCGCTGAGTACCGTGACCTGCTCAGAACGCAAATCCGGCAGGAGCAGACTCAGCAACTCTTTCTCCAACGAACACTGCAAAATGCTCCAACGATTGAGCTCTCCGAAGATGACCTACTCACCGCCTTCCAGGCTTCTCGAGCGCAACTCCAGCAGCGTCCTAAGATCATCACGTTTACTCAGGTTGTGTTAAAACCCACCCCCTCAGAGATATCACAGCAAACTGCTCGAGCCGAGGCAGACTCTCTACTTGGAGAGATCCAGGGCGGTAGCAATTTCGAGGAGCTTGCCCAACTCCACTCTGACGATATCGGTAGCGCTGAACTCGGAGGAGATCTCGGCTGGTTCAGGCGTGGTACGATGGTTACAGAATTCGATGAGGCCGCCTTTTCAATGCGGGACGGTCAAGTAAGTGACATCGTCCAGACAGAATTCGGATACCACATCATCAAGATTGAGCGCTCTCGGGCAGGGGAGAAAAGAGGCCGACACATCCTTGTCATTCCAGAAATGACTGAGACAGATATCCAGAGAACGCGGGATACAGCATCGGTCGTACTGGGGCGAGTGAAAGCCGGTGAGCCGATGGAAATACTATTTTCGCAATACTCCGATGAGGAGGCTCCCGATACACTTCGTGTACCGTTCGACCAAATAGATCAACTGCCACCTGGATACGGAGTGATCGCCACCGGAGTAGGTAACGAGGTGATCGGGCCAATCGAGTATGAAACCCCTAGGGGAGAGATCCGCCTCGCAGTCGTGAAGGTGGAAGAGGTCCGCGAAGCGGGAGCTTACACATTTGAGGATCTACGTGGGCAAGTAGCGGCTCAACTTCAGGAACAGAGACAGTATGCTAGAATCCTGGAGGAACTACGAGCCAAAACGCACATTGAGATCCGGGAATAATTTTCGGGGCACGTGCATCCTCATATCGCTATAACGCTCGGTGACCCGCGAGGAATCGGTCCTGAGGTCGCGTTTCGGTCCGTTCTGGATCTGAAGACTGAACTTAGGCACCTCCCAATCACATTCTTCGGTCCGGAAGAGACTCGTGGCATGGTGCCATCAGAGCACGAATTCATAGCAGTTGGCGCCTGGGAGGGGACCCCGACGGGCGCCGGGCGGATCGCGGCGCTTGCAATAGAGCAGGCAGTCACCGGTGTGCTCCAAGGTCTGTTTCACGCATTAGTCACTGCCCCTGTGCATAAGCCTTCTCTACGGTCCACTGGATGGGATGTACCAGGACAAACTGAGATGCTCCAGAAGCTCACCGGTTGTGAACCAGTGGGAATGCTAATGGCTGCAGAAAAGACCTGTTGGGGGAGTCCCCTCAAAGTATTGCTGGCGACGACACACTATCCTCTTCGAGAGGCCTTGAGCCTTCTGACTGAAGAGTTACTTATTGAACAAATTATGCTCCTCTACGAAGCACTACAGAGCGACTGGGGCCTCGTCACTCCGCGGATCGCTCTATGTGGGCTTAATCCGCACGCGTCAGATGATGGCCTGTTCGGAGACGAGGAGGCCTTGATCTTCACTCCTGCGGTCAAGCGTGCCCGAGAAATGGGCGTCGATGTTTACGGACCTCTCTCAGCGGATACCGTGTTCCACCGCGCACTCACCGGAAGTTTTGATGCGGTTGTGGCACCATATCACGATGTCGGTATGGGAGCGTTCAAGACCGCTTCTTTCGGAGGAGGTGTAAACGTAACGCTCGGGCTTCCCTTTGTGAGAACATCACCCGATCACGGTACTGCCTTTGATATCGCCGGCACTAGTTCAGCTGATGCCTCCTCGATGGTGGAGGCTGTGAGGATGGCCGTCTACCTCACAAAGAACCGTTTTAGCAAGATTTCTATGGATGTCTGAGCTTTCTTCTCGGACCAGTCCAATCCGGATGCCTCTTGTCCAACTGAGTTCGTGAGCAAGCTTACTAACATTTCCAAACAGGATCCGGACTCGGCCAGTTCAGCCAGCTCCGCAGGCATATTGTGTCCTTGACGGGCCGACTGGGCCTCCTGGCCATCATAGTTGTAATTCCGAATGCTTCCTGCACGATGATTGGGGCCTCAGAGCTTGAAACTCCTTCACCCGAAACTACCGATGATCACCCTGAGTTCGAAGGAGTCCGTGCTAGGGAGGCACTCACAAGCCTAGAGCGCCGACGTCGAGCACTGGAAGCGCTCGTGGGTCGAGCACCTTCCTCGGGGCCCGCAATGTCAATTGGGGATGCCGGGAGTCTTGAGTGGCCACTAGATGGTGATCTCATTTACCGCTTCGGACGTGAACAACGTCCCAATGGAATAGTGCTCCGTTGGAACGGTGTGGGAATCGCTGGGTTGCCTGGAAACCCAGTACGCGCAGTGAGAGACGGACTTGTAGTTCTAGCGGGACCATTCGAAGGATACGGGCCAACCGTCGTACTGAGCCATGGAAACGGATTCTATTCCCTTTACCTGTATCTGGAAGAAATCACGGTAGTCGAAGGCCACAGCGTTGATGTGGGTCATGTGGTCGGCACAGTCGGAGGTACCGATACTCCGGAAGGGCCGCACATTGAGTTCCAGATCCGAGCCCCTAACGAGGAATCGGTGCCACAAGCACAGGATCCACTCCAATGGCTTAGGCCACGAGTGGGCGGATGAGCCTTCATCCCGTCGTGGGACACAAAGACCTTCTTTCTTCAATCGCGCGTGCTCACGCGCGCGAGTCCCTCCCCTCTTCACTTCTGCTCCATGGACCTCGCGGTGTCGGAAAGCAGAGAGCTGCTTTGTGGATCGCTCAGCTCACAATCTGCCAGCAGCCATTAGCTCAGGGTCCTTGCGGTGAATGCGGAGCTTGCCGGATGGCGGTCAGACTCGAGCATCCGGATATTCACTGGTACTTTCCTCTTGAGCGTCCGAAACGGGTAAGCGGTGATCGGTTGGTGAGCGCACTTGAGGACGCTCGCATGCAGGCACTCGCTGATCTCCGGGCAAGGCCGCTTTATCCGAGCCATACCGGTGACCTGAAGGGCCTGTACTTTGGTATTACCCAGAATATTCGAAGACGGGCGTACCTTCGGCCGACTATGGCAGCGGGCCAAGTTTTCATTATCGGGAACGCAGAGCTG
>Ga0310122_10002520_pt1 | contig 11645 bp, 6 predicted proteins | sample CB6_Bottom_1051__FD_203503 | JGI IMG/M metagenome (GOLD analysis project Ga0310122, IMG submission 203503) | Marine microbial communities from Western Arctic Ocean, Canada - CB6_Bottom_1051 | ecosystem: Environmental > Aquatic > Marine > Oceanic | place: Canada: Western Arctic Ocean | collected...
GCCGTGGCGGTCGACGGGCTGATCAGCATGCTCGAACCGATCATGGTCGTCGTGCTGGGCCTGATCGTCGGCTTCATCGTCATCGCACTCTTCATGCCACTCGTCAAACTGCTCAACGAGCTCTCCTGAACACCCGACAACCGCGGGCCAACCCGCAAGAGGCCACACGATGCACTCCCGTAAACTCAACCCAAAACACCGCTCGCCTCGGACCGCGTTCACCCTGGTCGAGATCATGGTGGTGATCGTCATCATTGGCATCCTCGCCTCGATCCTCGTGCCGGTCCTCGGAGGCATCATCCGGCGGGCCAACGAGGCCGCCGTCAAAGTCGAAATCAGCTCGCTCGAAAATGCCATCTCCGACTTCAAGACCAAGTTCAGCTGTCATCCGCCCGACCACATTACCCTTTACGAGTTCTCGAATCTGGGGACATCTACCAGCCCACCCACCGGCTGGGCCGGCGATGCAGCGTCTCGTGCCAAGATCCTCAAGATCTGGCCACGGTTCAACTTCGCCCTGGGACGGTATCTCAACAATGACTCAGACACCCTGGACACCATTCACCTGTCGGGAGCGGAGTGCCTGGTCTTTTTCCTGGGGGGCATGCCGCACTGCAACCAGAACAAGAACTTCTTCATGACGGGCTTCTCAAAAAACCCCGCGGATCCCCTGAGAAGACGAGGCGAGGACCGGAACGGCAATGGTGTCCTCGACACGACTCCGCCGCCTTCAGAAGACCTCAACAACAACGGCATACTCGACCCCAGCGTTGAAACTCGTGACGGTCCGTTCTTCGAGTTTCCGTCGTCGCGTCTCCGCGACGTCGACCTGCCAACCAACTCGTCGCCCGGCCCTGACGCGTTTCCCGAGTTCATCGACACTCTTGCCAACCAGACGGCCCCGTACCTCTACCTCAGCAGCAACGAAGGTCGTGGCTACAGCACGGCGGCCGGCTTGGTTTTTCACCCTAATCCACCGACACCCCCGGTTAACTCGCAAACACGACCTTCGTTAAACATGTGGCCAGAAATAAACAACCCGCTTAGTACACCCCACTGGAACCGAACATCTCCTTACCTCCAGACTGCCGGTGGACTTAGCTGGAAGGCCAAGACATTCCAGATCATTTCTCCCGGATTTGGGCCACACGAAAACACCGCGAATCAATTCTGTCCCTACGGCATCGCCGACATCTACGACCCGAAAAACACCGGGGCACTTTTACCCCAGGACGCCGACAACATCACCAATTTCTCTGCAGGGGGTCGGATGAGGCCGTGACCTCGTCGCGGTTAATTCGAAATCCCCGTTAGCAGGATCTCTCTCCTGCGGGCCATCCGGACAGCTGTCTCAATCGTCTCCTCCACCGGCCCGCGTTCTCGAATGATCATGATCACACCATCGTTCCCGACTGTCTCGGCCTCGACCCGAACGCCCGATCGCCTCCGGCGAGACGGGTTCACGCTGGTCGAACTCCTGGTCGTGATCCTGATCATCGCGATCATGGCATCATTGATCACGGCCGTTATCGGCAACTCGCTGAATTCGGCCCAAGCCGCAGCCACACGGGCCACGATCACCAAGGTTCACCGACTGCTGGAAGAACGACGACAGGCCATTGCGCGGAGGAACCTGAGAACTGAAATACGTGTTGTCAGAAACAGCATGGCTGCTCCTGAACTCTACGCCCCCCAGGTTAGGCCTGGTCTGAACAGCAACGAAGTTGCCAGGATCGTGGCGTTCAAGGAGACGATGAGGGCGCAGTTCCCTCAGCGGATCAAGGATCTATCAGGTCCCGACAGGCGGTTCCACACCAGCGACGACTCTCCGGTCTTGGCGCAATTGAAGAAACTCAATTCCAGTTTTTCTGCCAATCCACCAGTATTTCCCTCCCAGCACACCATGACCACCACGAGTTCCGAACTGCTTTACGTGGCGTTGACCATGGGCACCGAGTTGGGTAGCGGGGGAACTGCCATCGATTTCAACAGCAGTGAAGTTGTTGATTCTGATGGTGATGGCTTGATGGAACTGGTCGATGGTTGGGGAAACCCGTTGAGGTTCTACCGGTGGCCCACGGACCTGGTCAAGGCGTTCCCCAATTCCGTTCCACGACCGGTCGAACTGTTGATCGACGGTGGAAATGCACAACTGTGGAACAAAGACCCGGACGACCCGATTGGACGGTTCAACAAGTGGTTGAGCAACTCCGACGTCAACACCCATTGGCAGGTGCGAGAGTATTATCACGCGCTGTCCACGTTCCACGTCCCCCTCGTGGTGTCCGCCGGCCAGGATGGCGAGCTGTTTTTGAACGAACCCCACACCGACATCGGGCACCTGGCCCAGCCGACGACACTGGACCCCACTGAGCTCAGCGACTCCATCACCAATCGCAACATCTCCATCGGCGGCAACTGATCCTCATCCACTGACCATTCCCCAAGACCACGACAGGCCGACACGATGACCACATCGCGGCAAGACGACCGACGGCGACAGGACCGGAACCCGGGTTCCCGGTCGGCGTTCACGCTGGTCGAGATGCTGGTCGTGATCACGATCATGCTGGTGATGATGGGCGTGACCGTGGCGGTCATCAACGTGTCGGTCGAGGGTGAGCGAATTCGTTCCGGAGCCAGCCAGGTCCAGAGCTACCTGGCCGGGGCCCGCGACCGGGCCGCTTTTGCCGGCCGACCCTGCGGCGTCCGCTTCATCCTGGATGAACTCGACCCCACCCTTGTCAGGAGCATGCTCTACATCCAGGTCCCCGATGATTGGCAACAGGGGTCCTTTGTCGTGAACGATGTCCAGGGAGATCTCTACTGTTCGCGACTGGTCGAAGAACTGGTGGATAGACAGTCGACGACCGACTGGGGTGATCTCTCCCTCCTGTTGAACACGACCCAACTCCGCAAGCCGAAGATCATGATCCAAGGCCACTGGTACACCGTCGTGGCCACCGACCTGACCGACCCGAACTTACCCCCTCCCGTCCCCCCCGTCCCCCCCCACCACCAGAGTTTGACGATTTGTCCTCGCTTCCGTGGCTCGGACGGCACCCGGGTCCAGGAGGGGGACTATAGGTTGCGACTGCAACCGACGATCATGCCCGGCCAGGAACCGGTGCTGCTGCCGGCCGGCGTGGTGATCGACCTCGACATGTGTCGGCGGATGCGTACCTCGGCGCCGGCTGAGACGCTCCCCCTGTCCTGGTACCCGAACAACACCTACCTCGCGGCCCTCGACATCCTGTTCTCCCCAAACGGAACGGTCATCGGCCCGGAAGCGTCCAAGGGGGTCATTCACCTGCTGGTCAACGACGTCACCGATGCCAACCAGAACCTCTTTCCGATCGACCTCCTCGGGGCCCCCCCCGGAACCATCAGGAACCAATCCGACAAGCGGGTGGTCACGCTGTTCACCAGGACCGGGTACGTCACCACCAGCACGCTCGTCTCGGATATCGACTACCCGTTGGTGCTCAACCAGTTCCATTACGCCGAACGAGGAGAGACCGAATGATCTCGCATCTCCTTAATGCCACCGCGAACAAACGCTCCGGCACCACGCTGACCGAGGTGCTGATGTCGATGATGATCCTCTCCATCGGGGTCCTCTCGCTCGCGTCGCTCTTCCCGATCGGCATCCTCAGTTCCGCCCGTGCCACACAGCTGACCCACGCGGTCACGCTCAAACACAATGTCGCCAACCGGATCGATCTCGACCCGGGGCTCATTCTCGATCCCGACCGCACTTACAGCCTCCCGAATAATCTCCGCTACATCGTTGACCCACTCGGAAGCGTTCGGTTGGCTGATTTGAATGGTAACGGCGTCATCGATTGTGGCGAGGACCTCAACGGCAACGGGGTTCTCGATCCGGGAGAAGATACCAACAACGACAATCAACTCGCCACCGGCGAGGTGGTCCCTTACTTCGGAAATATCGTGCGCCGGTGTCACGCCGGATACAGATCGCTGAGCCGGGCCGAAAACCTGGTCGCGTTGCCTGACTCGTGGACGGAACTAGCCACGGGAGCACCAGAAGCGTTTCCCAACACGAAAAAAGTCAGGGGTGTCCAGTCAATGGACCTGACTGCCGCCAAGTCGATCGCGATGACGAACCTGCAGCAGGGTCCACAGGTCCCCCTGCGAATCATGCTTGTCGACCAGAGGAATGGCCAATCGCACAGCAGCCGGATCAACAGCGTCGTCGGGCAGGTGATCGAGTGGAATCGAGCGTTGCCGATGGCGGCTACGGCCAATATCGACGAGATCCGTGTGCAACAGCAGGAACTGAAGTACACCTGCCTTTTCACTGTCCGTCGTGAAGGCAACGGCCTCGCGTCGGTCGATGTTGTCGTATTCCTGCGACGGTCCTTCATCCTGGACGACGAAACACCCGTCTTCTCCGCGACGGGTTTCCAACTCGGGAAACAGACGGTCACCGTGACCATCCCGCCGAATTCGAACATCACCTACCGATCCGGTGGGTATGTCCTGGATACTCGGAACCTGCGTTGGTACCGGATCGCGTCGGTCACCGAAACTACGGCCACCGAACGCGTGATCGAACTCCAGCAGACGATTGTCGAAAAGGCCGACCCCGGTCCCAACGCGGCCATCCTGATGCCCAACGTGGTCCAGGTCTTCCAACTGGGGGACCGGTGATGCACACGACGACACCAAGCACTACTACAGCCACGGCGACCGTGTCGAAGCACACGACCGGCTTCACGCTGGTCGAGATGTTGGTCTCGGTGACGCTGGTGATGATGATGATGATGATGTTCGGCGAGATCTTCGAGATCGCCTCGGGCATTCACGTCAAGGTCCGGGGCATCACCCGCAACGACCAGCGAACCCGGATCCTGATCCAGACCCTGCGTTCCGACCTCGACAAGCGCACGATGCGACACGCCACACCGTTCCGCCAGAATGAACACCTGATCACCAACCTGGCCGACCGCGACCTTGATAATCGACAGGGCTATTTCTCCGTCTCGGAGAACAACCCCAACAGCGACCTCGACGATGTCCTGCAGTTCACCGCACGCACGTCAATTTCCCTGCAGAACATCGACTCCACGCGATTCTCCGGAAGATCATTCACCCTGGGGGCAACCGCCAACGAGCCGGACTGGGACGACGGTGTCCTGGACGAATCCACCGAGTCGATCGCCGCGGAGATCTCGTACTTCCTCCGGGCCGGCACCCTGTTCCGCCGCGTGTTGCTTCTGAGACAACCGGCCTTTGGCGGTGACCAGCCGACCGATGCCACCGGCAATCCGATCATGCCCGCCGCGTACACCGACCAGAAACGGTCCTTCTGGGGCGACTTTGACTCGTCGGCGCACTTTGATCACATCAACGGGCGCGTACGGTTCCACGGCCTGAATTCGCTGGACAACTCGGGTTCGCTGGCGAACTATCCGCTGGGCTACCGCCGCTACCGGTTCGGTCACGACCACCTGACAGGAGATCCACGGGAATTCACGTTGGTGCCCGGGATAGGCAGTGACAACCAGTGGGGCACTTCCGATGACGGTGATTTCATCGGTCGCTTCACGCACGAGGAAACATCACACCATACGTTCCGCTACCCGGCCGCCGCGCTGCCGTATCCGATGGATTCCGGCACCGTGCTGACGTTGAATCCCGAGACTGGCGTGATCAACCGATTCTCCACTCCCCCCCTCGGCCCCCGTCGGGCCGAGGACATCATGATGACAAACGTCCACTCGTTTGACATCAAGGTTCTCCGCGACGCGGAGCTTCCCTGGGGCCAACTGGAACTCTACGACGAGAACTTCGACACCGCGCATCCACGAGACGCCGGCCTGGCCCCGAACACACTGCCGGGAATCTGGATTCCAAATTCGAATGCTAACCTTGGCATCCACGTCCGAAGCGCGGAGCCTCACCGCCACATGGGTCTCCGCTTCCGGGTGGTCGGCGGCCAACAACCCTACACCAGCGGCCCGATCGAACCCGACTGGCCGGACGATGTCGGTCAACGTGTGAATGATGATTCCATTGTCTGGGAAGCCGCCTACGACCAGCATCGGGCGGTGGCCATCCAGGTGACCGTCCGTTTTCTCGATCCGCACAGCGGGCACATGCGACAGACCACCATTCTGCATTCGCTGACGAACTGATCCGACCAACCAGGCCACCTTCAATTCCAGCACGACAGGCCAACAAGTTGAAACCCGTTCCGGGCCGGACTCGCTACCCGAGCAACCCATGAAAAGACCACTCCCCGACCACCACCGCACAACAACTCCGCGTCGCGGTTCGACCTTTGTTGTCGTGCTGGCACTGCTGGCGCTGTTGGCGATCCTCGGACTGGCATTCGTCACCTTCACCAGCGCCGAGAAGGAGAGTGCCGAGTACTTCGTGGCGACCAGCAACCGCCAGGTGGCCCCGCAGATCAACACCGAGGACACGATCGAGTTCGGCGTCAGGCAACTGATCCTCGGCGCCCGAAACGACCAGGTCAACAGCGCCCTGTGGGGCGGACGACACTCGCTGCTTGCCAGCATGTTCGGTAACGATCTCAACCCGCACTCCGGAGAAGGGATCCACCTGACAATCGACCTGAACAACGGCCAGGTCATCGTTGACCAGGACTTCCACGGTGACCCGGACACGAATTCCGCTCCCCTTCTAATCAACGACTCACCGGTCATTTCCGGAGGCCGTGGTCCCGCGATCATGCGGCAGCTCCAGCTCCCTGCCCCCGACGTCGGATACACGTACCCGGACATCAACAATGTCTTTCTCTCCTGGCAGGGAATGGCGCTCAACTACGAAACGTCTCTTCCCGCAAACGTCATTCTGCCGTCCTTCCACCGACCGCAGTTACTACGCAACGCCAGTAATTCCCCGGTGCCCTACTGGGAAGTCGACCTGAACTCGGCTGGAAAGGTATTACGACCCCATCTGAGTCATCGGCACGTGTTTTCCAATGGCATAGTCAGTTCCGACAAGAGATTCATCTCCAGCACTGACGTCTTCCCCCCCACTGGTGAGCCTCTCGCTGAATGGGCTCGCCTCAGCGGTCCATTCCCGTGGAACACGGGTGAACATCAAAACGGTGTCTGGACACTCTCGGGCTCGCCGGTACGGCCCGGACAATGGGGTCGAACGCAAGTAAATGGCGGACCGGACACCTTCTACCGTCTGGATGCCAACGGGAACCCGGGACCACAGACGTCGTTGTTCGCTCCCACCTATTCGTTCGACGCGGATGCCGACGGGGATGGCATCAAGGAGGCGGTTTGGCTCGACCTGGACCATCCCGTCCGAGTGCTCGCCGACGGCCGCAAGGTGATCCCACTGTTCGCCTTTACCGTGCGAGATGCCGGCGGTCTGGTCAACATCAACACGGCCGGGAATTCCGTCAACATTGGTACCGACGGGAGGATTGGACAACTGGCTAGTGCCTCGCAGTTCAATCTAAACGAAGACACTAACGAAAACGGCGTTCTGGACATCAGCGAGGATGTCAACAACAACGGCCAGCTTGATCCGGGCGAGGACCTCAACGGCAACGGCGTTCTGGACCTCGACGAGGATGTCAACATTATGAATGGCCTCCTGGACATCAGTTTCATATCCCGTTCGAACCTGGGCATGACACCGGCGGAAGTGAATCCACAGTGGGTGCTCAACGCGCATCCGCAACTCGATAAACCGTCGGATCGCACGCCCCAGGAGTTGTTCCAGCAGCACGCTTACCCAGCCAATCCATTCAACTCCGCCCCGGTCAACCGGGTTCATGCATCCAACATGGAATGGTGGTTCGCCCTGAACGGTGCATTCGACTCCAATTCAGGCGTCTATTACCACGGACGAGAGGGGAACCTGACCCAGCCGAACAACCAATCATGGGGTGCTGGCGTCTTCAACGTTGATGACAACCTCAACCAGTCCGAAGGCATGGCCGCCCTCGGTCAGCTACGGAGTTTCACCCATCCGCTCGACTTTCGCGGTACGGGTCGGTTCATCGTTAACGCCAGAGATTCGCATGACCCGGCCGACATGGCACTCAAGTGGCGAGTCAACATGCTTACGAGCAACCTGAATACAAATAATCGCTACTTCACCTATGAAGGCTACCAGGGCTCGGTCAGCTGGGATTCTATTTCATCGACCATACCGAATGCGACATGGTACCTGGATGATTCGACCGAGACGATTTTCGATCATCGTTACCGACAAAACTCCGACACGATCTTCTCTGCCGACGAAAACTACTTCCTGCAGGCCTCCAACTCCGACATCGAGTTGTCCCCGGCCGAGTCACGCCTGGCTCACCTGATGCCCTACAACCTCCGGGACAACGTGCGGGCCGAACAGATCCGCCGCAACCTCACCACCGACAGCTGGGATCTCAAGACACCCTCCATTCGAAAAAGCCACCGTCGACCGGGCGAATTCCCTGGAGGCAGGTTCCCAACGTCGCTCCAGAATGTCCTGCGTCCAGTGGTCTATCAACTGCTGAGACAGACAGCCGAGTTGTCCGTGGCCCCAGTCAGATTCCAGCAACACTTCCAGAACTACAACCCGGTGACCGACTACTACACCCGGCAGTACCGGCTGAGTGTCAATCACCTGTTGGAATATGAGACGTCCGATCAAGATGGGAACGGGTCAGTTGACCTCGTGATGCGGCCACTGAGACCCTATCCGGGCCCCACAGACCCCAGCAGGGTAGTACTCCGCGCGAGGGCTCACTCCGACCGACAGAAGCTCGCCAGGGATATCTACACCCTGCTCTATCTCTACGGAGGTGGTCGAGATGACCTCTTTAATGCGACGACTGGTGTCCTCACATCCAATGCCCTGACCACGAGCAATGGACGACCGTATCACACGATTATTCGACTTCGTGAAATGGCCCAGTTCGCGGTCAATCTCGTCGATTCCCTCGACCGTGACGACGTCCTCACGCAATTCGAGTACGACAAGGACCTCTCAACTGGCTGGAGTCTCGATGACAACGCGTTTATCGACGAATACCCCAACGCCCACCTGCCGGCCAATCACCCGGAATACACACGGGAATACCCCACCGACAGTCTGACGAGGGGTGTCGTATTCGGAGCCGAACGACAGAAACTGACCCTCAGTGAATTTCTCGCCGTTCGCTCACTTCGCGTTGTCCAGAATGGCACCGATACCGACCACGAAGCCACTGCGTACAACGACGAGCAAAACCACGTCTTCGCGTACGTCGAACTCGAAAACGCGAGCGCCTTTAATGTCTCCCTTGGAGACGACCACTGGCGAATCGTCTTCCAGCACAATGACTACAGGCCAGGCTTACACGAAGATTGTCGAATCCTCACATTCGTCGACAACGACAACAATCCGTCTAACCCACTGCCCACTAATTTTACTGTAGCAACGGGCGACAAACGGTCCATCGCCGTACGCGGAGACATTGTCGACGAAATGACGCAATACAAGGGCGAGCTCTACGGCAGTGCATTCGCAGTCGACCAGCACAACATGACATATATCATGGCACCGCTGGGGACAGCGGATTACCCATTCATCATCCCGCCAGTGTTAAATTACACTGAATACCAAACACGAAAAAACGATTACAGGTTGTTCGATCTCCTCAATCCAAGCAGCAATGGGGGCGGCTTCAGTGTTACCGATATTGCCGGCAACACTTTGGGTCCCGAACATCTGTTAGCCGATTTGCCTACTTGCTTTCCTAATGTAGCGATGACGCCAGGCACGGTGTCCGTCTGTATTGTCTTGCAACGGCGCCTGGACGTGACGAGTACTGAGGCAGCAAACAACCCCTGGGTCGAAGTGGACAGAATAGACTATGTCCGAAACCCCGCGGATTGGGAATTCGAAATTGATGCCAACGTTGCAGCGGACTACGCCATGTTCTACCGGGAACTCCGGACACTGCGGTCGAAGGAACGGCGCGAACCGTTGCTACGTGAGGGTGAGTACCTCAACGCCAGTCCAAATCATCCGATCCCGGGACTTACCGATCCCACTTACAGGGCCAATAGTCTGACAGGTGACAACGAAAACCAGCGAGTCCGCCGGGTCGTACACCGTCAATTGGATCGCGACTTTGCGTCGGTCGGCGAATTATTGACACTTCCGTTGTACGGTCCCCAGGAAATCACCCGGTCGTTGCAGTATGGCGGCTCTCGCCCAATGGACCAGTACGAGACCTCGATCAATTGGACTCCGCAACCAGCCATTCGATCTTTCATTGCTGCCAATCGATTTCTGCGACCGGATCACCCCTCTCGACAATTCGACGCCACACCCAACTACCCCCCCTCGTCACTGGCCAACAACGCGTCGGACCTTCCCATCACGAAATGGGACAACCGCTGGAGTCGCCTTTTCGAGTTTATTGAGGTCCCGTCACGAAGCGAACGCTTCTCTATCAATCAAGACTACGTACCGGAAAACCGGCGACACCGCGTAGCGGGAAAGATCAACCTGAACACGATACGCGATCCCGACGTATTGGCGGCGTTGTTGGACGAACAGCATGCGGTTCAAAGGAACCGTTCTTCCCTGCCCGGGTACTTCCTTGTCGATCAATTCGCGCGGGACCGAGACCGGAAACGAGACTGGTGGCGACAATTCATGTTGTCGCGTGACAACACAGATGCTGCCACGGGGTTCCTCCTTCCCGGCGTACCCGGCTCGCGTCCCTTCCGGAGCCCCGGCTTCGTCGCCGCAGGCAGCACCAGTATTCAGCACACGATCCTGAGGTCGCTGCCGCATTACGGACAACTCAGCGGCGATACGAACGGCGACGGCGTCCTGAGTGGATCTGAAGCGCAGACAGATCCCAGTGGCCAGGTGATGTTCTTCCTTGGCGGAACGGACAGGAAGAGGCTCTTCGAGCTTGGCGTTGGCGAGGACCTGGACGGCAATGAAGATCCGATCCCGGGCACTGACGAGGACCTCAATGGCAACGCGACACTTGATCAGCAATACATCGACCCTGTCGCTCGTCACCATCTGCTCTCGAAGATCATGGCCAACAGCACGGTTCGCAGCCACGTGTTTCATGTCTTCCTGAAAGTCGAGTGGTTCGAGGCCTACCAGGGCCCATCCCCGACCAACCCGGCCCAGAAAGTTACCATGATCGGTGCCAAGGCCACCGACGTGCCGTCACGCCGCGCTTTCTTCGTAGTCGACCGGTCCCGGGCCATCGAACAGGCCACTTCCATCTACGTCCTGCCTCCGTTGTTCGAGGACCCCAACGGAAATGGGAATCTTGATTCCGGTGAGGATCTGAACGGCAATGGAATCATGGACCCGGAACGGGGATTCAACTTCGCTGACGCACCCAGACCATTCAACATCGCTCCCTTGATCCTTCACCAGAGGATCATCGAGTGAACCGCCGTTATCAGCAGGTGATCGAGTAATTCGCCATCCACCGGGTTGCCGTAAACGCGGCAATTCGGGCAACTCGGGCAAGACAATACGGTTTATTGGTTCCAATCGGTTGGACCAGTTGTCCATACTGGATATTCAGACGAGAGAAAGGAGGCAAGCCTCGAGTCGGAACCCGATTCCGACCCCAGCGTCAGAACAGGCGGGCCTTTCACGTTGTTCTCTGATTTCTTGATCAG
>Ga0310122_10002522_pt1 | contig 11644 bp, 12 predicted proteins | sample CB6_Bottom_1051__FD_203503 | JGI IMG/M metagenome (GOLD analysis project Ga0310122, IMG submission 203503) | Marine microbial communities from Western Arctic Ocean, Canada - CB6_Bottom_1051 | ecosystem: Environmental > Aquatic > Marine > Oceanic | place: Canada: Western Arctic Ocean | collected...
ACTAGAAGATATAATTCCCATTAAAAAACGAGACGTTAAAGAATCAATCTCTCTATTAACGAAAACAAAGAAAAAAATCTCTTCAACTAACCTAACAAATTCAAATCCCGCTTTATCACTAGCTAAATGGATTTCTGGTTTTCCAATTATTTATTATCCTTGGGGATTACATTCTGCTGCTATTAGATTCAAAAATTCGTTGCAAGAAAATGCAAAAACTCATGTATTTGCTGAGGACGTAATAGAATCTTCTCATAATGGAATTGTCGCTTGGGAAAAAAGATCAAAAATTAAACCCATATTGATCATTGGTAAGGATGATTATATCAAAACTAAAGAGAGGTGGCGGGTCATGAAGGAATTTTTTGCTCTAAATAAAATTCAATACAAAGAAGTACATTCTTCAAATGGTAGTATTCTAACAAAACTTGTAAATCTAATTTATCTTTTGGATTACAGTAGTATTTATCTTGCAGTTTTATCCAAAATAGATCCCACACCAGTAAAACCCATAGAATTTATTAAAAGTAGAATTTAATTATACTTCCAATATCATAAACTATTATAACATATTGAATTCAAATTTAGGCACCAAAATTAAAAATGTAAAAATTGTTCTTACAGATGTTGATGGTACTTTAACTGATGGAGGTATGTACTATTCTTCAAAAGGAGATACAATGAAAAAATTCTGCGTTAGGGATGGAATGGCGGTTAACATTCTTAGAAGAAATAGTATTTTTACAGTTTTAGTCACGAAAGAAAAAAGCGACATTGTTAAAAAATGGGCTAAAAAAATGAAGGTTAGAAAGATTCATGAGGGTATTACCAATAAAGAAAAAATCCTTCCGAGAATTTGTAAAGAATATCGGGTAAAACCTGAACAGATTGTATATATCGGTGATGACATCAACGACATAGGCTTAATGAAAGTTGTAGGAATTTCAGTAGCTCCAGCAGATGCATGGAAAAAAACACGGCAGACGGCAGATTTTGTAACTAAAGCAATAGGCGGAAATGGAGTCTTAAGGGAAGTTACAGATTTAATTTTAGAAAATAAAAAATAGAATTAATGAGACAGTTTTATTTAAAAAAGTAATACCTTCTATCAAAACTTTACATAAATTATAATTAAATTTGATCCGATTCCCCTGTTGTAGCCGTAGGAGTAAACAAGGCTTCATTCACCTTTCTTAACTCACTTATCTCATTGTTTGCACTACAAACTGGGCATTGTTCAGTCCATTTTTTGTCATGAGACCAATTTCGCATATGTGCCACTTTAAGAATTCGTGGTATATCATGTGCAAACATCAATGCTTTCAATCCTAACAGATCATGATGATTAAAAACCTGACTTACATGTGCGCTTAAAACATCTGCATCGTCTAATGAACCAAGAAATTTGTCTAATGCTTCATCTTTCCATTGCTGTACAAGTTCTTTATCAATAGAATCTTTTGGAAGATTTTTAAGCACTGCCAATCTCTCATCAAATTGCTCCAAAATCTGTTGTTCATAATCTATGTATAACTTCGTACCTGGATAAGGTGTGCAGATGAATGGATCACACGAAAGATTATTTTTTACAAAGAAATCTGTCGTTTCTAGAATATCATTCACGTCTTCGTGTGGATTACCTAACATGAAAGTCATTATAGGCTCCATTCCTTGCCTTTTCATGATATCTACAGCATCCTGATTATTTTTTCTGGTTGTACCTTTTTGAATATCATATTTTAAAACTTTGTCACTGCCACTTTCACCTCCAAATGTTATGAATGTACATCCTGCCTTTTTCATCAAGCTAATTACATCATCATCGATAGATGCTGCATCACCAGCAGTACCCCAATGTATTTTGCTAGGTGTATCATTCTCTATCATTAAATTACACAATTCAATCGTACGTTTTCGATTTGATGTCATATTTTCATCTGATAAATAGATATATCCTTCATCATATTTTTCATATACATATTGCATATGTTTCAATGTGTATGCTGGTGAATTAAACCGAGCAATTTGTTGAAACCCAAATTCATCGTCAAGCTTCAATACTTCTTCTTTTCCAATAGAAACTAACTGATCCCATCTGCTCATACCGTTATGCGTACAGAAAGTGCATTGTCTTGGACAACCACGTTCAGTAATTATACTGATTTTTCTTTTTGAATGTAAAGATTCTGCACTGTAACAAAGATCATAATGTTCAGAGTATATATCAAGTTCAAGTAATTCGTACGCAGGATATGGAAGTGTATCTAAATCTGGAATTAAAGGTCTAGGTTCAGTGTATGTTATTTCGCATTCTTCGTTCCTGTATGCAATTCCTTTCACACCTGAAAAATCTTTTTTAGGAGCAGCCTTTAGAAGGTCTCTCCATGTTTCTTCCCCTTCTCCAATAACAATGATGTCTATTTCAGGTCTTAGTCTTAACATTTTGTCTGGCATGTATGTAACGAACCCTCCACCTGCTACAATTATTGCATCAGGATGAATTTGTCTACACACAGGCAATATGTTTCTGATATCTTGATACTGACTGCTTAATCCGCCTATACCAATAATATCATAATCATCTATTGCAATCTCCTGAGCTGCAGTCTGCAGTGAAACACGATGTGCGTTAAGATCTAAAAATGCAAGTTGTTGATTTTCTTGTCTAGCAATTGCAGCGATCATTGCTAATCCAATTGGAATCTCTTGTGGTTGCATTTTTTTCCTCACCGGAGGATTGATCAAAAGAACTTTCATTCTTATCATATTCTATATAAGGGGTTTATAAATTATATTCATAATCAATCTGATCATTCACTCTGTTCTTTTAATTCTAACAATCAATTAGTTGTAATACTTAAATAGAAAATTTTGAAAATGGGTTTGATGGCTTTAACAAAAGCAAATTATAAGCTACCAAAGAGAAAAAAATCCAAAATATCAGAGAAACTAAAGAAGCAACAAAAAAGACTTGAATTTGAAAATAAAAATCTATCCTTGAAAAGTGCAAAAGGATCCTTTGTTGTATTTAGAGAAAAAGGATTAGAAGATGTTTTTGTAGCTGACGATTTATAACATCATAAAAAAATTCTTACTATGAAACATGGTATTAAAAATGATATAAAAAAATCTGGATTTAGATCTAAAAGCACTAATTTTGATTGGGTTCAAAATGGAACTCGTGCAATGGTAGATTTATGGATGTATAACTTTGCTAGGAATGTTTCTGATTTTTTAGATGGTGACAGTGTTAAATTGCTAAATATATTTAGCAATAACTCTAAATCAATAAAAAATCACAAACCAAATCATTCTGCTATTGTGATTGGTGGTGGTCCTAGTGTATATGAAAAGAACCATTTAGAAATCCTAGCTGAAAGTGACTACCAAGGTGCGATTGTATGTACGGATAGAATGTTAGCTCCATGTTTGAAAAATGGTATTACTCCTAAAAAATTTCCACGATTTTTTGTATTAACAATGGATCCTTATGAGATTACTATAAAATTTTATGAGGATAAGATCATTAAGAAATATGCTAAAGGGATTTCAGCTATTATGTCCACATGTACTATACACGAAACTATCGAGATCTGTAAAAAATCTGGTTTGAACATATTTTGGTTTCATCCATTAATTGACGATTTTAGAAAACCTGAATCAATTAACAAAATCATGAACATGATATCTAAAAGTGACAATAATCCTAATGGATTTCCTGGCATGCAGACTGGTGGTAATGTCGGTTGTTTTTCATGGATTTTTTCTTGGGCAATACTCGGCTGTTCACCTATTGGACTAATAGGATTAAACATGGGTGTTGATGGTAAGACGTCTATAGAAAAAACTCAGCACTATAACCAAGTGTTGAATCATTTTGATAATGATAAATCAAAAGTAGGTAAACTCTACAGAAAAGTTTTCAATGAGGATCTTGGAACTGAATCGTTATTAGATCCTGTTTTTGATTTTTACAGAGAGGCATTTCTAGATTTGGTGGTGCGTACACCAAGATGGACTGATACCATTAATGCTACTGAAGGGGGATCATTATTTGGTAAAAGAGTTAAAAATATGAAATTCGTAGATTTTCTGAATACACATGATTGATTTTGTTCCACGCATTTACAATTTCTTGAATATAAAAGATAAACAATATTTATACTCTAAAAAAAATGATGAAACGAGATTAAATGAGTAAAACTGCTAAATGGACAACTGATAATAAAGTTTTATGGTATACATCGGAAGAAGATGTAAATGATAAATTAGCATCCATGTTAGGTGAAAGATTCGTAGAATATAGAAAAAAATGGGACTTGGTTAACAAATTTGAATTACAAACAGAATTTCCATTATATTTAGAGGTTGAGCTTAATCAAATTTGCAATCTAAGATGTCCAATGTGTTCTATAACTGTTCCAGAGGCTAGAGAGAAATACATAGATGATAAACGTATGAGTTGGGAAACATATCAAAAAATTATATTAGAAGCTGAAAAATATGAATGTCCTTCTCTTAATCCACAGGGTATTAATGAACCACTTCTTGATCAGGATTTAGAGAATTACATAAAATTTGCAAAGAATCATGGTTTCATAGATATTATGATGAATACTAATGGTACATTGTTATCTGAGGAACGTTCAAGAAAAATGTTAGGATCAGGACTAACTCGACTACGTTTTAGTCTTGATGCCGCAACAAAGGAAACTTTTGAAAAAATACGAGTTGGTGCTAAATATGACTCAGTGATGAAAAATATTGAACGGTTTATAAAAATCAGAGATCAAGAAGGATTCAAACTACCATTGGTTGGGGTTAACTTTGTAAAAATGAAAATTAATGAACATGAAGTTAACGAATTCGTAGAAAAATGGAAAGATGAAGTAGATTTTATTGTCTTACAAGAATTTGTACCACCGGAACTTGAATGTGATTATTCTGAATTTTTTACTAGTGATTCAACGTTTCAAAATCAAGTTGCAGATTCTTTTAATTGCCAACAACCTTGGCAGAGATTTTATATTCACAACAATGGTGATGTGTCTCCATGCTGCACAACATTTAGTAGCGAACTTACTTTAGGAAATGTCAACAATCAAAGTCTTTATGAATTATGGCATAGTAAAGACATGAACAATCTTAGAAAAATTCACAAAGATGGAAGATATATGGATAATCCGTGGTGTAACAAATGCGTAAAGGGTATGTCTGGCAGCCCTAATCCATCTGATCTCTTACAGATTAGAAAAATTTCTGCGCCTAAATGAAAATATAACCAAATTATATGAAATAAGCAATAGTAAAAGAAATTTTGGGTTTAATAACATTACATTATTTCATGAAACAGAAAAATTATACTAAATACTTATTATAGAAATATAGGGATTTGTTAAAGCATGGTTTTCATTACAGCAGAAATTGGGATTAACCATAATGGAGATATTGGTATTGCAAAAAAATTGATTGATGTTGCTAAAAATGCAAATTGTGATGCAGTGAAATTTCAAAAAAGAACAGTAGAAAAAGTGTATTCAAAACAAGTTTTAGATTCTTATAGAGAAAGTCCTTGGGGAACAACAACAAGGGAACAAAAACTGGGTTTAGAATTTAACAAAAACGAATATGATATCATAGATACTTATTGCAAAGAAAAACAAATAGAATGGTTTGCATCGTCCTGGGATATAGACAGTCAATTATTTCTTAGAAATTATCAATTGAAATATAATAAGATCGCATCGGCCATGTTAACTAACACGGAATTATTGAACATAGTTGCAGAAGAAAAAAAACACACTTTTATTTCTACTGGGATGAGTACTATTGATCAAATTTCTCACGCCATAAAAATATTCAAAAATCATGATTGTGCTTTCGAATTAATGCATTCTAACAGTTCTTATCCAATGAATCCAAATGAAGCAAATTTGTTATGCATTAAAACTTTAAAAGAAAAATTCAATTGTAATGTAGGATATAGTGGTCATGAATCATCTGGTTATTATATCAGTCTAACAGCAGCATTTCTTGGTGCTACTTCTATTGAAAGACATATCACATTAGCTAGAGATATGTATGGTTCAGATCAATCTGCATCTCTTGAACCTGTTGGACTTGAACGATTAGTCAGAGATATTAGAGTACTAAATTTGATCATGGGAGATGGTGTAAAGAGAATATACCCTTCAGAGATCCCAGTTATGAAAAAATTAAGACCACAAAATTGAAAATGACTAGTAATACTTCTAAAAAAACAAGTAGAAAAAAAATTGAGGAAATCATAATTTCTAGCTCAGATCTAATATCTAGTTTAACATTGATGACTCCGGAAATAGAAAAAGCAATTGATAAAATTACTAGTTGTTTAAAGAATGGTAAAAAGATAATATTATTTGGAAATGGTGGCAGCGCTGCAGACGCTCAACATATTGCCGCAGAACTAATTGGTAGATTCAAATTAAAAAGGCAAAGCTATCCTGCTCTAGCTCTGACTAGTAATACTTCTATAATTACCGCAATATCAAATGATTTTTCTTTTACTTCGTCGTTTAGTCGTCAATGCGAAAGTTTGGTGTCTAAGAATGATATTGTTATTGGGATTTCTACCAGTGGGAAATCTGTTAACGTACGTAAAGCTCTTTTAGTTTCTAAAAAGAAAGGCGCCTATACTATTGGATTTCTTGGAAATGATGGTGGCACTATCAAAAAAATTGTAGATATTCCTTTGGTTGTGAAATCAAATTCAACACCAAGAATTCAAGAAGCACATAGGGTGATTTATCATTTAATATGTGAACGAGTGGAAGAAATTTTAGAAAAAGGTAACTAAATTATAAAATCGATTTTTTATTCTTTTGATTTTTTATCCTTTTGCTGCTTGGAGAATGATACGTGTTTATTCAATGTTAGACTAAAAGTATTCCCAACCCTCAAAAGTTGTTTATTATGTGTATCATTTTTACAAATAGTACAAATTGTTGTTTTTGTTCTTTTCTTTTCATTACTCCATGTTGTTCTTGCTGATTGATAATATTCATTATTCCAAATTTCCATAATATTATTTTCAAAGATGTTTCCAAAATCTGCATTTTGATCATCTACAATTGCACAAGATGAGATCCCCCCATCTGAATTAATAACTAGTCCACTCCACGGCCAATGACATGGAGTAGTGACATGTTGATCAAGATATGTATCATAAACAAAGTCTTTATTGTTTGGAAGCCATTCTCTTGCGGAATTTGGATTTAGTTGTATGTTACCCAATTCCATTTCATCAACTTCTAATTCTTTTGCAAGTTTTTTAAAATCCTCTATTTGATGCTCATTATGACTCATTACAAGCATCCGTGCTTGAATAATTGGATACTTTAGATTATTTTCTTTTTTAAATTTCACGGCACGTTTTGTATTATTTAGTACCAAATCTAAATTTCCTTTAACTCTATATTTTTCATAAACTTCTTGTGTCGTTCCATCAATATCAATTACTATTCTTCCCAAACCAGACTTCATAAATTCTTCAAAATATTCATCTGTATAATCAACAGAAAAATTAGTTGATAATCTAGTAAATATCCCAGCATTAGATGCGTAACGAATCATTTTTGGTAGATCTTTTACTAATGTTGGTTCACCCCAATTTTGGAGTGAAAAAAGTAATGTAGTAGATTTTATCTCGTCAATTAATTTTTTAAAATTTTCAAATGTTAATATGCTCTTTTTTCTTGTGTCTGCATTAACTCCGGTAGAACACAAAGGACATTGAAGATTACAAATGTTTGTTGGCTCAATATCAATATGATACGGTTTAGATCTTAGAATTGTTTTTTGTTCCTTTTCTTCTTGCTTTGCAAGAATAAAGTTTTCATATTTCTTTTCTGTTCTAAATTCTTCAGGAACTTCTTGTACTGAAAATATCCAATCATCATCAAACTCGCTCCATTTATCATCAGTACGTTTAGATTTTATTCTTGCACCATCTGACACAGAGAATCGTTTTGATGCTCCAAGAAATTCTTGATTAGTATTTTGACCGTCCAATATCTCCAACCTATATTGTTCTTATTTATACATAAATGATGAATTGTTCATATCTTTTAATTTCAAGACTAGTCTATTAGTTTGTAAACTATTTTCAAAAAGCCCAAGATCGAAGTTTTTGTCCTTTTTTACACACGATATAAAATAGTCCAAGGATTTTTTTAATGAATTTTCAACATCATTTGGAATGGAAAAATTTGATTGAAAACAAACTGGCGGATCAGTAAACAATCCATTCTCATCAAATGTATCACGTGGAGATTTAATTGTCAGATTATTGTCTTTGATTGTGATGTAACCATTAGTACCAATAATGGAAAGTTCATTAATTAACGGCGTTGCATATGAATTAAAAATAGATAATGTAGCTCCATTTTCATATTTTATAACGACATAACTTGTATCAAATGAAGTACCATTGCTTGAAACCAATGATGGAAAATATGATGAATGTTTAATTTTTCCAAGGTACAGGCTTATCAGATCAATATAGTGAATAGTATTTGCATCAAGAATATTGTGTAAGTTAGTTTTACCATCCGCACGCCAAGAATTTTTATATTCTTTTTTGAATGCTAGCCCCTTTGTCCCATAAATGTCAATGTGTATAACATTACCCAATTCTTTAGAATTCATTCTATCTCTAATAATTCCGCTTAATTCACTGTAACGAAACATAAAATTAAAAAATATTTTTTGTTTCCATTTATCAGTTAATTTTTCAAGTTTTTCTAATTCTTCATTATTTATTACTGGAGGTTTTTCACAAAAAATATAACCATTAAAATTTTTAGTTAGTTTTTCAATATATTGGTAATGAGTTTTGTTGGGTGATGCAATTATAACTGCATCACAATCATATAATTTGCTAAAATCATTTGTAAATCTATCATCAATAGATTTTGTTGGATGATAAATACAATTAATTTTACATTCTGAATTTTTTTCCAAAAAAGAAATTAGCTTTCCAGCATGATTTCTATAGCCAATTATTCCTAAGTTAAGTACCAACAGGACATCTATCACAGGGAAAATAGTTACTGCGTTTACCGTTTTGATGCGAATCAAACATTTTTTTATATTTATCACTACGCCAAATTTCTTTAATGCTAGAATCATTTATTTTTCCTAAAGACAATTTAGCCTCATAATCCAAGTCACATGGTATTACAGAACCATCAAAATAGATACACAAACTTCTGCCAAGATAATGGCAGGGAGTAGTACCTGCAATATCTGTAGAGTTGTTGTAAATATCCCATCTATTTAACATTCTAACCATTACCACAAAATCCACATATTGCTTCCAAAACTCTTCAAATTTTTGTGGGTCCTGTTTTTCTGATACCTGTACACCACTCGCTCGAGTAACACAGCTAGAGTTCGGATAATCTTTGTCTCTAATCTCCTTAAATTTTTTAATATTTTCTACAACATCTTCAAATACAGCTCTTACTCGAAGTGATTCAAATTCTTCTTTATAATACGAATCTACAGAAAAAACTAAATCAGTCATACCACTCTTTAAAATTTGATGAATGAGCTTTTCATTTAGTTTTGTCGCATTTGTATTCATTTTAAATTCTATAAATTTACCAGAGCAATATTCTAACATCTCACCAAGTTGTGGATGGAGAGTTGGTTCCCCCCTGCAGGTTAAAGTTATCGCTTCTGTTCCAGAATTAACTGCTTCATCAATAATTTTTTTAAAAAGTTCTAATTCCATCATTCCCATCATCTGATTATTTGAAGTAAATTTTTCATCGATTTGATGGCAAAAAGGACATCTTAGATTACAAGCAGAAACAGGTTCAAGTATTAGATAAAGAGGAAAATCAGGTAATAGATGAGAATCTTCATACAAATTGAATTTATGTCTATGAACAAGATACTTTGCCCAGTTTTCTTGTGTATTCCTTGTAAGATATTGTATTTCTTGCGTATTCAATAATGAAAAATTCTTGTTTTCAAAATTTTTCAAAATAGTTTCTAATATTTTTTTATCGCTGTCGCTAGTAAAATGCGAATAACTTTGTTTAAGAACAGAAATAAGTCTAGCAGGATCAATATCAGTTTGGGTTAGAAAAGTAATATGCCTTTTTTTCCACATAACACTCAAGATTTTGTTAGGGAATTAAATATTTCTTATTATAGTTAGAATTTTTATGTTGTTTGCAGCCTTTATCTACAAGTATTTTGACTAGATTTGTGTGTTTTTTGTACTTATTTTAGATTCAAGCAGTAATTTTGCTACTTTAAAATCAAATTCAAAATCTATCATATGACCGTGTTCTTTGCTAATTTCATATGGTAACATTTTTCCTGATAGAACTTTACGTATCTTTAAGAATTTTTTAGTCCAAAAAACAAACATCCCATCTGTGATATATACAATTGGAGCATCCTGTCGTCTATTGATAGTTTTGTTTGTAGTTTTAGAAATTTCCAAGAATCCATCTTTGTTAGGCTCCCACATTGCAAAATAAGGACTAGGATGAGCCTTTACGGATCCACATATTGAATAGCAATCAGACTTTTTTAAAAGTTCTATAGCACCTTTCATATCACGTCCATCAATAAATGGACATGTACAATCACGGTATACAAAAATTTCAAAATCAATACCTAACGAATTTAACTTTTTTATCGCATGCAATAAAACAGGTCCCATAGCTGTATTATCAGTTGCTAAATTTTTTGGGCGCATAAAAGGTACTTCAGCTCCATATTTTTTTGCAATAGAAGCAATTTTTTTATCCTCAGTTGATACAATTACATGACTAAAAATTTTTGATTCAAGAGCGGATTTAATTGTGTAATATATTAATGGTTTACCTGCAATAAGTCTGATATTTTTATTTGAAACACCCTTAGAACCTATACGTGCTGGAATAATACAAACTGGTTTTGCCATATTTTTCTTAATTTTATATTTCCTGTAATTCTCTTTTTATGGGATAAGTATCCCATCCTGCGTCTGATGAATATTTTTCCAAATAAATCTGAATAGCTCTTCTTTCAACGTCTTTAATTATCTGTCTAACACCGTGTCCTGCATGTGGACCATCGTGAAGAATAATTGCACTATTATCTAGATTATATGGTTCAAAAATCATGCTAGATTCTGTATCATCAGGAGTTAGATACGTGCCACCAGGATCTCCCTTTTTCCAGTTTTTACTAAAATAAAGCATCAAAATCAGAGTGTTAGGTCCAGCATTATGAATGTGAGGTAGCTGATAACTTCCTCCTGTTAAAAGCATAAACGCAGAATGTTTTAATCTGTTAACAGGAATGCCAGAAAATTTTCTAAAATTAGATATCAATTCGTCAGAAAATAAGTAGTGATGAAATTGATTCCAAGATTCACTAAAAGTAGGATCTTCTACATCGGTCGCAATGTGCTCACCATGTTTTCCTCCCCACCATTTTCTATAATTTGATTTATCATCAGTTGATTCAACAAACCATCTTTCATCTTTTTTTGAAGAGGGATTTGGTGGAATATTATCTGGAACAGATGTTGCTGCTGCAAATAATCCATTAAAGCCTGGCGAAGGTGGAACTTCTCAATTTATTCCGGGTGAGCCAGGAA
>Ga0310122_10002523_pt1 | contig 11642 bp, 11 predicted proteins | sample CB6_Bottom_1051__FD_203503 | JGI IMG/M metagenome (GOLD analysis project Ga0310122, IMG submission 203503) | Marine microbial communities from Western Arctic Ocean, Canada - CB6_Bottom_1051 | ecosystem: Environmental > Aquatic > Marine > Oceanic | place: Canada: Western Arctic Ocean | collected...
CCCGTTTTAAAATTACTTTCTAAAAAAAATATTATCATCTTTGTAGATAAACGCAACCCTAATTTTGTTAATCATTTATTTTCACTTATTTAATAAATCTCTGATACAATATTGATATTTCGTATTTTGATCACTCTTGATTTAATCTTTGTTTAACATGTCATCTAAAATCAAACTTAAAGCATGATCAGATATTTCATGCTGATTAGTAGAATTATCTAGAAACACACTAAATTTTCCTTCATTACCTAAAATCTCAAGTCTGTCTTGTATAGCATTAGCATATGGAAATTTCTCATATAATTCTGCTTGGAAACAACATGGATCACTATATATGAATAATTGAACTAATTTTCTGTCATCACCAAAAGAACTCATGATATAGAGTTCTAGATAATTCGCTATGCGATAAAAATTTGGATTAATCTGTTCATAATCACCAAGATTTTTTGCTTCATGACGAAGATGCAGAGGGTATGAACCTGCAACAGAATAGCTTTTAGAAACACGTTCATCAATTGCGGAATAAACAATTGTTGTCCATCCACCGCCTGATATGCCAATCATGTAGTAATCATCATAATCATAACTACCATCAATGTAATTTAATGAAAGCATTATGGGCTCAACGAAATATTTCATTGGTGAAAATTTAGATGATTCTAATAATGGAAATTGCTTATGTGAAATAAATTTTATTGGTCCAAAATCTGAAGTTTCTATTACAGGTTGATTATTCATTCCTTTGAGCGGCATGTTAAATGCTATAACTGAATAACCATTTTTTAAAAAAAACTGTATGGTGTTTTTACCTAAAAGAAAATCACCATCATGGCCTTGATGATAAATGATTAATTTGTTATTTGATTCGTATGGAATAAACAAATATGCGATAGAGTTTATCCCATGTTCCATTTCAATAGTAATTTTATCTATTTGCTTCAGATTTTTTACATCGCTAAAATTATCATCTATGAAGTTTTCTTCTATGCTTGTAGGCAATTTTGTTGGCATTTGATTTTTCCAAATATATTTAATTAGAGAAGTTTTCTTGTAATTAAGATCCTCTTTAGTCTCAATTTCTATTATTGAATTAATATTAAATTTTTCAAAACTAGCGGAAGTGATGATAGACTTATCAGTATCTTCATTTAGGATAATTTTTTTAACATTGTTTAATTCAGCGTATGGAAAATATTCATAAACACCAACCAAAAATCCATAAGAAAAAGTTACCAGGATAATTGATAATACAATGCCAAAAAGTATTCCTGGTTTCATATTCAAAATTACCATTTTATAAATACTAAAAAAAGATTTTGCTTTTAATACTAACGATTAACTTATCGCATTATGCCTAATTTCTAATGAAAATCTTGACTGCGTTAGGAGCTAGCGTTTCTTTAAACAATTCCTGATAGCAGATTTTATATCATTTATCATTTGCAGATAATAAATCATGATTAGTAATTATAGAGTATATTTAATTTCTATAATTATTTTTATTTTTGCATATTCAATATTGGGATTCAACTTGGATGGTCAAGGTATTTTCATAGATGAAGTATTTCATCATACATTTGGAATGATCTGGTATGATTCTGTGATGAAAGGTGATTTACTAAATCCCTGTGTAACTGGCATAGGAGATTGTGATATGCTCAATACTGCATGTAATGTTCATGTGAGTATAGCAACAGGTGGTATTATCAAGGGAATATTTACCGGAGTAGGGGATGAATTTCTTTCAGAAACTGAGCGGACTTATTATAGTAACCTTGAACCATGTAGACCAATACACAAGAATATAGCCGTTGCAGGAGAAAATATTCCATCATCATCTGAACTTGGATCTGCAAGATTTTTTTTCCCTATCTTCGGTTCACTAGCTATTGTAGTTAGTTTTTTAATTGGTAGGACTTTATTCTCAAACTCAGTTGGAATAGTCTTTGCATCTGTATTATTATTCCATAGTTTATCTATGTTATATAGTAGAATAATTCAATCAGAAATTTTTGTAATATTTTTTATGTTGTTATCTATTCTGCTTATTTTATATTCAGTTAAAAATCAGGGCAGAACACAAATAAAATATTTAGTTTTAGGCGCAATTATATTTGCTTTAGCAGTTAATGTAAAATTAACAGCATTAGAATTATTCCCCTTGTTATTCATTATGATTTTATGGAGAAGTGACGTAAAGGAAAAATTTCATATATCAAAAATTAAGGATAAAAAATTTCTCAGAAAATCAATTTTCCTGTTTTTGCTTTTCTTAACAATTGTTTTTTCAACTATTATCATAACCAATCCATACTACTATGTAGATCCAATCAGTCAATTGAACAATCAATATCAAAATCTGCAAGATTTTCAGTCAGTTGATTCAGATATGTATTCTACATGGTCACCTCTACAAAAGTTCTACATGCCATTTTTGGGTACTTTTAGTGTTACAATATATCCTGTTATTGATGCATATTATTACGTATTTGGCGCTGAAAATATTCCACAATCCGTTGTTAATGGATATGCATTCGTAAGTGTACCACTTACAATTCTTTTTTTCGTTGGTGCGTGGTATTTGCTAAGAAAAATTATGAAGAAAGAATTATTGTTTTCGGAATTTCTTATTGTAATTTGGTTTCTTAGCTTTTTCGTAATTATATCACTTGGAAATGATTCTTTTACACAAACAAAATACTATGTGCCTATGATTTTACCAATAGTATTGGTAACGGCGTATGGGTTTGTAAACTGTTTAAATAATATTTTAAATAAAGCAGTACAAAAAATATTCTTTATAACCACAATAGCTGCACACGCAGTAACATACTTAATTTTCTGGGAAAATATTTATTTTAATCCTGAAAAAATTTGGCGTTTGCCTCTTGACATAAATTTTCAAAAATCAATTTCAGATCCGATTGTACTACTTTGCTCAGTAATTTTCCTGATTAGTTTCTTTATTATTATCACTATCAAAGCAAAATCTAGGCAAATTTTTAGATGAATTATGAAATTTGGTAATGCTATTCTTCTTATTATAACTAGTACAATAATATTATATGCGATTTTTCTTTTTGTCGCAGATTTTAATTTAATTCAAGAAAAGATATCTAACTTTAAAATTAATTATTTGCCTTTAATTTTATTTCTAGCAACATTAAGTTTAATACCTATTTTCATAAAATGGAATTTTTTGCTTAAAAACTGTGAAATAGAAGTACCGCTGGCGAAAAGTTTAGCTGTTTTTTTATCAGGAATAGCTTTTGATATCACACCAGGTAAAATTGGAGCGCTAATGAAATCTCAAATTCTTAAAATAAGTTATGGCATTCCACGTACAAAAACTGCACCAGTTGTATTGGTTGAAAAAGTGTATGATCTTATAGGTGCTATTATAGCTTCTATAATAGGAATAGTAATTTTAGGAGTGTATCCATATCTTATTGTTATAGCAGTTTTCGTTTTGGCTGTAATTTTCTTCTTTATGTTTTATAGGCCTGCTTCTGAATTATTTTTTAAACGAATCACAAAAACAAAGTTTCTTTCAAAATATATTGAGAGTGTATTAGAGTCATACGAAATTGTACAAAAATCTACAAATGTAAAAGTTGCTACAATATGTATTCTACTTGCGGTTTCATATTGGTTTCTCATTTCAATTGCGGTTTACTATACTTTGATAGCTTTTGACATCAATACACTAGATTATTTCAAGGTTCTTGCTATTTATGCAACTTCTTCTCTTTTAGGTGCCATATCTTTTATTCCTGGTGGAATTGGGATTACTGAAGGTACGCTTGCTGGCTTGTTAACTCTGGAAGGAATCGATGTTTCTATGGCATTAATTCTAAGTGTAATGATTAGAGTTTTGACATTATGGTACTTAGTCTGCATTGGATTTATTGCGCTGAAATTTACTGGTGCATTCTTACTGAGAATGGATTCTAATTAATTTCAGAATTTTTCTTCTTTTGAAAATTTGGTATAAATATTAATTAACAATTAATCGTATAATTGGTTTGTATCACATTTATAGCTATTATCTAACCGTGTACTATGAAGGCTGTAATATTAGCTGGTGGCTTTGGGACTAGACTAAGTGAAGAAACATACCTAAAACCAAAACCTATGATTGAGATTGGTGGAATGCCTCTTCTTTGGCATATTATGAAAATTTATTCTGCTTTTGATATTAATGAATTCATTATATGTTGTGGTTACAAGGGATATATGATAAAAGAATATTTTGCAAATTATTCTCTTCATATGTCTGATATAACATTTGATTTGGAAAAAAATAATTTTGAAGTACACCAAAAATTTACTGAACCATGGAAAATAACATTAGTAGATACAGGTCTGAATACTCAAACTGGAGGACGTCTAAAAAGAATTAGAGATTATCTTGATAACGAAACATTTTGTTTTACATATGGTGATGGTCTTTGTGATATAGATATTCAAAAATCTATAGACTTTCATAAAAAAAATAACAGTCTTGGAACAGTAACTGCGGTTCAGCCTCCAGGAAGATTTGGTGCATTAGAAATAGATGGAGTAAATGTATCGAGTTTTCAAGAAAAACCTCATGGTAGTAGTGGTTGGATTAATGGTGGATTTTTTGTTTTTGAACCTACAATTTTTGATTATATTGAAGGTGACGATACAATTTTGGAACGTAAACCATTAGAAAACCTAGCTAAAGATGGAAAATTAGGTGCTTACAAACATGAAGGTTTCTGGCAAGGATTGGATACGCTAAGAGACAAAAACCAATTAGATTCTTTGTGGAATGGTGATAATCCTCCATGGAAAATTTGGAAAAAATGAGTTCCCAAGAAACATTTGAAAATGTATTTTCTGGAAAAACTGTTTTTATTACTGGTCATACTGGATTTATAGGAACTTGGACTTCATTATGGTTAAAATCGCTAGGAGCTAATGTAGTTGGCTATTCAATTGATATTCCTACCAAACCATCAATGTTTGAAATAATTGAATTAAAAAATTATGTTACTGATATAATTGGAGATATTAATAATTTAAAAAAATTGCAAAAATCGATTGACGAATTCAAACCTTCGTTTGTATTTCATCTAGCTGCGCAACCATTAGTTCGTGTCTCATATGAAAAGCCTATAGACACTTTACAAACTAACATTATGGGAACAGCAAATCTTTTGGAATCCATAAGACATGCTTCTAGTGTAAAATCCTGTGTGATATTAACAAGTGATAAGTGTTACAAAAATATTGAAAAAAACTATGCCTATAAAGAAGATGACCATCTGGGTGGCTATGATCCTTATAGCTCAAGTAAAGCGGGTACGGAATTAATAATCTCGTCATACAGAAACTCATTTTTCACTTCACAGAAAGAAGAATCTAAAGCCGGAATCGCGAGTGTAAGAGCAGGAAATGTAATTGGAGGAGGGGATTGGGGTGAAGATCGATTAATACCTGATTGTGTAAAATCACTAATTTCAAGAAAAAAAATTCTTATTCGGAATCCTGATTATGTAAGACCATTCCAATACATCCTAGAACCCGTTAGTGGAATTCTGAAATTATCTCAAAAAATGTGGAAGGATCCAGAAAATTTTTCCACTTCGTGGAATATGGGTCCAAAAAACTCTAAAGATAAAATTCAAGTTAAGCATCTTGTAGACAGTATTCTTAAACAATGGGGTAATGGAGAATGGGAAGATGGCTCTAATTTGAATTCTGGGTTAAAACATGAAGCAAAATTACTAATGCTTGATTCTACTAAAGCAAAAAAATTACTAAATTGGAAAACAATTTTATCAATTCGAGAAGCGATATCTGAAACAGTTTCTTGGTACAGTGCTTTTATTGATAAAAAATTAGACATGAATAAATTCACTTTATCTCAAATAGAGAATTTTTCAAAAAAATTAAAACAACCGCATACAACTAATGTTAAGTGAACAAAAATTGGATAATGATAATTATTTAACAAATTCTAACTTAGATCTAGAAAATAGTGCAGAAATAAGAAATAAAATTATGGAGTTAATCTCACAATATGCTGAAGATGTACATTCAAAAAAACCATTCATACCAGGTAAATCTAGCATCCCTGTTTCTGGAAGAGTTTTTGGGGGAAAAGAAATTCAAATGCTTGTTTCGGCATCACTTGATTTTTGGTTAACTACCGGTAGATTTAATGAGGAATTTGAAAAACGATTAGGTAAATTTTTAGGGATAAAGTTTGTCATAACAACCAATTCTGGTTCGTCCGCAAATCTTTTAGCTTTATCATCATTAACATCTGAACAACTTGGTGAGAAATCTCTTAAGCCTGGTGATGAAGTCATAACTGTAGCTGCAGGCTTTCCTACAACAGTTAATCCTATATTACAAAATAATTTAATTCCAATTTTTATTGACGTACAGATTCCTAGCTATGTAATAGATGAAAATCTAATTGAAGAAAATATTACAAAAAAAACGAAGGCTATAATGATTGCACATACACTTGGTAATGCATTCAATATTAAAAAAATTACAGATATTGCTAGAAAACACAATCTGTGGCTTATTGAAGATTGTTGTGATGCATTAGGAACTACATATGATGAAAAATTTGTTGGGACTTTTGGCGATCTATCTACATTGAGCTTTTATCCAGCTCATCATATAACCATGGGAGAGGGAGGAGCAGTTCTAACTAATAATCCTCAATTAAAAAGAATTGTTGAATCTTTTAGAGATTGGGGAAGGGATTGTTATTGTCATACTGGCAAAAGTAATACGTGTGGAAAACGATTTGAATGGAAATTAGGTGACCTGCCATTTGGTTATGATCACAAATATACTTACTCTCATGTAGGATATAACCTCAAAATTACTGACATGCAAGCGGCAATTGGCTTAGCTCAATTAGATAGATTACCGGAGTTTATTAAAATTAGAAAAGAAAATTTTGAATTGCTATATAGTGGTCTTTCTTCATTTGAAAAATTTTTAATTTTGCCAAGTTCTTCAGAAAATTGTAAACCTTCTTGGTTTGGGTTTCCCATTACTGTTAAAGATAACATACCATTTTCAAGGGAATCATTAGTAAATTACCTTGCTAGTAAATTAGTTGACACAAGACCAATTTTTGCGGGAAATTTAATTAAACAACCATACTTTAAAAATAAAATATTCAGAACTTCTAAAACATTATCAAATACTGATAAAATTATGAATCAGTCATTCTGGATTGGAGTATTCCCTGGTTTGTCAAAAGATATGTTAGAATACACAATTAAACAATTTGAGATTTTTATTATGGAGAACCGGTGATTTATTGAAATTTACTGAAACAAAAATTAATGGAGTTTTTCTTATAGAAATCGAAAAAATTGAAGACGATAGGGGATTTTTCGCTAGAACATTGGATAAACAAGAATTTCAAAAACGTAAATTAATAGAAAATTTTGTTCAATGTAGCATCTCATATAATAAAAAAAAAGGAACAATACGTGGCATGCATTTTCAATTACCTCCTTATGAGGAAACTAAAATTGTAAGCTGTGTTAGGGGAAAAATTTTTGATGTACTTGTAGATCTTCAAAAAAACTCATCAACTTTCAAACAATGGGAAAGTAATGAATTGAGTTCTGAGAATCATAAAATGTTGTACATACCTAAAGGAATAGCACATGGCTTTCAAACATTAGAAGATGATTCGGAAGTATATTATCAAATGAGTCAGTATCACAAATCTGAATATTATAAAGGAATTAGATTTGATGACCAAAATTTTAAGATCAAATGGCCTCTCCCAATATCTGCTATTTCTAAAAATGATAAAAACTGGGAAACATTTTCAGATGCAATAACATTTCATGACAATCAAATGGAATTAGAAACTTAATGCTGTTTACTGTTTTAGGCTCTAGCGGTTTCATTGGAAAAAACCTGGTAAGCCATCTTAAGGATAAAGGAATGGAAGTATATACGCCTGATATTAGACGTGAGGATATCACAAAAAGAAATCTTGGGCATGTAATTTATGCTATAGGTGACTTCGATTATAAAAAAAACATATTAAATTTTATTGAATCACATGTGGGACACTTGAATCAACTTGTTAATAATTCAAATTTTGAATCATTGTTATATTGTTCTTCAACACGAGTTTATTCTGGATTAAAAACTACTCGTGAAGATACCTCACTAAATTTAGATCCAACAAATATCAATAATTTATATCCAATTTCAAAAGTTATGGGGGAATCAATTTGTTTAGCTTTTGATAATCCTAAAATCAGAATAGTAAGATTATCAAATGTTTCTGGATTCAATCATACTTCAAACTTATTTTTACCTTCAATAATTCGTGATGCAGTTGACAAAAAAAATATCATCTTATCTATAAAATTAGAAAGTGAAAAGGATTATGTTCATATCGATGATGTTGTAAAAGTATTGCCTGAGATTGCTTTGAATGGAAAATACAGAATTTATAATGTAGCTAAAGGTGAAAATACGACAAATCAGGATATAATTACTAAACTTCAACAAATTACATCATGCAAATTAGATATCTTAGAAGGTGCTAAAAATTATTCATTTCCCAAAATTAATACTGAAAGGATAGTAAATGAATTTAATTTTAATTCAAAATCTGTTTTAAATTATATTGATGACATTGTGGGAACTTATAAAAATTTTAAAAATAAAAATTAATTCAATAAAAATTTTTTTTGTTTATTTATTCCACATTTATGCAAAACAACCTTTATCAAATCATAAATTACGTCACTTGAATATTTTATTGTCTGAGAAACTGATGGACTAGTGGATTCCTCTGCATAACTAGTTGGTATTGGAATCTCAACAATTTTCTTCTTAGATAATGCAAATAATATTATCATTTCATGATCAAAATGATAATCATTTGATAGAGCTTTAAAAGGTATTTTTTTTAATGTCTCAACATTAAAAGCTCTAAATCCAGAATGAAGTTCAGTAAGATTTAATCCTAAAATAAGATTTCCAATTCTAGTTAATACTTTGTTTCCAAAAAATCTCCAAAATGGCATTCCCCCTTTAAGTGGATTACCTAACATTCTTGTTCCAAACACAAAGTCTGCTTCTCCTTTTTGTAATGGTTTTAAAATATCTTTGATGGATTCAGGTGCATATTGTGCATCTCCATGAAGTGAAACTATGAACTTAAAATTTTTGTTAATTACATATTCAAATGCTTTTTTTTCACTACCTCCCATTCCTAAATTTTTATCATTCTTATACACATTCAGATTTGGTAACTGATTTTTTTTCTTATATTCTACTCCAATACGATACGTATCATCTTCACTGTCATTATCTATAACAAAAATTTCCCCAACTTGTGTTTTGACATCATTTGGGATTCTATCTAGAGTCATAGTAAGTGCATTTCCAACATTTCTTGTTGGAATAAAAATTGCAACGTCTTTCATTGGGTATTTTCCTCTAGCAATATGTTATATGCTTTCTTCTTCAAAGATGTTTTAGGCTCAATTTTTAACATTAATGCTTATTTTTGTATAACTAGAAATATTTAGCCAAGACACTAAAATGCAGTAATGAAGCCAACCGTTAATTTGAAATTATTAATTGCATATGGTAGTTTAGGAAAATTATTTCATTTAGAGGAATTTTCTAATGCACTAGAAAAACAAAATGTTCAAGTAAAATTAGTTAAAGACACAGATTTTAGTAGAGGTTTTCCAAGTAAAAAAATTTCTGATTGGTTTAATGGAGATAAAAAATTTAAAGAACTGATTATGGAATTTAAGCCTGATGCAATCTTTGCAGATAGACAGTCACATTTTGCATTACATGCAATTAGATCAGAAGTACCAACATTCATTTTACTGCGTGGTCATTATTGGCAAGAATATTTTTGGGGAATGAAAACTTTAGGCAATAATTTCAAAAATAGATTATCCATCTGGTTTAGAAATAGGATTGCGGAGGAAGTTTTTGAAAGAGCAACTGTAGTGTTACCAATTTGCAAATATTTAGAAGGTGTTGTAAAAGAACGCTATCCGAATCAGAATACGGGTGTATTTTTAGAGGGCATTGATTCCACACGATGGTATCATACAGAAAAAATGGAATTACAACACCCATGCATAGGTTTAGTACAAGATGCTAACTGGTGGGGCAAAACAAAGGAGATGTTGATTTTAGAACAAGTATTAGAAAAAATGCCAAATGTTTTTTTCTATTGGGCTGGAGATGGACAATATCGCAAGAAAATCACCGATAAATTAGAAAAATTTGATAATTTCAAGTGGTTAGGTAGATTAGATTACCCAGATAACGTTAGAAAATTTTTAGAAACACTTGATGTCTATGCGTTAATTACTGGAATGGATCTTGCGCCACTTACGTTAAAGGAAGCACAATTGATGGAAAAACCAGTAATTGCAACAGATGTAGGAGGAGATAAAGAAATGATGGTTGATAAAAAAACAGGATTTTTGGTAAAAGAAGGAGATGCCGACGATATTATAAAAAAATTGTCAGGGATATTAGAAAATAAACAAATGGCGTCAGAAATGGGTAAGGAGGGTGTTGAATTTATCAAAAAGCAATTTAATTGGGATCGAATAGCAAAAAATTTTCTGGAAATAATCAAGTCATATGTAAAAACAAAATGAACTATGTGTATTTTTTGTGAATAGTTTTTGAATTTTTTACTTTTTTTGAATGTCGTGTATTAATCTTTTTAATAAGATCAAGAGTTTGATTATGCATAAGATCTAGGTTTGGAATAATACAATGACCACCAATAAAACCAGGATACATTTTTGGTCTATTTCCTAGAAATTTATGAATTTCATCTGAGAATCCCCACATCTCATCATAATTTACATTATATTGAATTGCAATCATGTTAGTAAGTTGAGCATAATTAATTAGCCAACCAAGATATGAAGTGTCACACAAGATTTTTCCAAGTTCAAGTGTTTCTGGCTTTGACATTTTTTTTGTTTTAATGCCACAATGTTTCATCAATTTTACATATCTGGAGGAAGCCCATTTACCTCTTGGAGCATTTGGTGAAATTACAAAAAATTTGGTGTACCGTTTAAGATCGTATATCATCCTCTTATGAACACCTCTTGTTGCACTGTAAATAACAGGTATACTCAATTTTTTTTGTATTCGCTCAGTTGTTCCAGGACTAATAGTACTATGTATGACAATACATTCTGGTTTAAATTTTTTATACAATTGGAGTATATTTGAATCGAATTTTGAAGTTACAGGAATAGCAACATGCAAAAAAGAAGTTGGTGTATTTAATAGTGTTTTAAATTTTGAGTTGTTCATTAAGCCTTTGTTTATATCGTATCCAACCGTGGGTTGTTTTTTAGAAAGTAGTTTTAGAATTGGATAACCAATTTCGCCTAAACCCACAACAACATTTTTTTTCATTATTATTTTGCCTCTTTGCATACTAAATTAATCTAATGTAGTTTCACTACTCATTTCCTTTGTAATAAATAATCTATACCATATTTCTAAAGCTAACAAACCAAGAAATTTATTCACATATTTTACATCTAGATCTGAATTATCAATGTGTTTTTGAATCCAATCATTGTTTATCCAAGAATCTT
>Ga0310122_10002524_pt1 | contig 11640 bp, 6 predicted proteins | sample CB6_Bottom_1051__FD_203503 | JGI IMG/M metagenome (GOLD analysis project Ga0310122, IMG submission 203503) | Marine microbial communities from Western Arctic Ocean, Canada - CB6_Bottom_1051 | ecosystem: Environmental > Aquatic > Marine > Oceanic | place: Canada: Western Arctic Ocean | collected...
AGGAGAGGGGGGAGGCCGGTATTGTAGAGCGGACCATCGACCAGTTGAGAAGACCAGTAGATGATCATCGCCTTTCCCTTGACGAGATCCCTGGGCACGGCCCCAAAGACGCGGCTGTCGCTGCTGTTGTCCCGGTTGTCTCCCATCATGAAGAAGTGGTCGGGACGGACCTTGTAAGGACCGAAATTATCGCGGGCGATCCTCGATCCCGGATACACGTTGGCATCGACATGCTTCCCCTTGGGGGCGTCCGGCACCAGCACGCCATCCACGTAGAGGAGTTTGTCTTTGACCTCCACAACCTGACCCCCCACGGCCACGCAGCGCTTGATCAGGTCGCGATCCGGTTGCGTCTTTGAGCGGAAAATCACGATGTCGCCCTGTCGGGGGTCGCGCATGGCGGGCAGGCGGAAGAGAGGCTCCCGCATTCCGGGTACCTCCAGAGGCGCTCCGTAGAGAAACTTGTTGGCCAGGAGGTAGTCACCGACAAGCAGGGTGTCCTCCATCGAGCCTGAGGGTATGTAAAAGGCCTGCACTACAGTGCTTCTGATGACCAGCGCAAGGCCGACGGCGATAAGGACGGAGGAGGCGTATTCGCGGGTACTGGACTTCCGCCGCCCGGAGTCCTTGTCATTCTCGGACGCATCCTCCCGGGTCGATTTTTTCTTTGCCAAAGTGAACTCCTGTGGAAAGCTGAAATTGAGTACATAATAAAAGAAAGAGACGGATAAAATCCAAGTACGGCATCAGTGACCGACCGAGCCAACCCAAACCCGAGGGCGATTTCCACCGCCTTCACCACCGTCACGTCCCGCCGGGTGAAAACGCAGCAACTCCTTGTGAAACAGTGAGATCGTTGCTATACTTTGGTGGCTTATTCGGTCAAAAACGGGAATTTCGATAAATGAAGATGACATTCTGGGGAGTGCGTGGGTCATTTCCCGTAACGGCCCTCTCGCAGCTGGGCTACGGTGGCAATACCCCGTGCATGGAGGTAGAGGCCAGTGGTCAGACCGTCATCATCGATGCCGGCACCGGCATTCGCGCCCTGGGTAGAGCCATCGTCGACCGCGGACAGCAGGATATAGAGATCCTCCTGAGCCACACCCACTGGGACCATATCCAGGGATTCCCGCACTTCGATCCGCTGTACCGCGACCACACCCGCATCACCATCCACTCTCTGAAGCACGAACAGCGCTCCCTGATGGAGATCTTCCGCGAACAGCAGCGCTCTCCGTTCTTTCCCGTCTCCCTCGACGAAGTGAAGGCGGAAGTCCAGTTCGTCGAGCACGAGGACGGGGAGACTTTCGCCGTCGGCGACATAAGCGTTACCAGCCGTCGCCTCAACCACCCCGGCGTGGCTGGAGGATACCGACTGGAACACGGCGACAGCTCCTTGGCCTATATCTGTGATGTCGATCTGTACGGTCCGTTGCTCCTGGCCCACGAGTTGCCCGACTCGTCCACCAGTGACCAGCAGGAGCATTGGCTTGGACAGTTGCGCAACCGGGCACGTGATCTGGGTCACAGGGCTGACTGGGTGATTTGCGATACCTTCTTTCTGCCCGATGAATACGTGCCCGACTGGGGCCACAGCTCGATCGATGACGGTCTACAGCTGACGCGCGAGGCCGAGGCAGGCGGGTTTGTTTTCTTTCACCATCGCCCTGGGCGCGACGACACCGAGCTGGACTCCCTGCAGAGACGCTACCGAGACGAGGCGGGTGGAGAGTTCGATGTCCTGGCAAGCAAGGAGGGTCTGGAAATCAGTCTGTGAACGATGAGACAGGGCTGTTTCACCACCACAGGGCTCCTTCACGAACAGAAGACAGGGCTCCTTCACGAACAGAAAACAGGGCTCCTTCACGAACACAGGTCTGACGAGGGATTCAATTGCTGCGGGTTACTCTGTGGGGGACCAGGGGAACGGTGAGCACACCCGTGGCGAGCCATGCTCGGTACGGAGGCAATACGCCCTGCATTGAAGTGAGGACTGACGACGACGAGGTGCTGATCCTCGATGCTGGCATCGGCCTCCACTGGCTGGGTGACTCCCTCCTGGCCGACGGATTCTCACGCGGTGAGGGGCGGGCTCATATCCTCCTGAGCCACACTCACTGGGCACACATTCAAGGCATCCCTTTTTGTAATCCCATGCTCGTGGCCGGCAATCGCTTTGCCATCCACGGGCGCGGAAACGGCGGCGACTCGCTGGAGCAACTGCTGCTGGGCCAGATGGATTCGGCCTTTTGTCCCGTGCCCAACTTCCTCGACGACCGCATCGGCGCCGCCCTCGCCATCGCCGAGATCGGGGCTCTGGAATTCGACATCGGCGCGACCCACGTGGTCGCCCGTCTAGTCCACCACGTGGACGATGCTGTCTGCCTTGGGTACCGCCTCGAGAACGGCAACGGGTCGTTGGCGTACATTCCCGATGTCGAATACCTGGAGGAGGCCCACCGCATACCCAGCGTTGAGCTGGCCGCCGGCGTGGACCTGCTCATCCACGACGCCCATCACACCACCGCCGATTACCCCGGGCGCCGAGGTTGCGGCCACTCGTGCGACACGGATGCCATCGACATAGCTCGCCGCGCCGGCGCCAGGAAAGTCCTCCTCTTCCACCACCACCCCGATCACGACGACGACAGCATCGACGCCGTCGTCTCCTCCCACGAGAACGGCGACCTGCCGGTGGCGGGGGCGCGAGAAGGGGAAGAGTTTGTTCTGGGTGCGGATGCCTGACTGGCACGCTCCCGAGTCCGACCTCGACCGGACCCGATAGATTTCCGCTAGTGAATTTCCACTACTGTCTGCGTCCGCACCGATTCGATCGCCGCCGCCAGCACCTTCTGAGCCGCGAGGCCATCGGCGCCAGAACCGTCGATCTCGTCGGCGTTTGCGCCCTCCTCGAGCTGCTCGACGAAGCGGCCGAGGCGGTTGAAGAAAGTCTCCTCGAAGTCGCGCATGCCGCCAAAAATCGGGTTTGAGTATACCCTCTTCTCAAGATCGCCCGCCGGGTACAGGGTCAACTCGCGGAACATATCTTCCAGGACGAAACGGCCGCTCGTGCCCGCCAGTTCGCAGCGCTCCATCGGATGGCCGCGGGCGATGTCGTAACTGCCGGTCAGGTGTCCCAGACAGCCGCTGGCGAAACGCATGTTAAACTGCGCCGTGGAATAGATGACGCGCCCTGGCGCCTTGACGGCGAAGCACTGCACCGCTTCGATATCGCCGCTGAAATAGCGCATGATATCCACCGTATGCGGGTGCAGCGCCTTGATCTGGAACCACAGCGACGACTCGCGCGGGTTCTCGATCCACATGCTCATATTCATGAACAGCTGGTGCCCGATGCGCCCCTCGTCCACCCACTTCTTCGCCAGTCGCGCCGCCGGCGTGAAGCGGTGGTTGAGGTCGATGCCGAAGCACAACCCTCTTTCGCGCGCCAGGGCGACCATCTCCTCAGCGGGGGCGATCTCATTGCTGATCGGCTTCTCGCACAACACGTGAAGCCCCGCCTCTAGCGCCTGCATCGTCGGCTCGTAGTGGTCGCTGGCGTATTCCTCGCCACCGGTGGCGACGCTGACCATATCGAGTTGCACTCCGTCGAGCATTTCGGCAACGCTGTAGTAGCCAGGCACGCCAAAACGCACCGACGCTGCGTCCGCCCGTTCGCGGTCGATGTCACACACAGCAGCCAGCTCGGACCCCGCTAGCCGCTGATAGATGTCAGCGTGCCGGTTGCCGATAGGACCCAACCCTATGACGCCCACGCTCTGCACTGAAAGACCTCCCTTCCCACAGTAGCGAATCGCACGCCAACACAGCCACCTCGACATCGGCTGCTGCTGCGGCGCGAGTCACCCTTTGGGCAGCGTATCTCGAAGCACCCCAGAGTTCAGCCCCAACCCGAGCCCGAACCCGCTGCAGGCGCCAAATCGCACCGGTCAATGTGGTGAGTCCCGAAAAGATGCGTGGCTTCGCCCAGGGCGGAACTCGTCCGCGGCCCAACCACACCAATCATTGAGGTGAGCACCGCTCTAGTGCAGCGCGGCGCAAGTTCGCCGTCATTCGGCCGCCGATGCACTAGGCGCTGCCGGGTACCGCGACTACTTTACCTGTTTCCCAGGACTTGATAATCGACTCGATGACGAGCTGTACCTTCAGGGCGTCCTCCGCCTTGGCGTTCACCTTGGAAGGAGGTGTCTTCTTGCGCACGTCGTCGATCCACGCCCCAATCCTCGACGGGAAAGTATCGCCAAAGCCGATCATCCCCCCCAGGTGCTCGTAGACCTCCACTTCCTTGGAAAAACGCGGGTAGAGGGCCAGTCGCTCACAAGCCTCGTTGATGACGACCCGCCCCTCCGAGCCGACGAGCTCCAGCGTCTCCAGACCGTAGCTGCCGCCGGCGTCGTACGAACCGGTCAGATGTCCGATAGCGCCACTTTCGAACAGCAGGTTCGCCTGCACATTCGACCAGATCTTTCGCCCCTTGCCCTTCTTGAAGAAGGCCTGGACGCACTCGACGTCGCCGGCAAAGTAACGCATCACATCGAGGGAGTGGGGATGAAGGGCGCGGATGTGGAACCACGGAGAGGATTCGTTCGGGTTGTTTATCCACATCGTCATGTTGACGATGTTGAGCTCTCCCAGTCGACCCTCGTCCAACCACTCCCTGGCGCGGACAGCGGCAGGCGTGAAGCGGTGGTTGAGATTGATGCCGTAGCGCACTCGCTGCTTCTTGGCGAGGGCGACCATGCGCCGCGCCTTGGCCACGTCATTTGAGATCGGCTTCTCTCCCAGCACGGGAATGCGCGCCCGCAACAGCTCCATCGTCGGCGCGTAGTGATCGCCGCCATTCTCGATGCCGGCGGTGGTGACGCTGCAGGCGTCGAGTTTGACCCCGCTTTTCAGCATTTGACGCACGCTGTAGAACGCCTGGGCGCCATACGCCGCCGCCGCCTTGTCGGCGCGCTCGCGAATGATGTCGCACACCGCCACGACCTTGGCGTGGCGGTTGTTGGTGTAGCACCGAGCGTGATTGTTGCCGATGCCTCCCAGTCCGACGATACCGATGTGCAGCATGTTGCCCTCCCTCTCGCTCTCTTCGATGGATAGAGTCTCTGCGACTCCGCTCTCAGCCGACTGCCGCTGGCAGCTCGATGCCGAGTTCCTTCGCCAACTCACTGATCTGCGCCCAGGCCGTGTCGTCGACCTCTAAGCCGCCGCGACTGCGCTCCTGGAAAATGCGGTGAGAATTCTCGCCCGGCAGTAGCACCTCGTCGAACCCGGCCGCGGGCGGCGACGACTTCACCCAGTCGATGAAGCGGTCGACTTCAGCGGTGAATTCCTCCAGGGGCAGAAACGCCTCCGGATTCAATACGGCGATGAAGAGCGCGTTCCCCGTCTCTGGAGAATCCGCCCGACTGCAGCCGGCGCCCGACAGCGCCCCAGCCAGCACGTCGATGACCAGTGCCAGCCCCGTGCCTTTGTGACCGGTAGCTGGAAACCCCAGGGGAAGGATCGCTCCCCCGGCGTAGTAATCCTCCACATCGGTGGTGGGCCTGCCATCGCCGTCGGTGATGCTGCCCTCGGGTGCCGGCTCATTGCGGTTGCGGTACTGCCGCAGGGCTCCGCCCGAGGTCATGCTCGTGGTCATATCGAGCACCACCGGCCACTCGTGTGCGCCGGTCGGAATGGCCACCGAGAGGGGATTGGTGGGCAGCCGTCGCTCCCGCCCCCCGAAGGGCGCCACCGCCAGGTCGCTGCCATGACCGTTGGCGCATATCATACCGATCAGATTCTCTTTCGCCGCCAGCGCCGCAAAGCGACCCAGCCGCGCCACGTGATTGCAGTGCTTGACCGTAACCACGCTCAGAGCGGCATCCCGGGCTTTGTCGATTGCCAGCTCGACCGCGGCGGTGGCGGTTACCGGACCGTAGTTCCAGTTCCCGCTCACCTGTGCCATGCGCGGCAACTCCTGAAGAATTTCAAGCTTTGCCCCCGGTATCACCGAACCGTCTCGCACCATGTTCACGTATTGAGGGTAGCGCAGCACACTGTGGCTGTCGTGACCCAGCAGGCCCGACTCCACCATGTGATCGGCCACCAGCTCGGCGTCTGCCTCCGGCACGCCCACACCAGTGAACAGCCGAACGCCTAACTGCCTCAAGTCCTCAGGACTGATCGTCGGCATCACCCATCTCCCTTTCCTCCGGGTCGTGAAAAACAGCGCTCACAGGGAACCCCGCACTTCTTCGGGGACCGCCACCAGCAGCAGGGAATTGGCCACCTGCCGCTCTCCGGTTGGTTCTGACGGTCTGTTCACCACGTCTCGACGCACAACCATGGTGGACGAGCCGCCCCCGTCGAGATTCAGCGCCTGGTACGCGTTGCGATGGGCCCGGGTAAAATCCGCCAGCTTGTGAGACATCAGGTCCGCCAGCTCCAGCAGGCTCATGCCAACGCTGTACCCGGGTTGGCGACCGTCCACTGTCACCAGGAACAGAGTTTTCTCATCCTGGGTGTATCCCACGGCGGTGCGAGGATTCCGCTCGAGAGAGCTCGCCAGTCCCTCCTCTTCGAATTCTATCGACACCCTCCCGTCCCGGATGATCCTTGGGCCGCCTCCGATCGCCTCCTCAAGTCTGCCCCGGGAGGGCGGGATCGAGCAGATCAGCCTCACCGTGTCGCCGGCGGCGATGGCCCGAGCATCGGGAAATTCCGCTCCCGCTGCCACCAGCCATTGTCCCTCGGCCAGCTTGAGCGGCCAGCTCCGCCGCCTTACCTGCAGCACCCGCGCCACCAGGGTGTCGTTGATGACCGAGTGCTTTCCCAGGCTCTGCAGTTGAAATCCTATCGCCGCCCGCACCGAGTCGCGCCCCGCCTGTCCGTATCTGTTGTAATAGGTGAGTTCGTCGGCGCCGGGTTCGCGGTTGAAAGCGGCAATCGGCAGGAGCTTACCCGACGCCGTCATCAGCGCTGCTTCGAAACGAAAAACTGCCACCATCGGCTTGCCATCGGCCGTGATGGTGAAAGCGGATTTTCGTTGGGGCCGAGCCAGCAACCCCCCACGGCTGATCTGCAGCCCCAGGGTCTGGGCTGGATGGCCGTCGGTGTACATGTCACCGTTCACCCCGGCAATGGCGTTGACCCGCGTCGCCATCGCACTCGTAAGTTCCAGTCCTTCGACTGCGGTTGGCTCCGCCCGCGCTGTGCGCAGCCTGATCCCGGCGCGCCACGCCGTCGGCAGGTCGACCTCCAGCACATGGATCGCCCATGGACCTTCGGCCAAGGTCACGGAGTGGTGATAGACGCCGGGCGCGAGATCCTCTGTTTCCCAGAAAAAGGTCGATGATCGACAGCAGGTGAGGCCGGCTAACAGAAGCAGGAGAACGGCGCGACTGGCCGGGTGGCGCCTGACCGAGTAGAGATCGGGCCGTTTGCCCTGACCCAGACCGTTGGGACCCAGACCGTTGCACTGACCGTTGGGATACCGACGGCGATGATCCGGTTCACCGTGTTTGAATGCGGACCATTGACGAGCGAAAAAAACCATGAAAAAAACCAAGAGTGATGCCTGCCAGGATATGGGATTCGGGAATTTGCACCCGTGCCGTGGCCGCCAGACCAGGTGTCGGAACGCGGTGACCGAGCGGCCGCCGACTGAAAACACCGCTCCCCCGCGCGGGAACCCGTCGCGGCGCGCGCAGTGATCTTCGCGGTGATTTACGGGTAAAAAATAGTGCTGAGCCGCGAGGGCGGTCAAGCTGGGTCGGAAACTGTAATCAGACGCCCTACCTGAGCAGGATCACCCGCTCCACCTTTCTTACTTCCGGCGTCGACAGAACCGCAAAGTAAACCCCTGTCTTCACCGGCCTGCCCGCCTGGTCGCGCCCATCCCAGGCAACCTGGTGCATACCCGCCCCTTTCGTCGTCGCCACCAACTGCCTGACCTGCTGCCCGATCATGTTGAAGACGACCAGTTGCACGGCTTCCTCCCGGGGCAGCACGAAACCGAGCGTTATCGCCGCATTGAAGGGGTTGGGATACGGCGGCAGCAGCGCCACCGCCTTCGGCGACTGCTGTTGCGCCACCGCCTTGGCCGCAATCTCGGGTCTCATGTGGAGCAGCAGCAGTCGGATGTCGCCGGCGCCCAGTACGCCATCTCGATCGAGATCGAATCCCGCTGACTCGTCGGGGAGCGCACCGCTGGCCGCTGCTTCGGCCAGGCTGAAGAAATCCATCAGACCAAGTCGACCGTCTCCGTCAAAATCCCCCTTCAACCGCAGGTTCAGCGACACCGATGACTCGGGAGTCGCCACGGTGTCCGCCTGGTCAGTTGAAGAGACGTACACGACGCGTGTGAGCGCCACCTCGAGATCGCGCGAGCGCAGCCGGCCTACTTTCAGGCGAAGCAGGCCGATCAGCCCGCTGCCGCTCACTCCTTCGGCCGCCCGCTGCCCCGTCAACGCCACGCCCAGTTCGAGCAACCCTTCACGGTCAGTGCGCTCTACAACCAATAGCTGCCCGCCGGCAAAGACGCTCGCGGCTGGGAAGGCCAGGCCAGCGAACGCCATCTCTTCCGACGGCAGAGCCAGCGACATGGCCAGTCCCCTGAGTTGGCGGGCTTCCTCTATCAGGATGGGCAGCGCGACCTCCTCGCCGGGCCAGACCCACACGGTCTCGTCTCCCCTCTCTTCTTCACCGTCTCGAATCACAGCAGTACCGATTTCCAACCTGGAAGCCACCAGCCCCCGCCCCACAAGCTGGATCTTTACGGCGCGAGCCTCGCCCAGATCGGTGCGAAGGGTCAGCGTCGCCGTGGATACCCCCAGACGCGTGGGCCGGAACTCAACCGCGATCACTCCCGTCGCTCCAGGCGCCAGTTGAAACGGCGTTTCCCCCACCACGTTGAACTGACGGCCGTCGGATTTCACCGATCCGATCCGCACTGGCCTGCTGCCCAGATTTTTCACCGTCAGAACCCAACGACGCGTCTGACCCAAAGCAGTAGACTCGAAGTCATGGACCGCTTCACTGACTTCGAGCAGAGAGCTCACGCCACGCCCCAGAAAGGGCAGTTTCCACTCTGGTGTCCGCGGATCATTGGTCAGCAAGGTGAGCACCCCTTCGACCGACCCAGGCTCCAGGGGACGAAACTCCAGCTCGAGAACGCCAGTTTCCCCGGCCTTCACCAGCAACCGCCGCGTCGTCGCGATCAGAACACCGGTGCCGGTGAGGACCCCGTCGATCTCGAGATCCAGCTCCCCCTCATTCTTCAGTTCGAGGCGCCGACGCAGACGTTGCCCCACGCGGGCGACGCCGAGGTCGAGCACCTCCGGCAGCGTCAGCTGGGCCCGACCGCCGGCGCCGGTCAGGCGCACAGCGCGTACCGGCGTCACCGGGTCGTTGGTGTGAATGAACAGGGTGCTCTCGAAATCACCCCTTTCTCGCGGCCGCAAAGTCACCAGGATCTCCCCCTCGCCACCACCTTGGGCCAGGAAATTCTCGCTATCTAGGGCCACCTCAAAGGGACCACCTGTCGCGGCGAAGACCGCTGTTCCGAGAGCGCTCATTTCCCCACTCACCTCCAGACCGAGGATCTCCAGCGGCAACGAGCCCGTGTTCGTCAACCCGATCACCGACGTCCCGGCCCCCCCCACCCACACCGTCCCAAGATCCACTCCGGCGGCCACCCGAAGCTCAGGGGCGACACCGGTCACTTCGACGGGGAGGCGCAGGAGCACATCGCCGCCGCGCCCCCGATCGCGCCAGACCAGCTCGTCTGTCGTCCTCCCTTTCGCCACCGGCACTATGGTCACCTCAAAGGCCTGAGCCTCGCCGGGCTCGAGCTGGATTTCGCCGTCCCATCCCACCAGGCTCGCCGCGCCGGTTATCTCCGCGGCTGCCACCAGCGGCAGTCCCCCGTCGTTGCGCAGCACGACCGTCCGCGTCGCCCGTTGGCCCACGGGCTGCTCCGCGAAGGAGAGCACCTGGGGCCACACCGCCAGCTTCGGGGCGGCGGGAGTGATCCGGATCAGCCGGCCACCGCTCTCATCCCCTTCGAGCGCATACAGCGCGCCCCCGGCGCCGACGCTGATTCCCAGCAGTCCGGGCGCGAAGCCGTCGGCGAACAGCGTCATTTCGGCGCCATCTCCTCCCGGCATCCGGAAAATGCGCCCCCCTGAGGTGGCCACATACACGCTGCCGCCCGCTCCGGCTGCCAGCGCCACCGGTCGCTCGCTCAACTGAGCCACCCGCCGGAGCTCCCTGAAGTCCGTGTTTTTCCCGTCGCGGTCGGTGTCTTCGACGCGGAGCAACTCCAGCGACTCAACCAGCGCCACGACCAGCCGCCCCCTGGCGTCAACGGCCAGCAGCGCCTGCCCCGCCGGCAGGGCCGCGTACTCCTCCAGATCGACGTTGGTCAAATCGCGCTCCCGGCCGTCGCCGCCAGCCGCACCGGCCAGGCGAAGTACACGCCCCCGTCGCTGGTGGATGAACAAGTCGCCCGGCGCGTTGCGCGCCAGCGCATCGGCCCCCTCCAACCGGAGCAGTATCGGCTTGTAGCGGGGCCCCCACGGGCCCTGCTCGATGCGCGTCAGGGGGAAATCTCTCCCCAGCTCTCCCGGCGTGCCGATGGCCAGCCCCCAGCCACCCCCGGTGGTGGGCACGGGTACGGCACTGTAGTCCCGTGCAGCAAAATGGGCGACGAACTCGCGCTCCCCGTCGCCGGAAATCAACAGCACTCCTTTGCGGTGCGTTGCGTATACCCGGTCCAGGGCCGGATCAGCCACCACATCCAGGAGTCCGGGCAGCGTCAGCGCCGCGATCGTCTCGAGCGTGTACGCGCCGGCGTCCGCCAACCTGACGCGCTGAGAAGGCGGCGGCCACAGACGCTCGAGCGGCAGCCGAAAAATCCGGTGCATCTGACTGTCGCTGTACAGCAGCCCGCCCGCGGGACTCCGTGCCAGCCGCGTCGGCTGCCCCGGACTCGTGGCCAGCTCCCTCAGCAAGCCGTCGGCGTCTAGGTGGAGCACTCGCTGGTTTCCCGAGTCGGCGATGAACAGACCGCCGGCCCCGTCGGGCTCGATTCCGAGAGGTCGATTCAGCGCCGCCGAGGGCCCAGCGCTGCCGTCGGCGCCCAAGCCTGCCTCACCGGTGCCGGCCACCACCCACAGCAGGCCGTCTTCACCCAGCCGGTACACCCGGTGGGCTCCCGCGTCGGCGATGAAAATCCGCCCGTTCCGATCGGCACGCACATCCACGGGCCACAACAGCGGCGACTCCAGAGGCGGCCCACCGTCGTCTACCGGCCAGGTCGAACCGCTACCGGCCACCGTAGAGATGGTGCCGTCTTCGTGCAGCCGGCGAATCCGGCCGTTACCCGAGTCGGCGACCAGCAGTCCGCCGCCCCGCCAATCCAGCGACAGCCCCGCCGGCGAGCTCAGTGCCGACTCTACCGCCGGCCCTCCGTCTCCAGCAAACATCGCCTCGCCCGTTCCCGCCACGGTGACGATCCGACCGCTGGTGTCGATCGCGCGGATCCGGTGATTGCCCGCGTCCGCCACGAAAACAACTCCGTCCGGGCCAACCGCCACCGACGTCGGCTTGTTCAGCGCCGCCTCGAGCGCT
>Ga0310122_10002525_pt1 | contig 11638 bp, 11 predicted proteins | sample CB6_Bottom_1051__FD_203503 | JGI IMG/M metagenome (GOLD analysis project Ga0310122, IMG submission 203503) | Marine microbial communities from Western Arctic Ocean, Canada - CB6_Bottom_1051 | ecosystem: Environmental > Aquatic > Marine > Oceanic | place: Canada: Western Arctic Ocean | collected...
CTAAATGAAGTCAGAAATATCAAAATTTTTTTACTAAACTCCATTCTTCTTTAATAGCAAATCCATTTGCTGTTTTTCTTACGCCAACACTCACCTACGTATTCAGACTAGAATTGGCGAAGTTTTTTCCTATCCATGGAATAGCTTCTGTATCACACTGACTAATTTAGTATAAAGCAAATCTAACTGAAATATCAACAAAAAAGAATTCAAAATAACAAATAAGTTCATAAATAATTGATAATAAATAGAATAAATTTATAAAATATATACAAAATCAAAGTGCGATTAACTTGTTCAATATTAAACTATAGCATGAATGTATGCTTTGTTTGTTTCAGAATATTTTCTACTTAACTGGATTCCAAAGCAATACCCTCTTTCCTGAAGATGATATAGTGACAAAGTGCCTTCATTATTTTTTAAATCATGGTTGATGAAAAGTTAGTGAAAAATTGTAAAAATAATGGCAATAATCTAGGAGTACTTAATGAAGTTTGCAAGCATTGTAAATAATTTATTCAAATAAAATAGTGGAGTCTGTTTTGTTTAAGCTGCCAAACTTAATAATTTGTTTTGCAAAGGTTTGTCAAATAATTAAGACAAAGACTTATAAAACATTGATTCACCTTGAAACAGTAAGGATGTTCATGTTAAATCGTAGTGATAGAATTGGTTTAAGAGCTAATTATTCTTGATCCAATTTAATGAATGTTTACTTTAAGAAACGTAATCGTTTCAGAATTGTTTTGTTTTTTAGGGACTAAATCTGAGTGGATCTAGTCATACACATTTTAAAAATCTCAATCAATAAAGGCATTGTTGAATAATTCACAAAAATCGAATCGTCAGGTTGATGTTGCCATCATAGGTGCCGGTTCTGCCGGGCTTCCGGCTTTTCGTGCTGCACGAAAACACTCTGAAAAAGTTGTACTGATCGAAGGAGGAATTTACGGAACTACCTGCGCCCGTGTTGGTTGTATGCCCAGCAAACTCCTAATTGCTGCTGCAGAAGCGGCTCATTCAGTAGAGACTGCTTCCGGCTTTGGAATTCAGACAGCAAAACCTGTTGTCAATGGTAGAGAAGTGATGGAGCGCATTCGAGATGAACGTGACCGATTTGTGGGGTTTGTATTGGACGATATTGAAAATATTGATAAAAAACACCACCTTCGAAACCATGCAAAATTTCTTGATGATCAAAGACTTGAGGTTGGTGAGGAGATAATTGAAGCCAAATCAGTCGTAATTGCAACCGGTTCATCTCCAAAACTCATGCCGATGTTTAAAGGGCTTGGTGATAGACTGATTGTCAATGACGATGTATTTGAATGGGAAACACTACCGGAGTCAGTTGCTGTTTTTGGCCCGGGCCTGATTGGGATTGAGCTTGGTCAGGCATTGCACCGACTTGGAGTCCGTATAAGGGTTTTTGGGCGTTCAGGTTCACTTACACCTCTCAGCGATATGGCAATCAGGGATTATGCAGAAAAGGTGTTTCAAGCCGAATTCCCTCTCGATACGAAAGCTAATCTGCATGGTTTGGAGCGTGAAGGTGATCAAGTAAAGATTAGTTTTGTTGACAGGAAAGACGGCAAGGAAAAGGAAGAAAATTTTGAGTATGTACTGGCGGCTACCGGACGTTCCCCAAATGTAATAAACTTAGGATTGGAAAACACCAGTCTTGAACTTGATTCCCGGGAGGTTCCGGTGTTTGACCCAAATACTATGCAATGCGGAGATTCGTCTATTTTTATTGCCGGAGATGTAAATAACACTATGCTATTGCTCCACGAAGCGGCAGATGAGGGAAGAATTGCCGGTGACAATGCCGGACGTTTTCCGGACATTAAATCAGGTATGCGGAGATCTCCTATTTCGGTTGTTTTCTGTGATCCTCAAATTGCAATGGTAGGACAGTCATGGGGTGAACTAAAAGGACAGGAAAATGTAGTTGTGGGGAAACTGTCCTTTGAGGGACAAGGCCGTAGTCGGGTAATGCTTAAAAACAAGGGTTTGATGCATATTTATGCAGATCGAACTTCTGGACTTTTTCTGGGGAGTGAATTCATTGGTCCACAGGCGGAACATTTGGCGCATTTGCTGTCATGGGCACACCAGCAGAAAATGACAATTCCTCAAATGCTGGAAATGCCATTCTACCATCCTGTGATTGAAGAAGGTTTGCGCACAGCACTGCGTGATACTAATGTGCAGTTAAGTTTGTGACATTCTGGTCACAGCAAAGGGGCCGTATTCTTGTTCAAATCTCCAACTGGACGGCATAGATGTCCGAACACAACTATGATGTAATCATAATTGGAGGCGGTCCTGCCGGATTGTTCACGGGGATCGCTTGTGCCAGGCAATGAACTACCGACATTGGTTTTGGAAAAACAAAAATATCCAATCGATAAAGCTTGTGGTGAAGGTATTATGCCCTCGGGTGTTAAGAATCTCAGGAAGTTGGGAGTAGCTCCTTTCCTGGAAAAATATCCCTACCACCTTTTTAAAGGGATCCGCTATGTTTCCGCAAAGGGTAGTGTTGCAGAAGCAAATTTTGCAGAAGGTTGCGGATGGGGTGTTCAGCGAACTAAGCTATCTGCCGCATTGCTTGAATGTGCCGAAACTTTACTAAATCTTGAAATACAAGAAGGGGCTTCTGTAGCATGTTCTTTAGAAGAAAATCCTGGAGTCAGTATTAAAAATAATGTTTTTCACCCAAAACTATTGATTGGCGCAGATGGGCTGCATTCACGGGTTAGAAAACTGGCAAATCTGGAAGCAACAATCCCAAAGCTGAAACGCTGGGGGTGTTCGACATCATTTTAATGTTGAACCCTGGAGCGCGTTTGTTGAAATTCATTGGGGTTCAGGGCTTGAAGCCTATGTGACTCCGGTTTCTGAAACCAGCATAAACGTCAGTTTATTGTGGGACGCAAAGCGCTACAAACCTGAGCATGGCGGCAAAAAGTTGTTTTGCTCAATGTTAAATGAATTTCCGGAACTGCAGGATCGCTTAAAAAACGCAGATGTTCTGGATGAGTCGGTGGCAAAAGGTCCGTTGTACCAAGAAAACACTGGGTGTGGCGAATGGAAAAATCTTGCTGATTGGTGATGCCGCCGGCTTTTTTGATCCTATTACTGGCGAAGGTATCGGTATTGCGGCCAGGCAGGCACTTTTGTTAGAAAAATATGTAGAGCCGGTATTGAAAGAGAATTCTGGAAATCTTGTAAAGGCAATGTTTGATTATTCACGAGCAAGTGCTCAAATCTATCGACGATATCAGATTATGACCAGTTTGGTACTGTTACTTCGCTTATGGCCAAAGTTGACGGATGGTGTGATTCAGGTTTTGCACTCCTTTCCAGCATTGTTTCAAAAACTGCTGTCTGTCAATATGCGCTAACACTTTGAAGAACTGGTTAGTGAAGTGTAACCCGGCATCTGCGAACGATTTCAAAATATTGCAGGTTTTTAAGCCGCCATACGGAATGTTAATTTGGAAACAAAAAAACGAGTTGTAGTAACAGGCCGAGGTGTTATTTCGCCAATCGGCAGTTCTGTTTCAGACTATTGGGAAGGGCTTTGTAATGGTGTCTCCGGAGTCCGTAAAATTACTGAATTTGATTCTTCAGGGGCATCCTGCCAAATTGCAGGTATGGTTACAGATTTTGATTCTGACGTACATTTTAGTCATCGTGAAAAAAAAAGGTATGAGCGCTTCACTCAGTTTGGTCTGGTTGCGGCACTAAGGGCTGCTGAAGAAGCCAATCTCTTGGATCAGGACGGTGATTCCGGAGAAATTGGTGTGATGATGGGGACCGGTGTAGGGGGAATAACCTCTTATGCACAAGCCTACGATGCACTTTACGCTGGACCGGAAGAACGGCCAATTGACGCTTACACCATTCCACGCATAATGAACAGTGCGGTTTCATCGGCAATAGCAATACGTTTGGGAATAAAGGGGCCGAACTTTACACTGAATACAGCCTGTTCTTCAGGAGGGAATGCTGTAGGTCAGGCAATGCAGTGGATTCGAGAAGGCCGGTTACGCGCTGTTATTTGCGGAGGTGCAGAAGCACCTGTCACTTACGGTCTTCTACGTGCATGGGACGCACTAGGTGTGCTTTCACGTAAGTATAACGAAACTCCTGAAACTGCCTGTCGACCGTTCGACAAAAATCGTAGTGGTTTCGTATTAGCCGAAGGAGCTGCTGTTTTAGTACTCGAATCATTAGAATCTGCAAATAAAAGAAATGCTCCAGTCTTTGGAGAAATTGCCGGTTTTGGTTCAAACTGTGATGCTTCTAGTTTGACAAATCCGGATGAAAACGGAGTGGCAGAATCAATGAAATTAGCTTTGGACGATGCTGAAATATCACCAGATTCCATCGGCTACATCAATGCCCACGGAACAGGAACCCGTCTTAATGACCCGCTCGAATGCCGTGCAATTCACCGGGTTTTTGGCGATAGGTCAGTAAAGTTGCCGGTCAGTTCCAGCAAATCATTGTTTGGTCATGCAATGGGAGCATCTTCAGCGCTGGAGGCCCTGGCGACTTTGCTGGCAGTGCAGAACGACTGTGCTCCGCCAACTCTTAATTGCGACGACCTGGACCCCGAATGTGTGATTGATCCCGTTCCATATAATTCCCGGAAAGTCCAGATTGAAGCGGCACTTTCCAATTCCTTCGGCTTTGGAGGTAGTAATGCAGTACTTGTTTTTCGAAAATGGAAACCATAACACGCAAAAAAATTGAGCAATCCTGTCTTCAAACAATTGCCGTGGAAATGGGCTTGAAATCAAATGATCTCAATACAGAAATGAATTTGCGTGATGATTTGGATATCGTCTCCCTTGATGCAATGAATATTATCATGGCACTCGAAGATGAGTTCAAAATAGAGGCTGATATAGAAACTGTCCTGGAAATGCAGAAAGTTTCTGATATTATTGATCATTTAGAAATACGTATAAATTCATAAAGAACCCGGCTACTTGAAAAATATAAAAAAGTTTGATCTCTCATTTCGATCAATAAATTATAGTATCATAGACTGTCCTTCCCGATGCCTCATATTATCAACACAGCCACAGCTTTCCCGGCGCATTATCATTCGCAGCAAGAAATAAGTTTTGCGTTGAGAGCAGTGTGGATTAAAAAAGGTTTGGATGTAGCGATCTTTGACCGTCTGCAGAAAGCAGTAACTGTTGAAGGCCGCTATTTGGCTTTGCCCATGTCTGAATATTACAAGCTGGACGGGTTTGCAGACTGCAACCGTGCATGGCTGGAAGTGGCTTTAGAGTTGGGCGAGCGGGTTATTAATGATTTACTGGAAAAAACTAACTTGCATCCGCAAGAAATTCAGATGCTTATGAGTGTAACCAGTACAGGAGTGACTGTGCCTTCATTGGAAGCACGCTTGATGAACAGAATTGCCTTTGCTCAGGATTTAAAGAGGGTTCCATTGTTTGGTTTGGGCTGTCTTGCCGGTACTGCAGGGGTTGCACGTGTTGGCGATTATTTGAAAGGACATCCGGAGGAAGCGGCTATATTGCTTACTATTGAGCTTTGTTCATTAACTTTACAGGCCGAAGACCTCTCGATTGCAAACATCATTTCGAGTGGACTTTTTGGAGACGGAGCGGCAGCAGTTTTGCTGGTTGGCGACCAACATCCGTTGGTGAAAAGTAATGAAAAACGAAATAGCAAAGCTAATGAGTTTCATGGTTCCAAAGTTTCCAAAGGTTCAAAAGATGAAAGTGAAAGAGATCATGAGTTTCATAAGCCCAGGGTTTTGAGCAGTAAATCAATTTTCTTTCCTGACTCAGAAGAAGTCATGGGTTGGGATGTAACAGATCGTGGATTGAAAATTATGCTGGGGCAAGGGGTTCCCGGCTATGCGAAACAGTTACGGCCGCATGTGGACAGTTTCCTTGCAGAACACGGACTATCCATTCCTGATATTGCTCTTTGGCTCACTCATCCAGGAGGACCAAAGGTGATTGATACAATTGAATCATGCTTGGAGTTGCCTCCAAAATCACTTGATAAAACACGGAAACACCTCCGTGAAGTAGGTAATATTTCTTCAACTTCAGTTCTGGTTATACTTGACGAATGTTTAAATGGTCCGGTTCCGAAAATCTATGGTAAATCCGATACCGGAAATTTTGGAATGATGCTTTCATTGGGACCGGCATTTTCCGGTGAATTGGTTTTGCTGCAATGGTGAGCCTTTGGGGATTCATGTTGTTGGTAGCATTGCTGGCTGCACAGCGCTTGTGGGAATTGAGACGAAGCCGGCGCAACGAAATCAGGATGAGGGAAAAAGGCGGATTCGAGCGTTTCCCTGAACATTATCGAGTTTTGGTGGCCTTACATGTTTCGTGGTTTGCAGCAATGCTGGCAGAGGTCTGGTACTTTAGGACAGCACCGCCTTTATGGTTGGTGATAGCGGCATTTTCAGGATTAGCTGCTGGACAAACCCTGCGCTATTTTGCCATCCGGACACTCGCAGAGCGTTGGTCCACCCGTATTTACGTTGTTCCGGATGCACCGTTGATTAAGCACGGAATATATCGATTTGTACGGCACCCGAATTATTTGGGAGTGATATTGGAAATAGCCAGTGTACCTTTGCTTCATGCAGCATATGGAACGGCCGTTGTTTTTTCTCTGGCCAATCTTATTATTCTCCGCCACCGTATACGTTTGGAAGAACTCGCTCTAGATGAAATTTAGCTGTGTAAAAATCAGTTTTAACTGATTTATTGAACTAGATAATCCTATTTTTTCAGTACATGTTGAAATTTAAACTGGACACTAAATTATTGAAATGACTCTCAGCCTGCACTTCGATAAAGGAACCATCCAGCTTCACGGCATGGCGGGTAGATATATGCAGCATCTTGACGGAATTTCCTGGGATGAGCGGACAAACAGTTACCGTACTCCTGCAGCCAACTACCGTAAACTTGTCACAGCACTGTGTGAGAAGAACATTAGCTTCCAGGACCATGCCCGAAAATTTTCTGCAGAAACTTTTGTCCTGAAAAAGAACATTAGACCTCGTTCTTTTCAAAGTGAAGCTGCTGAAGCATGGTTGTCAGAAAAGCACGGAGTAGTAACTTTACCAACCGGTGCAGGTAAAACTATTCTGGCAGTAATGCTGATTGCGGAAACCGGACGACCAACTTTGATTCATGTTCCAACGATTGATCTGATGCGGCAATGGAAAGAGGTTTTAAGCGAATATTTTGAAACTCCAATTGGTTTACTTGGTGGTGGAATAAATGATATTCAGACAATTACTGTAGCAACTTACGACTCTGCTTTGATCCATGTAACACATCAGGGTAATTTGTTTGGACTCCTGGTTTTTGATGAATGTCACCATTTGCCTGGTGAGCAAAATCAATTTACTGCACTTGGTTCAATTGCTCCATTCCGCCTGGGTTTGACTGCAACTCCGGAACGTGCTGACGGAAAAGAGCAAGTCCTTTACGAACTTTGCGGGCCTCTTTGTTACGAAGTTCATATTGACGAGTTAAGCGGTCGTACCTTGGCACCATACGTGGTGGAAACAATCGAGGTAGATATGCGTCCGGAGGAGCGTGAGCAATACGAGATTTCACGTGAATGCTATACTGATTTTTTACGTAAAGCACGTATCAGCTTTCAGCATCCAAGCGGTTGGGCTATTTTTTTACGCAGAACCAGTGAAAGTCCTGAAGGCCGGAAAGCATTCAAGGCTTATTTGCTGCAAAAGAAGCTCAGTCAGGCATCCGGAGCAAAAGTAGATCATTTGTGGGAACTGATTCAGCAGCATAAAGGTGACCGTATGCTGGTTTTTACGCAAGACAACGAAATGGCTTACCGCATTGGGAATAATTTCCTGTTACCGGTGCTTACACATCATACAAAACTACCGGAACGGGAGGCTTTTCTAAAATCATTCAGATCAGGCGAATATCCGATTCTAGTCACTTCAAAAGTTCTGAATGAAGGAGTTGATGTTCCGGATGCGAATGTCGGCATGATTGTTTCCGGAAGCGGCAGTATTCGGGAGCATGTTCAGCGTCTGGGACGAATTCTGCGAGCACGTCCCGGAAAACAGGCCATACTTTATGAACTTGTTTCCAAGGATACCGGAGAATATTTTACCAACCAGCGACGTAGAAAACACCGTGCTTACGAAGGACCTGTTGTGCTTCCGGACGAATCGGGGCAAAATTCTGCCCAAATTAATTAATCCGGAAGCAACAAAACTTTTAGAAATTGCAGAAGAATTACTCGCGGTTTTTTCCGGAAGCGTAGGTCAAGTCCGTGAAAAACTTGAGGAAGAGACAAAGCAGGTTTTGGACGGTTTTCCGGGAAACGCAATTGTGGGCCGAGGTTTGGAAAAACTCCTGCTTGACCGTACCGAATTTGACACGGAAGCAAAAACGGAATTAACTGATCTCAGGGAAAAAGTATTTTTCAACTCTGCTGCATTTTTCAGTGCTAAAAAAGCGTTTCGTTTTCCGGGTGTTGAGATGGGGGATAAAGCTGATTTAGGCCATTATCAAATTGAAATAGCCAAATCAGTAGGAATATCTATTGAGCAGTTGGGACGGCAACTGTATGGAGATTTGCCGCCTTTTCAGCAGGTGCTGCGTTTCCGCAAAATGACTGCTGCAGGCTTACTGCATCGTTACAATTGCGCTCAGCTCCAAGGCTTGCTTCTGCGCTGCGAAGGCCTAAATGTTAGCCTGCCTGAAAGCAAAGCAGCCGGGTTGCGGCAACTGCTTAAATATTTGCGTTTCAATAAATTACTTGCAAAGATCAGCCACGATCAAAGAAAGAAAAAAACATTGATGCTGGAAATTGATGGTCCGCTGAGTTTGTTTGTAAACACACAAAAATATGGTTTAAACCTCGCCAATTTTTTTCCTGCAATTTTGCAGCAGCCTGAATGGGAACTGGATGCAGAAGTTAGAATCCGTAAAAACCATGTTCACAGCCTGCACCTTGATCAATCTTGTGGAATTCGCTCCCACTACCGTCAGTTTTTAGCCTATATTCCTCATGAAATACAGTTGTTCAGTCAGCAACTTGCTAAACAAATACCTGACTGGGAACTGACATCTTCAGCAGATTTTATTCCGTTGACCGGTGAATCGCTTTGTTTCCCGGATTTTCTGTTGAAGCACCATTCTGGGAAAAAAGTGTCAATGGAGCTTTTTCATAAATGGCATGTGGCTCCCCTCCAGAGTAGACTGGAACAACTTGATTCACAAAAAGGGGCACCTTTGCTGATAGGTATCAATCGCAGTTTACTCAAAAATATTCAACTGGCCGAGCAAGTAGAGGCATCCACGTATTTTTCGCGCTATGGATTCTTTTTTAGAGAAGCCCCTACAATCACAAAACTTCGTCCGCTGCTTGACTCCTGGTTGAGTAATGTTCAAAAGACAATTTAGAGCATAACTTTTCGTTTTTCACCTCACCTTTGCAATATCTTTATTTTTTCAGCCTCTATGCTCTATCTCAGGGTAAAGAGCTGAAAAGAAAACAAAGTCATTTTAAAAAGGTCCCAAGTTAACCTAAGACTTAGTGCGGTCACTGAGAGTATGTCTCCTGTGGTAAAGAACAAAAAGATTACTGCACTCACCAGGAAGGCTAAACGATGTTAGGTTCAGGTACCAAACAAACTTTCCTTCATAATTCTATGTTGCGGTAACAGGCTCTTGAAGAAAATTAACAAAAATGTCAGACCGATGTCTATTTTCATGAGGATATTGCTGTAAAGAAAATAACGGTCAGAATAGATACCTTTAATCAAAATACGGGAAAAACACAAAAGGCTTGAAATTGTCACTTCAAATGTAATTAAATAAACGTTGAGTTTTGTTTCATTCAGTTTTGTGGGCAAGACTGTCTTCATTTCCTTACAAAATTAATTTTTATGAATTCCACTGTAGAAGAACTTGGCAAACTGAAGTATTCACTTGCCCTTGAAGTCTCCCTTGATGAAATAAAACCAACCTACAATGCAATTTATCGGGAACTGAAAAAAACCAGACTCAATGGCTTTCGCCCTGGGAAACACCCAAAAGGCTGGTTGGACAAAAGGTTTAAGGTTGCTATGCAGCAGGAAGCCGTCGACAGGGTTATTCCTGGATATATGGATGATGCACTACAAGAACATTCCTTGCGGCCGGCAACCATGCCGATAATCCAGAAAATCGACTTTGACCTTAAATCTCCACTTTCTGCTATTCTCCATTTTGAAATAGCACCGGAGCTACCCAAACTGAATTATGAAAAAATCGTGCTTGAACGCAAGGAAATTAAGGCAGTATCTGCAAAAAATATCAGTGAAGAATTAGAAGGTTTAATTCAGCGAGAAGAGATACTTGTTCCCAAAGTCGGAGAGGATGTAAAAGTAGAAAAAGACGATAGGGTTTTAATTAATTATGAAGGAACAATTGAGGGTGAAAAATTTACTGACTCAACTGCAACCGAAATGCAGTTCAAAATAGGTTCTTCAGATTTGGAAGAGTTTCACTCGGGCCTGATGAACATGTCATCTGGAGAAGAAAAAGATGTTGAGCTTGCTCTGCCGGAACGGTTTGGAGAAAACGCAGGTAAAAAAGCTATTTTCAAAATATATTTAACAGAAATTTCTGCAGTTAAAAGACCGGAAATGGATGAAGATTTTTTTAAGAAATTTGGGGTTGCAGATGAAGATGAATTGAAAGAAAAAGTAAGTGAAAATATTAAATCTCGAAAAACAGCAGAGCTTCAAAGTGAATACCGAATTGCTGTTCGTGCACAACTTTCTGATTTATATGACGATTTTAATTTGCCGGAAGAACTCGTAAAATATGGGCAGGAACAAGTTGAAAGAGAATTGGAACAGGCATCATCTGAAAAAGAAATTCCGGAAGAAGAAAAAGAGAAAAGACGTCAGGAAGGAATAGAAAATGCGAAAATGGATTTACGCATGAAATTCATACTGGACTCCATTGGTGAGCATGAAGAAATGAAATTTGACAAAAATGAGGCAGCTCGTGAATTTGTCGGATTGGCACAAATCACAGGACAATCTCCGGACGAACTTATTAAATCGCCTTTCGGACATGACATGTACAAGCGAATTGTTGTCCGCAAAAAAGGAGATGCAACTCTTGACAGAGTGGTGGCTCGGGTGTTTGGTGACCCGATTGAAGAGTTTGTTGCTGAAGATCATGAGCATGTACACGATGAAAATTTTGAGCATGAACATTCCTGACAAACTTGCATTCAAGTACAAAAAATCTTTCTTGTTTGTTAACCACACGAAAAAGAAATCTATTAGTTCAGATATTTCAAGTTCCTTGATTCTCGCTTTAGTAGTGGGATAGAGAATGTTTAAAGCAGCACAACTCGTTTATAAAAAAATAACTTCTTAATGATTAACCTTTTTTAAAGTATGCTATGTCACTAATACCGATGGTTGTTGAGCAGGATAGTCGAGGCGAACGAGCCTACGACATCTACTCAAGACTGCTCAAAGACCGTATTATTTTTCTCGGCTCGCCAGTTGATGATAATGTTGCAAATGTAATGATAGCCCAGCTTTTATTTTTAGAAGCAGAAGATC
>Ga0310122_10002526_pt1 | contig 11634 bp, 8 predicted proteins | sample CB6_Bottom_1051__FD_203503 | JGI IMG/M metagenome (GOLD analysis project Ga0310122, IMG submission 203503) | Marine microbial communities from Western Arctic Ocean, Canada - CB6_Bottom_1051 | ecosystem: Environmental > Aquatic > Marine > Oceanic | place: Canada: Western Arctic Ocean | collected...
CTTTTTTCACTCTAAAGGGCACACACTTGTGCCTTCTGCACCACTGGTACCTCTTGATGATGATGGTACACTTATGTTTGTTAATGCCGGTATGGTTCCGTTTAAAAGCATTTTTACTGGAGATGCTCCCATTCCCAACCCTCCACGTGCAGCTTCTAGCCAAACCTGTCTAAGAGCAGGGGGAAAACACAATGACCTTGATAATGTTGGGTACACAGCACGTCACCACACACTTTTTGAAATGTTGGGTAACTTCTCTTTTGGAGACTACTTTAAAGCAGAAGTAATGGCGTATGCTTGGGAGTTTCTTACTTCTGAGAAGTACCTCAATTTACCAACAGATAAACTTTGGGTTACTGTGCATGAAAATGATGATGAAGCTTATGAACTCTGGCAAAAACATGTTCCCAAAGACCGTATTGTAAAGTTTGATGACAAAGAGAACTTTTGGGCAATGGGTGACACGGGTGCTTGTGGTCCTTGTTCCGAAATTTTCTATGACCAAGGTGAAGAGCATTTCTCGGGTCCTGAAGATTATATGGGTGGAGAGGGAGATAGATTTTTAGAAATCTGGAACCTCGTGTTCATGCAGTATGACAGACAAGCAGACGGTACACTTGAGCCACTTCCTAAACCAAGCATCGATACAGGTATGGGACTTGAACGTGTGGTTGCCATTAAAGAGGGTAAATTAAACAATTATCACTCTTCACTCTTTATGCCTTTTTTGGACAAAATAGGTGAACTTGTAGGTACAAAATATGACTACGATGCAGCCAATTCTGCTTCTTACAGAGTTATAGCAGACCACTTGCGTTCGGTTTCATTTTTACTTGCTCAAGGGGTAAACTTTGACAAAGAAGGACGAGGGTATGTACTTAGACGTATTATGCGTCGTGCCATTCGTCATGGTTACTTACTGGGTCTTCGTAAGCCATTTATGTATCAGATGGTAGATATACTGGTTCAAACTATGGGTGAAGAGTATAGCTATTTACCAGAAAGAGCAGAGTCTATTAAAGTCTCTATGAAACTTGAAGAAGAGCGTTTCTTTGAAACCATTGAAGCAGGGATTAAACTTTTTAACAAAGAGTTGGAAAACACCAAAGAGCGCTTTAACGGTGAAGTAGCATTTAAACTCTATGACACTTACGGTTTCCCCCTTGACCTCACTGAAGATATGTTAAGAGAGAAAAACATTGCTTTAGACTCTGATGCCTTTACCACGGCGATGGACAAACAAAAAGCACAGTCAAAAGCAGCTTGGAAAGGTACGGGTGACGCAGCAGCAACGGGTGACTTTAAGACACTTAAAGAGACACACGGTTTAAACTCTTTTGTAGGTTACACACAAAGAGAAGTTTCAACGAAAGTGTTAGCACTTTTAGACACAGACTTTAAAGAAGTAAGTAGCATAGACGGCTATGGCTGGGCCATGCTTGCTCAAACTCCTTTTTATGCTGAGTCTGGTGGACAAGTGGGTGATGCAGGTCACTTGCTGCTTCCAAACGTGGAAAGACAAATACTTGTCTTAGACACACAAAAATTCTTAGACATGAATCTCTCTAAAGTAGAAGGAAAAATTTCTGTTGGTGACGCAGTGACAGCGAAAGTGGATGCGAACAAAGTGGAGATAGAAAAACACCACTCAGCCACACACTTGCTTCATGCAGGACTTTTTGAAATACTTGGAGACCATGTGGCACAAGCAGGTTCACTGAACGATGACAAAAGACTACGTTTTGACTTCTCCCACCCTAAAGCCATGACAGCAGAAGAGCTGGTTGAGGTGGAACGTTGGGTCAATGACAAAATCGCAGCAGGTCAAGCCGCAAAAACACAAGAACTAAACATTGATGCAGCCAGAGAACTTGGTGCAAAAGCACAGTTTGGTGAAAAGTATGGTGACAAGGTACGTGTGGTAAACATTGGGCCTTCTTCTATAGAACTTTGTGGGGGTAACCACGTGGACAACACGGCACAAATTGGTCTCTTTATGATTACCAAAGAGTCCGGTGTTTCTGCAGGGGTGAGACGTATTGAAGCGGTGTGTGGGAATGCAGCGGTTGAAGCAGTGAGAACTTTGAGAGATGAACTCTTTGATATCAAAACAGAACTTAAAAATGTGAACCCACTAGCAGGTATTACTAAGCTCAAAGAACAAGTGAAAACCCTTAAAGCAGAAGTACAAGCAGCGCAGTCTGCCACAAAAACAGAGTTGACTGCGAGTGAAATAAATGGTGCAAACGTGATTGTTGAAGAAGTGGAGTCTGGAGACATTAAAGAACTCATTGATGAAGCCAAAAACAAGTACCCAAATATGGCGATTATGCTTTTCCAGAAAAAAGGTGAAAAAGTCCTTATTGCCTGTGGTTCAAAAGAGACGGCTATTAAAGCAGGAAACTGGATCAAAGAGATTGCGCCTATTTTAGGTGGTGGTGGAGGGGGTCGTCCTGACTTCGCTCAAGCAGGTGGAAAAGATGCTTCTAAAATAGAAGAAGCTAAAGAAGCCGCTTTAAATTATGTGAAAGAGAATCTCTAATGACTGAATTATTTAGCAACAATGCACAGCTCATTGTGGTCTTACATGTCTTCTCTGCGTTTGTTTGGGTAGGAGGCATGATAGCCATGCGTATGACAGTACACCCCGTGATCGTAGCGGGTGGTGTGACTGAAAAACAAAGGTTACAATCTGACGTGATGTCTTTAATGTTAGAGCCTAAACAAAGATTGGGCATTACCTTACAAATTATGGGAAAACTCTTTAATTTGGTTTTACCTTTTATCATCATTTTATTTGCCACAGGGCTCATCATGGCCATTGCCACAGGTGGACACCATGGGGCTTTAAAAACACTTTTTCTTTCTAAAGAGATAATTTGGACCATAATGGCAGCCAATTTTACCTACATGTACATAAGACGTGCCAAAGCATGGAAGTTGTTTTCCAAAGGTGAAGTCGCTTTGGCTAAAGCACAACTGGCTTGGATTCCCAATGTACTTTTACCACTAAACATTTTCTTGGGTATCATTGCTTTATTTTTAGGTGTGAGCCTTAGAGGATACTAATGTTTGGTTCTATACCTCAATAGGTGTAGGGTCGGTTCACCGACCACAAAGCAAACATCACATCTGGTCGATAAATCGACCCTACATAGAAGGAAATTTTTGAAATATAAAGCCATTTGTCTTTGCTCATCATCAGAATCAAGAGCAGGTCTTTTAAATAAATTTGGTATTAATTTTATACAAAAATCACCAAAATATGATGAAGAACAAATCACAACAGACATCGCCAAAGACTTTGTCTACACCGCTAGCAAAGGTAAACTGGAAGCGGCTATTCGTGAATTTGGACTAGATCTGCCTTTACTCTGTGCAGACACTGTCATTGCTGCCGCAGATGGAAGCATTTTACGTAAACCCAAAAACCTAGAAGATGCCAAACGTATTTTAAAGATACAGTCGGGTTCTAGCATTTCGATTATCTCTTCTCTACACTACAAGTCAAAAAATTTGGCATTCTCCAACATTTCTGCCACACACTATCACTTTGCTGACTTTGAAGAGGAAGATTTACAAGACTACTTAGACTCTGGACTCTGGGAAGGTAAAGCTGGGGGCTGTATGGTCGAAGGCTTTTGTAAAAAGTACATTCTGACTGTAGATGGTTATGAGAGTACGGCCATGGGTTTACAGGTGGAAGTATTGTTGCCATGGATAAAGAGTTAATATGTATGAAAACGAAATAAAAGCCCTTAAAAAAGCTGGACGTTTTAGAGAACGTAAAGTGTTTTCTGATGACTTAGCAGACTTGGCTTCCAATGATTACTTGGGACTTTCACACAACAAAAAACTGTTTAAAAAAGCTGTAAAGCTTGTGACTAAATATGACACTTTATCTTCGAAAGCTTCAATGTTAGTGAACGGTTATCACCCCATTCATAAAGCGTTTGAAGAGACAATGGCTAAACAAAATGGCTTTGAAGAGGGGCTTGTGGTAGGTTCTGGCTACTTGGCCAACCTGGCACTCATGGATGCACTGGTCCGAAAAGGTGACATGCTTTTTATGGATGAAGAGTATCATGCTTCAGGGGTCATGGGTGCAGCTTTAGTCAAAGAGCGTGTGGTCACTTTTAAACACAATGATGTACAAGATTTAGCAGAAAAATTGGCGGCTTATCCGGGGAAAAGACAGATTATTGCAGTGGAGGGTGTTTACTCTATGGGTGGTGATTTGTGTGAAAAAGAAATTTTTACCTTAGCAGAGAAAAGAAAAGCCATTTTGATTGTAGATGAAGCCCACTCTGCAGGAGTTTTAGGTGAAAATCTTTTAGGTATTTTTGAGCACTACAACATTGACATCAACGAAAGACACATTAAGATGGGAACTTTAGGTAAAGCTTATGGCTCTTATGGTGCTTATATTTTAGCTTCAGCCCACATCATCTCCTTCTTGGTCAACCGTGCTAAACCCATCATTTACTCTACTGCACCTTCAGTGTTTGACACAGCTTTGGCTTTGGTCAATATGAAACATATCCGTAAAGAGGCCAGCAACTATAGAAAAAAAATCATGAAACGTCAAAAACTTGTTAAAGAGACTTTAGGATTAGTTTGTCCGAGTTTGATTGTGCCTTTGGAGATGCCTAACAATACCTCTACACAAAGTATACAACAAGCACTCATCGCGAAAGGGATCTTAGTAGGTGCCATCCGTCAGCCTACAGTTGAAAAACCAATCATGCGGCTTATTTTAAATCTTTCTGTCTCTTTGACGAAGATAAAAGAGGCTTTAGCTCTCATTGACCATAATAGGGTAAAATAAATGAAAATAGTTTTTAAGAGGTACATGGGTGTTTAACAGTTTAATAAAAGGTTCTATCATTTTAATGATGATGTTTGGTGTAGCATTAACCGCAGCATTTATCTATGCCTATGAAGAGATCTCATTGGATGCAGATAAACTCATTAACTACAAGCCTGAAATATCGTCAATCATTTATGACAGACATGGTGAAAAATTGGCCTATGTGTTTAAAAAACAACACCGTCTCTATGCACGTTACGATGATATACCAGGCTTCTTGGTTGAAGGTCTTGTTGCCATGGAAGATACACAGTTTTTTGAACATTCTGGGGTAAACCCAGATGCTATTTTAAGAGCCATTGTGAAAGACATACAAGCGGGTTCTTTTGTTGAAGGTGGGTCTACTTTAACTCAACAATTGATTAAAAATAAAATTCTCTCAAACGAAAAAAAACTTGCACGTAAAATTAAAGAAGCCATCTTGGCACTTAAAATTGAATATGAACTCTCTAAAGAAGATATTATTGAGCGTTATTTAAATGAAATTTCTTATGGAAACAATTATTTTGGTATTAAAACGGCGGCCAATGGGTATTTTCATAAAGAGATGGACGAGTTAACAAAAAAAGAGATGGCCATTTTGGTTGGACTCCCCAATGCACCTAGTTTTTACAATCCTTTACGTCATTACAAACGCGCATTAGACCGTGCAAATAATGTACTCTACCGTATGAAAAGCATAGGATGGATTACCCCAGATGACTACCTTAAAGCAGTCAAAGAGTCTCCTACAGTGCACCGTACTTCACTCACACAAAACATTGCACCAGAGATTGTCGATGAAGTTTTGAGACGATACAAAGGCAAGTTGGGAGACATTCGTACTGGTGGTTATGAGATTTACACCACCATAGACATGAAACAACAATCCATTGCGAAAGAAGCAGTAGATTATGCCTACAAAAAAGCACTCAAGAAATACAAGGAAGATGCCAAAACGTCTACCTTATCTGTGGCGTTTGTGGCAGTAGAGAGTAGTACAGGTGACATCTTGTCAATGATTGGAACCACCGATTATAAAAAGTCTGCATTTAACCGTGTGACCCAAGCCAACAGACAACCAGGCTCCTCGTTTAAACCGTTTATTTACCAAACGGCTTTAGACATGGGGTACAACCCTGCAAGCCCCTTAACTGACTTGGCAAGAACCTTTCAGTATTATTACAAAGGTAAACCAAAAATTTGGGCACCTAAAAACTATGAACATGACTTTAAAGGCTTCATCACGTTTAGAGAAGCTTTGGTGCATTCACGTAACCTTGCAACCATTAACCTTGTTTCTGACCTTGGTGTGAGCACCATACGAAAAAGGCTGGCATTTCTTGATGTGCCACACATCCCTAGAGATATGTCCATTGCTTTGGGTAACTTAGGGCTTAGTCCTCTTAAAATGGCGCAGATTTTTTCTGTGTTTGCAAACAAAGGACATATGATTGAACCAAGATTGGTTTCCAAAATTGTCTCTAAAGAGGGTGCCATTATTTATGAGACACGTCCTAAAGAGATAGAAGGTTTTACCACACCAGAACAAGCTTACCTAATGACAGATGTTCTCATGGATGTAGTCAAGCGTGGAACGGGGCGAAATGCACAAGTTAAAGGCATTGAACTTGCTGGAAAGACGGGAACCACCAACAATAACATTGATGCATGGTTTTGTGGTTACTCACCTACCATTGAAACCATTGTATGGTTTGGTAGAGACAACAACAAACCTATTGGTAGAGGGGCAACAGGTGGGGCAATAGCAGCACCAGCTTTTGCTTACTATTATAGAAAACTCTTAGAACTTTACCCTGAGACTAAACGTAAATTTGATGTGCCTGAGGGTGTATTTGAAGGTGTCTATGACGGGAAGAAAGAATTTTATACGGAACAGTCACCTTTACCAAAAGAAAAGACAAAACCTAGAGATCCATACATGGATGAACTTATGTATGAGACAGAGATTTTAGAAGACATTGACCCCGATGAAAATGAGATGGGTATGGCAGAGACGATTAACATCGATGAAGACCCAGATGACGAGGGTGGTGAAGACAGCGGCGATGCACTTCACCCCGACAAAAAAGTACCACTGACCCCTGTATCTAACGATATGGGAACTTTATTTTAACAGGACAAGATATGCACAGCTTTGCACCAGAGATTATACTTATTACCATACTAGGATTGGTGGTTTTTTCAGATGCTTTGGCAGAAAAATTCAAAATTCCTTCGGTCTTTTTACTGCTTATTGGCTCTTATGGTATTTACACCTATGTGCCAATGGCTGTACCCATAGATTTAAAACACTATTTTGATACCATCATCATTTTCTGTATACCTCTTATTTTTATGGGTGATGCCCTGCATTTGAAGTTTGCAGACATTAAAAAGTACGGTTGGGACATCTTTTACTTAGCTGTTGTGGCTGTGGCACTCTCCATTACCGCAGGTGCTTCAATGTTTTACCTTGACCTCTTTGAAGGCTTAACCTTGGGTGCGTATGTGTCACTTTTTGCTATTAACATGGCAACAGATGCCGTCTCCGTACAGTCCATACTTTCACGCTTTAAAGGCATAAGCCATCATTTAAAAGTGCTAATAGAAGGGGAATCTTTAGGGAATGATGCCACAGCGGTTATTGCTTTTTTCTTCATAGGATTACCTTGGATGCTCTCAGGAGAGATAGACGCAGGACATGCTGCAATGGAAGCTTTGCGTGTCTTTGTGGTGAGTATTGGTATAGGTTTAGTTATAGGTTTCTCTTTTTATATGATGATGAAACTTTTTTCAGACAAAAGAGGAGAGTTCTTTGCCTTTGTCATTGAAGCATACTTGGCGTATGTAGTAGCAGAAGAGATGCATATCTCAGGGATTTTGACACTCATCGTTGCCATCATTGCGACCAAAGCATGGATAGACTCTGACAATAAAGTGCTAGAAGAGGGTTCTAAAAAGACAAAATCTTTTTTGCGTACCCTACGTTTGAGTAACATCAAAGCAACGACAACAGAGAGACTTGAGTACATTTATGAAATGGCAAAAGAGTTTGGATACATTGCAGCGGTTATGATATTTTTTGTCTTAGCTGAGATGGTAGATTTTGAAAAGTTATGGCTCTACAAAACAGAGATCTTCATTATGTTTGGTATTACTACATTGATACGTGCCATTTCTATGGCGAAGTTTGCATTTATGGGAAGCAAAGTAAGACACATTACCCCAGTAGGTTTAGAGGGTTGGTTCATTTTGACCTTCTCCGGTATGAAAGGTGCATTGTCAATTATCTTGGTGCACATGATACCGAACAGTTTTGAGCATAAAGAGTTGTTTGAAGTGGTGACAGTAGGGGTGGTGACACTGTCCATCTTTGTCTATGGAACGACATTATGGACGTACTTTACCTTCTTCAAAAAAGAAGAAGATAAGAAGTTGTTTACGACTTAGAAGTAGGGTTGCTATTTTAAGAACCCTGAACGGAAAGCCTTGATGTGTTATATGTCGAACCCTATAACACAGGCTTGTTCTCCTTTAGCTGTCTCAAAATCTGTAATGTTTCCATTACTCTCTTGATCTAACCACTCTGAAAGTGACTCTTCTGCACATTCTACATCTAGCTCAAGGGCAAGTGGATCTCCTGCAACCTTACCGTAAGTGACACACTTGACACCCAGTTCTGTCACAAGTGTTTCTGCATTTACTCTATTGCCATTTTCAGCCAAACCATTTTTAATAGTCAGACAGGCTGTATATCCTACATTGTTAATGATGAGGACTCTTTCTTTTGCTGCTATAGTCTCTGTTGTTACATCTCCACTTAAGGTTTCATTGATGAGTTCATCAATGGCACCACATCCTGAAAGTGCTAGCGCACTTAATAGTATTAAACTTATTTTTTGCATGTATCTTCCTTGTGCATGTATTATATCAAGAACTGTATGAAAAGTGAGGGTTTTCTAAGAAAAAGAAGTCTTTAATATTCAAAGAGTTTCATGTGGTAAAGACTAAAAAGGAGTATAGGAAAAAAGGATAAGTGTTCCTAGGCAAAAAGCCTAGGAAGAGGTTTTAACAAGAATACGTTGAGATAAACTCAAACGCTGTTGGTCTACCTTCGTCAGGTATAACTTGTCTTTCAAACTGGTAATGCTGGTATGCATCGATGAAGTCTTGTGTCATTACTGGTAACAAGAAGTCATGATCTGCAATAAGACCTTCTAGTGCTTCACGGAATGTGTGAGGCATTTGAGGAATATTTTTCTCTCTAATTTCATCAAGTGAAAGTTCGAATAAGTCAACATCCATTGGACCTACCATAGGGTAACCACCATTTTTGATACCATCAAGACCTGCAAGCATCAATACTGAGAAACAAAGGTAAGGACAAGCAGTAGAATCTGGGAATCTAGTCTCAATTCTAGTAGCCATTTCACCCGCACCATAAGGGATACGACATGCAGCTGATCTGTTTTGGCTTGAGTAAGTCAAGATAGATGGTGCTTCGTAACCTGGAAGAAGTCTTTTGTAAGAGTTCGTACTTGGGTTTGTAAATGCAGCAACTGCATCAGAGTGCTTAAAGATACCAGAAAGGTAGTCAAGTGCAGTCTTAGATAGGTTTGCGTACTCACCCTCTTTATAGAAAAGGTTTTTACCATCTTTCCAGATAGACTGGTGTACGTGCATACCGTTTCCGTTATCACCGTAAAGTGGCTTAGGCATGAATGTTGCAGTTTTACCGTTAAGGTGTGCAACCATTTTTACAACATATTTGTATTTTTGTACATTATCTGCTGCTTCAATAAGACCACCAAATTTGATACCGATTTCACCTTGTGCCTGTGCAACTTCGTGGTGACCTAACATTACAGTTAAACCAACTTCTTCAAGAAGAAGCATCATTTCTGCTCTTAAGTCTACCATTGAATCTGTTGGCATTGTTGGGAAGTATCCACCTTTTGTACCTGGTCTGTGACCCATGTTACCCATGTCTTCGTAATCAGCGTCAGAACTCCAACCACCCTCTTCAGAGTCAACACGATAAGATGCTTCGTTGATTTTATCTGTAAATTTTACGTCATCAAATACGAAAAATTCATTTTCAGGACCAAAGTAAGCATCATCACCAATACCAACTTCTTCCATGTGTGCAAGCGTCTTTTTAGCGATTGAACGTGGACATCTAGCATAAAGCTCATTTACATAAATATCATAAACATCACAAATAAGGATGACTGTAGAATCAGCAGTAAATGGATCCATAAATGCAGTTTCTATATCAGGCTTAAGAAGCATGTCTGATTTGTTGATCGGCTGCCATGCTTCGATAGATGAACCATCAAATGGGATACCGTTTTCAAGCATTCCACCTTCTACAGCTGAAGCTCTGTATGAAATGTGGTGCCATGCACCTTTAATGTCTGTAAATCTAAAGTCAATGAATTCAACTTCATTTTCTTCACAATATTTATTAAAATCTTCGATGTTATTTACGAATTTACCCATAGTTGTAACGCTCCTAATGTAATTTATCCACACATTATAACCACTGTAAAGTAAATAAGTTCAGAAGTTTTGCTTAAAAAGTAAGCAATTGTTTGTCTCGGCCTTGAAAAGTGACAGCTTGGGTGTATCCCACGGCTTTTGCAAGTCCTGTGACTTCTTCATACGCAAAGCCAACTTGATCTACAGCGTGGGCATCTGAAGAGAAAGTAATAGGGATATCTAAGGCATAGGCCTCTTCTAAAAGCATTTTAGAAGGGTAAATCTCTGCGATGGGTTTACGTAAACCTGCGGCATTCAGTTCTAAGACCATGTTCGACTTTTTAATGGCACGTAGGGCATCTTTTGCAAGTATTCTTGTGTCTTGTTTGGGCATATACTTAAAGACTTTAATTAAGTCTAAGTGACCCACAATGTCAAACTTCCCAGACTTTGCCATGGCTTCGGTGGCTTCAAAGTAAGCTTGCCATACTTCATCGATGTTTTTCTCTTTCCATGCGCCTATAAACTCAGGGTTGTCAAAACTCCATTTGTCTATGAAGTGCACTGAGCCTATAAGGTAGTCTACTTTTGCGTTTAACACACGTTCATCCATATGTCCCGGTAACCAGTCGACTTCATACCCTAAGAGGATCTTGATGTCCTCTTTGTACTTCTCTTTGGCTTCGAATACGTCAGACCTGTACGCATCCATCTCTTCAAATTTCAAACGGTAACTTGGGTCAAAATCCATGGGTGCATGTTCAGAAAAACCGTAAATATCTATGCCTAGTTCTATGGCTTTTTGAATGTACTCATCTACAGTACCTTCTGCGTGGTTACAGCGTGTGGTGTGGTTATGGAGGTCAATACGTGTTGTTTTCATACTTGGATTCTATCATAATTTTACGGTGAGTCATCTCTGTAGACTTTATCGGCAGTTTTTTAAGTAAACGAGAATAAAACTCTTTATTACCACTAATTGGATAAAATGATAATAATTTTTTAACAAATGGAGACAGATGAATAGCACAAACAAAGTAGAACTTTTAGCACCAGCAGGTAATTTGGAAAAGATGAAGATTGCTCTAAATTATGGTGCTGACGCCGTGTATGGTGGGACAAGTACTTTCTCTTTACGTATACGTTCAGGTAAAGAGTTCGATATGGAAGCCTATGCTGAGGGAATAGCTTATGCGCATGAAAGAGGTAAAAAAGTTTACTCTACGGTCAACTCTTTTCCTTTTAATTCACAACTCAAACTCTATGAAAATCACATTGCAAAAATAGCAGAACTTAAGCCC
>Ga0310122_10002527_pt1 | contig 11634 bp, 7 predicted proteins | sample CB6_Bottom_1051__FD_203503 | JGI IMG/M metagenome (GOLD analysis project Ga0310122, IMG submission 203503) | Marine microbial communities from Western Arctic Ocean, Canada - CB6_Bottom_1051 | ecosystem: Environmental > Aquatic > Marine > Oceanic | place: Canada: Western Arctic Ocean | collected...
ACAGATCAATGTCAGCCGCTCGGACGGCATCTTCACCGTCATCCGGCTGTATCTCGCCGTCGGGCCGCAGTACATGCCGGGAATCGATGCCAGCGAGGTCGGTGAGGAGAGGGTCGTCGTCATGGGTCCCGGCACCTGGCAGCAGGTCAATGTCACGATTCGGAACCGCGGTACGGCGAACGACACCATTCTGCTCGGCATCGATGAAGCGCCCGACCTCGGAGCGTTCTGGAGTGTCGGGAACGAGACCAACGAGACGGGCAACGGCACGGGCAACGAGACGGACGACGGCACGGGTAACGGCACAGGAAATGGCACCGGCAACGGCACAGGAAATGGGACCGGCGGCAACGGCACCGACAACGGCACCGGCAACGGCACCGGCAACGGTACCGAGGACGGTACCGAGAACGGCACAGGCAACGGCACAGGCAACGGTACCGAGAACGGTACCGAGAACGGCTCGAACACGACTTCGACGACCGTCTCGGCCCGCTGGCTGGACGACGTCATCGAGGATCTGGAGGCGTCGACGAATCGGACCGCGGTGCTGGTCATCGAGGTGCCGAACGGCAGCCTGCCGGGCTCGTACGGTTTCGACCTGCACGCCGCCAGCGTCAATGGCAACATCACGGTGACGACGACCATCGTGGTCAACGTGACCGGAGTCCGGTCGGTCGCCTACTCCCTCGCGAACGCTTCCGTTCTGCTGCCGCAGCAGTCATCGAACATCTCGATACTGGTCAGCAACGCCGGCACTCTGGACATCGAGCAGACCTACGCCTCCTCGGTCGACGCGGGACCGTGCACCGCGACCGTGCAGACACCTGTCGGCATGCGCCTCTCCCACAGCCAGTCTGAGACCGTCCGGCTGACCATCCAGACCCTGCCGGCCGCACACTTCGGTGACCTCTGCTCCCTCGCTCTGACCGCCGACGACAGCATCCACTCCGTCTCGGAGACATGGAACCTGAACCTCGTCGTCGGCATCCACGAATCGGTGCGCCTGACCACCGCGGCCAGCGGTGTGAATCTTACTCCCGGCATTCACCAGGTCGTTCAGGTGACCGTGCACAACGACGGTTCGGAAGCGGTCTCCGTCAGGCTGTCGGCCTCGGCTGGCAGCGATCTGCAGGTGTCGACCGCATCGGGATGGACCGATGTTCCGGCCGGCTCGTTCGACCATCTCGATCTGACCATCCAGGTGCCGGAAGGCACCGACACTCTCGGCGAGGTGGTGGTCAACGTCACCGGCGACCTTCGTTCCGTCGACAACGGCTCGGCGCTGCAGAACGCCACCACCCAGCCACTCGACATCGTCGCTGACGTGCAGCCCTGGGTCGGCCTGCGCTTCATGCTGCCACAATCGGCCAGCTGGCCGGTGGAACCCGGTCAGACGACGGCGATGCCGTTGTACATCGTCAATGACGGCACCGGCGGTGCCAATCCGACTCTGGTCTGGAACGGTCTACCGGCGGGACTGTCGCTGCAGGCTGAGAACGGCAGTCTGACCGTCGCGGCCGCGAACGGCAGCGGCGTCGCCACCGCTGATCCAGGACTGTCGGCGGTGGCCGACCAGAACCTGCCGAGCGGCAGCCATTCGTTCACCCTGGCACTGGTCGATCCGACCAGTGGCCAGACTCTGGCGAGCAGCACCGGCACGGTGATCGTCGCAGCCCGCTCGAACGCGCTGCTGCACTCCTCCTCATCATTCATAGCGGTCGGTCACACCGGTTCGACGACGACTGTATTCACGCTGTCGAACAACGGCAACGCGGCCGATCTGTTCCTGCTCACGATAGCCGACCTGCCAGCCGGTCTGCGAGCCGTCATCTCGCCCGATTCGGTCAGTCTGGAACCGGGTCAGAGCGCCGAACTCAGCCTCGGTCTGAGCGAGGACTCGTCGGTCTTCGCCGGCGGCACCATCAGCATCACCGCGACGCCGACGGTGAACGGCGAAGGCGCCGATTCGATGACCTTCACGACCGAGCCGAGCGAGGCGAGACCGGAGGTCACCCTGACGCCGACGGCGTTCGTAGTCGCGGCCGGCGGCAACACGACCGTGCACGCCTTCCTGGTCAACAGGGGGGTCTCCGATGAGACGTATCTGCTGGAGGTGTCCAGCGATATGGACTGCGACCTCGTCAACGACAGGGTGCCCGTGGCCAGCGGCTCCGCCGCGGTCGAGATCGAGTTCACCTGCGCTGCCGCATCGACATTGCTGGCCGGCGACCATCCGGTGACCCTGACCGCGCGACCGCTCAGTGCGCCGACGCTGAACGCCTCCGCCAGCGCCGTCGCGACGGTGCTGCCGTACGTCATGGCTGATGGTCAGGTGGCGCTCGACATCAGCGTCTCCGGTGCCGACCTGCGGCTGATCTCCGGCGGCACGCTGGCATTGGAGGTGGTGATCCACAACATCGGCAACGAGAACCGCTCGGGAGTCGTGCTGCTCGGGGGCGAGGATGCGACTGGACTGGCTCGCAGTTGGATGAAACCCCTGACCGGAGGTCACCTGCCCTCGTACGACCTCGGTCCGGGCGAGCGCATCACCCTGCAACTCGAACTGACCTCGCCCGAGGACCAGGGCGGCGCCAGGACCTTGTGGGTCGAGGCGTCCGAGAACGGTGGCGGACTTGCCCGTTCCGACTCGTTCACGATAACCGTCGAAGCGAAGCACGAGCCGCCGGCCGGCATCGCGCTGCCGCTCGGCATGGAGGCCGACAACCAACTGTCGCTGGCGCTGCTGAGCGGCGGCTGGATTCTCGCGCTGCTGTCGCTGCTGGTCCTCAACATAGTGCTGAAACGGCGGTCGAAGGCGGACCAGGCGGCCAAGGCCTCAGCCGCTGTCGGCCAACCGTCCGAGCCGGCACCGCCGCCGGCCGACCTACCGGCGCCGTTGGCGCCCGACGAGACGCGGGCGGATGGCGACATCACGGCCTGTCCGCACTGCAGCGCTCGCAGCCGATTGCCCGAGGACAAGCAGCCACCGTATCGCTTCCGTTGTCCGAGTTGCGACGAGATGGTCCGCGTCGTCGAGTGAATCGGCGATTGGCTCCCGCAGTCAGTCTCAGCCGCCGCTCAAGACAACCGGCCCTGTCAGCCTCACCGTCGACCGGTCGGTTACGACGGCCGGAGTGGTCGCGCACCGGATGAGCGGCGAGCATCAGCCGCGGACCGCGAACAGCAGCAGCGCCGTGTGGCCCATCGGTGTGTTGCCGGGGCGGACGCCACCCATCTTGGTCCGCTGCCAGCCGCGCTCCATCAACTCGCCGCACCAGTCGACCGTCAGTCCGGCCTCCTCGACGGCCTGCCACGAGCGAGCCAGCTGTTCCGGCGACGGACAGTAGCAGGCGAGCCGGCCGCCGAGCCGGAGGTGCGATGCGACTGCGGCGATGGCGAGCCACGGCTCGGGCAGGTCGAGGATCGCCGAATCGAGTCCATCCACCACCTCGGACAGGCCGCCACCATCCGCCGCGACCTCCGCTACGTCGCCTTCCAGAAGCACCCAGGTCGGCACCTCTGCGAGGCAGCCGAGGCAGCGCTCGACGTTCTCGCGGCCGACCTCGGCGTGCTCGGGACGATTCTCGACCGAGACGAGAGTTCCGGCAGCCCCCATGACGTTCAGCAGATGGACGGTCAAGCCGCCGGAACCGAAGCCCGCCTCCAGCACCCGGTCGGCGCTTCCAACCCCCATCCATGCGATGATCATTCCAGCATCCTTCGGATTGATGATCTGAGCCCGGCGCCGCAGGCCTGCACGGATCTCCGGCAGACTCGGCAGCAGTCGGAGGAACGACTTCTGGCCGATGGTCAGCCGTTCTCCATCCTCGCTGTCCGCGAGGTCGCGGATCGGGTTGATGCGACCGACCCCTTTGATGCGCATCTCCTCATCAGTGAGTGGAATGATGTGGACGCGGCCATCATCCTCACGCAGGGCTGTGAACCTGACAGTCACGCCTTCACCATCCGCCACGGCAGGCCACCCCGCCGTCAAACTTCCGCGTTCCACCGGCCATACCGGTGGCTGAGCAGACCCCAGCACACCTGAAACCGCCACATCAAGGCTGAGCACACCCCCCCAAGAACACCAGAAACCGCCATATCACCGATCAGAAATGAGAAGATGCGCCCCCCTAGGGGCGATGCAGGGCGTTCCGCACCTTGAAAAACGACCAGAGCCACGATGTTACCGTAGCGGGGGGCGTCAGTATGGCCAAGGACGAGGACGAGGGGACATCTGAGGACGGTGTCGAGGAGTCCGAGGAGGTCGTCATGGAGGAGTCCGAGGAAGTGACCATTCCGTCAACCGAGACCACCGCTGAGGAGTCGGAAGCGATCGCCTTGGCCGCGGCCGAGACCGATGCAGAGTCTGATGCCGAGACCGACAAGGCCGAGAAGAAGTGGCCAGCGACGGGATTCGGCGAAGGTCTGGACACCGACCCGTTGGAGACGATGCCTGTCGAAGAATGGATCGAGCTCGCCCCATTCACATCCACCGAGGATGTCCCCATCCCCGACAAGCTTGTCGATCAGGTGATCGGTCAGGAGTCTGCAGCGATAGTGGTCCGAAAGGCTGCCGAACAGCGGCGACACGTGATCCTGATGGGTGACCCGGGCACCGGCAAGTCGATGCTGGCCCGAGCGATGACCGAATTCCTGCCAATCGAGCAGTTGGAGGACGTACTGGTCTATCGTAACGTCGAGGACGAGAACGAACCGAAGGTGCGCACCGTGCCGGCAGGACGAGGCGACCGTATCCTCAAGGAGCGCAAGGAGACCATCCGGCTACAGCGGGAGCGGACCAATCGGACCCTGATGTCTATCGCCCTGGTCATCGGCGCGGCACTGCTGCTCGCGACCATCAACTCAGGTGAGATCCTCACCTTCATCATCGGCGGTTTCTTCCTGACCTTCGGTTACTTCTTCCTGCGGGCTCGGCTGACCAGTGGCGACGATTCGAATGTTCCGAAACTGCTTATCAAGCGAGCCAGAGGTGATGAGGTGCCGTTCATCGATGCGACCGGCACGCTGGCCGGCGCACTGCTCGGAGACGTCCGTCACGACCCGTTCCAATCGGGTGCCGATCTCGCCACGCCGGCCCATGAGAGGGTCGAGCCGGGAGACATCCACCGGGCGCACTTCGGGGTTCTCTATCTCGATGAGATCAATCTGCTGCGACTCGAGGAGCAGCAGGCTCTGCTGACCGCGATGCAGGAGAAGGCGCTGCCGATATCCGGCCGCAGCGACCGGTCGTCTGGCGCTCTGACGAAGACCGAACCGGTGCCCTGCGACTTCATCCTGGTGGCGGCCGGCAACCTCGACTCGGTCGACCGCATGCATCCGGCGCTGCGCAGCCGAATCCGCGGTTACGGCTACGAGGTCTATGTCAACTCCGTGATGCGCGACACGGCTCGCAACAGGCGTCGACTGATTCGCTTCATCGCCCAGGAGGTCAACAACGAGATGAAGAAGAAGTCGGGCCGACCGATTCCGCATTTCGACAAGGACGCGGTCGGTTTCCTACTCAAGGAGGCGCAGCGGCGGGCTGGCAGGCGGGGTAAGCTGACGCTGCGGCTCCGTGAACTCGGCGGGCTGGTCCGGGTGGCTGGCGACCTGGCCAGCGAGGAGGCCGCAGCCTTTACGACGGCGAATCACGTCCTGCGGGCCAGATTGATCGCCAAGCCGCTGGAGCAGCAGATCGCCGACCGGTTCATCGAACGGCAGTCCGAGTACGCGATGCTGGTCAACAGCGGCGCCCGGGTCGGACGAGTCAACGGATTGGCCGTGCTGGGTGCGGATTCCGGCATGTCGGACTTCTCTGGAATCGTGCTGCCGGTCGAGGCGCTGGTGACACCGTCACAGGGTCGCAACGGGCGTGTCTACGCGACCGGCGGGCTCTCGGACCTTGCCAAGGAGAGCGTCACCAACATCAGCGCCGTCGTCAAGAAGTTGACCGGCAAGGACGTCGCCGACTACGACATCCACGTCCAGTTCCCGGGCACCCACGGCGTCGATGGCGACAGCGCCTCGATCACCATGGCAGCCGCCATCATCAGCGCCTTCGAGGAATTGCCTGTCGATCAGAATCTGGCGATGACCGGCTCGCTGTCGGTGCGTGGCGAGGTGTTGCCGATAGGTGGGGTCACCGCCAAGATAGAAGCGGCCGCTAAGTGCGGCATCAATCGGGTCATCGTGCCCCGCGCCAACATGCAGGACATCCTGATCGACGAGCAGTACGAGGGTTCCGTCGAGGTCATCCCGGTGGATTCGTTGGACGAGGTGATGCAGCACGCACTGATCAGCAGCGATGAGAAGGTCAGCCTGGTCGAAAGGCTGTCGAAGGTGGTCGACAAGTTGAGCCATCAGCCGGACACGATGCCAGCCTGAGCAGACCCCCCGTCAATCGCTCACTCACTATCGCAGTGCTGTGCGGAACTTCTCTCCACCCTGTTGACCAGACTCTCTCTCACCACAACTCCCGGCTTCGATCCCGGCGTCCGTCGGGGTGACCGTCGGAGGGAAGGAGCAGGGCAGGGGGCAGGCCGATTCAGAGGCCGAGCGATCCTAGCAGCAGCGAGACGGGGTCACCGAGCAGGATGGCGAGGGGAATGGCCGGGAGCACGTAGACGAGGAAGGGATGCTTGCTGGTCACCCATGGCCGCGTCACCCCCATCGCCCGGAGTTCATCGATCACCTCTTCGACCGCCGATTCGGCCCGGCTGCCCCTGTTCGGACGCATCCGCGTCTCCACTCGCCTCACCCCATCCGCTCCTTCGACCACCTCCTCCAACAGCCAGACGTGCTGGCCGGCGACGTCGTCGATGGCCATCCGGTGCGCGTGCCAGGCGAGCTGCAGCGGTCTCGCATCGCCTCGCTGGATATTGCGCGCCAGCGTCAGCAGCGGCAGCGCGAGGAAGCCGACGGAGGTCCAGATCAGCAGCGACAGGGCCGGCGGCACCAGCGAGGCGGTCGCCGGTCCACCGGCCCAGAACAGCACCGGCAGTCCGGCCCACCACGGCAGCGCGAGGGCGCAGATCATCAGCGCCTTGGCGTCGGCGCCGCCGTGCAACAGCCTCGCGCGGTATGCGAAATCGAAGAAGCCGATGGTGATGGCCAGGCCGGCGAACCACATCCAGAGGGTCGCAGCCGCTTCGATCGACGCGGTGTCGCAGTCGAAGCACCAGAGCACCGCGTAGGGATCGCCGAAGCCGTGCATCGCGAAGGCTGCGGGAGCGTGGGTGAGAATCCCTTGGATGACGCCGACGCCACCCGCGACGTACCAGATGACGACCAGCCAGTCCTCGATGACGCCACGGCGAAGAGCCGCCAGTTCGGGCAGGCCGAGGACGTTGGTGGAGAGCCAGGCTAGGATGCCGGCGAAGGTGAGCCAGAGCGTCCAGTCGGCCTCTCTGACCAGCAGTTCGATGCATATCAGCAGGATGATCGGCTGACTCCAGATGAGCCAATACTCGTTCGGAACCCGTCGCTGCCACCGATCGAGAAGAGCCGCGCCGGCCATGCAGACCAGCAGAACGGCGCAGCGGAGCAGCGCCAACAGGTCGGTTGACTGCATGTTATCGCTCGCTCGTCCTCTGACAATGGCCTTAAACTCGGTCGTCCGCCCACCGACCCGTCACCCCTTCGTGGGGAGGTGTTTTCATGACCGATGTCGATGGCCGAATCCGCCAGATAGCCGGCGTTCTGGAACAGTTGCAGGACAGCCAGGTGCCGAGGAACATCCGCAAGGCCGCCAAGGACGCACAGACCGAATGGCTGCTCAATCCGAAGAAGGACCTCGACGTCCGACTCGGCATGACGGCCAGCCTGCTCGACGAGATATTCAATGACACCAACCTGCCGATTCACTTCGGCCCGCTCTGTCTGCAGATCCAGACGGCGTTGGAAGCGCTGCTGGCTGAATCGCGTCGCCCCTGAGGCCGGCCCCTGCCGTTGTGGCTAGGCTTCAAGCCGATGCGGCGAACATGCCCGGCCGAGGTTGACAGGTCGCCACGCACGCTCAGCGTCTCAGCCAGTGAGCCGACAGTGACTGGAATCGGACGAGGGGCCGGTGAAGAAGGCGTTCTCGCCGAAAGAGGGGCTGCTTGCCTGAGCGCGCGGTTCGCATTCAGATGCGACGCTCGATGTGCTTCGGGCGCAGACCCTTGTAACTGCACTTGCGGCAGCGCTTCGCCTTGCCGCGAATCGTCGCCGAACAGCGCATGCACACCAACTTGTGCAGCAGACGCTTCTCAGCCTCCGGGAAGCGCTGGGCCATGGGTCGACCGACCGACCTCTCGTTGATAACCGCTGCGCATCGACATCAGGCGCTGCATATCGGCACCAGCAGCGGTGGCCATCTTCAAGGCGAGCCATCCAGGCGCGGGCTCGAGGGCCGGGCCAAGTTGAAGGGCTGGGCGCGCCGCGCCCCCACCAGATGCCTGCGACCGTGGTGCTCGGTGCCCAATGGGGTGACGAGGGCAAGGGGAAGCTGGTCGATCAACTGGCAGCTGAAGCGGACTGGGTGGTCCGGTTCCAGGGCGGCTCGAACGCCGGCCACACCATCGTCATCGGTGAGCGGAGACTGGCGTTCCATCATCTGCCGAGCGGCATCACCTACAGCCACTGCCAACTGGTTCTCGGCGATGGCATGGTGATCGATCCGTGGCGGCTGGCAGAGGAACTGGAGCAGTGGCACGATTTCGGTGGTGAGCGGCCGGAGGGGGAGCGGCTCTACATCAGCGAGCGAGCCCACATCACGCTGCCGTATCACCGGCTTCTCGACGGCGCTGACGAGAAGATAGGCACGACCGGCAGAGGAATCGGTCCGACCTACCGGGACGCGATAGAGCGCGTCGGGCTGCGGTTCGTCGAGTTGTCGAGTCGCAGGGATGATTCAGACTGGTTGGAGACCACGACGGCCCGGATGAACTCACAACTGAGTGCAATGGGCCTGGAGCCGACAATCACCGCAGCATCACTGTCAGACGACCTCAGATGGATCGACGAGCGATTAGGCAAAGCGATCCGGCCGACCGGTGTGATGATCGATCAGGCGCTTCAGGACGGCGCTCAGGTTCTGCTGGAAGGCGCACAGGGCGCCCTCCTCGACATCTCACAGGGCACCTACCCGTTCGTCACCTCCTCGGTCACCTGCCGAGCCAATGCGACGCACGGCGCCGGTATCCACCCCGGTCACGTCACCAGATGCCTCGGTGTCGTCAAGGCGTACACGACCCGGGTCGGACACGGCCCGTTCCCGACAGAATTGTCCGACGCGGCCGGCGCGCACATGCGCGAGGTCGGGCACGAGTTCGGCACGACGACCGGCCGACCTCGCCGCTGCGGTTGGCTCGACCTAGTGGGGTTGCGCAACGCGCACCGGCTGAACGGCTTCGACGGCATAGTGCTGACCAAGTTGGACGTGCTCGGCGGCCTCGATGATCTGGAGATCTGCGTCGGCTACGAGGTCGACGGCCGGAGCGTGCACGGATTCCCGGCCAGCATCGAGGAGTTGGCTGGGGCAAAGCCGGTTACCATACAGATGCCCGGCTTCGAATCGCTCTCGCTCGAGCAGTGGCTGGTGCTCGCACGGGCGGCCCGCGCGACCGGCCGCGGCTACGAGGAGTTGCCGGACGATGCGCGGCGCTACGTCGAGCAGATCGAGAGGCTGACCGGCATCCCGGTCATCAGTGTCGGCGTCGGGCCCGACAGGGAAGCTACGATCGAAGCGGCCTGAGAATTCCCCCGGCGGCCCGAGAGCGGTCGTAACCGTCCGCTGGCATAGTACCCGCTCAGAGGGACGCCGTAGGAGTGGGCATCGCTGTGGCGAGCGACGCGGACAGGCGGCACTGCTTAGAGTTCCGATTAGCGAATCTTGATGATGGGTAGGCGTGACGGGCGGCCAGATGGGATTCAAGCAGCGCAGCCGAAGAGGCAGGAAGACGGCCCGTTCCAGCGGTGGCGGCGACAGCGGTGCGGCCGAGGAGTTGGAGGTCGAGTGCGACGTCTCAGATTGCAAGGAATGGGCCGACAAGAAGGTCGGCGGCCGGTCGATAGCGCTCGACAACGCCCTCGAGGTGTGGGGCGACGGCGGCCTGAAGCGCGAGGCGCGGCGGGTCAGGATCTGCAAGAAGTGCTACCGCGAATGGAAGAAGGCGCGAAAGGACGAGCCCGATCCGTGGTGAATCGCCTCCCCCGGCCCCGGTTCTGCTATCCACCATCCAAGCCCCTGTCCTGCCGTTCACCCTCAAGCGCGCCGTTCTGCCGCTGCGGTCCACATTCAGATTCGTCAGTGCTGCCACCTCTGCCAGCCCTGTATTAGAGAATCACATCACTGCTCTACCACCGGTCTCTTCCAGGATGCCGTTCGGCGACTCATGTTCACTTTCAGTTTCAGTCACCTCCCTCCCCCTGTGGTTGAAGTGCTGGACGCCTGAGAAGCCGAATGATGTCTCGTTGTGTGAGAAGCCTGTTCGATGCCGAATGGATGATTCGCGCCTTCGATGACGGCGCGCTGCTCTGCACCGCTGCTGGACGACGCGTCGGCAAGGTGCTTCTGCAGGCGCCCGCGACCTGCCTGCTCATCGTGCTCGGACCACAACGCCGGCCGTGGCGACTGGTGATCGGACGGAGCGACGGCGTCGTAGAGGTGCGGACGGTGCCGAACCTCTCGCCGCTGGTCGAATGGAAGGTGTCCGACAGTCCCGTCACAGCTCTCGCGTCCCTGCCGTGCCGGCATTCGGACACGCCGCGACTGGTCTGCGGCGATTCGCAGGGAGCGGTTCGCGAGGTGGCAGATCCGTCGCCCGGCATCGGGGTCCAGCCGCTGTTCACGCTCTCGGGTTCGGTCTCGGCGCTCCGTGTCCGGCGCGATCGCATCGACGCCTGGAGCGGCTGGCACCGGGAGAAGCGACGCTGGTCAGGAGAGCCGATCGGCGAGGCGAGAGGCAGGGGATTGATGCAGGCGGCCCTTCCGGTCTGAACCAGATTCACTCGGATTCGTCGGTCCAGGCCGGCTCGGGTGTCCAGTACATGCAGGTCGCAGCCGGCTTAGGCCAGAAGAACGGCGCTTCACCGCGAGCAGCGATGGCCTCGGTCAGGAAGCCACTGTGTCGTTCAAGCACTGTTGTGACTGCAGCAGCACCCCGAACGCTGTCGCCGCGTGAAGTGACGAGCATCTTCAGATCGAGGTCGATGACCCGCTCGATCGAAGCGAGCATCTGGATCGGATTGCCGGTCGGCATATCCCATCTCGCCGGGTGATCGGCAGCCGGCACCAGATCGCCAGCGATAAGCAGCCGCTTCTCGGGCAGATGCAGCGATAAGTGACAGGAGGTGTGTCCCGGTGTGTGCAGAGCAACCAGTGAGCCACTGCCGAGATCGTAGGTCCAGCCGTCAGCGATGTCGACGGTCTCGGTGATCGGCATGTCGGAGTCGAATCGTGAGGCCCAGGTCGTGAACAGGTCGTTCGCCGAGAGGGGGACATGCGCATCGGCGTGCGCCATGACGGGTGCGCCGAATGCTGCGGAGAGGTGATTCGCAGCGCCGGCGCTGTCGAAATGCCGATGCGTCACTACGATGGCACAGACCGGAGCCGACTCGAACCTCGCCAACTGCTCTCTGATTCTCTCT
>Ga0310122_10002528_pt1 | contig 11632 bp, 7 predicted proteins | sample CB6_Bottom_1051__FD_203503 | JGI IMG/M metagenome (GOLD analysis project Ga0310122, IMG submission 203503) | Marine microbial communities from Western Arctic Ocean, Canada - CB6_Bottom_1051 | ecosystem: Environmental > Aquatic > Marine > Oceanic | place: Canada: Western Arctic Ocean | collected...
CGTCGAGCGACCAGCCGACTTTCGCTAGCAGTTTCTGAACCGCCTGGACCGGAGCCATGAGGATCCACTTGGGTGACACGCCGCTGACCGCCTGACCCACGATGCGCGCCATCGGCGCGACGCCCAACTCGCGCGCTTTCTCGGCCGCCATGACGACGAGGGCCGCGGCCCCGTCGTTGACGCCCGGCGAGTTGCCGGCGGTCACGCTGCCCCCGTCCGTCTTGAACGCCGGCCGCAGTCTGGAGAGCGCCTCGGCGCTCGTGTCGGGGCGTACCCCCTCGTCATGCTCAAACCGGACCGGGTCGCCCTTGCCTTGCGGTATCTCGACTGGCACGAGCTCGTCCGTGAACGCGCCGTCGCGGGTGGCCCGGGCGGCCTTGTGGTGGCTGGCCGCCGCGAATGCATCTTGGTCCTCGCGCGACACACCGTAGCGTTCAGCCACGGCTTCGCACGCCAACCCCATGCTCCAATTTTCCATCGAGCACCAGAGCCCATCGTGAATCATCGAATCGACCATCTCGGCGTTCCCCATCCGCAGCCCGTCACGGGCGTGCAGCAGCATATGGGGGCAGTTGCTCATCGATTCCATACCCCCGGCGACCGCGATGTCGATGTCGCCCGTCGCGATGCCTTGTGAGGCGAGCATCACCGACTTCAGACCGGACCCGCAGACTTTGTTGATGGTCAGCGCGGCGACGTGGTCCCCCAGACCGCCCTTGAGCGCCGCTTGTCGCGCCGGCGCCTGTCCGGCACCCGCCGACACCACATTGCCCATGATGCATTCGTCCACCAGTGCCGGTTCGATACCGGCGCGGGCAACCGCCTCGCGGACCACTTTCGCGCCGAGCTCAGGTGCCGGCAGGCTCTTCAGGGCGCCGAGAAATTTGCCGGTTGGAAGCCGGACGGCGCTGACAATGACGGACCCTCGCATGCGGCGTTCTCCAGAAGCGGTTGTGCCGGCCTGCACGCCGACGGTGTGGACCGCCCTCAGCGGGGCGTATGGATCGTGACCTCGATGCGTCTCACCGCGTTGTCTCCGAGCAACCGGTTGACTCGCGACGTGATCAATCCGGTTGAGCGATGGATTTCTCTGGCCCAGTGTCGGTCCGCGGCTCGGACGGCCAAGGTGCCGTCAGACGAGAGCGAGACGCTGGTGACGCGTGCCAGGGCACGCCCCACGGCGACGTCCCACGCCAGCGTCACCTTGCCCGTCGAAAGCGGCTGGTCTCGAAGCAACGTCCGCAACGCGGAGGTCACACACTCGTGGGCGGCGATCATGGTGGCGTGAGATCGATGGTGACGGGGTCTAAGGACACTGACCAGAATAACCTTGCCAACTGGGCCGCCGGGGCATCCCGCCCGCCATCGTTGTTCGTCGCTTACATACTCCCGGTATGCGCGCTCCTCACGCCTTGTCAGACGGGCGCCGCGACGCCCCAAGTTGACAAGGTTATTCTGGTCAGTGTCCTAATGTATCATCTGGCCCGTGCGACTGGTTCTGGCGTCCCGATCCCCACGTCGTGCCGACCTGCTGCGGGCGGCCGGATACGAGTTCGAGGTGGCGCCCGCCGACATCGACGAGCGGCGGCACGACGGAGAACCGCCGTCGGCGTATGTTGCCCGCGTGGCGGCGGAAAAGGCCACCATGGTCGGGCGGCGTGTGCCAGGCGCGATCGTGCTCGGGGCCGATACCATCGTCGTGATCGACGGGGTCGCCCTGGGCAAGCCGTCGGATGATGCGGACGCGGGCACCATGCTTCGACGGTTGTCAGGGCGGCGCCACGACGTGCTGACCGGTGTCGCGCTGCACGCGGTCGGGCGGGGGTGCCGCGAGGTGGCACGGACTCAGGTTGACTTTCGGGTGTTGTCAGCCGCCGAGATCGCCTGGTACGTCGGCAGTGGCGAGCCTGACGGCAAGGCTGGCGCCTATGCCATTCAGGGGCGTGCGTCGCGCTTCGTCACGCGTATCGACGGGTCCTACAGCAATGTCGTCGGGTTGCCAATCGACGTGGTCGACCGGTTGCTGGGGACGCTCCGCCCCACTGGCTCAGTCGGGTAGGGGTAGATGTGGCCGCGAAGCGGACCAGCCCGGCCGCTCGTCGCCTGGTTTGACACGGTGGCGGTCGTCACAAAGAATCAATTGCTAAGACGGTGCGGGCAAAACTATTCTGTCGGACGGGGGAACTGGCCGGGGTCGATCACGAGATCGATCAGCAGGCGACCATCGGGCGAAGTACCCAGAACTCGCTGAGACTGGACGCGCCCGTCGTCTCGCAGACCCACGCCCGTATCTCGTACGACGCCTCCCTCGACGCCTTCGTCCTCGAAGACCTGGACAGTAAGAACGGCACCCGGCTGGACGGTGTCTCGGTGCGGGGGCGACAACGCCTGGGTCCGGTCCACGTGGTCACCTTGGGCGAGCAGCACGATTTTATTTTCGTGGCGGCTTCGTCCCAGGCTGAGGCGTCTCCACGGGGGCATGTGACGTCCGACACGCTCTATGAGCCGCCGTCGGCCCTCGACGTGCCGGTCTTGTCTACCCCCGTCGCCGACCCGAGCGGCAACAAGACGGTTCACGAACGGGCGTCTGCCCTAGAGGTGCCCCGGTTGCAGAGCGGACCGGGTCGCGGAGCCGGTGTTGGCGAAGACGCCCACCCGTCGTCCAGAGAGACCGTGTTGGAGGCCCCCTCCGCGCTCGAGGTGCCGTCGCTCGAGATGGTCAGCGGCGTCCGGGCAAAGGCAGCGGGCCACGCCGGACAGGTCGTGCTGGAGGTGACACTGGCAGATGGCGCTACCCGCCGCGTGGTGTTGGGGGAAGGTCGCCACGAGATCGGCCGCTCAGCCGAGTGCGCCGTGAGCATCGATGATCGGACATTGACGCGTCGGCACGCGGTCCTGACGGTGACCGGGGATGGCGTGACGCTGGAGGATCTCGACAGCCGTAACGGCACCTTCAAGAGCGGCGAGCGGCTCACCGGGCGGGTCTCGATCCGGGTCGGCGACGTCGTCACGTGTGGTGACCAGGTGAGGGTCAGAGTGGTGGCGTCATGAGCGCCATTGGCGGGTGCGGCAGGGCACCCGCCAATGGGCAGAGTGTAGGAGCGTGGACGTGTCGAGCAATGCAAGACGTGTGGTCGTGGGGCGCGTGCACGGGCTGCTGGCGGCGGCGGGGGTGATGCTGGGGCTGTCGTTCTCCGTCGTGGGGGCTCAGGGACCGACTCAGCCGCCGGAGAGCGGCGAAGACCATGCCGCTCTGTTCGCCGACGATCGCTTTCCGTCCGCCACGGCGTGCGCACCGTGTCATGAGGACATCTATCGCGAGTGGTCGGTGTCGTCGCACGCGTACGCGCAGATGAGTCCGGTGTTCAACGCGATGCACGCGACCATCCTGAAGCAGACCAACGGCACGAACGGAGACTTCTGCATCCGGTGCCATACGCCGGTCGGGATGAATCTGGAGGAGCCAGAGTTCATGTCGAACCTGGATCGCTCGTCGACCTCGCGCGAGGGGATCACCTGCGTGGTCTGCCATCGCCTCGATCGGCCATACGGGAAGATCAGCGGGCGCCTGCCCATCGTGGAGGGTAGTGTGTATGACCCCGTGTTCGGGCCCAGCGGCAACGCCGAGCTGGCGCGGGCGATTGAGAGCGGCGAATACAACCTGCAGACCGACCCCGACCGTGCCGGACGGGGCGTGCACCGCGAGGTGCGCGAGTTCGCGCAGCTACCGACCCCAGGTCTGTGTGGCGCATGCCACGACGTCAACCTGGTGAATGGATTCCGACTCGAAGAGGCGTTCAGCGAATACAAACACACACCCGCCGCCGCCGCCGGGACGACCTGCCAGGACTGCCATATGGGCAAGGACCCCGGTGTGCCCAATGGGTACGCGATGGGCCCGGCCGCGCGGGTCGGCGATCGCGAGACGGCGGTACGGAAGCGGACGAACCACATGTTCGCTGGACCGGACTACTCCATCGTCCACCCCGGTATCTTTCCGCACAACACCGAGGCGCAGGAATTGGCGACGCTCCGCGAGTGGCTGACCTTCGACGTCGACGCAGGTTGGGGCACCGACGAATTTGAGGAGCAGGTCACCGATGACACCGAGTTTCCGTCGCGGTGGGTCGAGCCGGATGATCGGTACGACGCCGCGGACATCCTGCGCGACAACCTGGATCTGCTGGCCGAGATGGGGAGGCAGCGGCTGCAGGTGCTGCAGGCGGGCTATCAGTTGGGAGAGGTGGTCGTCGAACGGGCGGACGACGGGGGGGTGAAGTTTCGGGTCGAAGTCAAGAACGGGACGAATGGTCACAATGTGCCGACCGGGTTCGATGCGGAGCGGGTGGTGTGGCTCAACACCACCGTGACCGACAACGCCGGCGTCGTCGTCTACGAGTCGGGGGACCTCGATCCGAATGGCGACGTCCGCGACAGCCATTCCGTCTACGTCCACAACGGAGCGGTGCCGCCCGACGACGAGCTGTTTTCCTTACAATCGCGATTCTTGGTGCGGATGGTGCGGGGTGGCGAGCGTGAACAGGTGCTTGCGGTCAACTACTCGCCAGATCCCCTCCCCTTCCTGCGCCCGTCGACAAGTTCCACCGTGTTGACCGGCCGACCGGTCGGCGCCCGGAAACATCGGCAGACCCTCCCCACGCTTGGCGCCAAATGGGCCACCTACACCGTCGACCGCGACGCGCTCGCCGGGTCCACCGGTCCCTATTTTGCCAACGTGAAGATCAAATCAGCGATGGTGCCGGTGAACCTCATTCACGAAATCGAAGGCGTGGGGTTCGATTACGGCATGTCGGCGCGAGAGGTGGCCGACGCGGTGGTCGCCGGCCATGTCGTCGTGCAGGAACGCGACATCGACCTCAGTCGTGGTGGGGCGCTGGCGACATCGCCACCGGCGCCGCGGCGCGGCGGGGCGCACGACGCGGTGGCGCCCGGTGCACACGAGGACAGTCGGCTCAGCGACGAGGCGCTTCCGCTACAGCTCGCGGGCTTTCCGAATCGCCCCAAGCCGTTGCTCGAACTGGGCGCGCCGTTTCTCGGGACCGGACGTATCGGACGCGGGTTCACCTTGCCAGGCGGCGCCGTCTGGACGCCATCGTTTCTGCTGTTTGGTCAGTTCCGCACGGGGGTGAGCGTCGTCGACAGCGGTGACGTGCAAGACACGCAATGGGCGAACCGGCTCGACCTGTTCGGCAACCTCTATCTGACCGGCACCGAGCGGGTCGTGTTCGGGCTGCGCCCCACCGACCAGACCGACCCCCTCGGGGGACGTCAGTTCAGCGGCTACCGCCACCAGTCCATCGACGAAGGGGGCGGGGGTGGCGCCTTCACCGATCAGTTCAATTTCGATTGGGACACGGTGACCCATCTGTTCTTCGAAGGGGACCTTGGCGAGCTGCTGCCGAACCTGGACCTCGACGACCGCCGTGGGCTCGACCTCGGGTTGTCGGTCGGGCGTCAGCCGATCAACTTCCAGGAGGGGATGCTGATCAACGATTTTGTCGACGCGGTCGGCATGACCCAGAACAACCTGCGCCCGGGTGGCGTCGTCAATCTGCGATTTACCGGACTATACGGCTGGAACCAGATCAACCGGAACACACCGTCTGACCGGTTCTTTGTCCGCAACCTGGAAGGCGACCGGGCACACCTGGTGGGCGCGTTCACGGAAATCGACTGGCGCTCGACGACGGCCGCGTTCGACGTCGTCTACGTGCGCGGGGGCGAGTTCACCCCCAGGGGCGCGCTCTCAGCCCCCGCGGCTGAGGTGACGGCCGGCGACGGGGTCTACGCGGGCGTCAGTTTCGTGGGGCGACCGGGCAGCGGAGCGTTCAACCTCGGGCTTCGGGCCCTGACGTCGGTGCCAGTCGGGGATACCCCGAGCGCCGGCGTCGTCGTCGGCGATGATGGGTTCGCCTTTGGCAATCCGGCGAGTCGGGGGTCGGTCGTCTTCTCGGAAGTCTCCTGGACGCCGCACCGCACGAAGAATTTTTTCTACGGCAACACGTTCTATGCGGTCGACGACTATCGCGCCGCGGCGCTGGATCCGACCGTGCCGGGCCCGCTGGCGCGCGCCGGTATCCTGTTCGCCGGGCCGGGCCTTGGCAATGTCGGGGGGGCGCTGTCTTCCACCGCCAGCGATGTGGTGGGTGGCGCGTTTGGTCACCAGATGTTCTTCGGCCATACCCGGCAACAGTTGCTGGTGGAGGGTGGGGGGCGCTACTCCACCCGGGACTGTCCGGGCGACACGGCCACGTGCGAGGCGCACTCGTTCGCCGGCATGGCGCGGTATCAGGTGGCGGTGGGCCGCCGCGGGGTGCTGGTGTTTGACGCCTTCGCCGCGCAGGATCGGTTGCGCGGCGCCGCCGTCGATGCTGATGGCGCCGACCGACGTCTTCGCGTCGGCGGTCGCGCGGAGCTCGTCGTGAAATTCTAGTGCGCTGAACAGACGCCATTCTTCGTCGTGCCGAATCCTAATTCACCCGAGACTGACGTGAGACGAGGCGTGAGGTGTGGGGCGGCGACGGCCATCGTCCTCGCGCTGTGTGTCGTCGCGTCCGCCCGGGCGCAGGAGCCGACGGACGACGCTGCGCTCCGCGCCACGCTCGTCGAGATCGCCGGCCAGGTCGTCTTGCCGGAGCGTTGTGGCGAGTGCCACGCGGCCGAGTTCGACGTGTGGGAACAGACGTCGCACGCCACCGGGTTCGACACGCTGCACACTACCGACCGCGCGAAAGAGGTGTATCGCGCACTCGGCCTCCGGTTGATCAAGCGGGGGACAGAGGAAACCACGCCCGCCTGTCTCGAGTGTCACTACACCCCCGAGGTGCGCCGCGACACCGTGCGGGCCGCCGCCGGGGTGACCTGCGAATCGTGCCACGGGCCGGCGCGTGACTGGGTGGGCGTGCACAACAGCTACGGCGTGGCGGAGTCGGACTTCCAGGAAGCCGCGCGTCTCGAGACGCCCGAGCATCGGACCCAGCGAATTGCCGACAGCCGTGCCGCCGGGATGCGGCGGCCATCCGATCTATATGACGTGGCCGCCAACTGTTTCAGTTGTCACACCGTGCCAAAGGAGGCGTTGGTCAACGTGGCCGGTCACACGACCGGGAGCGACATCGAGTTGGTGGACTGGATCGAGCAGATCCGGCACAACTTCCTGGAGTCGTACAAGACCGCCGACGGTCGGACGAATGCGGAGCGCCCGATCGAACGGACGCGCGTGACGTATGTCGTCGGCAGGGCGCTCGACCTCGAGTACAGTCTGCGCGGCGTGGCCGCCGCCACCGAGGACGCGTTGTATTTTGCCGCGATGAGCGACCGGGTCGGTGCGGCCATCGATGAGCTGTACTACCTGAACGACACGGTGGCCATCCCTGCGGTGCAGGCGATGATCGCGGAGTTCGACCGGGTCGAACTGAAGCCGAACAACCAGCGCGCGTTGCTGGCGGCGGCGGACGCCATCGAGGCCGCGACCCGGTCGTTCATTGCCGGCACCGATGGGTCCGACCTGATGGCGGTTGACCCGCTGTGGAACCCAGAGCTCGACCCGCCAGAGCCGCCACCGGAGACCGATGTGCCCCGTCCGACCGAGCGGGCGCGGATCACCGAGGTGGCCCTGCCGGCGGGCGTCGATGCCCTCCGTGCGTCCGATTCGACCCCGCGGGACCAGCCATCGAGCAATTCGGCTCCCGACGCCGAGGCCGCGGTGACGACCGGAGCCGCCGAGCCGCCGCCGACGGCCCCGCGTTACGAGACACGCACCCGTCCGGCTTGGCGGGAAGCGCCAGACCACGCCTTCGTCAAGGTGCCGTGCGGGAAGTGCCATACGCAGCAACAGAGCTGGTGGCAGCAGGACACCCATAAGGGCACCGCGGATCCGTTGCGCAACGGCGATCCTGACGCGGCCCGGATCGCGACGCTGTACGGGATCGATCCCGCGAACATGGCGAAAGGCGATCAAGTCTGTATGTGGTGCCACGGCACCATCGTGGCGGCGCCGACCCGGAAGGTGCGACCTGGCGTGGGGTGCCAGCGATGTCACGGGGCCGGCGCCGACTACCTCGACCCTCACGAGACGGAGAGCTACGCCCGGTCGTTGAGTCGCGGGCTGACCGACTTGAAGAGCGCGGCGGTGCGAGCCGGGACCTGCGCCGGATGCCACTACATTACCGACCCGGGCCTGCTGGCCGCTGGCCACGCGACCGGCGCCGACTTCGAGATCGTCGATCGGATGGGCGAGATCCAGCATTGGGGTACAGACTACGGGCGTGAGACCGATGACTCGATCGGAGCGGCGTCGCTGTCGGCCGCGCACGGCACCGTCATCGGCGACCGTGGTCCACCCCCGGACGTGGAGCTGACCCAGCCGGCGACCGGTCCCCTGGCGGGCGCTGTCACGCCAGCATCGTCACCGCCGGACGGGGGGGCGCCGGGGACGACGAGCCAGATGGCCACAGTGAGGGCGGGAGTGGGCGCCAGTGCGTCGCCCGGCGTCTTCCCAGACCCACGGAATGCCCCCGCCCCGGCCAGCATCGCTGACAGATCGCCTCGGGCGCGCGCCCAGCCGGTGCGGACCTACGTTCCCGCGTCCGTGCCGCCACCCGTTGACGATCCGGGTCTGGGTGCCCTGGCGGTCCAGCCTGGCGATTCCCTCGAAGAGGTGCTTCTCCGACTCAAGGCCCGCCTCGAACAGCTATATCGCGCCGTGGGACGCGCGGCCGCGCCATGATCGACGCCGTAGGGAGCCGGATGTGTGTGGGGGTGCAACATGGGTGATGCCACGATCCGCCGTCGTGCGGAGCAGCACCGAGACCGTTGGAGCGTATTCGGCGCCGCGGATGGGATCCGTGATCTGTCTGAGCGGCTCTCCTCGGACGATCTGAAGCAGTACGCGATTTTCGAAGACTTCAAGGACCGTTTTCTCGACACGATCAGCCCGGACATTTCGGTGGCGCGGTGGCGAGAGGGTGCGGTGCTGTTCGAGGAGGGGAGCTACATCGACGTGGCTTTCTTTCTGGTCGAGGGAGAGGCCGCGGCCTATCTCGCCAAGCACGAGAGCGGCGACGGCCAGCCGGTTCCGATCTTTGCTTCGCCTCGCACGGGCCGGGCCGGCGCGACAGAGAAGACCGGCCACCTCACGCGGGGCGACACCGTCGGCGCGGCGGACCGTCACGTGGCGCCCCGGCCGCCCGAGACCACGTTCCTGTCCACCATGGACTTCGACTTGGCCGGGCCCGGTGACGTTGTGCCGCTCGCAGCGGGTGAGTGTTTCGGTGAGATCGGGGCGCTCAATGGCTGGCCGCAGTCGGTGACCGTGAAGACCACGAGCGAGTGTGTCGTGGTGCAGATTCGCGTGCCGGCGCTCCGTCTGATGAAGAAGCAGTCGAGCGGATTCCGGACTCGCGTCGATGGCACGTATCGGAGCCGCGCGCTGCTACCGCAACTGCGCGCGACGCCACTTTTCAGCGGGGTGGCGGATTCGGCGCTGAACGACTTGGCCACCCGCGTCGAGCTTGTCTCGTGCGACCCCGGCGAGACGGTCGTGGCGGAGGGCGACCCGGTGGACGCGCTGCACCTGGTGCGGTCCGGCTTCATGCGGGTGACGCAACGGGTCGGCGAGGGGCGGGCCGCGGTCAGCTACCTGTCGAAGGGGATGACAGTTGGCGAAGTCGAGCTGCTGATTCCCGAGATCGAGGAGGCGCAGTTCACCGTCTCCTCGGTAGGCTACGGCGAGCTGGTGCGTATTGCCGCCGCCGATCTGCGCGAGGTGCTCACGGCGTATCCGGACGTGGAACAGGAGTTGTGGCGTCGGACGGTCGACCGGATCAAGGAGACCGGCTCGAGCCGAGCCGACCCGCGACAGTCCGAGTTCATCCAGTTCGCCCTCAACAAAGGGTTGGTCGAGGGCAACAGTATTCTCGTGATCGACCTCGACACCTGCACTCGATGCGACGATTGCGTCCGGGCGTGCGCGGATACGCATGGGGGACGGCCGCGGTTCGTGCGTGAGGGCGACCGCTACAACAACTTGCTGATCGCCAAGTCCTGCTACCACTGTCAGGACCCGGTCTGTCTGATCGGATGCCCCACCGGGGCGATCCGACGGGCCGAGGTGGGCGACGTGGTCGAGATCCAGGAACCGATCTGCATCGGGTGCGCGACCTGTCACGACAACTGTCCTTACGATGCCATCGTGATGCAGGACACTGGGACCACCTGGGGTGACGACGCGTTGCCGAAAGCATTGCGCGGTGAGCCGCGCGCACTCGCCAGCAAGTGTGACCTCTGCTACACGTCCGCTGACGGACCGGCCTGCGTACGGAATTGCCCGCAGCACAGCGCGTTTCGCGTCAGTTCGATCGAGGAGTTTCAACGGCTCGATCGGCGGGGTCGTTCATGAGTCTGGCCACGTGGACCGCGCCGACGGCCGTGAAGTCGGTCGGGTGGTGGCGCGCGTTCCTGGCGGGCGTGGGGCTCTGCGCGGTGACGCTCTCGGTCGACCTCGGCCTGGGCGCGCCCGGTGGCGTCGGCCGCTGGACGGTGGGGTATGGCGTCGCCGCGGCGGTGCTGCTGGTGGTCGCGCTGGTCTATGCCGCGCGCCGCCGGATGCCTCGACGCGGGCCGGGCGCCAGCTATCACTGGCTGCAGTGCCATGTCTACGGCAGCACCTTGTTCCTCCTGCTCCTGCTGCTCCATATGGGTGCGAGTATGCCGAACGGCGTGCTCGGATGGGGCTTGTGGGGCGGAGGGCTGTGGGTGGTCGCGACCGGCCTGGTCGGGGTGGGGATACAGAAGTGGATACCTCGGGCTCTCAGTTCAGGGCTATCGACCGAGGTGCACTACGACCGGATTCCGGAGCTCGTGGATCACGTTCGGGATCGAGCCGAGGCGTTGGTGGCGGGGGCGGACGAGTCTGTGAGAGCGTTCCATCGGACCACGCTGGCGCCGGTGCTCGCCGCGCCGCGGGCTCAGCCTATCTATCTGATCGATATCAGTGGAGGTATTCGCGGCCGGATGCGCCAGTTCGACTACCTGCAGCAGCTGCTTGGCGACACCGACCGCAGCATTTTGGAAGAGTTGAGAACCCTGACGCGCACCAAGCTTGAAATGGATGCGCAATATACACTCCAGCGGGTGCTGCGCGGGTGGCTCTACGTGCACGTGCCGGTGGCGGTGGCCTTGGCGGTGCTGGTGGCCTTCCACGTGTTCGCGGTGTGGTACTACTGATGCGATCTCTGCGGTCGTGCCGTTGGCCAAGGCTCTGGCCGCGTGGGATTCGGGGCGGATGATGGCAGACCACCCACAGCGCGACGGTCCCACCAAAGGGTCTTTCGGCGACGCCGGTCTGCCGGTTTCGGCGACCTACATCCAGCCGCCCGGTCGGAACCGGGTCTGGTGGCTCGGGCTGGCGCTGGCGGGGGCGGCCGGCCTCGTCCTGGCCGTCAATCTGAACCTGCAGAGCGGTGCCCTCGTCTCGAACGGTCCGCTCTCGTCGAGCCACGCGGTCATCGGCGACGACTGCGTGGCGTGCCACACACCGTTTGGCGAAGTCAGCAGCGAGAAGTGTTCGTTGTGTCACGAGGACGGCACCGCCGCCGTCGGACCGTTCAGC
>Ga0310122_10002529_pt1 | contig 11632 bp, 8 predicted proteins | sample CB6_Bottom_1051__FD_203503 | JGI IMG/M metagenome (GOLD analysis project Ga0310122, IMG submission 203503) | Marine microbial communities from Western Arctic Ocean, Canada - CB6_Bottom_1051 | ecosystem: Environmental > Aquatic > Marine > Oceanic | place: Canada: Western Arctic Ocean | collected...
CGTCGCCGGTCTGAAGAGTTTCGAGAACGGCCACGCTGAACAGGATTCCGACATCGGAGACGAACTTTGCTCGATATTTGCCTCCAACTAAATGACGCGTTGATTACTCTCTATCGGAGCGATTCATTCGCCCGGCTTCATCGGAAATCGGGCATTCCAGGAGGTCTTGATGGTTGGATTTGATCAATGTTGCAGGTGAATATCACGAATGATCAGCAACAAGATGAGTTCACGTATGCTGAATCGACGCTCCATTTCGGTCGCAATCCGCAGGCTGACGGCGTTTGCGTCACGATCGACGACCGTTTTGTATCACGCAATCATTTGAAGCTCGACAACTTGAATGACGGGACAATCCAGATTGAAAATTGTGGTCGAGCCCCGGTGAAAGTGGCTGGAGGCGACGACATCGAACAGGGCGAGAGCCGAGTTTTGCGTTTGCCGGCCCTGCTGACTGTCGGACGTTCGATTGTCTTGGTCGCTCCTAGCGCAGAGCAAGAGGTTGATGTTAACACCATGACGGTCGGCATTGGCGGTATCATCGATGGCGGAGCGCTGACTGCAACATCCACCAGCGTCACGTCGTTTTATCCCTACCCACTAGCGTATGGTTATCGTCTGTTAGCGGCCATCACAACGCCGTCGGAACTTTACAAAGAGCAATTGCGGATCGCCGAAAATATGTTGGCATTCGTCGCCAGCATCGCCGCCTCACTTTTGGACGACGACGAAATCGGCCAGGTGAATCAAAAAGTCCAAGGCTCGGCGCTATCGCTTTGGCAAGGCGGTATCTCACCCGGCGACTGGCTGTCACTGGTAATTCATGCGACCGAACAGATGCGCAAACGCGACAATCCCGATGCGTTGTCACAGGCACTCGCACGACTTCAAGTCAACAAGGACAAGAAGGGCTTCGGCAAAATCGTCCGCGATTTGATCCGGGCCAAAAACGACTTCAAACACGACCGGGGCCCGTCGATCGAATCCGAGTACATTGAGGCCACCGGAAACGTGGAAAATCACCTTGCCGAGGCGTACGAGTACTTGCACTTCCTTCAGGACCACCGCGTTCTACTTGTCGAGGATGTCAACCCGCGACGGCGTGGCGAGGAATCCGACGTGCTGTCATTGGTCTGCATGGGCGATCATCCGGGGTTCGACACCGACCAATCAGTGTTGGCTCAAAACGTCCGAAAAGGCGACCTCTACATCGAAGTCGAATCGCAACAGCTCCATCCGCTGTATCCGTTCTTACACGCGACAACTTCGTCTCAAACCAAGTCGCGAGAATTCTTCTTCATTGACCGAGTTGACCAGGACCGTTCCTCGGGCAGTTATGTCGCCGGGTTGAAGAGTTTCGATCGAGGCAACACGGAACGCGATGCGGACATCGGCAAAGAATTACAAGACATCTTTGCTAACGCCTAGCTCGACGGGGCTTTCGGCAATTCTCGCCAGCCTGCTATGGCCCTTCGAGATACCGCAGTTGAATCGTAGTATCGGGCAATTTCTTTTTCAGTGCCGCGACGCCCTCGGCCGTCACGGTTGTCCGCGTGACTTTCAGATCCTTCAATGCCTTCAGATTCTCCAGATGAGGCAGGCCGGCATCCGACACGGATGTTGAACCGAGATGCAAGAAGGCCAGCTTTTTCATGCCTTTCAAATGAGCAAGCCCAGCGTCGGTCAGGCCCGTGTTGTCTAAATTGAGCCAGGCAATGTTGGTCAAACTCTTGAGATGCTCAACTCCGGCATCCGAAACGGCCACGCGCCACAGGTTTAACTTTTTCAGTTTGCTCAAGCCCGATAATTGAGCCAGTCCGTCATCAGTGATCTGGCTATTCTCGCTCAGATCGAGTTCTTCGAGGTTCGACAACTTCGCGATGTGTGTCAGACCTTCGTTCGTCGTCGTTGTTTGCGAGATCCGCAACTTCTTAAGCTTCGGAAATCGGCTAATCACAGCAAGTCCTTCGTCGCTGACCAGCGTGCCACCGAGGTAGAGCTCTTCGAGATCGTTCAGTCCGCCGAGTTTCGCCAGCCCCTCTTCGCCAACCCAAAGCCCATCCAGAGCCAGCGCAACGAGATTGGTGAGTTTTCCGACATCAGCGAATGCCCCATCGTCGACGCTGGCACCGTTCTTCCCCGATAGACGCAGCGCGCGAAGATTCTTCAACCCAACCAGATGAGCGATCGCGGCATTCGAAACCTTGCAGCCTCGCAGATCGACGTTTCTCAGCGTGGTCGCCTGACCGACGGACTGTAACGCGGCATCGGTGATCGCTGTTTCGTTTAGCAAGACCGACCGCACTCGCCGAAGTCCCGCCAAGTGCTCAAGATCGGAATCGTTGATCTGTTGGCCACGGAAGTTGACTTCGATAACAAAACCATCGGCGTCGGTTTTCAGTTCAGTCGCGATCGCCTCGAGTGCTTTCACCGCGTCAGGATCATCGGGGTTCACGGCTTTCTTTTCGTCGGCTTGTTGAGCGTCATCGTTCTTCGCGGTGGCATCGTCTTCGTCTGGTTTTTGCTGCTTCTGGTTGGTTTTCTGGGGCTTGCCGGCCTCTTCAGCCTTTTTGATTGCTTCCAATTGCGACTCATAATCTTCGACATGCGTTTGATAATAGTCGCCGACCATCCAACGAACCAATAAATCGAGTTCTTCGGCGGTCATCTTCGTTTCGAATCCGATCATCAGATTCTTTTCGCCGTAGAACTGATCGCTATGTGGTTTTCTGACAAAGGCTTTCAGCCACGCGCCAGAACCGTATTCGGCCAAATCAGGAGTACCATCACCCTCATCGACGAATTTGAATTTCGATCCGATGCCGACATGGCAACCGATGCAAGAAGTTGAAAGCTCGGTGCCATCAGTAAGCTTTGCGGTATCAAGAATTTGTTTTCCTCGCTCCACCAGTTTTTCATCAAGTTCTAAGTTCTTGCGACGTGTCTGAGAGACAAGGTATTCCACCAACGCGTCCAAATCTTTGGCATTCGCAGGCTTTCCGAATGCCTCAGCATATTCTTCAGACTGACCTGCCATATCGGATGCATCGAGATCCAGACGCTCGACATCGACCATTTTGCCTTCATCATCCTCTTTTTTCGCGGTCTGTGCGTGCCCTGGTGCGTGACGGATCAATCGGAAGTGGTTCGCATAGTTGATAATGGCTGCACGCATCCATTCACGGCTCGCGAAATTGCCCAAGTCGGCGGCTGAGGGCAATGATGTGAATTTCTTGTCTTCGTCTTTAGGGTCAGATTCCTGTAGTAATCGGCCGCGGCCGTTGTGGCCGTTTAATCGATGGCAACTTGAGCAATGTTTGGCGAACAAACGGGGGCCTTGCGTGAAGGAATCGGTTTGCAACAGCTTGACCGCTCCTTCGACGGGAATTCGCGAGGGGCGTTTGGCCAATTCCTTGACGCGTTCGCCATCGCGTGCCGCTTCGGCCAGAGCGGCCTGATGGTCAACATTATTGCTGTCTTCGTACCACGTTAAACCCGTCAGCAAGAAAATGGCGGCCGTCATCACCCATGTGAAAGTCACATTAAATCGGTGTCCGCCTTTCCACATCGCGATGATGGGCATCAGCGCGAGAATCGTCATCAATGCGCCGGGAACATAAATGGCTCCGAAAGCCACCCCAAAATGCTCGACAGCTTCAAACTTGAGGAAGCGGAACAGAAACCAGAAATACCATTCCGGTCGCGCGGCGGCGAATGGTTCCGCCGGATCGGCCGGCGGACTCAGTTCGGCGCCGTGGAAGATCGCCAGATACAAAACGACGGCGAGCACGCCGAGACAGGCGACACCGTCTTTCAAAACTTGGTCGGGCCAGAACGTCGTCTCTGGAGCAAGATTAGGGTCGTGAACAGTAATGCCGTGGCGGCGAAACACATAAATGTGAAGACCCAGAAACACGATCAGAGAGGCTGGCAGAATTCCAGCGTGCATCGCAAAGAACCGGGTTAGCGTGTGATGCCCATATTCGGGGCCGCCTTGCACGATCTCTTGAAGTTGGGCGCCGATGACGGGAGTTGCACCCATGATCTTCGTCGAGACCTGCGTCGCGTAGTAACCTTTCTGGTCCCAAGGCAATAAATATCCAGTTAAAGACAGGCCGAGTACAATTTGCATCAGGATCAGCCCCAACCAGAAGTTGACTTCGCGGGGCGCTTTGTAAGCTCCGTCGATGATCACTTGAATCAAGTGAATCGCGAGCAAGACAATCATGATCGACGCGGCGTAGTGGTGAATGCCGCGCACGACGTTGCCCAGGAACATGATTTCCTGAATGTAATACACGCTTTCCCACGCCGTTTGGCCGCTGGGGCTGTAGGCCGTCCACAAAAAGATGCCCGTAATAACCTGAATGGAAAACGTAAAAACCAACGTGCTGCCCCAGACATACCGCCAGCGGGCTCCGCCAGGGATTCGCTCGTAAAGCGCATCGTGCAGAATCTCTTTGAAGCCGGTTCGGTGATCGAACCAATCGAGCAATTTGCCAATCATACCGGTATCTGTTCCTTTTCAGCCGCACGGAATTTCTCGTACTTGATCCAGATTTCGTTGCCATTCTTGATCTTGAATTCCAGCGGATCCATTCCACGCGGAGGAATCTGGTTCAGCTTGCTGCCTTCCAGATCGAACGCACTGGTGTGGCACGGACAAAAGAAGTTTTTCTCAGCGTTTCTGAATTCGACCGCGCATCCCAGGTGTGGGCAAATCGTGCTGAGGCACAGAACTTTTCCATCAGACCCTTTCCGCAACCAGACACTCCCGATCTTTTGATCGAGAAATTTGTTCCACGCGTCGACGATGTCGTCCTTGACCGGATACGATTGCGGAGTGCCATCGTCGGGCAAATCGTCGGCCGTGATAGTCATCTTGATAAAGCCTTCCTCGTCCTTTTCCACGGCGCTCGGCCGTTTTTCCGAATCCGCACCCGCACCCTCAGCATCGGAATCGCGTTTGCGAAGCAATGGATCGAGAAAGAACAGCGTACCCGTGACGAATGGCACCAGTCCGACCAATCCGCCAATCGCCGCAGCCCAAAATTTGATCATGAATCCACGGCGCGGTTCGCCATCTGATATTTGACGGGTTGCTGCGCCAATTGGCTGCTGTTCGTTGATTGCTTCTTGTTCAGACATTTTGGTCCTCTCCCAATTGGATATGGACGTGCCAAAACCATCGTCCGCGAATCGCAATCACACGTCGCTGGTGACCGAATTCGAACCAGAGGGCGATGGAGTTTAAGGCAGCGGCAAGGAAATAAAACGCGGGAGTAGCATGGGCTCCTGGCGCTCCTGGCAAGGTCGTTCACGGGACAGGGGCGAGGACGTTCACGGGCCAGGGGCCCATGCGACTCACTCATCTCAAAGGTTTATGAATCACTTCAACGGCTAACTTGGAGAAGTTGCGGCGTCGTCTGGGCCTTTCCCATTCATGGCCGCCCGCATAGTAGTGAGGATTGTTGCCAGAGCGTCTGCGAGAGGACCGGGCAGGACGGCTCCAGCGGCTTGTTTATGGCCTCCGCCGCCAAATTTCTCGGCGATCGCGGCGACATTCAAATCGGTTCGGCTGCGAAAACTCACTTTAACGGAATTGTTTCTTTGCTCGATGGCGATAAACGCGCCTTCGGTTCCCGTGATTGTCAAACATTCGTTGACCAGGTCTTCCGTGTCGGCCTGGACGGCATTTGTTTTTGCGAAATCGTCTTGTTTGACACAAATGTAGGCCAACCGCCCGTCGCATTCTGTCTCCATCCCGCCCAAAATACGTCCTTGTAGTCGCAAACGAGCTAACGAACTTTGCTCATACAACTGCTGATATACTAAATTTGGCTGTGCCCCTAAGTCAATCAGTTTACCGATAATGTGCATTGTGGAACTCTTCGTCGACGGAAACCGGAACCAGCCAGTGTCCGTCGCAATCGCACTAAACAAGGCGGTCGCACACGCGGGGTTGATCTGGGTACCCAGGAATTCCACAAGCTGAAAGATCAGCGAGCCTGTCGCCTCGCAAGCCGTGTCCTTGAATTCGACCGCGCCCAGATCGTCGGAACTCATGTGATGATCGATAACGATCTTCTGCCTGGCCTTCGACTTTTTCAGCACTTTGCCGATGTCGAGCAACTGCACCCAGGCGCTGGTATCCAAGATGATATGCACGTCGGTATCGGCGGCATCGTTGATCGAAATTCCTTCGCCAATTTTTAGAATCTTGCGTTCGGGATCCAAGAACTGCAAATTGGCGGGCAAGGCTGACGGATTGACGATGCGGACGTTTTTGCCCATGCCTTCCAGAATGGCGGCCATTCCCAATTCCGACCCGATGGCATCGGCATCGGGCCGAACATGGCTGGAAAGCACGAACCGTTCGTTCGATTCGAGGATTTCACGGATCGGCGTCCAGTCAATCGTCATCAACGCATCCCTGTTTCACGACGTGTTGTTTGCCGGTAGAGAAAACTTTCAAGCGTGCCCGCCGCCAGTTTAACGGCTGTCATGAAGGTTGGCTAGCATGTCGACTCGCCCGGATTCGCCGATTGTGCACCCGCAACCTGTTGGACTTCTTCAATGTCCAAACGCAACTGTTGCTTCAAAGCGTCCGCATTGGGAAACGAACTCGTGTCTCGCAACCGGGCCAAGAAATCGACATGCAACGTCTGGCCGTAGAGGTCATCGTCGAATCCAACCAGATGAACCTCGAGTTTTCTGGCAGTTTCGCCAAACGTCGGGTTGGCTCCGAGATTGACTGCGGCGGGGAACTGTTGGCCGTCCACAACCGAGACCGCGGCATAAACGCCGTCTGGCGGGAGCAGCGTTTCGATGCCCGACAGATTTGCCGTGGGAAAGCCAATTGTTTGCCCCCGTCCCGCGCCTGAGACAACTTCGCCGATCACCTGATAAGGATGTCCCAGTAATTCGATGGCTTCAGCGATCTTTCCGTCGGAAATCAACGACCGAATCACGCTAGACGACACCATTCGATCGCCAATCGACATCGATGGAACGATATCCAATGTCAGCCCGGTCGATTCACACAAATCCCTCAACGTGTCGATGCTGCCGGCGCGGTTGCGGCCAAAAAAGAAATTCGGCCCCTCGACCAGCCCGCGAGCACTCAAGTTCTGTCGAATGATTGTCTCGAAGAACTTATGAGGCGAAAGTTTCAGCAATTCCATATCCGTTGGATAAGCAATAACGCAGTCGACGCCGCATTTGCAAAGCAGTTCAATTTTTCGTGCCAGAGTGCTGAGACTGGGCGGCGTGTGTTCGGGACGCAGCAAATTGATTGGATGTGGTTCGAATGTCAAAACGACGGCCGGAACATTCGCTTCACGAGCCCGTTGGACCAATAGCGCGATCATACTCTGATGTCCCAGATGGACACCGTCGAAATTGCCGATCGTGACGAACCCGCCGCGATAGGCAGCCGCGTCGTCAGGCGACGCATCGTTGAATCCGTGAAATAGTTTCATTGTCGAGAAATGAAAGTGGGAGGGTTGAACGCTGACGTCAATCGCTCAATCGATATTTCTTCAGCTTGTCATGATCAACTTCAAACCCCAGTCCCGGTCGGTCGGGAATTTGAAGGAATCCTTCGTCGTCGAGCACAAACGGCTCGGTCGTTAGGTCCTCGATATAGGCGCACGGCGTCAGATATTCAACGTACCGGGCAATCGGCAGCGCGGCCGCCAATTGCAGGTCGGCAGCCAGGCCGATGGCCGTGTTCCAACCATGTGACACCATTTGGATGTTGTGGTCGTAGGCCATCAGCGCGATGCGACGTGATTCGCTGAGACCCCCGTTCTTAGTGCAATCGGGCTGAATGATGTCAACCGCGCGACGTTCCAGCCAGGGCATGAACGACTGTCGCCGCGTCAGGACTTCTCCCGTGGCGATCGGCACGGGTGACTGTTTCGTCAATTCGATGTAGCCGTCGATGTCGTCGGGCGGCAGAGCTTCCTCGAACCAAACGATGTCGTAATCCGCCAGCATTTTGGCGGTTTCGCGCGCCCAGTTCAGTCCGTGCGGCCAAAACTGTTCGCTGCCTCCGGCATCAACCATCAATTCGATTTTGTCGCCCACCGTTTCGCGGGCCGTTCGAATCAGCATCTCGTCAAATTTGCGATCGCGGCGGCCGAAGGGACGCCATCCCATCTTGATCGCCTTGAACCCGCGGTCAACGGTTGCTTGCAGAGTCGCAGGCAATACATCCGGTTCGCCGAACAAGATCGAACCGTAAGGCTTGATTCGATTGCGGTAGTTGCCGCCTAACAATCTTGAAACGGGTTGTTTGCAGGCTTTGCCCATGATGTCCCACAGAGCAATATCGATCCCGCTAATCGCATGCTCGACCGAGCCACCGCGTCCCTGCCAGAATGTCGATTCGCGTAATGTGTCGGTCACGCGTTCGGGCTCGACCGCCGATTCTCCTTCCAACAACGGCCACAGCAGTTTCATCGCACCGTTGATCAGAGTACCGGATGTAAAGCAACTGCCGATCCCGGTGATGCCCTCGTCCGTCGAGACTTCCACCAGCGTGTGCAAATCTTCTTCCGGTTCATGCCCCTGCGGCCAACCACCGTCGACCGTACCACCAGTGAGCGGGATGACTTCAACGTTGGTGATTTTCATGGGTTTTCCCTTGAACCGATTTGGCGAGCGAGAATCTCGGCCCGCCGCGCATCAACATTTCTTTGCAGTATTGGCTCTAGCGCCACCGACTGCCGGTGATTGTTCCTGTGGAACTCAGGCTAGCGCTTTGTCATGGCATTAGGATCAGCCGCTGGGCGTTAGCCCACAGTCTCCCTGTGAAAACCGGACGCAATCGCGTACCGGCTGATTCTGCCAACCCTAATTCTTAGCTGTGACAAAGCACTCGTCAATCGTCACCATACCGTCCAACCGTTTGTCCAAGCTGGTGTCAATAAGTATCTCGACGAGCCTCGGTTTCCGAGATCAGCCGCTGATGGCGGGGGGCATTTCATATTGCCGTCGCTTGGCCTTGGCAGCGTCTCGGGAGAAGTTGCTTTAACCGGGTATTTGAAAATCGCGTGACATGGAATCACCGTCGTAATCGACGCATCTTGTTCGCAAGCCGCCAGTTCTGGCTGCAATGTTTGTGACGTTTCCGTTGGAAAATGATGGCACAAAAACGTCGTCAGAGAAACATCTACCTTTTCGATGGCCGATCTCGTATATTCAAATATGGGCACTCAAACCGCAATTCAAGAATCCCGCTTTGATCGGCAGCATGAGAATTGAGGAGCTGCGATGATTCAATGTTCCCAGTGCAATTTCACACTTGCCGCGGATGCCTCGGTCTGTCCACGTTGCGGTGAAGCCGCTGTCGACGAGGTGACGTCCGTCGGACACCAAGCGAACGAGCGTATGATCAAGCTCGCCCGATTTACGAATGCGGCCGAGGCCGGCTATTTTGCTCACGAATTGGCAAGTCGATCGAGGATTGAAAGCCAAGTGTTGGTGGAAGAGGACTTCGATGCCATTAGCGGTTTCTGGTCAACCCGTTTTGCTCTTTTAGTCCACGAAGCAGATTTGGCATCCGCGCGCGACATGTTACAGCGAATGATTGCTGATGACGAATACGGCGAAAACGAGCTGGAAACCACCGAGACCGGATCATGGCGGGACCCAGTCTCCAGCGATGCCGATTACGACTTGGAAAGGCCGCGGTTCGAGATTGTTGATCCCCGAGATTTGCAGGATGATCCCACGGTAGAGGCCGGAGTGAATTGGATTCCGATTGTGTTGACTCTGGCAGCGGGCTCGGTCGTCTTTTGGGGAGTTCGCAAGATTCACGAGGAACCCAAGCCGGCCGTCATGGCCGCGCCGCGAGGCCATCATCGGGGCGACTTATGGGACGAACTCACGAGAGACAAGAGTCCCTGGGTTCAACGCTTGTCGGACGGAGTTGGAATCCGAGAACTCCGAATCGACTCGGACCGCCACGCGATCATTGTCCGCGAAGATCTGAACGGCGACGGCGTCTACGAACACGAAATGCCGTACGAGCGCGCGGCGCTGCAGCGCTGATGCCATAGGCTGTTCATGATTCCAAATCAATGACAACGGGGGCGTGGTCGGAAACGGTCAGACCTCCCTGCCGGTCGATCGATGCCGATTGAAACCGCTTCGCGGCCGCCGCGTTGCCCAGCAAATAATCGATCCGCCAGCCGCGATCGAGTTCCCGCGCTTGCCCGCGATTCGACCACCATGAATAGGGGCCTTGAATATCGCCAAAGTGTTGGCGAATGAAATCGTTCCAACCAATATCGAACAGCCCGCCGATCCATTCACGCTCGTGCGGGAGAAACCCCGACGTCTTTGCGTTCGATTTCGCGTAGAAGATGTCCTGTTCCGTATGAGCGATATTTAGATCGCCACCGAGAATGACGGGCGTGCGTTTCCCCAGGAATTGCCGCGTCCACGGCAGGAACTTAGCCATCCATGCTTCTTTCACTTTTTGCCGTTCGTCGCCCGACGAACCGGACGGCAGGTAAATGCTGGCCAGCTCGAAGCCTTGGATTCGGACACGGATCACGCGGCCTTCGAGATCATCGTTGTCGAGCCCGGTTCCCAGCAGCGTCATCGGATATCGTGACCAAATTGCCGTGCCGGAATACCCTTTCCGCTCGGCCGGATGCCAAAGAACGTGCCATCCATCGGGCGAGACCCACTCGTTCGGCAATTGGCCGGGTTGGACGCGGATCTCTTGCAGCAACAGCACGTCGGGTTTGATCCGAGCGATCGCGCCGGCAAAGCCCTTGCGGATGGCGGCACGCAGGCCGTTCACGTTCCATGTTGCGATTCGCATTGATTGTCCGATCGTTTCTCGATCCGCAAGAGGTTACCTATGATTGGGGCCAGCGACGAAATACTCGACACCGCGATTCCGTTTGTCAAACCAGTCGCAAGGAGACGCAATGTATGATTTGATAGGCGATATTCACGGCCACGCCGATGAACTTATGGATTTGTTGGAACGGCTCGGCTACGAGCAAACGGAAGGTTGCTACGGGCATCCCGATCGCCAAGTCATTTTCGTCGGCGACTTTATTGACCGAGGGCCAAAAATCCGAGAGGTGCTGCATCTTGTCAGGGCCATGATTGACAACGAGACCGCTCTGGCCGTGATGGGAAACCACGAATTCAATGCGATCGCGTTCCGTACCAACAATCCGCGCGAACCGGGAACATTCTTGCGCCGCCACGAAGAGAAAAACGTCCATCAACATTCCGAAACTCTGAAGCAACTGAACGACCGCGAACTGGCCGAATTCGTCGATTGGTTTCGCACGTTGCCACCGTGGTTGGAACTCGATGGCCTGCGAGTTGTTCATGCGTGCTGGGACCGCCAGTCGATTGAAGTGTGTCGCGACGCGGCCTCACGGTTTGGTTCTTTCACGGATGCCTTCATGCATCAGGCTTGTTACCGAAGTACGGAACTATTCGAAGCAGTCGAGGACGTTTTGAAAGGCAAGGAAGTGCCTCTACCGAATGGCGTTACGATGCGCGACAAAGATGGGTTTTCACGCACGAACATTCGCGTGCAGTGGTATCGGTCACCACACGGAGAAACATATCGCAACTTTGCGTTACCCTCGCG